>OCVR010000422.1_pt1 | contig 35445 bp, 17 predicted proteins | sample 1539091 | NCBI WGS metagenome assembly OCVR01 (sample SAMEA3355530, study PRJEB22509) | marine metagenome | biome: marine; feature: coastal ocean; material: water | place: USA | collected 2010-08-07 | depth 16 m | reverse complement strand
ATCCTGCTCTAAAGGCTTGGAAAGGACTTGCTGTTTGATGTACTTCACTAAACGTATCGTTGAGTTGTATGTAATCTAACTTCCAGCAAAACTCCATACCTTCACCGTCTGTTGCGGCTTCATGTGTGTTAATGCTTTTGGTATATTCAGTAGGCCAACACTTTAGTCCACCATTGCCGTATACTAATCCGTTGAGAATGTTCTTTGCATTCCAACTAAAGATGCACTTGCTTATGTCGTTGCCATCGTGATCTGTTTCAGGTACGTCAAGTTCTTGTTCAAAGAAATCATCCATAACAATGTTATCACCGTCTACTGTGATAAACCTGTCTGTCTCTGATTGTTCAGCACATGCCTTGTGTGCGGCGTCGAAGCCTGTAACTCCGTGTACTCTTTTTGCCCAAGGGACTTTATTTAATAAGTCTGCCCAATGTTCTTCGCAGTTGGGTTCGTCATAACTGATATAGAATATATCAAGTTCGGTAACATCAATTTTTGCCATGTGCGTGTCCTGTGTTTTGCTATGCACATATTTATCTTATTTAATACTGTAGTTCTCGAAAATCTTGTGAGTGTACACACTGTAGGACTCAGGTAGTGTATTTTTATGCTCTACTTTTACTGTATTGCTGTTTGCAAACAGTTCTGCATTAACAACAACACGTTCTATTAATATATGCGGATCTCTTAAAGGTGTAACATAAAATACTAACTGCTGTTTTACTTTTAGTCCTTTATTTTTAGTGATCTTCCATTCTTTCTTTGTTGTGGAAAACTGTATATCGAAATCTTTTGATATTGATGTTATTTCGGATAAAAAGTCTCTACTTGCTTTAACTTTATCCGATTCAAAAGTTTTTAATTTAATATGACACACATCATGTTCATCTTCTTCTATCATAAACTGTGCTACACTCTTGCCACCTTCTGTGATTTGAACATCTGCTGTTTTGAACATATAAGTTTTACATTCAGGATATAAACCCATATCAGGCACTGTTAGTCCTTTATATACTATGTCGCCTTCGTCATTATATACCATGTGCGTGTGCTCTTGTTGAGCTTTTACTACAGCACTTAAATTGCCATCTAATTCTACTTTTGCTAATGCAAGTCTTTCACCTGGTGTCATTTGTTTACCTCTATTTCCATCTGTTGTATTTTATCTTTTGTCATCCATGCTTTGTCTACATAGTGAAAAGGCTGTGTGATTTGGAAGTTGCCTATCTTAAAGTTATTATATGATTTATAGTATGTCGGAATACTGTCTGTCCAATTATCTTCTATTTCGCTAGTGGGAATATTTTGTATAAAACTTTTCATATGCACAAACGTAGGCAAGTCTGTGATATGATCCATTGTGCATTCGTCTTCTATACCTAGTAATTGTATTGCTAAACTAAATGCCACATCGGCACTTAACCAGTCAGGTTTTCCTTTAGGCATATATTTAAAATAAAACCTTTCCCAATTTTCAAAGATAATTTGTATCATTTTAAACAGTTCACTTGCTAAGTCGCTTTTCTTAAAATAAAAGAATGCTGTGTACACATTAGGCATCTTATTTCTTTTCATGTCTAATCTATAATGCATATCAACTGCTAATTCGTCTCTGTATGTTTTTACATTTGTACATGCCCAAACATCTCTAGTAGTTAAGTGATCCCACCAATGGCTTACATCAAACGGAAATATCATATCTGTATCTAGTATCACAGTCTCTTCATAAGGAGACATATAATAGTATTTCCATTTATTATTAATTTTCCATTGTGCATCTGCGGCATGATCTTCCCATGGTATATCGATAATATAGTCAAACACACGTTTGTGTTTAGGCTGTATCAATGCTTTAGTCTTGGCATCTACACACACCGTAAGACTGCTTATAGTGCCCTGTGTTAGTTTTAAATTTAATGCGAGTGCATACGCTTGTTCTAGATAATCAACCGTGTCGTTGTTTTGTGCTATTACTATGTAGCCCTTACTCATTTGAGTTTCTTCTGTATCCATTTTATAGCCGCATATATTGTTAAACCATATACTGCAAATATTGTAAGTGGTACTGCCATATTAAGTATAACATCTATATCCAAGAACAACAAGTCCTTAGTAAAGTCGATGATTGCTTCTGCATCACCTTGTGCTGGCTGTACTGTTTCTGTTGCATAATCGTACTCCATTCCAGCATCCATCATCATTGTGTTTAGTGCATCTTCTGTCAAACACTTGTAATATTGATCCGGGCAATCTCCGACACCGCCATATCCTGTGCCAGCTGGACTACCAAATATATCTGTACCTCCGGCTTCTAATTCTGCCTGTGTTTCGCCATTGACACCAATCGGTACTGTGTTATATGCATCGTCGCCAACGGTGTGTCCGTGAAATGTTAAATCTTCATCATTCATCTAATTTCCTCCATGACTCTTTAAACATGCAGAATCTTCTGTTGCCGTCTTTTGTTTCGTAAACAAACTGCATTGATAAGAGTTGTACTACTTTGCCTTCGAACTTACCATTCAAAGTGCAAGTGTGTTCTATATTGTCTCCTAAGTTAGGTGTCTTTGTTGCCATTATACTGTCTCCATCATTCTGTCAACTAGTGGATGTATGCCTTCTTCATAATTAAATGTGTGGTAACGCAAATAATTTTTAGAATGCTCAAAAAACTTCCTCTGATTAAATTCCAACTTTTGCTGTACAGAATCACTGTAAAATAATTTGTGCAATTCCTCTGTAGGAGTTTTTATTATTTTACTTATTTGTTCTTCTACTTTACTTAGTCTTTCTTCTGCATCTAGTATGTTATCGTATGATTCGTCAAAGAATTCAGGAAAACTTTTAAACCCTAATCTCTTCCATGTTTTCAAACTGCCTGGCAGTCCACAAATCAGCATTGGTAATTTAAACAATGCAGACTTTAATGTTTTTTCTGTAATATATGCATACGTTATATCGTCTGTGTGTAATCTTGCAGAGTACGGACTATGTTCGTAATCAAATACTTCCTTGTGGTCAAAAAATGTTTCAGTGCTAATATAAGTGTATGCAGAATTCATCAACTCATGCTCCGGTCTGTCCTGTAACTCAGATTGAGTAATTTTGTTAGAAAATGGTGCATCGCTTATGCCCCTCTCCCAATATGTGTATTTGCATTTATCCTTATGTTTCTCACACAAATTAACAACGGCAGTTCTGTGATGTTTTACAATATTATTAAGTGTTAATACATGATATTGCTTTTTATTATCAGTTTGTTCGTAAACAGTATCACGAGCTAAGTTGTTGTAAATCATTCTAGGAAAGTATATAGAATAATAGTTTATTGTTGCTTTAGGTAATGCTTGTCTATATAAATCAACTACATCATAATTTACTAAATCCATAATAATATTTTCTTGCTTTACTTTCTTTGTAGCATTTATGAACCATTCTATTCTTTTTTGCTCGTTGCCCCCATATAAATCGTAGCCGTTTGAAAAACGCCATTTTAGATTATCGAAGCCAGGTGTACTCACATACTGATCTATTATTGCTTCTAGTTCGTCGCAATCAATGTCGTACCATGGATACACTCTAAAGCCTAAATCAACTATGTACGTTACTGTATTTCTTCTTGCATTTGCTTCCATCATTTGCTTTAATGTAAATGATTTAACTAGACGTAACTTTATATCGTACCCATATTCTTTTAATTTAGTAAGCACGTGGTGGTCATAATTGTGTGTACAAATTTTATTATTGAACTCTCCTATATAGAACATGCCCCTATCTTGCATCTGTGGTTCGGGCGTAAAATAATGTACAAGTTTTTCAATCACTTCACTTTCCATTCCATATTTTCTTCTAAAGCATACTGTACGCCATGTATGTAATCTCGGTCTTCTTCGCTAAGAACCTCCCATGCAAACGTTACCTTGTCTAGTAAGTCGTGTACTTTTTGCGGATCTGCAAGATGTTCATTTGCTTCCATGATACGTTGTATCTCATCCATTCTGCTGTTTAGTTTATCTCTTAGTTTAGACATACTGTAATAACTCCTTGCTTATTCTGTTTATTGCCCACTTATTCATTACATGGATATCCAGACCCCGCCACTTACATAACATAAAGTCGCCTAAACTTTTTGGTTTCTCAAGATAAAAAATAAGTTCGTTTAGTGCCGGAGCACTGTGAACATCATCTGTATCAAAAGTTTTATATAAGTGCGGGACTGGAAGCTGTGGAATACCTTTGTCTACAAAGCCACCTAGCATGTGTGCCGCTACACTAAAACTGTAGTCATTGCGGTATAGTTGCCCGGGCCATTTGTATACATCTTGGTAAAATTCTCTGTTGTCTCTGACATGCTTAACTGTCTCAAACATTTGTTCTGCAAATTCTGTTTTACGAAAATACACCACAGTTGCCCAATACATTGTTATGCCTGTTGGACTTAAACGTCTTAGTGTATCGTCATTACGTTCGGTCATTATATCTTCGTATGACCAGTTCATCATAAACTCGTTGTCGTGTCCCCAACAACTGTTTAAGGTATCGCTTAATATTAAATAATCAGCGTCTATTAGTATAGTTTCGTCATAAGGTGATATATTGTATGCGTCACATCTATCAACGTTGTAGAAGGGCAATGGCTTGCTTGTATGACTGGTATCTTTGTATAGTCTGGTATTAGAACGTTTAAAGTTTTTATCTTTTTCTGTAATTACAATATTTGATACTGCATCATGTACAAAGTCTTTACCTAGTTTTTCTGTTGTATAATCGTAACTGTGTTGATTTGTTACAACTGTGATGTCGTGTATGTCGCAATTTTTTTTGATTAGATATGCGTTTACTACTGCAAGTTTAAGATAGTCTATTTCCTCATTGTTATGAGCAAACATTAAAAAGCCTTTAGTCATCTAAATCTAAATCTATCAACTTATGTACTTTTCTACTTTTCCTTAACTTAGTATATTCTGCGTGATATTCGTTAGTTGCTTCAAAGTACCTTGATAAAATTTCCTCTAAAAACTCGTCTAAATCTTCGACTTGAATTGGATTGTTATAAACATCCAGCAGTACTGCATTGTCATATCCTTTGTCCATTAATAATTTAACAAACGATATAAGTTCTTGTGATATTTCAAACGTACCTCCATTAAGACTGTAACTTAATAGTGTTTGAACTTTTGCCTTCAAGGCATTGTGTTGTACATTAAGAGTTGTTCTGTAGTTCGCGAACTCTAATGCTTTAGTTAGTTTAGACGACATAGTGATATTTATCAGTCAAAAAAAAGCCAGTTACGATGAACTGGCTTTTTAATTTGTTTAAATTTTATAAACCGTTTGTGTTACTAAAACTTGGTGCGGCAATAACAACACCGTTATTTGCACGTTTAGTTTGGATAGTACTTGATATTGTACCGTCTACACTGTCAACGTAACCTACACTGTCATCACTGTTACCGTCGATGCCATCAGCACCAATGCCATCGCCTAGTGCGTGGTCATCTCTCATTGTAATTGTGAATGTTAAAACAGTTGGGTTAGTTGTTGAATTTACTTTCCCTTCTATTCTATAGTAGTTACTTGCATAAGCACCTGAACCATACTTGATGTAAAGTTGTTGGTTACTTGTGGACAATTCATAAAAACCTTTACCTGCACTTGTTCCTGTTGAACCTGAACTACTTAGATTGTTTAAATCAAATGTTAATGTTCCCATTGCACTTAATAGTGATGTCCAGTTTGCATTCTGTGATCCAATTGTTCCTGCGGCACTACCTGATGTACCACCACTTCTTGCACCTGTGAATAATACTTTGCCACCTGCATTAAAGAATGCTCTACAATGTGCTTCACTAGTAAAAGTTAATGTAAATATTTGATCAATAGCTGGTGTGGCTGAACTACCCCATCCAGTTGTTCTTGAACTTGAACCTGCGGAATCTGTTGTTAAACTTCCACTAGGAACATTTAATCTACCATCAAAAACATCTTTAACATCATCCATTAAGTTAGACCAGTCACTTGCAGTCAACGAAGAGCCTGCAGTTTTATCTGAAGCTGAACTTGAATTTAGTGAATGACCTACGAATGTTGCTAGTGCTTGAATCTCATCCTGTAAGTTCTTATAACCTGTTGTACCATCAACTGCCTGGATCGAAGATCCTGAAGTAGCATTCAAACTACCTGTTGATTGATTGTAACCCCATGTGTTACTGGCAGTATAAGTGCCAAGTGTGATGTCATTAGGTGTGCCTAACTGTCTATAGACGTTAGCAACCATATTATTGAAATCAGCAGTACCAATTGTGTCACCCGCTACGACCTGAGTCATATTAGTTCCACCTGTTACTGTTAGTGTTGAGCCGCTTGGCATAATCTTCTCCTACGAAATTTATTAATACTATTTACCTTATTTAACTCCGATGACCGCTTCTATAGTTCCTTCATCGCCGTTATCTTTATCTTCTAGCGATCTTCCAATAACTGCTTGTACAGGAGTCTCTTCGTCTACTGCCCATGCTAGTCCTGGAACATCACTTGATGTTAATCTTTGTCCTTTCTTAACCTTGCCAATTACTTTAACTGGAACTCGTCCTGCTAATGCTACTGGAATACCGTCTGCTTCACTGTTCATTAAGTATGCTGGATTAGTAGATACTACACCAAATACATCTGTGTCTGCATGTTCAGTTGTCATTGTTACTTCAGCTTCGCCGCCTATTTTAACAACTGTGCCCGCTTCATAATCTGCATCAGCTGAATATATCTCAGCCAAATCCGCAAACTGTGCCGAGGTTGCTTCACCGTCAAATGTTGTTGCTGTTACTGTTCCACTAAACGTACCATTTGTAGCGCCTGTAATTGAACCACCGTTAATACTAAGTGCTCCATCAGTAACTGTACTTGCTTGAACTGTACCAGCAAATGTTCCTGTGGTACCGTTGATTGTAGTTATGTTACCTTGTGCAATTGTGGCTGTACCTGTTAAATTTGCAGTTACACCGTCAAATACTGAACTATGAACTTCGCCAAACTTTGTACCTGAACTACCCAATGTTGCTGAGTTATCAGCCGCCAATGTTGCGCCATCTAATGTTTTGTTACTCATTGTGGCTGTACCAGTTGTTGTTAAAACTGCATCGCCACTAACATCTACTACAATAGCACCTGTTGTTGGATTTCTTAAGTCTCCGTAGAAACCTAAGTTATTAGTCCATACATTGCCTTCATTGACAACTACGTTAGAAGCCCAAACTTCATCAATTGGTGCTGTGTTAGAACCAAAAGTTTCTACGTTTAAACCACTAATGCCACCGCCGTTTGCAAGTGTAATGTTAGATACATAAATGTTATCAACCGGAGCATCACTTTCACCAATGTCTAAAACAACACTAGTTGATCCACCTGTTTTTGCTTTCTTAATGTACTGTGAAGTACCTGATGCTGGGTCACCGATAAAGATTGTATCAACGTGTAGTTCACTGAATCTTGAACCAGCTGTACCCAACGTTTCGTTATCTGTTGTTGTAGGCACATAACTCTTGCCTTCATGTATGATTGCATTTGCGTCTATTTCGCCTGCACCTGTTAAAATAGCATTTGATCTATCAGCCTGTGTTGCCACGTTTGCTAAAGCAATAGCCGTTGATGCATATTTGTTTCTAAGGTTCATACCTGGTTTGATAGTATCGCCGATACCATCTGAATCTGTCATTTGTGAATACAAGTTTGTATCAGCTAAACCTTCAATCTTCCATGATGTGTTAGCCTGTACAGTAAATGCGGCATGGTCACTGAATATAGCCATGATACTCTCACCACCGCTAAAGCCTGCTAATCCATTGTTACCATCATTCACATACATAAGTGCCATAACTGAATGGAAAATTCCATCCTCGCCTGGTACATACATATTTCTAAGTCTTGTACCATAAGCACTTGGACTACCTACGTTAGATGTTCCACTGTATTCGTTTGACACTTTACCTGCATACGAAGAATCTACAAAAGTAGTTCCGTTATGCACTTTTAATTTGTCATCTACTGTATCAAAGTAAGCAGTACCTGAATCTACACCGCCGCTTGGTGCCGCCGCACTTACTGTGATACTCATTCTTTGCCAACCAGATCCGTCATAAACTCTCATCACGTCTTCTGTCTTATCATACCAAATCTGACCTTCTAAAGGAATATCAGGAGTTGGTGCTGATGTACTGGCAAAGTTTTCTAAATGTCTTATAGAGTTTTGAACAAAATATTGTCCATATCCCGATACATTTCTACCGACCAGTGCAACGCTGAAAGAAGAGTTAACCTGACTAGCGGCTACGTTGATGGTCTTCGAACCATCTGTATTTTGTACTGAATAAGTCATTTGTTTTTATCCTCTATATTAATTTAACTGTACTCTGACAGTATATATTATTTCAATTGTTCTGTTTGCACTTTTTTGAACTGGGTGAAATATTACATGTGTTAACAACTTACTATCCGCTGGATCTGTTGCATAACTTAGTAAACCTAGTTCGTCAAAAACATAAGTTCCTTCGTTAGTAGTGCTACTATCGAAGTCGTCCTGTCCCGCAGGTTGGTTATAACCTAACGTACAAGTAATTTTTAAATCTGTAAAACTAGTGCCTGTGATTATTTCTATCTTGTCTGAACTAGTATTATTACTTACAACTTTCTCATAAGTTCTACTGTACAGAGTGGCACTATTTTCAAATGATTCACTTACTCTTGGTGCTTTGTAAATTACTTTACCTGCAGAGTCAACTGATGTTGCTCCGTTACCAAAAGCCATAAAGTGAATGTATGCACCTGACTGGTTAGTAAGTGCATTTGCAATCATGTTAGCCATATTACCGTAGTGGATGGCGTTTCTCTTATTGATAAGTTCCTCGCCTGTATCTACATCTCTAATCAGGATATGTCCTGACATCTTGATACCTGCTTGTTCGTCTATCGGCTTGTCATTTTTCATGTCAATCTCGGCTTTATCATTGCTGTTGTTCATATTCTTATTTATCACTTTTCATTATATATTGTTTTAATTCCTACTCAAAATTGTGTAAAAAGTCAATTATACTTACATTTGATTTAAGTACAGTACCTTTATCAGTAAGACTGCCTGCTTCTTTCTTCTCTTTATCACCTGAATCCCAACCATTAACTTCATCTATGTCAAAGGACGGTAGTGTATAATTCTCTACATCGTTCGAAGTAGGCTTAAACGACCCTGCATCATCCCACGAACTATCAAAACCGTATGTAATATTACCTGAATCACCGTCATACGTTACGTTTGCATAGTTTACATTAGCATTAGTTACTGTTAGGCTACCATTGCCATCCCAATCATCATCAAACGGTATAGTGTCGTCAAATATTTCAACTGGCTTAATCCATGTAAAGTCTTCTGGATCTCTAACCAATAAGCCATTTGCATCACGCAATCTAATGTTCTCAGTTTCTTCACCGTTATAAACATGTGCGCCTGCAGGAATATTTGTATTAGGAGTTGTACCTTTAGTTCCTCTGATAATACCTGTAATAGTATTAGTGAGTGAGTTTACTTGTTCATACTCTATTCTTTCACCGTTAATCCAAATAACTGCTCTGTCTTGCTTAGTAGCTCTTGGTAACTTACTAACATCAGCAAATGTAATTTCATTATCCCAAATTTCTAATGCTGTTGTTACTGTTGTTAACGGTGTAACATTACGTCTGTAATATTCTGTCTGTCCAAATATGTCCATGAATATCATAAATCGTACATCTGTACTGTCTTGACTAATTTGAACATTTCCTTTTGTTGTAACATCCATTACTAGTGTTTCTAGTGGCTGTACAACTACAAGTTCTTCTGGTCTATCTGGGCCATACTGTGATTTCAAGAATGTTACGGAATCAAATCCATATACTGTTTGATCGTCAACTCTGTAATTAACATTACCTTGTGTATCTTCGTTAAATACGCCTATGAAGTTATTAACTTCTACTTCTCTATCAAACAATCCATCGTCCCAACCAAATGTATCAAATCCTCTAGTATCAGTATAGTGTGTTGTAGGATGCGTTCCAGGTACAACATCAGTAAATATATTTCCGTCTAATTCCTCACCTTGGAATGTTGCATGTACTTTACTCTTCACTAAGTTTAGTGCTGTTGTTAAATTACCACTGTTAACCATATCAGTTACTAAACTAATATTTGTAGTTATAGCAGTATTTGAACCTGCGCCTACACCATATGCTAAATCAAATGCATTAGTTACTTCTGTACGGACTGCTGAATTAAACTTCCATAAACGTTCAGGTGCTGTCCACTGTAGCGAAGTATTTGATATTGAATTATTGGAAGCAGTTTCTACTGCAACAATATTTTTAGCAATAGAAACATTCATAGTTTCTAGAGTTGGATCAAAGCCGTCTATATATTTAACTTCTATCTTGTCACCGTTGTCTGGTAGCCCAATTGCATTATTTACATTTGCATCATTACTGAACGATATAAATGAGTTACCAACATCAACAGCATAGTTAGTAACAGTTGCATTACCACTTGTTGAAGTTTTATCAACCTTCTTGCCATTTACAAATATCTGTAGTCTATCAGAATCTTCTACTGCAAAGTTTAAGTTAAACACCGACGTTGTTCCGTCTGCAATAATAGTTTGTACTGCACCGCCTGTAGTATTTTCATAGAACGCACCTTTAACTCTGTCAAACACAATCGTTTGATCCATGCTTCTTATCTTAGAAGGTGTAGTGCTAAATCCAGTATAGTCCTTGTCAGTGTTAAGCAATACTAAATCATCTGCATTATTTGAATCTAATATTCTAACAGACTTAGTGTCTTCATCGTAGAACGGAGGTCTATCAAAGTCTGATGTACTGCCAGACATTATTTCAACTGGTGCTTTTTTAATATCACTGTAGTTTCTAATTTTACTACTGTATGGTTTTACTTCATTAAAGTATTCAACTGCTTTATCAAAGTTATCAATCTTAAACCCTTTAAACGGTATTAAGTCTGTTTCTTCTTTAACAATTTTCAAGTAAGTTGTCTTAAATGCGTAATCTAATTCGCCTTGTTCTGCGTATGCATACTTTAACATTTCAAAGAAGAACCTGTTCCAATGTACTGAGTATGTATTAACAAACACATGTTTATAAAGCACATCTAATATTTCTCTAACTTCTTTACCTAATGTAAGACTTTGTCCTGAACTGTATACACTTTTAACCCAACGTACCGTTTCATTTTCCATTGCAATTAATTTAAAGGTATCAGTTTTCTTAGTGTATTCGTAAAGTGTATAACTTACAGAATCATTCTTCTGAACTTGTATAATACTCTTGTCTAGTACATTTTGTAATAAACCGAATTGTTTTGTATCAGTAACTTTTCTAAGCGGCTTATATGTATTATCATAATATATTACAGCATTATTAGTTTTGTCTGTTCTTAGTTGCTCGTACCAGTTTACTCTTTCTATATAAGAGTAGTCTGTTGGCAAGTTGTCTCTCCAATTTAGGAATGTTGATTCCATTTGTATTTGCTTGAATATATCATTTAGAATAACAAACATTTGCTTTCTTGCTTTCTTAATGTCTTTGAACATTGTTTGTCTAGGTCTAAACTTAGAACCGTATCTTTCGGAAACACTAAGTCCGGAGCCAGGTACTGCTTGATCTAATGCATTAAACCCTGCTAAACTGTCAATCAATTTAACACTTAAATTGTCTGGTATAGTTCCGTCTCTGTCGCCTTCACCCGCTAATGACCAACTGCTATGCTTTTGTGCATTTTCAGTATCCTTACGTTTAAAGTTTACACTTAATATACTGTCGTCTGTTCTAATTAAGGAGCCCATAGTATTAACAACCATTCCGTCAGGTGATATAATACCTGTATATGGAACTCTTTCTGAATCTAAATCCTGAAGTAGTCTAGTTATTTCAGCAACACTTCTTTCTTTTTGGAAGTTCACTCTAGATGCATCAGAAATAACTGTTAAGCCTGTTTGCCAGAAGTAGTAGAACGTTTGCGGTTTTCCGTTTGCATTTGGATGTACTTCCGTTATATAGTCACTGGTTGTTGTAGGTGCAGTTAAACTTTCGACCCACTCATAAATTACTACTTTACTACCTGGGAACATCTCTCCCCAATTTTGTGAGCGTTCGTAATTGTTATAGCCCAATGAACCATATGCACCTGCGCCTTGCTCATACCATGTATAACGCAATGATGATGTGTCCCACCATCTCAGACCTACATCTTTTTTGCCGTATTTTACTTTACGAGGATCGTATACAACAGGATCTCTTTCTGTCTTAAAGTCAATTTCTTTACCAATAAATCCAGGTAGTATACCTTTAAACGGATCGTATAAGTCTACATCAAATTCTTTTTCAGCACTTACTTCATCGTATGTGAATACGTCTCTGATAAATTTAGTATCTACTAATTTCTCTTGCTGTCTTATTACAGTATTATTTTCTAAGTATGCCCACTTACCTGTGTTTTGATAATCGTCAATCCATACGTTACTTAAATTTGAAACATCAACTTTAATGGCTCCGTTTGCATGTAAGTCATTACCAATACGTTGACTTTGTAATGCATAAGCATTAACATGCATTGCATTAACATCTGTTGCAGTAATATTGATAGGCGAAGCACCATCTAATCTTCTTAATTCATATTTGTATAACTCGCCGGATGCCACTAAGTCGCCTATAGCACTGTTAATGCCAAATGGGTTTGTGCTCTTGAACCTAATACTCTTATTCGCATCAGGGCCTGTTCCTGAAGCAATTGCATTACCATTTATGTCGAGTCCGTCTCCGTTAGGGCCACCTGTCTTGTCTCTATTTCCGGACCATGCAGGACCACCTGCAACAACGTCAATGATTGGCGGTACCTCTGGTATATATGCTCCTTCGGCTATGTTCATGTCATCTAGCATACCAGGGAAACTGCCTTTGATATCAAAACCGTCACCCTCTTCAGTGGTTATTATAATACCCGGAATACCGTTACCATCATCTAATGAAGCACTAAAGTATGGAAAGCCATTTGGATCTCTAGTACTGTGATCATTGATATAATCTACTAAGCCTTGTTCGTAATCCTTGCCTGTTTGTTCGCCTTCTTCTAATCCCATGTCTTGGATTGCTGTGCCTTTTTGTGTGCAATCGCCTATTAATCTTCCTGTTAAGAATACTCTTCCGCCTTTACCTGCGTTACGGTAAGCTGGTGGAACTGTTCCAGGTGCCTGCGGGGAAAAACTTACGCCGCCGGTAGCAACAGGCTTATCTGAATTACTTTTTTGAACGTGGTATTCTAACGGAACACCACTGTTAAGGTCACCTGGGAATGTTTGGTATAGTCCTCTGTTTAGTATTTTTAAATCTTCAATAGCGCCGTCATCATCTACTTTTGTAACTTCAAATACTGCTACTTCTTCAGCAGAAGAAGGTGCATCGGAATTAAAAATTACTGTGCCTTCGGCTTGTCTGCCCTTACCAATAATAGTCACAGTCGGAGGATTATTATATATATAACCTTGACCAAACAATCCTGTACCGTCGTTATTTCCTGTAGGGATAGCTGGTAGACCATCGTAAGTAGTAACGCCGTCAGTCCATCTAACTCCAATTAGAGCACCGGATACTGGATCAACTTTAATATCACGTTCGTCAAATTTAAATCCATAACCACTCTGCCCAACGCCGCCGACAATAACTCTTGTACTGCCATCATTCTCATATTCGCCTGTTGCTGGGTTCATTTTTCCGTATCCAAAACCGCCTCCATTAAAACTTATTCCGTATATACCAAGTCCTTCGCCTCCACTAAATGCTGGATTACTTTGCTGACTTACTGCTATGCCACCTACAGCTCTTAGAATATCTCCGCGGACGTAGCCTGAGCCATTAAATCCTTGCGTTATAGTGGAAGGAGCTTTTCGGATCAGACGTTGTTGTGCTGTTATAGTATTTGTAATATAATCAGTACCTGATGCTGTTGTTGAAACCGCACCAACTTTTACGTCAGCCGTGTTAGCATCTGAATCTGTATCAGCTGATATATCTGTACTTACATTTGTTGTGCTTGTTCTAGTACCTGCAAGTGTTGTTGTCTCACCATAGGCGTAATTCTTTTTATTATTAACAGTATAGTCTAATACTTCTTTTAATTCTCCGCCCTTACAACCATTTCTTAAAACTATTGGGTCTGGACTGTTGTCTCTAAACCTTACTTCAACACAGCGACCGCCGTAACCGTCATCTATCTCTGTTACGTTGACTTGTCCACCAAGTGATGATTGCTGAACCGCCGCTCTCATACTTGCCGTATCTGTTACACCATTTAATGTTATTTGTGTGTTATTAATCCAAAACGAGTCACCTGCTCTCACACTATATATAGAATGCCCTGTAGCAACACCATTCGGACCATTACTACCTGGGTCTATCCATTCATTAGTTGCACAGAACTTAACTTTCTTACCCATACAGTATTCGTCCATCGGTATACTTAATGCCGCCTGTGACGATCCTGCAATAAGAGGTCCGTACATTCCTGTACTATTTTTCTTTAATAGTGAAATTGTCATTACACGTGGCTTAGGCTTTTGAGGATTACTATGCGGATTAAACGCACTGTTATCAGGTATCGGTGATTTTGTGTTTGGCACAAACGAACCATCTGCCGCCGCAAATGACGGTCTGCCACTTAGTGGACCTGTAGGCTGATTTCCTGTATTATTAAAGTTAGTTGCACTTGCTGTTATACTACCTTTAAAAAATGATTCCTGGTTATCAAAACGTTTAACTGTGGTAGTTTGTCCTGCACTTCGAACATTAGGCTTAGTACCTAATCCCGGGCCATTACCTACCATGTTGAGATGGAAACCTACAAGTGGTAGTGTCAGTCCTTTAATTTGTGCAAGTGCTACTGGATTTACTGCTGTGTTCTGCCCAGTCTGATTAACCTTATGTGTAGTACTACCAGTTTTGGCACTATTTACTGTATTATACTGTACTGATGTACAGCCCTGGGTATTTGTGTTGCTATTTTTACGTTGACTAAAATTACCGCTAGAGGTACTGCCACCGCCTTGATTAGATGCTCCGCCAGATGGCCCAACACTAGATATATCACCGTAGCCTTTGGAACCATTTGATGCTTCGAAGTACCAAGGATTTTGTCCTCTGTCTATTAAGAATCTATCTGCGGCCCAAAGGAATACAGAAGAACCTGAGCCACCTACAGCTCTTTTAGTTGTAACTGTTATCCATCTTCCGTTACCTGGTCTGTAGTTAAAGAAGCATTTACCTACATTCTTTCTACCACCACCGCTTGTGACGCCGCCCATATCAGCTGAACCAGTCTGGCCTTCACCGCCACTTAGGTTTGTTTTTATATCGTCAAATCTATTTCTTTCTGTTGTTGTAAGTGTAGTACAGTTTGGGTTAGTAGATGTTGATGCAACAAGTCTTTGTTTGTTACCTTTAGTAGTACCTTGGTACACATCCATTCTATCAGCCGCACCGTACATGTTAAAGAATATGTTTAATGTTTTGTTAATACTAGTATCTGCCGCTAAGTGGAAACTTGTGGTTTCAGTTGTAGGACCATTTAAATGATACAAGTAGTAATCTACTTCTTCGAAATCAGGCACTGGACTTACCGAAGTATCGTCAATCACAACACTCGCTGTTCCTATAGAAGCACTACCTGTTAATCCTACAGTTGCTCCGTTAGAGTCTGTTCCAGCTGGTGTTAGTGTTAATGTTTCTGCACCTTCTGTTGTATCATCTTGTTTTGTCATTACTTCTGTTACACCACGCCACAGGTTACCTTGAACGTAAACCATGTTAAATGTTAGTGTCATTGAGTTAGATAAATCGCCGCCACTATCAAAGTCAGAACGTTGTACGCCTGTCATTGTGGCTGTTAGAGATGCATTTGGTGATAAATTTTTACCTTCTACTATAAACTGTATTCTCTCACCGTTTTCACTTACTTTAGTTTTATCTGCACTTATAAGTGTATATGTTGGTACTGGATCTAGACTTGTATCTCCTACTGCAACAGTATCAGCCGGTCTCCCAGTATTACTGTTTTTGTTTGTTGTTGCTCGTAGTTGGAATCTTAATGTTTCTTGTCCTTCTGTTGTACTATCATTAACAAATGTTACTGTTTTTGTTGCAGTACCTTTACCGTTCCCATCTACACTGAATGTCATAGTAAATGGAGTTGCTAATCCACCCGATATATCTCGCGAAATATTGTTTGCTAGATTCACAGAACCAGTTGCATCAACTTCAACGGTTTCACCTGCTACAACGTTATCAGCAGTTACAGTAAATGTTGCAGATGTACCTTCATTAGCAACGTCTTTATCCCATGTAGCTTTAAAGGCGTCTGCATAAGGGCTGTAGCAACTTTGAATACCTTCTACATATCGTGTATCTACTGGTTTTTCACATTTACCTAAATGAGGTTTATTAGCTGACTTACACTTCCATACTTGCTTTTGTTTGCCTGTCGGATTCTTGCCATTTGCATCTAGCCAACATTCTTTGCTTTGCAGTTCATAATTATGTGTATGTGTTATTAATTCTGCACAATTATAATCTGCATGTTCGATGCTAAGTCCCGGTCTCTCTTGAACTATTTCGCCTAATCCCACGTCATTAAACAATGCAATTTTACCTGTCAATGGAGTACTGCTACCACCACCCAATGTCAACCCATCGGAGCCGTATTTTTTACCGTAATTGGCGTACTGATCTCCTAATGCACCCATTGATCCTTTTTGAGTTCTTGTTGCTGATGTTACCCATATTGTACCATCGTCACCCTCAATTGTTCCGTCGCCCTTCATTGTATATGTTACGCCGTCTCGTGTCCAAGATGTTCCTACGTCTACCGACTCCCATGCACCTGTACCGTAATTATATACGGATTGCTGAGTGCCCCACTTACTGCCACCGTCACCGTAAGTAATGCTGTCGTTTGTAAGTTGTCCACCGCCTAACGAATATCCCATTTGTTTATTGTTTAAGTAATTCTGTGCTTGTGGTTGTACCATTGCTTGTTGGTGAGGCAATATATTATCTACAAGATTTGTTAGCCCTTTTAACAATGCCGAATTTGCAATTTCTTGTGGTGTTAGTTTAGGTTCTTTGTCTGTAGTTACGCCACATTGCCCGCGGACTGTGTTAATAACATCAGCCTGATCAGTAAATTGATTTTGTGGTTTACCGGCTTTTGCTGGCTCAGGCGGTGGAGCACTAGGTCCTGCTTTTGCTGTTGCAGGCGGTGTAGCTTTTGCTGTACTTGTTTTCTTTGTTCCGACTGGCAATGGTGCCGCCTTTGCACCAGGTCGTGCACCAGGTTTGCCACCTGCCGCTTGGTATGCCGCTATTGATTTTTTCAAGTTCATATAATCAATTCGAATACCCATGGAGCCTTTCTTAACTACTGAACCAGCTTTGCTGTACATAGTATCTTTGATGTCATTGGCATATTGTTCTACACTGTGCCACGGGTAAACACCCTTAACAACATCTGCCCCATTCATTTTAATATCACCTAAATGGTCTGCAACCAAGAACGGAATAAAGCCGTCTTTACCTGTTAATTTTCCAGCATCTTCTCCCCACATAAGATATCCGAATTTAGAACTATATGTTTCGCCGCCTATTTCGTATGGGTGTGCAAATCCAGGGTAGTCAACAACTATTGTATTTGCTGTTGGAATATCAACTACTGTGAATGTATTATTATAATAATCAGGTTCAAACGCATTTACTGTTATTTCTTTTCCTATTAACTTGTCTGATCCGTCTATTGCAAATGAGTGGTCTTCTCTAGTTGTAATAACTGTGTTTGCACTCATAAATGTTGCTTCTTCATACATTGTCATTGTAGTTTGTATTATGTCACCTGCACTCAATGTAACTGCATTTGTTAATGTAATATCTGTTTCGTTGTCGGATACAGCCTCAACTTTTGTATTTGCTGGAACACCTGTGCCACTAACATTCATTCCAATAACTAGTCTATTAGTAGTACCTACTACGCTTACAGTTGTGTTTGCTGTAACACCAGTTGCCACAGTAAATTCATCTTCTATAGGTGCTAACATTGTATCTAGTACAACAAAACTATTTGTTGTAGAGTCGACCTTTCTTATTTGTTGTATAATAAGTTCAGGCGACAGTTTATTAATTTTCACATAATCTAAATTTTCGAGTGTAGATAGATCTGCATCTGTTGTAATTTTTGTTGCTTCGTTGATTGTGAACGATAAGTTTGTTTCGTCTAAGTTACCACCTGTGTAAGTATCAGGTTCAATATCGAACACAACAAGGTCTACCATCTCTGCAGGAATACCTGGAACTATTTCGCGAATTGCTCTTGCAAATTCTATTGTGTCGTTTGATGACAATGTTACTGTGTTCTTAACTGTAACATTAGCAACTTGACCATCGCCTTTATGCCTAAACTTCAACGTATCGTTATTATTAATTACTCTGCCATCAGCTAGAGTAATATCGTAATAATCAAATTGTGTTTCGTCCCATAAAATATTATACGGTTCGCCTTCTGGTGTTATACCCACCGTTGTAACTGATGTAATGCCCTGTGACAACGTTATGTCTCTTCCTGATATACTTGCTACTGTTACTGTGTCCTCTTCGGCATCTATTACACCTGTTAGTGTAATAAAGTCGCCTACACGGATATTTGATGTACTCGATAATGTAAGTGTATTAGTTGTTGCGTTAGCACTTTTAATTAACTTTGCAGGTTCAGAACCTTCGTTATCAAGATCGAAATTAACACTTAGAACCTCTACTGGTTCCTCTATACTTTCATGGAACAAATACATTCCCGGTTCAATAATTGCAGGTGTTGTTACATCTACTATTGTGCCGCTTGTAACACTACTCTCAACAGTGCCTTGTACAGGAACAGATGTGTTTCCTAATTTACCTACACTGTCTGCTATCAAATCTTTATTAAGAACTTTCTCTGCTCTAATATTCTTTGGAGCAAAACTGGCACCTGCTAATTCAGTACTCGAAGAATCTTTGAATCTAACTGTTATGCCGTCAACTAATGAGTCTGATATTTCTTCGTAACTATGGCCCATAGTTGAAATGCTGTTTGGAACTGCTGTAATCTTTAGTGTTGTTTTTGCTAATGAAACATTTGCACTATCTGTGATTACATTCAATGATGAATTAGTGCCGTATAGTCTAGAGCCAACTGTAAATGTGTCGTCGGTAGTTGCTTTAACTGTAAATACTTCGCCTGCACTACCACCCATATTATCAACATCAAACACAATCTCGGTGCCTGTTCTAAACTCATGTTTAGGTGAATACATTTGTACATCATAATCAATACTTGTATTGCCTGTTTTGTTTTTACCAAAGTTTATAAAACTAATGTTTGCTTTAGGCACTGTGTTAGTCATTCCGCCTAATACTGTTGTGTTAGCATATAATTGTACATCGCCAGCACCTGTTAGATTTGCAACTTGGAATATGTTTCCGTTTAAATTTGATCCGCTGTTGTCGTTAAACTTTAAATAATGCCCAATTGCAACTCCAGTTGTGTGACCGTTATTAATTGTAAACGTTAATTGGTTGTTAACAACTCTCATATCAGGAACAGCATCTACACTTCTAAAGATTGTTATGTCTGTTGTTGTAGGGACTGTTGCTCTAGCAAACTGGTATGCATGTTGTAATGCAACTGGTTCAGCACTTATAATATTACCACTTAGTTGTGGTCTAATCTCGAGAATTGAATTAACTGCTGGAATTGTGTATTCGATATTGCCCATCTCAACCGATTGTTCAGCAACTTTTTCTTCGCTTATAAATCTTGTTACAGGATGGTCTACTTCTGCTTGATCTGTTACATATATCGGGTTGCCGTCAAATGATACTAAGTCTTTATACGAGTCCGATATAACGTTGTCGCCTTTAAGTGCTAATACCTGATCAAACCATTTAGTGTGGTCATAGTCTGTGCTTGTATTAGCATTGTCATTGTTGTCTAGTATAATATCTGATAACTTAACGTCTGCCCAAAGGAACGATGTCCCAACAGTGTTGTCGTATTCTACATACGAAATAGTTGCACCAGTGTCTGTAAGTTTATAAACTTCAAATTCTTCATGCTCGCCTTTTGCAAAGTGAACCATGTCGTTTACTTTTGGCAATTTGTATGTTTTAGTAATTTTAGTAACATCAAACAAGTTTTCAAAATCATAAATGTCGAATGCTTGGTACTGTACATTATACTTTGATACATAACCTGAGTTAGGTAAAGGCGCATACTTGCTGTCTACCATGCCTACATAACTAACACTTGATGTCATAGGCCATAAGCCTTTCTCTGCCATGTCAGAAGGTCTTACTGTCAATCTCTGAGGATCATCAACATCAATTAATATTGTTGCATCATCTTTGGAATCTGGATAAATTTCAAATGTTCTTATCTGCGTTAACTTAGCCGCTAATGCATCGTTGGCGAATACTTTAATGTTCATTGATGAACCAGGTAAGTCACCTTGATATGAGTCTTCTAAATCAATTGTGCCACGTTCAATAATTTCTATAGTTGAATTAGGCTGTATGGGTGAACCAGGAATAGCACCACAGTCTAGGAATGTTATAGTAGATTCCCCTGAGGAAACATTACTAGTAATTGTGTATAATGCTTCTTCGCTAGTTTCTGGTAGTTTAATACCATTAATTTCTACATCGACATGAGGATAACTGCCGTTAATAATTTGTAAATTGTCTGCGGCTATTTCATTTGTTGTTGTTATACCGTCACTAACACTTACTGGTGTAAACGTAAAGCTCTGTGAAACGTTACCTGATAATAATGAGTTAGTAACAATTGTTGTTCTGCTACCTTCGTCAAACTCCCAATCATGCGAACCCGCTGAGCCTACAACATTACCTGTTGTAGTTGCACCGTCAACAGAAACAACAATATCACTAAACGTTGTGCTGTTTGCAGTTTCGAAACTGTAACGTTGTCTCGGCTGGTACCGTTTTGCAGGTAAGTTTAATGTGCTTTCTAACGTTGTACCTGAACCTTGCTCTGCTAGTGTAAAGTCACTGCCCTTAATTGTTAAGTAGAATTCTTCAATTCCTGCACCCGCTGTTCTAGTAAACGTTGCTGAAATATTTGCACTAATATCGTTTGTTGAATTAATTGCGTTAGCAACATCTTCTACAGTAGTAACTGAGCTTAGATCAATAACAGTGTTTACATTAGAACTAAAATTATCTGTAATTAAAATATTACCAGCTGAAGTTAAATCTGCAACTGTTATATTGCTTGTAGAAACAGCATATGGTTTCAAGAATGTTGTAGTAATATTTGCTGTAAACAACTGTGCCGCAACTACTGTTACACTAGGATTAATAGTATATCCGTATCCTGGTTCATCTACAGTAACATCAGATATTCTTCCATCTGTTCCGATATTAACTGTTGCTTTAGCAGTTGTGCCGCCGCCATATTCAAAACTTCCTGGAATGTCTGCAGGAGGTGGTTCAATTTCTAAGAATGGTCTTTGGTAGAATTTAGTTGTTCTATCCAGTACTTCCACTTCGTTAACTTTACTAACAATGTCTTCTGGGTAAGCAACTTGTATAAGTTGTCTTTCGTTTGTTATTTCACTTTCTGTAATTTTTAAATCTATTGTTTGGTAGTTTTCTATGTCACCGAAGTCGCCCGCTTTAAGAGCCCATTCATCATAAACTGCGACACTACCTGGAACAAGAACTTTGTCGCTGTTAAGTAATACTTCGATACTATTCTTAGTACCTTTACTTCTAATCATGCCAGAATAAAAATCATACTGGTCATCTTGCGTAAGTTCAAATTCTCTTAAATATTTTCTTTCTTCATATCCGTATTGTCTTCTACTTGCTTCGTATAGTTGTTTCTCAACTGGTACATGTCCAATCTCATTATATTTGCCCATGTCGTCGGCAAGTGTATCAAAGTTTGGCTTTAAGCCATTGTCTGTGATAATGTAGCCGTCTGCTGTTAATGTGCCGTTCCAATTAGCAGTACGTTTACCTTTAATTTTTATTCTACGTTGTCTTTGACTTAAAACGTTGTCAAATATTGTATCACCAAATATAGTTTTATTTGATAATACCATTGCATGTTCAATTTCATTTGTGTATAATATTACACCGTAAATCTGTTTGCCTTCAGGTGGATTAATAGTAATCTTATTTGTATCTCTAATAATCTCACACTCGGAAGTTTTTATTGATCTACCTTCTTGATCCAATATGCTGTATTGACTTTGGTCAACATCAATAATTTTACTTACTCTACCAATTGGTGCTGTAAACTTGACTCCAGATGCTAATGGACTTAAACTTAATGTGTTACCTGCGGCCCATTTGCCTATGCTCCAGAACAGGAATTGCCTTCCGCTATATAGCCAGTTGTTAACATCATTAATGTCTCCGTTAAACTCGCCAAAGTCGTAACCCATTGCTTCTTGCTTTCTGCCTAAACTATTTAAGAAGTCAAATACTTCGTCAACAGTATCAAATACTGTGCCATATTCAACTTTCTTAATTGTGCCTGTGCCTGTTAAGTATAATGTTGCTTCGGCGGCACCAGTCATTGGCAATGAAGGTAGTCTCTGCCAAACTGATGTGTCTGTTACAACACTGCCTGCTCCAGCAAACTCTTTTGCTCTATAAAAGTTATAACCGGATTTTACTACTGTGCCTATTTGGTAATTTGTACTGTTGCTATAATTTCCAAATGCAACAGGTTCTCCGCCAACAGCAACTTCTGATTGTGGGCCATTAATATTACTTTCTTCTATTTCAAAGAAACGTTTCACTGAGTTATAGCCGTCTATCTTGTACTTGCCGTCTGTTGTGTAAGTAATTAATACACCAGTAAAATCGTTTGTTGTGCTGTAAGGTCCTACATGCACATCTACTTCAATATCTTCTTGAGGTAATATTAAACTTGAACTGTTACCAGTTGAACTGTAACTATCACTGAACACTGTCATAGTATCTTTGTCTATGTAGCCAGCAAATTTATGACCAAGTTTGCTTATAATTGATCTGTAAGGTTTAACAAATTCTGCTGTTGTGTTAAGACCTTGGAATTTCATAAATGCATGGATGAACTGCGTAAAGCCCACAGTATAAACTGTTTGTTCTGATGCAGTAACTTCGCCATGTATGTCTGCTAATTTAGTTTTAATTCGTCTTTTTGTATCTCTATCTAATAATTGTTTAGAGTTAGCAAGACCTCTAAACGGTTTTCTTGGATCAGAGAACACACTGGCAAACTTACCAGGCTGTGCTAATAATAGCGCCTGCATAACCGCAAATGGATAACCTTCTGAGATTCTCCATGCATTTTCTACAGGAGCATTGTCTCCAAATTTCCAATTTTTATTTGTAAGTTCTGTGTTTACTGAGTATGCTGTACTTAATGTACTTAAAGCAGTAAACGTTGCAAGAGACTGATCCTGGGTAGTAGCAGTACCGTTATTATTTGTACTAACAGTTCTCGGTATTGAAGCAAAACTTGGTCCTGTTGTGTATGGATATGCTGGCTTGCTGTCAGTATCTATAGTTGCAACATAGTAATATGTGCCTCCAGGAAATTCAGGAGTTATGCCGTGACGGCCATTGTATGCATCAAGGTCACCAGTTGAAGAATTGTACTCGTAGTCTTCTACAAACTCTCCGGTAGGCAAGCCACCTATTGTTGACCTCGCTGTTGTTTTTAAACTGTAACTACTTTCTATTCTTTTAATGCTACTCGAAGCATTTGCTCTGTCTGAGTATCCGTACGGTCCGTAAATTGGGAAACCATCAAATGCCCAACCTACTATAGGTGAATGAGCAGTTGTATTCCAGTTGTCCAATCCAACTGCCTGTGGGCTAGGTTGAATATATCCGTAAATGCCGTTATTGTCAGGTGCGCCGCCGGCTGTATCTCTGCTAACTTCATTTCTAAACATGTTGTTGTAAGTAAAGTTAGTGCTATCGCTGTGTGCTATACCTGAGTTAGCATTAGTAATTAATGCACCGTTAGTTGCTAGACCAATTGCAGTGTTGCTAGTTGAAGTTGCGTTTGCATAATTTGTTCCTAAACTACTAGGATCTACTCGTCCTACAAACGATTCTATTGTGTACGAATAAGATTTATCTTCTATTGTGTTAGCATTGTCAGAGGTAGGAAAGTTGCCTACTGGATGATTCATAACATTATGTGTTGTTATGTTCATCACTGTGCCTACTTCCCAAACACTTAAACCGTCAACATCTAAAATTGTATCTGCATCTGCAGATGAAGTACCGCTTGTGGTCGAGGTCCAATTAATCGATTTTGTTGTTGCTGTTGTGCTAATAATATTAGCAGGTGCAATCAACTCGCCACTTGCGTTAACAGGTAGCTCATACGCCAATCCAATACGTCTGTATGGATTATTTTCTTTGTATCTACTGTTAGTTACATTTTCTCTGTTGCCTTGTCTAATAATACCTTGTTCTAAGTCAGCCCATAAATTAACATTAGTTGAACTATAATCTGTGCCGTATGTTGTTTCCCACCATGTAGGTTTTCTAGTAAATCCTATCATTTCCCAAGGATGTGTATGAGGGCGTTCTGTATCATAGCATGATTCAAATATTCCTCTCCAGTAAGCCGGCTTAGGCGTCCCAGCATTATAATTCCAAGTCCATAAGTTGTCTTCTTTGTAAAATTCATTCTTAACAAAATCTACGTTGTTTCTTGTGATGTAGTTGTTGAAGTTAGAACGTAACAATGCATAAAATTCGTCTCTGTTTCTGCCTGTTGTTCTAAATCTACCTGGTCTAATGTCTGTAACATTTAAGTCAGGTAAACTATCAGAATTCCTAAACTGTTGTAGTGTGGCATTGTAAACTCTTTTCTCAAATTCTAACAATATAAAGTCGTGTACATCATCTAGTGCAACAGACTTACTGCCATCATGTCCTACTACCATCTTTATAGGACTAACAAATGATGTATCAGTTACAATCTCTGGATATGTGATAGGGTACATTCCCAATGCACTAGGTGTTGCCGGTACTTGGGCACTTTCTCTGTTAGCATCATATAGTCTAACTTTAATAGTGTTGCCTAGTGTTGGCGTGTAACCGTTTGTAAATGTAATTGTAACAACACCGTTGCTAGAACTTACAGCATAGTCGATATCAGCACACAACAGTTTGTCGGGTGTTGTACCGTCTGTTTCGTATACATAAACGGTGTTATCAATTTTTAATAAATCCAAGTAATGCGAACAAGTGTATTCTTTTGTTAGCACATTGTTAATAATAATTTTTTCTTCGATATACTTGTCACCGAATGCTATCATGAATGTATCGTCGAATACATTCTTACCTTGATTATATGCTATAACATTTTCTATTACTAGCTCTAGCATTTCACCGTAAGACATAGTACTGTAATCATTACTGTTTACAAAGTTAACAATCTCTTTCTTTAATCTGTTTTTATATTTAACGTATTCCTCAGCAACAAAATCCATACTGTCTTTGATATTAAATTTATCGTTGCTGAATAAGAATGCTGACAATCTTAAATCATCATCAGTCTGTAAAATCTTGTCTGCATATTTTAATTCTGTTTTTATGTCTGCAGAGTTGTTTGCACCTAGAGAATCACCTTTTGCATCTTCTTGAAACTCTATTAAGTTTTTAAAATGCTCTAAATATTCAGGTTGCGATATCGAAAGAATATCAACATTGTCTAAGTTCGAATGCCAACTACCTGGTACGTGATATCTGCCATCTGTTTTTGCATTAATAAAGTAACCAGTTTTTGTTTCAGTAAATATATCAACTATATCTAATCTGCTAAATGTAAAACTGCTAAACTTAATAGCAATTTGTTCGCTGTCGTACGAGAACAGTTCTGTTCTAATACCGTTAACATACACTCTAATACTTTTCTCTACTAAGCCTGCAATATCACTATCTGAATTTGTAGGTACTGCTGATATATGATACAACCTTCTAGCCGTTTCAAAATCACTATCGCTTATGACATATCTGTCTTCTACACGTTGCTGTAGTTTGTCTTCTAGTGGTCTCCATGCTGTATCGTATGTTACATCATTATCATTTTTCTTATAATATATGTAGCCTTTAATTTGAGACTTAGATGTTCCACCGAAAGGAACATACGATTCAAAATAATCATCTAGATGGTTTGTAAAGGATATTTCACTAAAGTTATTAAAGTTTTTATACTCTAAAGGAAATCCTAAAACAGGATCGTTTGTTCTGTTTGCGTTTGCTGGTGTATATCCAAAGATATTATTACCTGTAAATGTGCTGTTAGGGTACAATGCATCATTGTCAAGTCTAACTTTGTTAGAGTCGTACATAACAAATTCAATTGGTGTATTAATTTTTGTCTTTTGCTGTCCTGCTATCCATTCAGTGCCTGACCAGTAGTATTCTATACCTTGATATCTAGAACCAAATTTAATTGTAATTACGTCACCTTTTTGTGCAACGTAAGGTATAAAACCTGCATCACCGTCTAATAATCCTGCAGGGCTACTTTCGTCTGCTAGTTTAGATAATGCTACATTGCCTGCACCGTCATCATTAATGATGTATGCATGTTGGGAAACAGACGCATCGTCACTTGCAAGTAGTATTGTATTACCGGGTTGTAATGTTACTGAATCAATTGACGCTCCTGTTGGACGCCCAACTACTTCTGATTGCAGATAACCTTCTGCACTCATGTCTACTGAAAATTTACCTGTAGTACCAAAGTTGTACAATTCGATATTTCTGTCAAATTCTATAATAGGTCTTACTGCACGTTTGCCTTTTGGAGGTAATTGGTCTCCAACATCTAAGAAATTATTCTTATGATGCCAAAAGTTAATTCTGCTCCATACGTTGTTATCAGTTGCTCCACGCTCCATAATAATATAGTCTGGATTTTCCTGAGTGTTATCACTGTCAAAAGGCTCAATATCAAAAGCGCCTTCGCCACCCACAGTAAATACAAGTTGTGTGCCTAAAGGTGCAACATATCCGGCCCACAATGCAATGCCTGTATCTGGATCTGTTTGGTCAAATGCATAGTCCGGGGTAGGCCAATTATTTTGTCCTGCTGTTGAAACATAGTTTTCAACACCTGCTAAACCCCCACTATTAAATTCTGTTGTGCCGCCCGGTACAGTTGCAACGAGGTCATCATCACTATCAATTATAGTTTGGTCAAACGGTATATAGTCTTCAGTACTGAACACAGTTGCAAAGTTTTGTTCTTTGTCATGCAGTATAATACTCTCGCCTACACCTTCTACAATAAATCGTTTTTCGTTCTTAAGTTTATTTGGTATAACATAGTTTCCAGAAAAGGTAACAACCATTCCTGATTTAAGTTCAACTCCGCTCGGTGTTGTAAATGACTTTTTACCTACAATATCTTTTTCAATGTTTATAGGGTTTGTATCTGTGCCTTCTACAATAACTGGTGTTGGGCCGTTTGGGCTCCAAAAATACTCTTGATAGTTAACGAATTTATCAATACTTATTGGTGGTAAAAACGTATACGCTTCAGTATCAAAGATACTATTTTGATTTAGTGTATTAACACCATAACTTTTAAGTACATTAATATAGTCCTCATAGAACATGATATTTGTACTTTTACCTGTTGTTTGGTCAATTGAGCTTACTGCTGGTTCTAAACTAAATTTATCCCTATCAGCAGTTGGTTGCAAAATATATGTATCTCTTGCATCCAATAAGTCTTCTTCGCGCCTGCCCACATAAGCAGACATTGACTCAACGTTTGCTTTACTAAAAAGTTGCTCTACTGTAGTATCGAAAAAATTCTTTATTACAGGAGTCTGGTGAATTACGGGAAGTTTTGTATATTTTTTATCAGCCATGTTTATTAATATCCACTTGAGTCGCTTGAGTTATTGCCTGAACTACTTGCACTAGAACCTGTAATCTGATTATTGATTACATTGTCTGTTGTAGTAGTTGCTGTATTCGTACCTTCTTCTGCTACATAGTTGCCCATGTACGTTGTTATGCCGTTAGGCATATAAAATGTCTTTCCAAAGAAATCATGTGTATGAGATGTTCCGTTACCCACAAAGTCTGATGCTTCTTTAGTTGGGTACAACGGATAGTAACCGTTGATTGCAAACGGACCAATTTCACTTTCTGGATTTTCATATGAAGTAAATGTTGGAGTACCACTTGCAGGTTTAATATTGTCTTTAGTAATTTTGTCAACTATGTCAATGTCGTCGACAGATGCTGTACTTAAGAATAACTCGTCACTGTCGCTTTTCACTTGAAATAAATCTCCAAATACGCCTGATGTTTTCTTGGGCACAATAACAATACTACCAATTGAGTTACCTACTTGTTGATGTATGTAACTACTTAATTCTGTAAAGTAAAATGTATCGCCAAACTCCCAATTATCTATACTGAAATATTTAGTAATAGCAGAAGCAATTTTGGTTTTAATCTCGTTGTCGCTTAACGAGGTACCTGGTAATCTTACTACCTTGAATCTTGCTTGTAACTCTGCTAATGCATCGTTACCGAATAATAACTTAAATCTGCCACTCTTGAATAAAATTTGATCACTAGCCGCTTTGTAAGTTTGTAAATTTTGGAACTCTGTTTCAAGTTCTAATGTGGATGGCTCTTCTGGCCATGCTGTCCCTGGAACATTAACATACGAAAGTACTTGGTCATAGTAGTTGTCTGTTAGCACGAAAAATTCGTGTACATTACTAATACTAGGATCTATTCGCATATCGTTATTTGCTATGTGGTTCCATTTAAATACTACACTTTCTTGCGTAGAATTAGTTGTATCTTGTGTGAAACTTTTACCAACTTTAGCTCTGTGTTTTGAGCTTTCGTAGTTATTGACTACGTCTAGGTTTGTACTGCTATAAGATAGTAGGTAAATTTTGCCTGTATCTTTTGCATAAACTTTTTTGTTATGTAATTTACCTTGTGTATTATTGAATGTATCCACAATGGCTTTTGTCTTAACTAAAATAATATCATAGTCTGCTAGGGAATAATATGTGCCTGTTAAATTCAACGCACTACCAGTAGAATTACCTGCAATTTTATCTCTTGTTGCACTAAAGTTTACACCCGGTTCTCTGCGTAAGTCCAATATTCCTGTCTTAACAGGCTTAGTATATGTGTAGCCGTCAAAACTATCAAAGTCTTCAAAAATAACAATATCGCTTGGTCCAACAAACTCTTCGAATTGAATAGGATTATCTGGACTATCGTCATTGGTTGAATTAAATGGAGTTACTTGTACTTTTCTTGCATCTGTATGACCATCTGCATATATAAAGTTCTTAACAGCACTCCACACAATAGGCGATTCTAGTCTATCTTTTGATCTTACATAGTCTACGTTAATAATATCTTTACTTGATAAACCCGAACTGTCAATAGCATAGTGTCTAGTACTATCAAAGTTAGTAATAGTTAATGTACCTGTTTGTGCAGAAGCATTTGCGTTAGAAACATAAATGTGACCTCCGCCTGCATTTGATTCTATATTGGATTCAAACAATGCAGTGTTATGTTTATATACAATGTTACCACTAGCATTTAATATTGGAAATCCAAATGTTGTACTATTAAAGTCTATGTCTAACTTGCTAGGCAGTGAGTGTACAACACCTGTACTGTTTGCAATAGTAACATTGATGTTACTTGTTAAATCTGATGTATCGAAGTTAGAGCCTAAAGGTATAGTTAGGTTGTGTACAAAAGTATTACCACTAGAATCGCCATTTTTGAATATACCAAAGTTTGAGTTCAATGTAAACTCAACTTGACTGTAATTTACACTTCTAGATTTTAATGGAATATCATTAAAGTTAACACCGTCTTTTGTTGAATACCATTTATCACCGATGTAGTCTGGTGTAGGCGTTGTAGTATCTCTCCATTCAAAGCCTTCTTGTGTTTGACCTTGACTGTTAAGAGTTGTTAGTTCCAATGTGTCGTATTTTGCTCTACCTGTAAAACTGTCTACAATTCTGTTTTGATTGATATTATAAAATCTACAATCTTCATAACTTTCAAATATATATTTTGTGCCTCTTAATTCCACATTATATCTAAATGACAATGTATCGATTGGCTCATATGAAAACTTCATAATCCAACTTCTATCTCTGTTGTTGCCTGAAGTGTCTTCTGCGTTACCTATATCAAATGTTCTGCTCAAATCAATGTCGTTGTTATTGACAACATAAAATGTATCAGTAGTAGCATTGTATCCAATACCAAATGATTGTTTTTTGCCAATTGCCGTAGCAATTCTTGTTGCTTCAACTTCGTAGAACTTACTTCTTAATGTAGTAATAATTTCCTTTCCAACCCAACCGTCTCTTACATTTTCGCTTAATGCGAATGGACCGTTTGCTGTAGTACTAGAGCTAACACGTCTGCCGTTATCTCTAACAGAAACAATTTTAACCCATTTGTATTTCGTAATATCTTCAGGATCTACAAATTTTATCATGTGTCCTGGTTGTATAAGCGCCAAGGCTACTTTGGAAATATTTACATCACTTATTGTGCCAGTGGTTGTAAATGTTTCTGTCATATACCCTGTGTCGTTTTCGGTTGTCTTAGGCAAAGTCTTCCATACTATGCCGTACTGATCTAACTTAAATTTATTTGGTTGTGTTTCAACCCACTTATTTCTAAAATCACTGTAAATAAAATCTCTCAATTCTAAATTCTTCAAATAAAGTGTGAATACTTTTTCAATTTGTTCGGATGCTGTATTGTTCCCATCAATGATAAATGAGTAGCTCTGTGGGGAATCTTCTTTGTACAATGCCCCATCTTCAGCAATAGTTGTTGTCGTCTGGAACGTGCTAGTAGGATCGGTAATATCGATATACCTACTATGTCCAGCATGTGTTTTATTAGTAACTTTTAGTTTTCTAATGTTACTACTTTTTGCTAAAGGTAACACTTGATAATCTTGTGCTGACACCATTCTGTCTTGGGCATAGTATGCCTGTGGTGCTCTTTCTTTTATGCCTGCTAATGTCTCTGAAGGTAATGCATTATTAATACTAGTTTGTAGTCTAGCAGTAATAGTTAACACATATTTTTCACCAGTGGGTGTCTCGTAAGTAATGTCAGTTGAAACATTGCCGATATCATCTGGCTGTATACTATACCTTTCGTCAGCACTTGCTCTATAAAATGCTCTATAGTTTCCTACTGGAACATTTGCAAAGTTACCATCAGCAAACTGTAATTTAATACCGCCTGTGCCTAAGTTTTGAACAGCATATAAGTTGGGCGAGTTTTTTGCTAAAGTATTGTACTGAAGTGTTTGTCCAACTGTGTTAGGAATTCTTTTCCACTTGGACAAAACACCACCGATTGTACTTACTTGTTGAAAAAATACATCATTTTCATTAATACCGTCGACCGCAATTGTTTGCGATCTGTTTTCTTCTGGAGTTTCAAAATCGTAACTCTCTGTTTGCAATACTCCTTGTTTGAACATCAAGAAGAATCCGTTATTTGCACTAGAAAGACCCATCCCGTCATTTCGATGGATTATACCAAAGTTGTCTGAAGGGTCAGGATGCTTTTCGAAGAAAAAATTATTATCTTCGAAATCTGCATTTACAATTTCAAAATCCCTACTTACACCGTTTATATTCTTTTTAAACTTGTAAACAAATGGCGCATTTATTTGAGTGTTAATTTCATATAAGTCGGTAATAATATCGTTAATAGAACCAGTTTTAACTGGCTTACTGAATCTGTTGACATTGCCAAAGGCATTGTTCATTATTGTAATGAACTGCTCGTAACTGTCCGGATTGTTAGCATCATTCCAAGTAACAGCTCTGTTACCTATTTGTGTGCCTGCACTATCCGTTAATGGCTGTGTGGTGCTAATACTTACAACTTTTAGTAATCCACTTGCGGCAATATTTCTTTTAGGATTATATCCTAACTGTCTTGCAAGTTTGTAAACAGAATCTTTTCTCTCTGCTGTTTCTAAAAAGTTTTCTCTGGTGTTAACATCCATTCTAAATGCGATACTTTGAGCCAAGTATGCAAGTAATTCTATAATAGCAATAAACTCTGAGCTTTCAATATAATCATTGAAGTTTTCAGGGAAATTAGTTCTGATATATTCTACCATTGCTGTACGAATAGTTTCAAAATCATATGCTTGGAAGTTTACATTACTGTATGCCTTGTAGGCTATATCCCAATCTTCCGCCGCAAATAAGTTGTTTTGTCTGTTGCTAGTTGCCATGTTTAAATCTCTCTGCTATCCTGTGTGTATTCCACAAGCAGGGTTTCTTCATCTAGAAAAGGCTTAAGAGTTAATTGAACTTGCACTCTAATCGTATGATCAAGCACTGTAGTAAAAATTTCTTGAATATTGATCCTAGGATCTTTAGTGCATATTCTTATAACTTCGTCTTTAACTTCTTGCTCTACATATGAATCCAGCGGATTCATAATAATATCATAAATAGTAGTACCAAACTTAGGACGCATTACTCTCTCGCCTCGTCTAGTGTACAATTCGTTCAAAAGGTCAATCTTCACTGCTTCACCATTAGTAACGGTGTAAGGAGGTCTAATTTTTCCTATTGTACTAAAGCCTTTATATATGTTTGCCATATCAATATTTATCACACTTAGTTAAAACTAGTTTTAATAGAGCCTAAAAAGGCACCAAAAAAACGGTTGACTTTGGGTGTAATAGAATACATAATACTGGAGCATAAAACTTTTTATGTAATTTTTTTACTACGAAATATAGGACAGTTAATGAAAAACGTTTTAGACAAATTTAACAGCATCGTTGAGCTTGCCGATAAGGCAAATAAGGTCATTGCAAGTAATGGCTACAAGTGGACTACTGGTTACGGACCTAGGTTCAGAAAGATGATGCATTTTAATAACAGGCGAGTACACTCGGTGGGAATCTATGATTACCATGAGAAGAAGTATGTGCTTTTTGAGATGGTAAACATGGTTGGTCAGTCGAAGCACTCGATTCCAAAAGAGTTGCGTCAAATGGAGAGACTGATATTAGATGCCAAAATTGCCTAATGTAGTATTTGTACACGGATCAGGTCAAAGCGGACTAAGTGTAAATTATCTTCATGTGTTTCTACCGGAATGCAATCTATTACTATTAGAGTATGCGGTTCAAGAAAACCCGGATAATATACTAGAACGCTTCGATAAAGAAATTACTAAAACTTTTGGTAATGAGAACTATCATATTATAGCACATAGTTATGGCTGTTTGCTATCTACTTTATTAGCAGATAAAACGAAACGTGTGTTGTCTTTTGTGGCTATGAGTTCACCGTGGGGCGGTAGCCATGCGGCACGTTGGATTTCAATGGTATTCAGGCAAAGTAAATTGTTTTCTAATGTTAAGCCCAATAGCATGTTTCTGCAAGGTATCCAAAATATAGAGTTAAACATTCCTGTTGCTAATATTATAACAACTGGTTCGAAGGGTTCCCCAAATGACCTTGCTGGACTGGGCAGTCAACATAACGACGGATTACTAACAGTTGAGACTCAGAAAAAAGTACCTAGTAAATTTACTGATGTGGAATGCATTGAGCTTCCTTTGAGCCACAATGAAGTGCTTTTATCATTCGACACAATAAATATAATTAAGCAACATATATTTGGAGACACTAGTGGCGCAGAATACTTCACTGAATAACACTCTCGAAGAAGAACTAAGAACTATGCTTGTTGAGAAGAACAACGAGTGCAATGCTTTGAGAGGAACCATCGACATGCTCAAACAAAATATTAGAGACGAGCAAGAAGCAAAATACAGAGCATACATTAAAATAGCAGATTTACAAAAAGTACGAGCTTAAAAACCTTTTTGGGCCTTGTGCAACAATAATAACTCCCTTGCCATCTGATCCCATCCACCATAGGCGCCGCCTTGCATTATCGTTAATATCTCTGGACGCATCGAGTCTGGTGATGACCATAACCTACTTAAAGCATTGCCTTGAGCACTGGCAAGGGTTCTTTCACCGGATTCACTTGTCAGTCTAATATTTCTAGCAATTTGGTCGTATTGTCCTGCTTGGATAGACTTTAATACTGATGTCTCATCAAATCTGCTTGGACCAAGTCTTTGTGTTAGTATCGTTAATGCCATACCTTGCTGTACAGACATCGGTGACTTAGCACGATTAAATGCGTGTAGAGCCGATTGTTTTAAATCATTCTTCAGTAATTGTTTACTTGCTCCCTTACTCATGCCAGCCGCTGTTTGGTTTATGAATATAGGTTCCTTGTATACACCACCTTCTGGAATAATAGCGTATGCGGCATCACCTACTTTGAACTGGTCACTTACATCACTTGCTTTAAATATGCCTTGTGAACTTAGGTCCTGTCCTGGGCCAGCGTCTTTAATAATTGATGATATGTCAGCCGCCGATATCTTCGACTTACCGGTGTCGATTATTGTTGTTGCTGATGTTGGGTCAAAGTTTTTGCCATCACCGAACATTATTGTGCCTGCTTGTTTTTCGGCATCGCCTATAACATGCTTATACCCTATTGCGGTTATTGGTTTGTCTGGGTAGTTGCCGGCATCATCAATCATATCTGTTTCTGTTAATGAAGGAGATGTGGCATTAGTAATTCCATCCACACATCCTTGTAAGCCACCGGTGTCTTCAAGTTGTGACGCTAATGCAGAACCCGAAAGTGTATCGCTTTTAAGCATTGGTGCTTCTTTGTAATCTGGTACCATAGAACGTATTTGTCCTGCATCTATCAATCCGGGACTGCCCGGAGGATAATTTGCGTTATGCTTCGTAGTTAGATAATCTTGCAAAGCCGGACCGCTGACACCGTCATAGCCTACGCCCAATTCAACAGTACCGTCTGGATTAACAATGGTGTCTGGTCCACTTCTTCCATAGTCACTGGTACCCGGAGGATATTGTCCTGCCGAGAAGGCATCAGCCAAAACAGGATCTCTATCACTTGAAGTTTGAATTCGTGTGTCTGCAGTCTTATGACCAAACCAAGGTTCTCTAGTTGTGATCATTGTGGTTGTTGAAGCAACTTTTATCTTATTGCCTCGAACGTCACTGAAATTACTTTCTGTGCCTTGTGGTATTGATGATGGCAAACTTGGGTCTGTTTGTCTTACTCCACCTCCCGGTAATGGATTTCTAGTATCAACATTTGTTGCATCATAATCTACAACAGGAATACTCATAGGTTCGTCATGGAATACATTTACTGCCA
>OCVR010000421.1_pt1 | contig 35459 bp, 33 predicted proteins | sample 1539091 | NCBI WGS metagenome assembly OCVR01 (sample SAMEA3355530, study PRJEB22509) | marine metagenome | biome: marine; feature: coastal ocean; material: water | place: USA | collected 2010-08-07 | depth 16 m | reverse complement strand
TGTCAGACGAGCAAACAGTTAGTAGCCCTCCGGCAGTGACGTTTATGGGGTCCGATAATCAGGCGGGGGCGCACCCTAAAGTTCTTGACGCGATGGTCTCGGCGTCAAGCGGATTAGTGTCGGCCTACGGCGAAGATAGGCTCACTGAAGGTTTGACACGCCGTTTCAGTGAGATATTTGAAATTGAGTGTGAGGTGTTTTTAGTTGCTACGGGTACGGCGGCTAACTCGCTAATCCTAAGTGCCATGTGCCCACCCTGGGGGGCAGTGCTGTGTCACGAGGGTGCTCATATTATTAACGACGAAAACACGGCGCCTGAATTTTTCACCGGTGGCGCCCGACAAATTGGCGTGCCGGGTGAGTTGGGAAAACCCTGTCACGATGCTATTCGGGCGCAAGTGGAGCTCGCCCAGCTGCATGGGGTTCACAACGTTAAACCGACAGCGATCAGTTTGACCAATGCCACCGAGCAGGGGACGGTGCTAAAGCCGGCAGAGGTTGCGGCCTATGGTGAACTGGCTAAGGAATTGAACTTAGGTTTGCACATGGATGGCGCACGTTTCTCCAATGCCGTTGTGGGTTCCGGTGCTTCTCCAGCCGATTTAACGTGGCGGTCTGGCGTCGACGTGCTCACTTTTGGGGCGACTAAGAATGGCGCCATTGCCGCGGAGGCGGTAGTATTTTTCAACGACCGTTTCAGTGAAGATTTTGCTTATCGACGTAAGCGAGCAGGGCACCTGTGGTCTAAACATCGGTTTTTGGCGGCGCAATTTGACGCCTTTTTGGCCGATGATTTGTGGTTAGACAATGCGCGCCATGCCAACGCCCTCGCAGCGCGTCTCGCGAACGGGTTATCGCAGCTGCCGGGTGTTACGTTGCCCTGGCCCACAGAGGCCAATGAGGTTTTCCCGGTGTTGCCTGAAGCTATGGACCAAGCGTTGGAAGCCGCAGGCTTTGTGTACTACCCGTGGCCCATGGTCCACGGAATGAAGCGTTTTGTGACCAGCTTTGTAACGGCGCCTGAAGATATCGACCGTTTGTTGGCCGTGGCAAAGTCGGCAGTTTGAGTGTTTTCTAGCGAGGAATACGCACGATCCCAACTCGGTTTGAACTACTTTGATGAATGAGAAGATTTTTATCCTTGGTCACCCAAACATGCCGAATAATGCCGATCCCAGAGGGTATTGCCCAACTCTGGAAGCGTTCTGAAGCGGGGTCAAAGCGCACTAAAGTATCAGGGCGCATTCCCGACTCGTTGTACCAAACCACATCATCGATTACCGCTAGAGCATAAGGATGTGCATTGGGGCCGCTCGGTGAATTCCACTGCTCGACCACGCCTGTATTTGGGTTGAGACGCCCGATTTTTCCGAGAGAAGAATTAACAAACCAGATGGAGCCATCGGTGGCTATATCGAGGCGTCGGATACGAGAGCGTGTATCGGGAATTTCGAAGTAGCGAATGGCCATGGTCTCGGGGTCTAGCTCACCAATAGCGTTGGTGCCGTTGAAGGCGATATAAACCTTGCCGTTGTCCCCGACTTTTATTCCGTAGGGTCGCGCTCTGCTCTCAACCTCAGTCAGTGCACCCGATTCGGGATCAAGTCGTCCCAACATACCGCTGTGCTGTGCGGTGAAATAAAGCTTGCCGTTGGGGTGAAATACTCCGGTGTGGGGATCCCGAGAGGTGGTGGGAAATACGTCAACTGTTCCCGAGCCCGGGTCCAATCGGCCAATGGTGCCATTGCCGTTACCCAGGTACCAGATGAAGCCGGTCGCGTCGGGCACAATCGAGTGAGGTCGTGCGCTCTTTGGCAGTTGGAACTCCTCCATTTTGCCCGTTTCCGGGTCGAGGCGACCTGCCAGAGATGCCCACATGCCGGTCCACCAAATAGAGCCATCGGGGGCTTCAACGGGGTCACGAGAGCGCTGCCCTAGCGTCGGTACCTGCCACTCCTGTATTTCAATATCAAAATCACCCGGGATCAGATTGGGTTTCTTGTTGGGTCGCGAAGGGTAGTGAGTCGCTAAATACTCGCTTATGGTAATGGCTTGCGCTTCGGGCAAGTTGATCATTGACGCCATGACAGCGCGCCAGGCTTCAGGGCTGTCATAACCTTGAGCGCGCTCTAAGTACTGTGTGCCGTGACAGGTGCTACAAACCTGCTCTACCAACAATTTTCCTGGCCCCTCCGGAAGTTCTGCGCGAGCAAAAAAAGGTAGGGTCGCCAGCGCCATCAATACCAGCGTCTCACGTGGTTTGCAGAAAACTATGCCCATGGTGAGATTGGTGCGCTAGTTCGCGGCCATTGCCGCTTGCAGTGCTTTGAGATTGGCTTTGTCTTCGTCGCTCAGCTCTGTGGGTTCACAACGGGGATCGGTTTTCTGAATGGCGCTTATCATCCCTCGGGATAAAGGAATTGGGTCACACCCGTGGTTGTTGTCACAAATCAGATCCCACTGGGGCTCGGCTTGAACGTGGCAGGCAAAGCAGTTGCCGCCAAATCTGTTCACGACTTCGGCAAAGCCGCGCTTGCCGATCGTTGTGCCCTCAACGGAGACATTTAATTCGAAAAATTCCCAATCGTTGGTCGCCGGGTTAAAGCCCGCCTCGCGCTTCACCATGGCCTCGGCAGGCACCAGCTGCACCACCGCACCCTCAGGGTAGGTGCCTCCGTTGGCGCTGTTGGCAACGGCCACAGTTTCAGCAACATTCCCCAGCAGGTTATCGACATAGAAATGTCGTACCGGCGTCATATCATTGAGGCAGCGAAAGGTCTCGTCGGTGATCTCAGTCGCTGCAGCGGGTTGAATGAAGGCCGTGGTCATAAAAGCAGCTAGCATCAGGCTAAATCGATTGCGCATTGGGGGCACTCCCTTGTTGGATAGCTGAAGTATACCTGAGGTCGTCTTCGTTGAGATTTGCGCTTAAGTTCGAAGGGCCCTACTGTAGGCGCCCTTACAAATTAACCGTCAGTGAGAAAGGAGTTCCCATGCGGTTTACCCTGTTAGTTCAAAAGTTGCCTGCCGTTTTAGCCGCGTTTTTGGTGTTTATCGCGCCTGTGTCTGCAGATGAATCTTCACTGACGGTGCAGGGCATTGCTCAGCGCATCCAATCTGGTGAGTTAGACGAGAGCCCGTTGTTTTTACCTACAGCGGAACGCAGAGTGGTTTTTGCCAACCCAGAATATTTTATGCCAGTGCGCAAGATCACACCCGGGGAAAGCCCTTATCCCTTGCCGGCAACCCCCACCGACCTTGGCAGTGTGGCTTACGAAGTCGATGGCCAGGCTTTCACGCTGCAGGAATTTTTAACGCAGCAGCCACTGATGGGTTTTCTGGTTCTTCGCGACGGTGCGCGGTTATTAGAGCATTATGCGAGTGATCATTCGGTAAATTCGCGCTGGATCTCGTTCTCGGTGACCAAGTCGGTAACGTCCTTGCTTATAGGCGCGGCCTTGGCCGACGGTTTTATCACTAGCTTAGACGACAGCGTTACGGATTACCTGCCTCGGTTACGCGGCAGTGCCTACGATGTGGTTACTGTGAAGCACCTGCTGCAAATGGCTTCGGGTGTGGCTTGGAATGAGGATTACTTTGACCCCGAATCAGATGTTGCCCTCGCCGGCATTCTCGGCGGTGTGGCGCTAACCGATTATCTTTTGCAGCTGCCCAGAGTACATCCGCCGGGCACCCATTTTAACTACAACACCGGGGAGGCCAATCTCACAGGTGAATTACTCCGGGCAGCTATTGGTAACAATGCATCGGGGTACCTCAACCAGAAAATTTGGGGCCCCTTTGGTATGGAGTTCGATGCTGTCTGGCCCGCCGATGGCCCCAGCGGCGGCGAGGCGGGGGGCTGCTGTATTAGTGCGGCACTGCGAGATTATGCACGGCTGGGGCAGTTCGTCTTGGACGATGGCGTATTGCCAGACGGCTCCCGAGTGCTACCTGAGGGTTGGGTTGCAGCCAGTGCAGCTCCCTCTGAAGGTGCTGATGAGTATGGCTACATGTGGTGGCGCTATCCGGGTGAGCGATTTAGTGCCAGCGGCATTTTTGGCCAGAAAATATTTATAGACCCTCAGACAAGAGCGGTTATCGCCGTCCACAGTAACGCGGATGCCGCGGGTGGCAGCGTTTATGCTGCACACCTTGAGGCGGTTATGCTGGCAGTAACCGACACGCTTAGGGGCCAAGAGTGATCAAGCGCAGGAATCCGTTAGATCGCTACGCTAAAGACCTAGCGCCCGGGACAGTTAGCTGGATAGGGGTTCGCCCCCTTCGTCGAGAGCCGCTAACAGCCGTTACCGAAGCAACGGCCTGCGCTGGCCTGGGGCTTGAGGGCGACCATCGCATGGGCAAGACCCCGGGGTCGGGCCGACAGGTCACCCTAATATCTGAAGAGTTTATCGCTCAGATCGAACGCTTTACCGGTTTAGCCGCCATCGAGCCCGCTATATTGCGTAGGAATTTGGTGGTTTCAGGCATCAATCTCAATGCCCTGAGACGCCAGCGCTTTCGCGTGGGTGAGGCTGTGTTTGAGGCCACCCAGCTGTGCCATCCCTGTGCACGCATGGAGGAAGCCTTGGGTAAGGGCGGTGTCGCTGCCATGCTTGGACATGGCGGCCTGTGCGCTAAAATTATTGAAGGCGGAGCCATTCGAATTGGTGACGCTATTACTGCAGTGGAGTCTAGTCATGAGTAACGAATCAAGCACAATACATACCATCCAGTTTTCGGGCAGTGGGGTGTTCAATCCTGACGTGCTTGATGCCACGCACAAACAGCTCGACGCGGTCGAGGCTGACTCCTCAATTGAGGCGGTGTTCCTTCGCGGTGAAGGCAAAAATTTCTCTCAGGGCTTAGATCTTGAGTTCCTCATGGCAAACCCTGATATTTTTAGCGAATTTGTAACCAGCACCATGCATCTGGCTGCACGATTTCTCACTTTCCCGGTACCGGTTGTATCGCTTGTGAATGGTCATGCTTTTGGTCTGGGGGCTATGCTAGTGCTAGCGTCAGATTATGCGGTGATGCGCGGTGATCGCGGCTTTTTTTGCCTCCCTGAAATCGATATTGGCATGACGCTTACCGTGCGCATGAATGCCTTGGTAAAGGCTAGTATGTCAGCCTATGCCATTCGGGAAACGCTGCTGACCGGGGGGCGGCTCACGGGCGAACAGGCGCGTTCTATGGGTGTTGTTGACGCGGTGGGTGACGATTCAGAACTAGAGGCTATAGCGCTACAAGTCTCAGCCCCTATGCGGGGCAAACCTCGAGAGCTGCTGTCAGGGCTCAAATACGGGGTGCATCAAGAGCTGGTCGATCTGATGATGTCAGATGCCCCTGACGATGCTTATACCCAGGTAAAAATTTGGCCGCGATGACGAGGCGCGCCCTAATCGATTAGGGATCGGCGCAATTGCGTTAAAACAATGTGACTAACCATAGGGTCAAAGACCATAGCCATGTGGCTGCAGTCCACTTCGATGTTGGTGGCCATGGCATCGTCTATATCCTGAGTGGCTCGCCAATCGACCACGCCATCGCGTTTGCTCCAGATATGCGTTACGGGAGTTTGTAAAGATACAGACTCCCGCTCTACGACTTTTGCCTCGATGGCGTCTAAATCCCAACCTAGAAACTTATACGCCGAAGCCGCCGCAGTATACTTCGGTCCCCCCTTTAGGGGGCTTCCCAATGTGATCACCTGTTGCACCAAATCTGGACGTTCTCTAGCGGCTTCTCTGGCGAGATAACCGCCCAGACTCCACCCCACTAGTCGAACAGGTTGTTCATGAAACGCCACAAACCTCTCCAGCTGGTCTAACAGTCGCAATAACAGGGCTGGTACGTCACCGTTGTTTGTGCCGAGGCCCCACTTAAGGTCAGTGAATCCCGCTTTGCGTAGTTGTCGTCGCAGCAATGTCATAGCCGTGTCACCGAAACCGAAGCCGGGAAGTGCCACCACCGGCTCACCTGCGGCCATGGCGACAGGTTCGTGACGGCGGCCCACTGCAATTCGGGCAACACTTTTCAAGGTGGCAAACTCCCTCAGCAAATGTGATGGAGGTATTGCTATAGGACTGTTGTCTGCCATTGTGATCTCGTCGCTAACGCGTTGCTTTACTTTACGAGTTGCATGGCCACTCAGATGTCGCCGCAGCAAACTCAGTAGAAAATGTTTGCGACGGATTTTTTTGTTGGGGCCGTATCAGTAATCAAGGGGGCAGCGCCTGATCTTCAACGACTGCCCCAACAATGATCAACCCCGGAACTATGCTGGAGCAATCTATGAAATCTACTAAGTTAGTACCCATTCTGGCCATTACGTCGATAGCCTTGCTATCTACAACAGTTGTAACGGCACAGCCGCCCAACAAGTCACAGGGTATGATTAACCACCTCGATAAAGATGGCGATGACTTGGTGTCTATTGAAGAGTTTGAGGTGCCTTCACGAGGCCGAGAACATAATCGACTGGTCACCGCAGATAGAGATGGCGATGGTAATGTCAGTCGTTCAGAAATGCAGGATCAAATCGATGAGCGCTCGGAGCAAGCCATTGAGCGCTTCGAGTTGGCAGATTTGAACGATGACGATTTTCTTACTGAAGAGGAAATAAAAATGGCGGCTTTCAGTAGTATCGATAGGAACGATGATGGCTATATCGACGCCGATGAGCTATCCGCTGTGCGAAGGTCTGCGAAGCACCGGCGTCCAAGCTGATAAGTTGGTGGCGTAGGGCACGTGTCTAAAGAGGCGCAACAAATGCAGCAAGTCGCCAGTGGCGATCAAAGCGTCTATGCCACCTTGGTGGCCGATCATCTTGGGCCTATTTCAGCCTATGCCCAGCGGATGACAGGTAATGCTTCCAACGCCGAAGATATTACACAGGAGGTATTTTTGCGTCTGTGGTTAAAGGCTAGTGAATTTGATGCAACACGTGCACGACTTACAACCTGGTTGCACCAAATGGCCCATAACCTGGCTATTGACCAGCATCGCAAGCGTCATCGCGAGGTCTCTCTCGAAGTCATTGATGTGCCAGACCCCGCGGTCACATCGGGTTCCTCGGAAGAGCCGTACCCTGTAGCTCAGGCGCTGCTGCAACTACCCGAGCGCCAGCGCAGTGCGCTGGCGCTGACTTACTATCAGGATCTGTCGAACCGAGAAGTCGCAGACATCATGGGGCTCAGCACGCGTGCCGTTGAGTCTCTGCTAGTGCGCGCCCGTAGCGCGATGAAAGTACGATTGGAGATTACCCAATGACTGCCACCCTATTAACTCAAGAGCGTGCTATGGCCCTTATTAAGGCTTATGGCGCCGACCCTAATCGTTGGCCCCCAGAGTGGCGAGAGTCTTTGAGTCTGGCTTTGGCAAATGATCCCGCATTACTTGCCTGTGCGGCTGTTGAAGCCAAGCTCGACCAGATGATGACCTCAGAGTCCGTCGAGCTGCCAATTACTGTTGAGTCGATTTTGAGTTTTACAAACAAATCTATTGCCCAAAGAAACAATGAACTGATTAAGCCAGACCCGCTTGGGGAGCCCAGCCATGGCGCATTGGAGCGTTTTATTGATTGGCTATGTTTTTCGGGTGCCCAATCTACATGGCGGGGTATTGCTGTGGCGGGTCTGTCTTTAGCCGTAGGGGTTGGGTTGGGTTTGGGGGTTGTCACGCCAGCTGAGGATGAATGGGTTGCCTCAGAACAGTATGTTTTTGCTCTTGTTGAGGGGGGTTAAGCGGATGGTTAAACGGTATTGGATTGCAGGCCTGCTGGTGGTTTCGCTAGGCCTAAATTTTTTGGGAGCGGGAGCGCTGGTAGCGCGTTACGCAATGGGCTCCCCTCCAGGGCCTATGGCTTGGGCTATGCGTGATATGGATCACGCCACTCGCGAGCGTGTGGGGGATGCGCTGCGTGGTCGCATGCAAGAGGTGGCCCCCGTGCGCAGTGAGTTTAGGCAGATTCAGGCGGAATTGAAGCGCGTTGTCAGTTCAGATCCTCTTGATGAAGCGGCGCTGTCTCAAGCACTCATCACCCTGAGAGATGTCAGCCAGCGATATCAGTTGCAACTGCACACTATCGCTCTGGATGTTTTACCGCAGTTGTCCAGTAAGCAGCGGCGCCGAGCTGTTCATGCCCTGCTTCAGGCAGGACCGGGCCGCGGTGGTCGACACGATCGCAAGCCTAATAAGCCTGAGGGAGAAGGTCCTCGCCAGCCCCAAAGCCCGGAGCAGGGGACCAGATGATCGACCATCTGAAAAACACTGGGCGTGATAGCCAGCCGGGTCTGGTAAGGCGAGGCGGTTACTGCTCAAGATAAGGTTTAATTAGCTATTGTTGGGTTTTCTTGGCCGGCGCGGGGCTTTGATCTATGAAACCGTGAGGGCCAAAGTTACCTTGGTTGTGTCAGTTCGTGAAAAGTAATGACGTTTGTAAGTCTGGCCTAAAGGGCTTCACCGAGCTCTAGACTGTTTTTACATCGTAGGCGTCTATGAGGGGCGCTACACTCACACGATGGAAATACTCTTTACTCAGTTGTCACCAGTTGAAATGACTTTAATGGCCGTGGGCATTTTATGTGCGGCGGTCATGCGTGCTTTTACGGGTTTTGGTTTTGCCCTGATGGCGGTGCCCCTTCTATCGTTATTTCTATTGCCAACTGACGCGGTGGTCCTCGTTGCACTTCTGACACTGACGACAAGCCTGGTGACGTATCGTGCCTGGTGGGGGCGCTTTGGATTAAGCGATGGCCTACCCATGGTGGGTGGTTCTATTGTGGGGACTGGGATGGGCGTCATCTTTCTCACCCAACTGTCTCTAGCGCAGTTTCAGTTATGGATTGGGCTTATTGTTATTTTCTTGTGTCTAGTGCTCAGTCGTTTTAAGCCTAAACACCATGTAGGTGGGCCGGGAATTGCTGCTGGCACTGGCCTTTTGTCGGGCCTAATGAATGGTGCCTTCGCCATACCCGGTCCCCCCGTCATTATTTACGCCATGGCGTGTATACCCGAGCCTGCAAACAGTCGTGGCTTTCTGATGGCCTTTTTCATGATGTCTAGCCTAATCTCGCTAACAACGTTTACGGTGTCAGGCTTAGTAACAACGACACCGTTTTACCTACTGATGCTCTCGCTGCCGGCAATGCTAATGGGTGATCGGTTGGGAACCTGGTTATTCCTCCGCATCGGCGGCCAAGCTTATCGCCCCGTAGCGCTAGTGGTCTCCCTAGGCGTAGGTTTGGCGATCACTGTGAAAGCGTTGTTTGCCATGGGGTTTACTGTTTGACGTTATCGCGAACAATCCGCGCTTTTTGACGATCCCAGTCTTTGGCTTTCTCAGTATCTCGCTTGTCATGCTGCTTCTTACCCGCCGCGAGAGAAATTTTGGCTTTGGCCAAGTGGCCCTTCCAATATAACGCCGTGCAGACGCAGGTTTGCCCTTTTTGGGACAGCGCCGCATTAATTTGAGCCAACTCCCGCTTGTTTAGCAGCAATTTCCGAGTGCGTGTTGGGTCGGTGACGTAATGGGAGGACACGGTCTCCAGCGGTGATATCTGCGCACCGAACAAAAAAGCCTCCCCATTTTTCATCAATACATAGGAGTCAGTTAGCTGCACGCGACCCGCGCGCATAGATTTAACTTCCCATCCGGCCAAAGACAATCCTGCCTCATAAGACTCCAGCAAGTGATAGTCGAAGCGCGCGCGTTTATTTTGCGCGATAGTATTGTCCTGTATTTTCTTTTTCGATTTGCCCATAGGGTGCATTATACGGGTTCGCAGGCCTAGAGAATCATATTGCGTGTTAGATAATAATGTTCCCCAACCTTGGCAGGGCCAAACGACCTTGGTGTTTGCCCTTGCGGCTTGCTCGATAGGTTTGGGTAATGTGCTGCGTATGCCTTATATGCTAGGTGAGTACGGCGGCGCACCTTTTTTTCTTTGCTATGTGGCAACGGTATTCACCGTAGCAGTGCCTGTGCTGACCGCTGAGGTCATGCTGGGTAGCAAAGGCAGAGCCTCGCCATTGGGCGCTTTGCGGTGGGCCAGCGACCAGTCGGGTCGCTCCACGCACTGGAGCCTGCTAGGTGTCGTACAGTGTTTTCTGGGTGTTGTGCTGGCTATTTACTGTTTGCCTATGATCGCTTGGATGATTGATCGTGCTGTTGTTATCAATTCAGACTCATTGGCCTCAGCCAGTGCCACTGAGGTGGCTGCAAGTTTCCAGCAGCTTGTCGCGACCCCCAATACGTTGATTTTGCTTGCTCTTGTCGGGCTGGTTACCCTTTTGGCGGCCCTGGGTCCGCAAGTTGCCATGGCACTGATTGGGTGGGTTGTTCTGCCTGCCATGGCAGTCGCACTCCTTAGCCTTTTACAGTACAGCATCGAATTCGGTGATCTTCCGTCAGCGGGTGATTGGTTGTTCGCGGTTAATTACTCCCATTTTGGTTGGGAGGCGGCCATGATGGGTATGCTCAGCGGTGTACTCACGCTGGTAGCTGGGCTGGGAGTCGGCAGTGTTTTTGGCGCGCGCTCGCCGAAAAACCTGCCTTTACTTCGCGCCGTTATAGCAGCAGCTATCTTAGATGTGGCCTTCATGCTGGCAACTGCTGTTGCGCTTTTACCCTTGTTAGGCGCGACTAATGTTCTGCCTGCAGAAGGTCTGCCTTTCTTGTTTATCGCTGTGCCCTATGCTTTTGCCAATTTGCCGCTAGGAGAGGTTTATGGCGCGGTCTTTTTTGGCTTCGCAGCATTAGCTGTTTTTGCTGCTTTGCTGGCTTTGCTGGAGCCTTCCGTCATGCTCTTGCATCAGGAGGGCGGGGTTAACCGAAACTTAGCGGCACTTATGGTCGGTGCTGGTCTTGGTTTAGGGGTATTTTGGCAGGCGTATACGGGGGAACATATTGTCTATTTACCTCTGATGCTCGACGTGGCCATCGTCGTAGTGCTGTTATTCTTAAGCCTATTTGTAGCCTGGAGAATGCCAAGACCCTTTGCTCGAGCCGAGTTGTACCGCGAGCCTCGCTGGCTTTTTAATGTTTGGTGGCTGTGTCTTCGCTATATCGTGCCCACAACACTGGTGTTGGTGCTTTATTGGCAGCTGGTAGCGGTACAATGAATAGGCTGAGGTAGTATCACGGCATGACGATTATTGATCGCAGTGCGCTTTTACCCTTCTCGGCCGAGGGGGTTTTCGATTTGGTGGCCGATATCGAAGGTTATCCAGATTTTCTCCCCGGCTGTGTTGAGGCTGAAATTATTGAACAAACTGGCAATATCGTAATGGCCCGTTTGGCGCTATCCCGAGTAGGTATTACTCAGAGTTTCATGACTCAGAACACGCTAGCGCGTGCCGATACTATTGATTTGCGGTTGATTGATGGTCCATTTGAGCGGTTTTCTGGAGTTTGGACGTTTAAGTCACTCGCACCCGAGGCTTGTAAAGTGGCACTGCTGCTAGACTTTAAGCTCAAAAGTAGCGTCATCAACGTAGCGGCGGGGAAGTTATTTGACCGTGTTGCCCATGACCTGGTGGATGCCGTGGTTAAGCGGGCTCATCATTTATTGGGAGATTCTGCTCCGTGACAGATTCAATAACGATTGAAGTGGCCTTCGCACTGCCAGAGCGGCAGCTTATTTGCGCGGTCACTGTGCCCAAAGGAACGACCGCCTCAGAAGCCGTTATTCAGTCTGGCATTGAAGAGGAGTTCGATGAGCTCATCCTTGCCGATAACCCAAGTTTGGGCATTTTTGGTAAAGCTATAAAAGGTGATCAGGTGCTTAAGCCCGGGGAGCGCGTCGAGATCTACCGGGCTTTAAAAGTTGATCCCAAGGAAGTACGTAAACGACGGGCTGCTGAAGCCAAACAGCGGCGCGCTGAGGGCGAGACTTAGGTTTTAAACCTCTGTTTGCTCTTGCTCTCCACTTTCGGCATCGGTCTGTGGCTCCTCGGTTCCCGTGCTAGCCCAGTCGGGCACCTCACTACCTGTAACATCGACGAGTGCATCACCTTCGAAAAATACTGAAAGTTTGCTTTCCTGAAGGGTTTTGTTGCCGTTGCGCAGAAAATAGCGATAGTCCCAGCGATCGGTATTGAAGGTGTCTTCAATGAGTGGCGTTCCCATGACGAACCGCACCTGCCTGCGTGTCATGCCAGGCTGAAGTTGCTCGATCATCTCGGGAGTGATGATATTCCCTTGCTCGACGTCGATTCGGTAGGCACTGAGAAAACTCAAGCTACCGCTGCAGCCCGATAGTAGGACTAGGGCTAGTGTTAAGGGAATAAGTGGGCTGCGAAGATGCAATGCCATCGGATTTTGGTTCCAAGCTTCGATCTGGTCGGGCATGATACCCCGTAAACACCCACAACAGTCACGGAAAAATATTATGCCCAGTGAAAATGTTGAGCTTCGCAAGGCTGGCCTCAAGGTCACTCTGCCTCGTATCAAGATCTTGCAAATGCTCGATTCCACCTCTGAAAGTGCTGAGCACTTGAGCGCCGAGGATGTTTATCAGCGGCTTCGTGACACTGGAGAGGACGTGGGATTGGCAACGGTATATCGGGTTTTGACCCAGTTTGAGACCGCGGGCCTGGTGACACGCCATAACTTTGAAACGGGGCATTCCGTCTTTGAATTGTCGTCTGATGACCACCACGACCACATGGTCGATGTGGAAAGTAACGAGGTTGTGGAGTTCTTTGACGAGGTTATTGAAGCACGACAGCACGAAATTGCTGAGGAGAATGGCTTTGAAATTATCGACCATTCGTTGGTGCTTTACGTACGTAAGCGGCGCTAGCGCTGCGCTTAATCCGCGTTGAGCATTTCCCGAGCATGTGCCCTCGTACTGTCAGTGATAGTGAGTCCGCCCTGCATTCTGGCTATTTCCTCAACGCGCTCTTCGACCTCGAGTAGGTGCACCTCCGTAAATACAGCGGAATCGTCACCAGTTTTACTGACCTGCAGGTGGTGCGAGCCCTTGCAGGCAACCTGAGCCAAGTGCGTAACGCATAGCACTTGAACCCGTTGGCTTAGTTGACTTAGCAGTTCGCCAACGACTTCGGCGACCCCGCCACCTATCCCGACGTCAACTTCATCGAAGATCATGGTGGGGGCTGTTGCACTTTCAGCAGCCGCAACTTGCAGCGCGAGACTAATTCGGGAAAGTTCACCACCCGACGCAATTTTAGCCAGTGATCCAAGCGCACTGCCGGGATTAGTACTAATGAGGAACTCTACCTGTTCAGCACCTGCTGGATCTGGGGTTTCTTCAGGGTGTTGAGTCAAAACAACCTGAAAATCGCAGCGCTCCATGGCGAGTCGGTTCAGGGTTGTTGAGACATGTCCAATTAATTGTTTCGCGGCCTTTTTGCGTTTGGCGGTGAGTTTTTTAGCACTCTTGACCCAAGCTAACTGCGCGGTTTGCAGCGCCTCCTCAAGTTTATTCAGTTGATCGGGACCCGCGTTGAGTGTCTCAAGTTCGGCCCTGAGTTGATCGTGGCGGTGGGTGAGTTGCTCGGGCATGACACGGTGTTTTCGAGCTAAGTCATAGACCTGTTCAAGGCGTTCTGACACCCACTGCAGCTGTGCTGGATCGCGATCGAGTTGGTCGGTGTATCTGACAAGCTCGCTTTGCGCCTCTTGCAGTTGAATTTCCGCGGTCTCAAGCATCTCGCGGATATTGTTCATGGTTGAACCTTCGTGTCGCTCGTCGCAGACCAGTTGCCGAGTGCGCACCAGCTGCTCAAGTTGTTGCTCGCAGTGTTCTTGTGCCTGCCCGGCACTGTCTAAAAGGAAGTCAGCATTAAGCAGTTGCTTTTGTTCCGCCTCGAGACTTTGTAGCTCCGATCCACCGAGGTCTAGGGTGTCGAGCTCTGAGACCTGATAGGTCAGCAAGTCAAAGCGCGCTGTATCGGCTTCAGATTGCCCGGCCTTTTGTTTAAGTTCAGAGGCGAGCGTCTGCCAGTGAACTGAAGCTCGGGCTACCTCTGCCGCGAGTTCTGTGGCACCAGCAGTGGCGTCTAAAAGAGCGCGCTGACTAGATCTGCGCAGCAGAGACTGGTGGGCGTGCTGGCTGTGAATATCAACCAGTAGCGCGCCAACAGCCGCGCAATCGACTAGGGTTGCGGGCGCGCCATTGATAAATGCTTTAGAGCGCCCGTCGGCACCGGCCACCCGCCGAAGAATGCATTCCTCGGTAGGCAGGTCTAACTCACGTGTCTTGAGCCAGGCGGTCACTGCAGGGAGCTGGTCGATCTGGAAAACCGCCGTAATGTCGGCACGCTTTGCGCCTGGCCTAACTGTTCGGGCATCTGCCCTATCGCCAATGCACAGTCCCAGCGCATCAAGCATGATGGACTTACCCGCGCCCGTTTCTCCTGTAATCACTGTCATCCCCTCGTCTAGATCCATGTCTAAAGAGGCGACGACGGCATAATCGCGGATTGTGATTTGTCTTAGCATAATATGCTTCCGAGTATTTCCTCCCTTATAGCGCAACATGACTCAATCGGGAAAGGTTGCAGACGGTTCTTTGTCCTGAACGTCGGCTGTGTTACTAATTAGGGATGAAAAATGACGCCATTTGCTATGCCACCGACTGATCTTTCAGGCCGCGCGACGGATTTGCTCCGAACATTGGTCGAAATGCACATTCGTGACGGACAACCAGTAGGTTCCAAGAGCCTGCAGGCCCACAGCGCTTTATCGGTGAGTCCGGCAACCGTTCGCAATATCATGTCTGATCTCGAAGATAGAGGGTTTTTGACCTCGCCCCATACGTCGGCTGGGAGAATCCCTACGGCTAGAGGTTACCGGTTTTTTGTAGATACGCTATTACAAGTTCAGCCTATAGAGGCCAATGCGGTTCTAGCCTTGCGGGAAGAGCTTGATCCTAATCGAACGGCCAAGGATTTAGTGCAAACAGCGTCGTCGCTGTTAGCCCACGTGACCTCCCAGGCAGGCATCGTTACTGTACCTAGAACTGCGGTAAATCAGCTGAGGCAGGTTGAGTTTCTCCCGTTATCAGAAAATCGGGTTCTGGTGATTTTGGTGTTGAACGAGCGTGAGGTGCAAAATCGGGTGATCGAATTGTCGCAGCCCTTAACCGAGGCGCAGCTAAAAGCGGCTGCAGACCTCATCAACCATCGTTATGCCGGCGCTGATTTAGTAGAGGTTAAGGCACGACTTGTTGAGGAAATGGCAGAGGCGCGAAGTCGTATTGACGAATATATGGCTGCAGCCCTCGATTTAGCTAATCGGGCGCTCGACGACGGTGAGCCCGGTGAGGATTATGTTGTCGCGGGAGAGAATTACCTCTTAGGGCAGGCGCATCCTGAAGATATGGATAAGCTTCGAGAGCTTTTCGACGCATTTCAGCACAAAAGAGATGTTCTTGAGCTTCTTGAGCGGTCTTACCGTGCACAGGGTGTGCAAATTTTTATTGGCGAGGAGGCTGGATACGATGTCTTCGGTGATTATTCTGTGGTCACCGCGCCCTATGCCCAAGGCAGCCGCACCTTAGGAGTTTTGGGGGTTATAGGGCCCACACGCATGGCCTACGAGCGGGTCATACCAATGGTGGATGTGACGGCGAAGATGCTGAGTGCCGCGTTATCGCGCTCGTAGCTGACCGGAAGTAGCTAAGGTCGTGGTGGATTTTTCGAGACCATTGCGGCCTTTCCCGACCCCCAGTTCACTTTCCCAACCTGAAGCCCAATTTAGCAAAAAAATTCAGCAACCCTCGGTCTCATAACCGGAGGGCTCTGTTTTAGCTCGACAAATGCACTTTTTCAGCCCGTCATGGGCGTGATTGGTGCTGGCGCTTACGACCACTTCCCAGTCTGCGATCGCATTGTGTTGTTACCGTGTCGTCAACTTCAATGGTGTGATATTCCGACCAAGCGCTCCACAAATTGGGTTCGGAGCTTGAAATCGTTGTTAACCATCCCCATTTCGAATTCCAAACCAAGGCGGCGCCTGCTGCGTAGCCTGCCTCACTTATGATTGAACCATTCCAGAGGATACCGGAGATGGCAGACGACAAAACCGAATACACCGATGACGAATCGATTGCCTCTGTAGGAAGCACTGTAGATGTTACCGACGAGGATGCTGAGTCAATAGAATTGAACCTTGATGACGTCGCGGCTCAGTTGGAGGCGGATCTGGCGGAGGCTAAAGACGCTGCGCTTCGCGCTCAGGCCGATGCGGTAAACGTTCAGCGCCGCGCTGAGCAAGAGGTCGATAAAGCACGAAAATTTGCCTTAGAGCGCTTCGTCAGCGAATTGCTGCCCGTGGTCGATAACATGGAGCGCGCACTCGAGGCTGCAGGAACCGATGAAGCGGTGAAACCCATTGTTGAAGGGGTTGAGCTCACGCAAAAGAGTTTGATTGATGCGCTTCAAAAGCACGGCGTAGAGACCATTGACCCTATGGGAGAGCCTTTCGATCCTCAGATCGCTCAAGCTATGAGCATGGTGGAAAATCCTGAGGTAGAACCGAATACGGTAATTGCTGTCATGCAAAAGGGATATCAACTAAATGGGCGATTGGTTCGCCCGGCAATGGTGATGGTGAGCAAGGCTGCCGAGTAATACCCTCATAAAAAGTCTTGAATTTTTTTAAATCGGACCCATCTATACAAGCAAGCAAGGATGACGGGCAGAAGTCCCCGTTTACAGGAGAGAGTAATGGGCAAAATTATTGGAATAGACCTTGGAACCACCAATTCGTGTGTATCGGTATTGGAAGGTGGAAAGGCGCGAGTTATTGAAAATGCAGAAGGCGGGCGCACCACGCCTTCAATTGTCGCTTATGCCGACGATGATGAGATTTTGGTGGGGCAGGCGGCTAAGCGTCAGGCCGTTACCAACCCTACCAACACGCTCTACGCGGTAAAGCGCCTAATCGGGCGCCGCTTTGAAGATAAAGTGGTACAAAAGGACATCAAGATGGTGCCCTATAACATTGTCAAAGCCGACAATGGTGATGCTTGGGTCGAGGCCAAAGGCAACAGCATGGCGCCTCCACAGGTGTCTGCTGAAGTCCTGCGCAAGATGAAGAAGACCGCGGAAGAATTTTTGGGTGAAACGGTCTCGGAAGCGGTAATTACAGTGCCGGCTTACTTCAACGATTCGCAGCGTCAGGCCACGAAAGACGCTGGAAAGATTGCCGGACTCGAGGTGAAGCGCATTATCAATGAGCCAACGGCGGCTGCATTGGCTTATGGCATGGACAAGTCTCAGGGAGATCGCACAATTGCGGTATACGATCTGGGTGGCGGTACCTTCGACATTTCGGTGATTGAAATTGCCGAGGTCGACGGTGAGCATCAGTTTGAGGTTCTCGCAACCAATGGCGATACCTTTCTCGGCGGAGAAGATTTCGACCTTCGATTGATCGAATATTTGGCGGATGAATTTAAACGAGAGAATGGCATTGACTTGCACGGTGATCCTCTTGCGTTGCAGCGCCTTAAAGAAGCTGCCGAAAAAGCCAAGATTGAACTCTCTAGTGCCCAGCAGACGGAGGTCAACCTACCGTACATCACTGCAGATGCCACAGGCCCCAAGCACCTGGTGGTGAAGTTGTCTCGGTCTAAGCTCGAGTCTTTAGTGGAGGATCTGGTCACACGTTCATTAGATCCCGTAAAAACTGCATTGGCAGATGCAGGACTGTCGCCCTCTGAAATACAAGACGTTATCTTGGTCGGTGGACAGACGCGTATGCCCTTAGTGCAGACGACAGTAACTGACTTCTTTGGTAAGGAGCCTCGCAAGGATGTAAATCCTGATGAGGCGGTCGCTATGGGCGCTTCTATTCAGGGTGCTGTGCTCGCTGGTGACGTCAAAGATGTTCTGTTGCTTGACGTGACACCGCTGACTCTTGGTATTGAAACGATGGGTAGTGTTGCGACACCGTTAATTGAGAAGAACACCACGATTCCAACTAAAAAATCTCAGGTGTTTTCAACAGCTGAAGACAATCAGACGGCGGTAACTATTCACGTGGTTCAGGGTGAGCGCAAACAGGCGGCCCAAAATAAGTCGCTCGGTCGGTTTGACCTTGCTGATATTCCACCGGCACCGCGAGGCGTGCCTCAGGTTGAGGTGACTTTTGACCTCGATGCTAACGGCATTCTCAACGTGTCTGCCAAAGACAAAGCTACGGGCAAAGAGCAGTCGATTCGTATTACCGCGTCGGGCGGTCTCTCAGAGGACGAGATTGAGCAAATGGTGCAAGACGCCGAAGCTAACGCAGAGGCCGATAAGAAGTTCGAAGAGATGATTACTGTGCGAAACAGCTGCGATGGCATGGTTCACGCTGCGCGAAAGACTCTCGAGGAAGCGGGAGAGCACTCAACGGTCGACGAGCGCGCTGCTATTGAAGCCGCAATTGCCGAGGCTGAGGAAGCCATGCAAGGCGATGATAAAGAGGCGATCGAAGCAGCTACGACCAAAATCACAGAGGCAACGGGTCCGGTAGCGCAGAAGATGTACGCGGCGCAAGAGGCTGAAGGTGCAGCGGAGGCCGCGGGTGCTGAGGCGGGCGCTTCTGCAGGTTCTGCTGACGACGGTGACGTTGTTGATGCTGAGTTTGAGGAAGTCAAAGAAGACGACAAGCCATAAGTGAGGGGTCTGTCTGTGTAACGGACGGCCCGATCTCACAACCCCTATCGGGGAGTATCATGGTAAGTTCAACGCGGGTTTTTTTAAGCCCGCGTATTTTTTATGGGGATCGGCGTCCCCTTTGAGCAACTACAGGCTAAGCAGCAATGTCCAAGCGTGACTATTACGAGGTTCTCGGGGTTGATCGGTCTACGGCAGACCCGGATATCAAGAAGGCATATCGCCGTATCGCCATGAAGTTTCATCCTGATCGGAATCCCGATGACAAGGATGCGGATGCCAAATTCAAGGAGGCGACCGAGGCCTACGACGTTTTGATGAACGCTGATAAGCGCGCAGCTTACGATCAGTTTGGTCACGCGGGTCTGGAGCAAGGCGCTGGCGGCGGCGGTTTTCAGGGCGGCTCCAATTTTAGCGATATTTTTGGCGACGTCTTCGGGGATATTTTTGGCGGCGGTGGCGGCGGTGGACGACAAGGTCCGCAACGGGGTTCTGATTTACGTTACACCATGGAGGTAAGCCTCGAAGAGGCTGTTCGTGGGGCAACGCGAGAAATCAAAGTGCCCACGCTACAGCACTGCAACACCTGTGACGGCAGCGGCGCAAAGCCAGGTACCAAGCCGGTCACCTGTGGTAGCTGCGGTGGTGCCGGGCAGGTTCGCATGCAGCAGGGCTTTTTTCAGGTGCAGCAAACCTGTCCCAAATGTCGTGGGCAAGGAAAGACCATCTCTGATCCTTGTCGTGATTGTCGTGGTCAGGGACTTTTGGAAAAGACCAAGACGTTGTCGGTTAAGGTGCCGCCTGGCGTTGATACCGGTGACCGCATCCGATTGAGTGGGGAAGGTGAGGCAGGGCCGTCAGGCGGGCCCAGCGGTGACTTATTCGTGCAGATTGCCGTGCGGCAACATAACCTCTTTGAGCGAGATGGACGTAATTTATATTGCGAGGTACCCATTAATTTTGTCGATGCCGCTCTGGGTGGAGAGTTAGAGGTTCCAACCCTTGATGGCAAGGTGAAGTTAAAAATCCCCTCAGAGACGCAGACCGGAAAGATGTTTCGATTGCGGGGTAAGGGAGTGCTACCTGTGCGCGGTGGTCCCATTGGGGACTTAATGTGTCGAGCCGTTGTTGAGACCCCGATTAATCTTAGTGCTCAGCAGAAGCAATTACTGCAAGAGTTTCGATCCACGCTCGATGAGGGGGGCAATCGTCAATCACCCCGTCAGTCGAGTTGGTTTGAAGGGGTAAGATCGTTTTTTGACGGAATGACTAAGTGACCATAAAGCTGGGTATCGCGGGTGCATCGGGTCGAATGGGTCGAATGCTTCTCGAGGCCATAGCGGCGAGCGAGTACAACGTAGAGCTAAGCGCCGCAATTTTACGTCCTGACAGTGCCCTGTGTGGCGTCGATACTGGGACGTTGTTGGGCGGCCCTCCTTCAGGGGTGCTCTTTACTGAGGATATAAAAGCAGCTGTTAACGAAGTTGATGTCCTCGTTGACTTTACGCCTCCCGCTGCAGCAGTGCTAAACGCGCAGTATTGTGCAGCGATGGGTACGCCGTTGGTTTCGGGGACAACCGGTTTTTCTGCGACGCAAGATAAGCAATTCCATGAAGCGACTCGTGCCATTGCACTGTGTCAGGCCTCTAACTTTTCAACGGGCGTAAACTTAGCCTATCGCCTGTTAGCGCAGGCAGCCGCTATTTTGGGCTCAGACGCAGATATCGAGATCAGCGAGGCCCATCATCGACACAAGGTCGATGCCCCAAGTGGTACAGCCATTGCCATGGGTGAGGTGGTAGCAGCAGCGACGGGACGTAACCTCGCTGACGTTGCGGTATATGGCCGTGAGGGCCACACCGGGAAGCGAGATCGGGAAACCATCGGTTTTTCAACGGTGCGCGCGGGAGATATTGTGGGCGACCACACGGTCACCTTTGCGGCTCAAGGTGAACGCCTCGAAATTACACACAAGGCCAGCTCTAGAATGGCTTTTGCCCGGGGCGCGATTCGCGCCGCGGTCTGGTTGATCAATCAAAAGCCCGGCGTGTATGACATGCAAGATGTTCTGGGCTTAAAGGAGAATTAAGTCATGAATTCAGTGGCACATGTTGTCAATATTGACGAATCAAACGCTCAGGAACAGCTTATTGAAGAGTCACACAATAGGCCTGTTGTCGTTGATTTTTGGGCCGATTGGTGTGAACCCTGTAAGCAGCTGATGCCCATTTTAGAGAAGCTAGCCGCAGAATACGCCGGCGCTTTTCTGCTGGCCAAAGTCAATGCCGATGAGCAGCAAACCTTGGCGAGCCAGTTAGGCGTTAGAAGCTTGCCCACCGTTATGGTGATCAAGGATGGACAGCCCATTGATGGTTTTGCGGGGGCTCAGCCTGAATCTGCTGTTCGTGAGATGTTGGAAAAGCATTTGCCCTCGCCGTGGAATGCGAAAATTGCTGAAGCGACTGAGTTGTTAGACGCCGGAGACACGGCGGCTGCTTTGGCGCTATTGCGTGGCGCTTGGGAAGACTCTAATAAGCTTAAAGAATTAACCCACGCTTACGCCGGTGCTTTGGTAGAGGCTAACAGGCTGGATGAAGCAACGGCTGTGCTAAGTGAAGTTCGTTTGGTAGATCAAGACGCCCTTCATGAGCAGCTGATGGCCCAGATTGAGTTGAAGCGCGTGGCTGGGAAATCTCCCGAAATAGAAGCTTTAGAAGCCAAGCTTGCGACAGATAGCAGCGATCATGGCGTTAGGGTTCAGTTGGCAGTTCAGCTTAGCGCAGCAGATCATCACAAAGAGGCGCTTGAACATCTGCTAACGGTGTTGCGATCAGATCGTGACTGGAATAATGGTGAAGCAAAGCGCCTTTATTTGGATACCCTGACCACCATCGGTAAGGGCGATCCGCTGGCGGCGGAGTACCAGCGCAAACTGTTTTCTATACTTTATTAGTCGGGTTGGGGTGAGCCCGAGCGCGCCTCGAGGTGCTAGTTTTTATCGCTTTCCTGCGCACCGCTTAAAATCCCACAGTACAGACTTCTTCGTTGGCCAACACCCGTGCCATACCTTTTAGAAGCGCGTAAACCCTAGCAAAAATCAGGTCGAATAAAGGGCACTTGCAATCGCCGGCCAACTTGCCTACATTCCACAGCGTAGAAAAACATACTCAAGGTTCAAAACTTGGCGATTTACTCAGCAGATCGCCCCCGATAATTGCGAGGCACCTATGGATATTGCGTTTTCCCCCGAAGAATTGACGTTCCGGGAAGAGGTTCGTGGCTTTTTTGACGAGCAGTTTGACGACGAGCTGGTTTCACGTTTACGTGGAGACAACTTTAAGGCGGCTATCGTTGAATGGCAGCAGCGGCTTTATAAGAAAGGCTGGATTGCGGCTAATTGGCCCGTGGAGCACGGCGGTACTGGATGGACACCCACTCAAAAGTACATTTATGAGACTGAGCGGTCCGAGCGCGGTATACCTGGCGTGATTCCTTTTGGCATCGGCATGGTCGGTCCCATGATTTACCAGTTTGGTACGACCGAACAAAAAGAGAAATTTCTACCTGGAATCCTCGATAGTAATACTTGGTGGTGCCAAGGTTACTCCGAGCCAGGTTCCGGGTCAGACTTGGCTTCGTTAAAAACTAAAGCTGAGCTTGATGGTGACCATTACGTGATCAACGGCGCCAAGATCTGGACAAGCTATGCCCAGTATGCCGACTGGATCTTTGTGTTGGTTCGTACCAGCAACGAAGGCAAGAAGCAGGAAGGCATTACGTTCATTTTGGTTGATATGAAGACCCCGGGTATCAAGATTAACCCGATTATCTCAATCGATAACGAGCACAGCCTCAATGAGGTTGAGTTCAGCGATGTGCGTGTTCCGGTTGAAAATGTTGTCGGTGAAGTGAATAAGGGATGGACCGTTGCCAAGGCGCTGTTGGCCCACGAGCGAACGGGTATTGCAGACGTGGCTCAATCCAAACGAAATATTCGCCTGATTAAGGACGCTGCTGCTGCCGAGATCAATGGTGGTAAACGCTTGATGGATGATGCGGGTTTCCAAGCCAAGGTTGCAGATCTTGAAATTGAACTCATGGCCCTTGAGTTTACCGAGTTGCGTACGCTGGCAGCGATGGCCGCTGGTGGTTTTCCTGGCCCGGAGTCATCGCTTCTTAAGATCAAGGGCACTGAATTGCAGCAGGCTACTCAGGAGCTGCGCATGGAAACTGCGGCCTATTATCAAGGGGTTCTGCCTAACGATATGGACCCTGAGGTTTTGGGGCACAGCTGGACCCATGAAGCGTTCCGAAACTACATGTATGGGCGTGCAGCGACCATCTATGGCGGTTCTAATGAAGTTCAAAAGAACATTATCGCTAAATACGTACTGGGCCTGGAATAAAGGTCTAGAGGGGACAAGATATGAATTTTGATTTTTCAGAAGAACAGCAAATGGTACGCGATTCTATCGCGCGATTTGTGCAGGATGACTACGACTGGGACACCCGACGCGCGATTGTTGCATCGGATACCGGTATGAGCGAAAAAGCCTGGCAAACCTTTGCTGAGCTGGGTTGGTTGTCGATTCCCTTCGCCGAGGCAGATGGTGGGTTTGGCGGAAATATTGTCGATACCATGGTCATTATGGAAGAGATTGGCAAAGGGTTAGTTGTAGAACCCTACCTGCCGACTGTTGTGTTGTTCGGTGGTCTTATTGCTCGTGCGGGTAACGAGGCACAGCGCAGTGCCTGGATTCCGTCGATCATTGAGGGTTCGACCTCGGGTGCCTTTGCTTATCTTGAGCGTCAGAGCCGCTTCGAAATCGCCGACTGCTTGACCCAAGCCAAAGCGGCTGGTGATGGCTGGGTACTCAACGGTGAAAAGGTTGTCGTTTTCAATGGCGCGAACTGTAACCAGATGATCGTCTTGGCTCGTACCGCGGGCGAGCAGTCGGACCGTGAGGGACTGTCTTTGTTTGTGGTTGCTGCCGATGCCGAAGGCGTGAATCGTGTTGATTATCCGATGATGGATGGTCAGCGCGTTGCGAACATTACCTTCACTGACGTCGCTTTAAACGCTGATTCGTTGCTAGGTGAGGCGGGGGCTGCGATGGCTACCGTTGACGCAATGATTCAAGAGGCGACGATAGCGCTAATGGCCGAGGCCGTTGGTTGCATGGGCACCCTGAATACCAAGACGCTGGAATACACCAAAACGCGAGAGCAGTTTGGGGTGGCTATTGGCTCTTTCCAGTCCTTGCAACATCGCATGGTGGACACAATGATGGCCTACGAACAGGCAAAGTCGCTGCTGTTCAAGGTGGTTTGCGAGTACAAGCAGGATCCCGCGAGTGCGGAATCCAGTATTCATGCGCTGAAGGTGTTTATCGATAAAAATGCCAAGCTTGTTTATGGCGAGGCAACCCAAATGCACGGCGGTATGGGAATTACCGACGAGCTGGACATCGGGCATTATGCAAAGCGTCTTATGATGATCAACACGACCTTTGGTGATGCAACTTATCACCGTGCGCAGTACATCGATAAGGCCTACGCAGCCTGAACCCAGGGCTAGCTTAAAATAAACCCGCCTTTCACTGGCGGGTTTTTTTTGCCTCGCGATAATGAAATTGCAAGGGGTAGGTGGGACCCCTACACTGAGCGCCCTAAACAGGGATCTAATCGTGGATAAACAGACGCGCCTAGCGCGAACTATTCTTAACGGCTTCACAGCTTATTTTGCTGAGTTCGAGAACATTACCCTCGCAGCCCGTACGCGCTTTGAGCTTGCAGAGTGGGGCATCATGCAGGAGATATCGACAAGGCGAATCGATCTCTACAAAGAAAAAGTTCTAGAAACTTTGGCGTACGTTAACGTCATTGCCGACGATCGCATTTCCGATTTTGTATTTTGGACTGAGACTCGCGCTGTGTATGTTGAATTGGTTCGCGGCATGACCAATTTCGAAATTGCAGAAACGTTCTATAACTCTATTTATAACTCTGTGTTTGGCCATCACCGCATTCGCAATGAACACGCCTTTGTATTCTCTCCCCAGGGAGACATGCCGCCGGTCGATGTCCGGCGCGTTGTGAAACGCTTCAGTGGTGATTTGCACGACAGTGTTGCGACCCTCTTGTCGCAGTACGCGATGCATATTCCCTATGAAAATATTGAGCGCGACAGTGCCTCTATTGTTGCGGCGATTGAGAAGCAGCTTGGTGAGGTTGACGGCGCATCAGACTCTGCGGTTGAGCTGCATACCTTGGAGCATCACTTTTATCGTAACAAGGCCGTTTATATTGTCGGGCGTATTGTTGCTGAAGGCTTACAAATACCCTTCGTCCTTCCTATGCTTCACAACGGTGATGCCGTCGCCCCTGCCGTGTACATCGACACCATATTATTTGGGTCAGATCGAGTGAGTTTGTTATTCAGCTTTACTCGAAGTTATTTTATGGTCGATGCATCGATTCCATCTCAGTATGTTTTGTTTTTGCATCAGCTGATGCCTAAAAAAGATATTTCTGAAATCTACAGTGCGATTGGTCACCACCGTCACGGCAAAACGTACTATTACCGTACTGCCTATCGTCATATGCGTGCTACCACGGATCAGTTTATTGTCGCTCCCGGGATTAAGGGAATGGTGATGACTGTATTTACGTTGCCGTCTTACGAGTTTGTTTTCAAAATTATTAAAGACCGGTTCACGCCGCCAAAAGAAGTTACGCACCAGCTTGTTAAGGATAAATATAATTTGGTGAAGCGCTGGGATAGAGCGGGGCGCATGGCCGACACCCAAGAGTTCAACAACCTTGTTTTCGATCGGTCACGGTTTTCAGAAGAATTGATGGCAGAGCTTTACGAAGCCTGCCCTTCACAGTTGGTGATTAGCGGTACGGCACTGATTATTAAGCACTGCTACGTAGAACGGCGCATGACGCCGCTCAATTTGTACTTGCAGAACGCTAGCGATGAAGACGTTGATGAAGTTATGAACGACTACGGAAAATCGATTAGGGAGCTTGCCGCAGCTAATATTTTCCCGGGCGACATGCTTTTGAAGAATTTTGGCGTGACCCGCCATGGTCGGGTAGTCTTTTATGATTACGACGAGATACAGCCACTGTTGGAGTGTAATTTTCGTCGCATTCCACCACCGCGAGACGAATATGAAGAGATGGCTAGCAGGCCTTGGTATTCGGTAGGGCCCAACGACGTTTTCCCAGAGGAGTTTCGACTTTTCTTCTCGGGCAATCAGCGTGCAAGAAAGGCTTTTGACGCCCGTCACAGTGAAATTTACGACGCGGATTTTTGGACAGGTTTACAAGATCGCATACGGGAGGGGCACGTCGATGACTTCTACCCTTACCCACGGGTAATGCGTTTCCCTAGAGAACTGAGGAGCAAGGCCTGATGGCTTCGATTTACCTTATTCGCCACGGACAGGCGTCCTTTGGCTCAGCCAATTACGACCAGCTTTCAACTTTGGGGCAGCGTCAGGCCGATGTAACCGGCGAGTTCCTTTCGGCGATAGGCCTTAAAATTGACGCTGCAGTGGCTGGTACTTTGTCGCGTCAGCAAGAAACCGGTGCTCGAGTGCTGGCGGGTTTAGGTGACCCCTGTGAGTTACAAACTGACCGCCGATTCAATGAGATTAACAATGAGGAGCAGGTCAGCGCGCTTTTGCCCGGTCTGATTGATAAAGACCCGGTGCTGGCTGAAATTGCGGGTCGAGATTTTGGCGATAGTAAGGACTATCAGAAAATCATAGACGCAGTATTCAATGCTTGGGTCAGCCCAGACTGCCCCGACTGTGGCATTACGCCTTGGCCCGTATTCAGAGATGGCGTACAGGCAGCACTGAAGGACATTATGACGTCTGTTGGAGCGGGCAAGAATACGGCGGTTTTTACATCAGGTGGCACGATAGCTACGGCCGTCGGGCTCATTGTTGGCGCTCACCACAGCGGTTTTTATCAATTTTATGAACCCGTTATGAATTGCTCGATTACTCGACTTATCTACAGCAGTAAGCGGGTTTCATTGTCTAACTTTAATGATGCAGCGCACCTACAACTGCTGTCTGCCCAACGGCAAGAATCACTGGTGACATATCGATGACTCAGGTCTGGTTGGTACGTCACGGTGAAGCCTCGGCAAGCTGGGGTGAGCATAGTGACCCAGGGCTAAGTGACAAAGGTTTGCGTGAGGCTGAAGCTTCAGCAACACATTTGCAGTCAGTCGTGCCCGAGGATGTAGCTCTGGTGAGCAGCCCTAAAGCACGAGCGCAAGAAACTGCGGCACCTTTAGCCGCATGCTTAAATCGGACTGTTGTGGTTAATGATGCGTTTCAAGAGATTCAAGCCCCGGTACCCCTTGAGAGCCGCCAGGTTTGGCTGCAGGGCTTTATGCGTCAAACATGGGACCAGCAAGATGAGTCACTATGGCGTTGGCGTGACGGGATTGTGAGCGCCTTACAGGAGCTTACAGAACCAACGGTTATCTTTACCCATTTTCTTGTGATCAACACCGTGGTGGCACATAGTCGCCAGGCCAGTAAAACGGTGCAGTGCTGGCCCGATAACGGATCGATCCATGCCCTTGAGCTGCGCGAGGGCGCGATTGAGGTGGTGCGTCTGGGGCGGCAAATGACATCAGTCGTTAATTAGTCATCGACGTTAATGCGTCTTTGGTCGGACCAGCGCTTCCTGAGTGGTAGAAGCCAGCAGCGTGCCATCCTGACTCCAAAACTGGCCTCGATTAAAACCTCTGGCGTTACCGGCCCACGGGCTATCGCATTCATAAAGTAAGAACTCACTAACATTGACCGGCTCGTGAAACCAGATAGCGTGATCGAGACTGGCGGCAATGTGGTTGATGTCCCAGTCCTGCATGCCCTGAGGATAAAAGCTGGTGCCTAGTAGGGCACAGTCTGAAATTAATGCGAGTGCAGCTTGGTGCAGCCTCGGGTCTTCCTTGAGTTGACCTGCGGCCTTAAACCAATTTTGCTGCTTTTGCTGTGGCTGCTCAGTGCGTGCGGTAATTCGCACTCGGTCGATTTGATACATGTCACTAAAGCTTTTGTATTTGGGCCCAAGGTTCAGAGCGGCGGCTTCTTCAGGCGAGGGAACCTCGGGCATTTTCTCGCTATGTGTAAAGCCAGCCTCGGTAATCTGATAGCTAATAGAGGTGTTAAAGATTGCGTCCCCACGTTGTCGTGCTACAACACGACGGGTGGCGAATGAGCGACCGTCGCGAATAGGATCAACATCAAACTCAATCGGAATTGTTGAGTCACCGGCGCGTAAGAAGTAAGCATGCATGGAGTGAGCTATTAGGGTGTTGTCGACTGTATCGTTGGCGGCTAAAAGGCACTGGGCTAAAACCTGACCGCCAAAAATTCGAGGCTGTGGTGTCGGGCTATGTCCCCTGAACCAGTAACGACCGACCTGTTCGGGCTTGATTAAGTCCATGACATCTTGAAAGTTTGGCACCGATACCTCCCGGGCGCAGTTTTAGTTAGTGGACTTTGCTAAGCCGAAATAGAAAACATCGAAATACTCAACAGCCGTCTGATCGATATCATCAACACGTCGCCAGTCACTAATATCCATGGCGGCGTTTACCGCACCTTCCAGCATATTTTGCATAATGGCGGCATTTACATCCCGGAAGGTTCCTTCTTCCTGACCTTCGCGAATGAATTGCCCCAGATTGTCACTGCTGGCTTGAGTACGGATAAGAATACGTCTGCGAATTGGTGGGGGTAGCGCTGTAATCGTGTTGTAGCGAATCAATGGGCCAAGGTCGGAGTTTTGGATGTGGAATACCTGCCGGCAGGCAGTGTCGAGCTTTTGTGGCGCAGACATCGTGCTTTTTCCGATGTCTGTGTAAATGGCATCGGTGAGATCCAGCGAGTGCTCATAACATTGGGTGAGAAGTGCTTCTTTGTTCGTGAAGTGGTAGTAAAACGCACCCTTTGAAACCTGTAGATGTTCGGCAATCTCATCGAGGGATGTGCCGTTGAAGCCTTTCCGGTTGAAAAAGCGCGTTCCAGCTTTAAAAAATGCTTCCTGCTTAAGTCGGTTTTGAGCTTCGCGGTCAAAGCCTTTTGCGGGAACAACGCCTTCAGCATTGAGGACATGGTCAGCCGGCTGGTACTGAGCGTCAGCTGCAAACAGGCCGTGCTTTACTATATTTCGTAAGGCAGAGCCCGCTAATACGGCTTCTTCCCGGGGCATTTCGTACAGCCAATAAAAAGACCAGTCCAAAGCCCCAATTAATGCTCGCGCAGTGGCTGTGGAATGGCAGGGCCGTATAACATTGCTTTCAATACCGTCGCGTATGTAAGAGCGAATCCGCATAAACATGCGTAGGTACTCATGGATCAGTGCTTCCCGATGTTCGTCTTTTAGCGAAGCAAACTCTAAAGGCGCTGCGTAATAGTCACCATGACCCGAGAGCGCTTTCAGGATCATGGAGATATTTTCTTCCATGAAGAGCAAAATTCTCTCCAAAGGATCGTCAGTTGTTTGTTCGACTTGGTCTAGGGTTTTGTGCGCTTGGCGCATTGCTGCGTCATAGCATTGATAGATGAGGTCTTCTTTGGTTTTTACGTAGTAATAAAGGCTTGTCTTGGTCAGACCTAGTTTGTCGGCGACGTCGCTCAGTGTGGTTGATCGGGCCCCTTTTGTATTAAAAAGCTTTGCTGCTCTCGACAAAATGGCACTGTGCTTTGCCTCGTGCTGAATACCGCGATTAAAGGGCGATCCGTTGTCGGTCACAGTTGTCAAAATTAAGTTATTCGCAAGATTCGATTTTTTGAACTTTAAGTATTTTTTTTGTCCGTGTCCATGTAAGACTGTTTTATTTGAACCTTAATGCCCCCTAGACTAGGTAATCAGCAGCAGATGGAGCTTTTCTCGATATGACTTCGACTATCTTATTTGACCAGGAAGCTGGTATTGCGACCTTGCGTTTTAATCGGCCGGATCGCCGCAATGCTCTAGGTCGTGATGAGCTGTCGGGCATTCAAAGGGCTTTAAATGAACTGAGGCCCGAGACGCGGGTGCTGGTGATCACTTCTGCGTCGGGCGCTACATTTTGTGCTGGAGCCGATTTGCAGCAAATTCGTTCAGGTGAGTTAGATGGTGATCAATTTCAGCAAGTGACTAATGAGTTGGCTGACTTACCTATTCCTACTCTCTGCGTCATTAACGGCAATGTATTTGGCGGTGGTTGTGAGCTTGCGATGTCATGTGACTTCAGGCTCGCGTCCGAAGACATAGTGATGCGCGTGCCCGCTTCAGTAATCGGACTGTGTTATCCCATTGAGGGCATCGAACGCATGGTCAACCGTTTGGGGGTTACTCTCGCCAAGCGGATTCTTGTCGCGGCAGAGGAATTTTCTGCCCAACAGATGTTGGAATTTGGAATTGTTAGTCGATTGATTAGTGAGGATCAGCTAATAGCAGAGAGTAACCTGACAGCGAAGATGTTGGCGCAGCGCGCACCCTTAGCAGTGGCGGCAATGTTGAAAATAATTCGCCAAGCAGAGCGAGGCGGTATTAACGTAAAAGAAGCTCGAGAGCTGGCAGCTTTTTGTTCTGAGTCAGATGATTTACAAGAAGGTCTGCTGGCCCAAAAAGAGCGGCGCGCACCTATTTTTAGAGGTGTCTAGTGACACCGCCCCCTTACCCTGCCGTTAGGCCCAGCGTTGCAGGGCGGCTACGGCATTCCTAGCCAGTTCTTCGATGTCTTCATAATCTTCCTGTGACAAAGTGATTTGGCCAACAGCGGCAGCCTGCTCAATGTCGTTGAGTGCCTTTGTCAGCTGAGTAGCACCCACATTACCACTCATCGATTTTAGGGCATGGGCGTTTTGTCGCAGTGTTTCAGTGTCTTCGGTGTTAATCGACGAACGCAAATTTCCAAGGTTTATTGGCAATTGCGTATTAAAGGAAGCGATAACCTTGCCGAGCAGCTCGCTACCGCCAGAGCCTGGATTAATGGCCAATATCGATTCTATGACGTTCTCGTCAATGGGGCCTTGGCCTGCTGCATGCTCTGTTGCCGAACCTTTAATAGTGTCGTTGGCGATTTTATGTGTGAGCGTTGCAATGATTCTGTTTTCTAGCTGGGCGACGTTGAAAGGCTTGGTCATGAACTCATCCATCCCCGAGCTCAATGCCTGCTCGTACTCCTCAGCTCGTGCTGCTGCCGTCAGCGCAATAATAGGTGTGCGTTCGTAGTCGCGCTCTGATTCAATCTCACGGATCAGTTTGGTGGCTTCGAAACCATCCATGACTGGCATCTGGCAATCCATGAGGACCAGGTCAAAGCGTTGACGTCGAAATAGGGTGACAGCTTCAAGACCATTTTCAGCGAGATTAGACCTCAGCCCCATGGACTTCAGTATTTCCTGCACCAGAATTTGGTTGACCTTATTGTCCTCAACAATCAGCACATCTGCATTAATTTGAAGAGAGGGGGTGGGCGCTGCAGCCTGCGCTGCTTTACTGGAAAGCGCTTCTTCGAGATTACTGGTTGTGATGGGCCTGTGGAGTCCAATCCAGTGCTGAGAGTGCAGGCGCGGCGACAGACTTTTTATTGACGTCGCTAGTATTTTTTTAACGGAATCAACCTCCAGCTCTATAGTGTCGAGTTCACTTGGGTTCAGAAGTTGGTCCACGATTAGCGCATCACAGGTGATTTGACCAATTTCCTCAACGCTTTGGATGGTGACAGTGTCGTAGCCAATTAATGCGGCATGTGCGGCTGTACTACTTTTGAGTACCTCGTCGTCTGTCAGTAGACCAATAGTTCCACGGTCTAGCGTTGGCCTTATTTCAGCCACCTCCAGAGGAATTGCAACGATAACTCTAGTGCCAGTGCCGGGCGTGGGAGTCTCTATTGAAAGAGATCCGCCCATAACCTCGGCAAAATTACGACAAATAGTTAAGCCCAGTCCTGTACCACCATACTGGCGAGTCGTGCTGGTATCAGCTTGGGTGAATTTTTCGAACACTCGCGTTCGAGCATCATCGGGAATACCGTCTCCCGTATCGTCTACCACCATTCGAACATCGCCCGAAGCATCTACCCCGAGTGCAACAGTGATGCGACCCGACTCTGTAAATTTTATTGCGTTGCCGACCAGGTTCGTAATGATCTGGCGTATTTTCTGTGGGTCGCCCCGGTAGCTACCGGCCAAGGCGGCATCAGGTATAAAGTCTAGCTTTAGCCCTTTTCGTTGTGCAGGTTCGCCCTGGAGATAGCAGACTTCATCGATCACGCTAACAAGGTCGAACTCAACGGATTCGATATCCATCCGGTCAGCCTCGATCTTGGCTAAATCTAAAATCTCACTAATTAGATGGAGCAGAGTTTTTCCAGAGTTTAGTGCAGCTCTAGCGAAACGGCTTTGTTGAGGGGTCGTATCGGTTTTGAGCAGAAGCTCATTCATTCCAATAATGCCATGTAACGGTGTTCTAATTTCATGGCTCATCACTGCTAGAAATTCCGACTTGGCAACATTGGCAGCTTCTGCAGCTTGCTTGGCTTCTTCGAGGTCTACAGTTCTTTCGCTCAGTCTGAGTGCAAACTCAAGCTCTCTGCGATGAGACTGCTGTAGTGTTTTCTGCATCCAAAACCCTACAGCAGCAACAAGCAATATCAGCAATACAACATAGACTGCGTACGCGATTTTTGAGAACCAGAATGGTGGCCGCACTACTAGTGGGATTTGTAGTGCATCGTAATTCCAATCCCCCATAACCCCTTTGCCAGCAAGTTCAATTAAATATGATCCTGCAGGTGGCGCAGTCATACTTAAGGTGCGATCGTTACCAAGATCAACCCACTTGTCCTCTAGTTCGCTTATTCTATATTTGTATCTAATCTCAGAAGGGGAAATATATTCAGCACCAAACATCTCAATAGTGACAATCTTATCGTCATAGGCAAGGTCTAGAACGAAGTCTAAGCTACCTGTGGTGACCTCTACGGGTTTATCTAAAAGAGATATTGATGCTATTCCAATGCGAATAGGTTTTGCGGTCTCTTCCGCAGAGTAGGCATCTACAATAGAAACGCCTCGAAAACCTCCAAAATATATGGTTCCGGAAGTGGATCCATGCGAAGCCCCGCTTATAAATTCACCAATATTTGCACCAAAGGTATTTTTATAGTTCCGTGCTTCCATAGTGATCGGGTTGAATCTGGTCAACCCTTCGTTGTGCGATAGCCAGAAGCTTCCTGCGCTGTCTTTGTGAATACCCATCACAGATATGCTTGGTAAATTTAAATCTCTGGTTACGTTATTTACAGCAGTGACGCCTAAGTCATCGTCTCTTTGAACCTTCATGAGTCCATACTGAAAAGTCCCAACCCAAAGATCATTGTTGTCCCCGTGCTGAAGCTCAACAGGATTTATGTTTTTAGTTGTTGTTCCCGCATCAACCAGGAAGGATGAAAAGTCTGTGTCTGTCATGGTGAAAAGGTCGGGTGAAAGCTTTGCAATACCTTGCTCATTACCTACTAAGATACCGCCGTCATGATCTAATAGAAGGGCGTAAATGATGTCGCTGATTTGACTGCCTGCAAGAGATCGTAAAGTCCGCGCTACCTTGCCATCGTTTGTTACTACAGAGAGGCCACCCCCATACGTGCCAACAATCAGGCCTGCCTCCGATAGTGCAAGGAGAGAGGTGATGGCCTGACTATGCAGTGCACTGTTTTCCAACGGATCGTATGCAACCTTTGTGACATTGTCCTCTGCTATGTCGTAGCGGAAAAGGCCGTTGTCGAACGTCCCTATCCAAGCGATATTTTCGTTAACCGCTACAGCTGTAACGATTCCTTCTGGAAGTACTTTGTGAGTAAAGTGGTTTATGTTGGTAAAGGATGCTTCTCCAGGTTTTAAAAAAGAAACGCCTGCATCAGTTGCCAACCAAAGCACTCCCTTTTCAGATATGGTTATTCCATTGATAGTATCGCTCTGCAGATTGCTGTTAGAGCTATTGATGATTTTCGCAGTGCTTTTTCTGCCGTGGGCTAAGCCGTTTGTAAGGCCAATCCAGTAAGTTTCATCAGCGGTTTTGTATATTGATCTAACTTCAGTTTCCGCGAGTCCGGAGTTGAAGTCGGTATAAGACTGAAAAGAGCGGCCTCTGTCCGTGGTTACAGCAAGCCCTTTTCCTGTACCAATCCAGGTAGTTTGATCGTCATGAAATATTTCATAAATAGTATTGGAGGGCAGTTCTTCAGCGCTAGGTCCCGCTACGATTCGTCTGGTTTCACCTGTGTTTTTATCTACGATAAACACACCGGAACCTAGTGTTGCGATCCAAAGTTCTTCTTCGTTGTTAGCTATTTTAAAAAGGTCGGTTTTTTGCATCTCTGCCGAGGAAGATGCATTTTTAAATACTGGATGCTGATCTACCCAAGTGACTTCAAAAATGCCTGCGCCATCCACCAGCGCGTATAGTTTTTCTCCATCGACAGAAAAATCCACAACGCTTGCGCCTTTGGGGAATTGTGATTTGGGTAATTCAAAAGAGAAAATTTGAGAGGTTTCGGGACGATAGACACTAACTTTTCCAGCCAAACCGAGCCAAAGCCTGCCGGAGGAGTCAATCTCAAACCCTATGATATCGTCTTGTAGATTTTTGAGCTCTGGCGGAGTGCTCAACGTTTGACTGGTAGGATCTAGAGTTTGAATTGCAGACCTTGTCGCTATCCATATTTTACTGTCGGATGTTTGTCGGACACCCAATATCCTACCGGGAGCCAATGTTCCTTCTTCAAATAGTTGAGGGATATACTGCTTTACCTTTACTCCGTCATAGCGATTGAGTCCCTCCTGAGTGGAGAGCCAAACCATCCCACGGGAGTCCTCAAATACATCTGTGACAATAAAAGAGGTCAATTGGCTTGATGCAGGTGAGCTCCAGAACAGAAATCCTGGAGCGTCATTGCCGGGATTAGACCAGCTTGAATGCGGTGCCAATAGTAGGAATGCTAAATAAAAATACCTTCTTAGTTGTGCCATAGAGGGTAGGCTGCCATTGGTAAGTGAACGTGAGTATAGCGCCCTAGCCCCACCAAAGAGAAAGCACCATAAAAGGTGCTTTTTTGGTCAACAAATTTTGCGGTTGCCTGTCATCTAATTACCCAACGAGAAGCTGCTTGGTTGGCGTCGTTACGAATGACCCAACGAGAAGCTGCTTGGTTGGCGTCGTTACGAATGACCCAACGAGAAGCTGCTTGGCTGGCGTCGTTGCGAATAACCCATCGAGAAGCTGCCTGGCTAGCGTCGTTGCGGATAACCCAACGAGAAGCTGCTTGGCTGGCGTCGTTGCGAATAACCCATCGAGAAGCTGCCTGGCTAGCGTCGTTGCGGATAACCCAACGAGAAGCTGCTTGGCTGGCGTCGTTGCGAATAACCCATCGAGAAGCTGCCTGGCTAGCGTCGTTGCGGATAACCCAACGAGAAGCTGCTTGGCTGGCGTCGTTGCGAATAACCCATCGAGAAGCTGCCTGGCTAGCGTCGTTGCGAATAACCCATCGAGAAGCTGCTTGGCTAGCGTCGTTGCGAATAACCCAGCGAGAAGCTGCTTGGCTAGCGTCGTTGCGAATAACCCAACGAGAAGCTGCTTGGCTAGCGTCGTTGCGAATAACCCAACGAGAAGCTGCCTGACTGGCGTTGTTACGAATAACCCAACGGGAGCCCGACTGATTCACATCGTCTATTTTTTCAACAGCAGCTGTTTGACCGTTTGATTGGTTGCCCGGATGAGATGCCCACCTG
>OCVR010000411.1_pt1 | contig 35970 bp, 27 predicted proteins | sample 1539091 | NCBI WGS metagenome assembly OCVR01 (sample SAMEA3355530, study PRJEB22509) | marine metagenome | biome: marine; feature: coastal ocean; material: water | place: USA | collected 2010-08-07 | depth 16 m | reverse complement strand
CAGACCTTGCGGAGATTCTACGCTGCTCCGACATGCGGGCCGCCCGTACCTCGTCTCCCTGTACCTGCTCAAACGCGGTGTAGGATTGGTTGGTCATGCCCATCGTAACGGTGTTAGCGGAGCCCATTACCATAGCTGCCTGATTCTTAGCCTCTGCTTCTGTCATATCTAAGTTTTGATTTCCAGCTTCCGCCAGTATCGCGTCAGCGATTACTTGAATTCGTAGGCTATCGTCAGAGACTTCGGCGGCGGTCAGCCCGCGGAGTGCGTCGGTACCTGCAATAGAGAGTGCCCTCGCCGCTCTCGTTCTTTCCCTCGCACTTAATCCGACATACATGGGATTGCCAGACGAGGTGCCGCTCATTCGATTTTGATTACTTTTAGATATTTCCCGATAGACTTCTTCCGATTGGTTATTAAACGCTGCTTGCTGTAATCCAGTGTCTCGGAACAACATAGATCTGTTGCTAGTGGTATCTCCGAGCATCATGTTAAATCCAGCGACACCGACACCCTGTACCGCACCTCGGTTAATCATTCCACGAATTTGTGCTGCCTGCGTCGGGAGTGCCTCCAGTTGCTTAGTTCTTTCGTCAAAGTACTCTGTGTCGCCGCGGCGTGCCGCATTCAATACGTTCTGCAACGATTTACCTGCCGCCCCTTCCGTAAACCCGCCAGCTTCCTCTAACCTTCCAAGTGTTCCCAGTGTGTTCGCAAAGTCTGAGGCCATACCTCGATTAAACAAATTACCTGCCAGCTGTTCTGCTTCTGACCGATTAATCGCACCAAACCCAGAGGCCGCCCCTTCTCGAGAGAAAGCCATTCCCGTGGTTGCCGCAACATTCATCGCAGTGTTAGCAAATCCCGTCTCTAGGCCGAGGCCGCTTGCGTTTCTCTCAAAGCCGTATCGCATGCTAATCAGTTGATCCATGCTCTTGCCGGATGCTTGCGACAGCGACTGTACGTCACGTACCATTGAATTGAGTTGGGTTGTGTCGTACTTTTGCATCTGTCCTGACGTCAATGCCTGCAGCCCGCCGAGCAAGACAGACATCGGTGCGTTGGGATTACCGTTCTCGCCAAATACCTCTCGGATAGCCCCTAGGGAATCTACGTACTCTTGCATTTTTTCTGAAATTTTACTCACGTCCGCTTTTGTAATTTTGGCGGAAACTCTGCTGTCTTCCGTGAGCTTCCTTAGATCAGCTTGACTAAGCGACTGTAAGTTTTGTCCAACGTCTACTCCAAGCTCGGCACCTAACTCGCTTAAGTCTGTCCCGCTGTTACGCATATCCTGTAATACATTGATTGCGCTTTCACGTGCGTTTAAGTTACCGCCAAATTCACCTTCACTAGCTAACCTCGTGTAAAGCTCGCCCATCTCTCCAGCACGTAACCCCTGCATTTTAGCTAAGTTATCCGAGGAGTACATTTGATCAAACAGCTCAGAAACCAACTGCGTATTTGCGGTTTTCCCGTAGCCTAACTGGCCGGTAATGGGATCAATTTGATACCGATTCGCCGAAAGCATTTGCGATGCCATCGAGTTTACGCTACCGCTCGGTCCGGCCAACATGTCCATAAGCTGAGGCGCAATTTGACCGCCACCTTCAGCAGCCATCGCCGCCAGCTGGTGTAAGGCTTCTCGCTGATCGCGGTCCATTGCAATGCCTAGCATAGCCGCACCGCCGCGAAAGGTCTCATAGATGTTATCGGCATCTTGACTGCCAGACTCCATCAAGACGCGACCTGCCATGTTTTGGAAATCCATCTGGCGGCTTGCGTGCATGTAAGATGCCGCATTACCCATAGGCATCATTCCTGCCTTCGCAAGCATAGGGGTTAGTGCAGCCGACCCTGCGATACCTGCAAGACTGCCGAACACGCCAAACCTGCCTAGATTCAGAGGAGCTAGCGCCGACATGTCAACCATCGGAGATCCCACGATTGAATTGCCGTATTGTGACGACATATCATTAAATGATACTTTGTTCGCCATCGGCGATAACTGACTGAACGGCAAACCCTTTAGTTGCCCAAAGTGTTGCATCATTGCTAGTTGTAGGTATGGATCCATTAACCGCGTCCTTGCTGTCTAAGTCGCCGAAGCAACACGTTGTCCCTGGCTGACTGAAATTTCTCTTTAAAAGCAGCGTCCTTTGCTTTCTTTTCGTCTAATTCACTGAACGTGGAGTTTGTAATTTCGGCTACCTCAGACTCCCATTCTTCCAAAGCATCTATGTCATCCGGTCTAAATCCAAAATGGTACTCCCATTCGTCATCAAATATTTCCTTCTCTTCTCGCCGTCTGTCTTCTGCGGTAGCCCTTCCGTTCCACGGTCTCGCGGTTGCCTTTAAATCTTCAAACGCCTCTCTTGCTGTTTCCTGTACCGACTTAAAAGTATCCGAGCCTAGCTGGCCGTGCGAAACTAACGCTAAATCAAACTGATACTTGTCGTGTAAGATACTCCTATTGTCCTCCCGAATTAGCGTTCGAATAATTAATCGCCACCTTCTCCACCACACCGGGTTTAAAATATCCGCTTCCGTGTAATCAATTATTCCCCGAGTAGCTGATCTTAGAGTTAAGACAGCTTCTCGGTTGTTTTCCAAAAATCCGAATCATCAACTCTCGCCTCCAACTTGGCCACCAGCCGATTAAACTTGTTGCACTCGTGTGTGACTGTACGTTGTAAAACTTCTGTCTTTAATATTGTACCGACAATGTAGTCTCGAATCTGATCATGTATCGGATCAGTTTCTTGATCTTGATAAGAGTTCTTGCGATCTGTATTTCTCGTTTCCCTTAAAAAATCTTCCCAAAGCTCAAGGGACTCTGGCAGTACATGGTGAAGTGCAACTTCAGTCCCTTTTAAGGATTGAAGTTGTAGGTTAATTCGAAGTCGATTTATGTATTCATAATAGTCGCCAGTTGTCTTTATGCTGCCGATCTGCTGGGCACGGAATGCTTCCTTGTACAAACTGTCTAACTCCGAAACCGTCAGTGTTCTAAACGTAACCTCCACCGCACCGCCAAACATAGGGTAGACTTTAGTAAAGTTTTTCATGCCGAGTAGTGTATGCAAGAAACCTAACTTTTCTTCATCTGTCGGCTCTGTAATCGTCGGTTGCGATTGATCCCATCCGCACTGACCGCAAATATCTGGACCAAGTGTAGAATGTTCTTCCGCTTCCTCTACCTCTGTTGCCTCGTCATCTGCGGGCGCATTTGGAATATGGCCTACTGCTGGCGTTCCGTCCGTCTCCGCCCAGTGGGCGTGTCCGGTACTAGGATTGATATGCGATGGAGTCTCTGGTTCCGGCACCGGGTCAGCCTTAGCGGTTCCGGTACCGAGTACAACTACTTCGTCGGCTTGCGTCGCGGGTGCCTCAGTGAGCAGACCTAAGCTCGACAGTATTTCTTCTGTAGTTTTTGACTGCGTATTCGCCATTTCTAATATCATGCGCTGGTCGCCGTCACCGAGGCGGTTAAAAATTTCTTCAGAATTTTTCACAGTTCTTCCTTATAGTGAGTAATTGCCGTCAGGAGTTGTCTTCTTCCAGTCTTTCCACTTGGGTTCTTCGTAACTTTGCTTTTCGTCTTCTCGGCTTTTAGCTGCCCCTGTTGCCACATCTATAAGTAACAATTCTTCGTATGCCAACAAGGTTTCGTCGTCTGTCCAGTTAATTTTACCGGGCCACGGGTAAGTCTCATTACCTTGATAAGTTACTGAGTTTTCCGTCCAAGAATCGGAGCTACCTCCGCCTTCAATTAGGCCCAACCTGTCTAACTGCTGCCAACGAGTTTCGAGTAATGAAAACTTTCCGTCAGTGTAACCGTACGTTGTATTGCCAAACTCAGAAGTATCTCTAAAGGAGAATCCAATTTCATCTTCTAAAAGAGAAGTGTTTCCTATCTGAAAAGTCGTCCAAATGCCTTCAGTAAATATAGGCGTAAATGTTTTTGTACCCTGCGATCTAACGAAGGTAATTTGTTTACACGGCTCTATCAGAAACTCTAAGACTTCTGCTTCAAACTTCGACCAAATGTCATCCTCTAGCCCACCGGAAAAATTATTTTTTGCTATTCCCTGTTTGCAATACACCGACTTAAGTGCGTAGACGGAGCCACCTGCGTAGACACTTCCGGCAAGTCCGAGGTTTGCACCACGGCCTTCGTCGCAGATCGAGACGTTTCCGTTAAGCGTCAAAGGCCCATTAATTACTGACGAAAACGGAGTGAAGGCAGTTGCCTTATCCACATCAGACTGGTCTTGACCTATCGGTCCGTGGAAAATGTAAAGACCCTGATCGCTGAAGAAGTTGTGCGTCGATGCGTAATTTGTAAATGTACCATTGCCGTTAGCGCAATCAATTGTGATGCCTCCGAAGGTATCCTCTGCCTGTCCGTCCTCCACGCCGCTGCGCAGGTACAGGCTTTTTCCTACGGTACTAATCCCACCGCCGCGGGACAGCAAAGTAATTCCTGAGGCAAACACACCTGTCTCGGGATTTTGGCCGTACATTTGACCCGCACCCGTGCCTTTCGACTCTATCAGTACTCCACCTAGTCTGTTGTTGCCGCCCAACATCTGCAAGTTACGCTCTGCCTTAACCCGCACGTCATTGTCTGTAGCAGAAATATCGACGTTGTCTTTGGCCCTGACGACAACATCCTTGGCCAGAGTGACAACACGCGAACCTGACATAAGCATCACATCGCCACCAGCCTCTAGCCGGATCTGCCCGCCGGTCATGGTAATTTGGGAGCCGTAACCGTCTCCAATTATTAATCCGCCGTCGTCAGTTAGCTGAAAAAAAGACGCCGTGTTAAAGTACTCTACTTCCTCGTACCTGTCATCAATTTTTATTTTGACGGAAGCGTCTTCCAGCTCAACATAAGACTCCTCGTACTTCCCGCGAAAATACTTAACACTGTTTAGATATCCCGAATCATTCTCTTCAGGATACCGATAATCTTTTTTATGGTAAGCAAATGCATGAGTCACTTTCCAGTTATAATGGTGCGCCATCATGTCAAGAACACCGGCTGCCCGCAGCAGTGGTGCGTTATCTGAGACCTCACTGCTGTCAAAATCTTTGACTATGTGGTCGTCGCCCTCGCCAAACTTACCGCTAAACTTGTAATCGTTCTCTTCCGTTAAATCGTCGCCTTTAGCGTCTTCCAGTTTTCGAATTCGACGGGGATTAGGTATGCAAGGATACTTAACAAACGAAATGCTTTTGGCAGAACGTATACCGTAGCTGCCATCTAGAGCTAAAAATTCGTTAAATAATCCAACGTCGTTATCTTCATCTGTGAGCTTCCGACTTCCCGAATCGCTTGCAGGTTTCATCAACGTACGATTAAATCCTTGCCCGATATAGCCCTTATAGTCCGTCAATCGGAATACCGGTGTCTGCGAAAAGCTGACAAGGTCCCGTTCCGCAAACGGAGAGTTTCTGTCTAACTGCGTATCGCTGGGATCGTTTGTCTTAACAAAAGACTCTTCCGCCGCGTACATGCCCGAGGCTTCCCACGGGTAGACGCAACTGCCAGTCAAGGAAAAATTCTCGCCCTCGTCGTAGGCTTGAAATAGTTGCTCGCAGTATGATTGCAACTCTAAGGTCAATCCGGAAAGCTTTGTGTAGTTATCAAAATAGTTTAACCACAAACCGCACGACTCGTTTACTCGTAAAAAGGCTTGGAAAGAATCTATTAAAATCCCAATCCCTGTCTTACTAAACCTTGAGAACTCTCCCGTAGTGCCGTCCATCGGTCTTCCGGATACCTGCGGTACCCAGCCCATCGCGTCGCTGGCAGCGTTGGGTATGTTTGCAATTTCGGGTACTTTTTTTGGACCCGAGTTGCCGCCCTGCTGTATATGATCAGGTAAATCTAGGTTGTCCGACATAGTTGGCCTAGGCAGTACGCCAATGATGTAAGCCAACCTCGCCCCTCTCGGCTGCCAGACGATTACTGAAGACCCTGCTGGAATCACATCACCAGAGGTTACGCCGACAGGTGACGTACAAGATTGCATAACTGAGGTAGCGGTTACGGAAGGAGTCCTTCCATCAATCTGAACCTTGTAGCAATGGATATAAGGTATTGCGAGAAGGACTCGGCCTATCCGCAGGGGCAAATCTTTCTCAAAAGACGACTGCTGGTCGACGGCGGTTAAGTTAATATCACTAACCTGCGTCCCAGTCTCTCGCTGCTGCTCCGCCGTATAATTTGCCTGCGCCCGTATGAACGTGTCCAGCAATACTGCGTTGCTATCTGGGACACCTGCGTTCGACGCATCGAATACCGCGGGTTTTATAGTTTTTGGTGCCTGATTTGGCATATGTCTCACCTAGCGGTGCGTTTGGAGCTGCGGCTCAATTAAAAGTCGGCCCGTACGAATACGGGCCGACTGATTATAGCTAAATTCTAGAATTTAACCTCATTACGCTGGACCAACTAGCGGTATATCACCCTCGCTGCCGTCATCGCAGGTTAAGTTAGCGAACATCAAAGTGACGTTCTCGTTAACAATCATATCCGTTGCCCCGACGCTAACGCCGAGGTTTGTCATCAACGCATCTTTAATTGTGTACACAACCTTTGCTCCGCTGCTGTTTCCCTCGCATTGGGCTCGCATTGTAAACGTCAAGTTCTGCGGATCACATACGTCACCCATTTTTGCGTAAAAAGCACACAAAACACCGGACCTTGGGCCTAGCACTCTTGCGATTGTGCCTTGCCCGTTGGTGCGGCCTCCGACGTAGTATACCGGAACAACGTTTCCAGTGCCGTCGTCACTCGCAATAGATCCCCCGCCATTTGACACATCGTAAATACGTGCCACGCTTTGGGAAAATGACAATTGAACGTTCTGGACAATACCCAACCCAGTTGCCGCGTCTCCGGCGATTGTTAGAGCAGCCAGATCCGAGGCGAAAGACCCCTGATGCTGTGTCTGCTGTCTTTTATAAACTTGTCCCATGTGAATCACTCCTTGATTCGAAAGTAAGTCACAGTGCCTGACTGTGACGTTTAGTCAAAATGAAAAACAAAATAGGGCTAAGGTTTGCTTAACCCTATTTTGAAGGGCTATATCAAACTACAAGGTGCAATTCGATGTTATTCAATGCGTAAGGCACTTGTACGGTGACAAACGCTACGTACCGATCTTTAAACACTTGGGATATCTCGAACCGGTCTACCGTCGCGCTAATCAGCTGCCCGCCAAGCCCTGGCGTTGCTCGCTCAATTTGCAGGACGTCGATCAACTTGGTAATACCACCAAGAATGATATCTTCCATGCTTGGAGTTACATTGGTGACCCCGATGAACGGCTCAAAGTAATCTTTGAATCGGTAGCTGATGCTATCAAGGTTCCGTGTAATCATCTCTTCGCGATCGTTGAGGTTCTCGTAATCGCCAGTTGTGATGGCATGTCGAGTGAAGATTTCACCGTCAATTGCCTGCTGAACGATCCAAACACCTGAAAGTGCCATCGTGTCTAGCTGCGGCTTGTTGAACTTGTCATTCGTACGCTGCGTGCTGCTGAAACCGGCGACTTCAACGTGTGTTAGACCTTGCTGCGGTAAGACAGCGGAAGCCAATCCCGCAAGTGCGGCGTTCAAGTGGTAACCCTCTTGTACGGTTCCGGCAGACTCAATCTGATCCGGCCATGTCGCACGAATACGCCGACTGTTGAAAGCACCTGCTGATTTTCCAACTTCAGCTGCCTCTTCGGTGGCACTTAGGTTACGCCAGATCTCAATCTTGGCGGGAACCGACTGCGGGGCACCTGGCCCAGTCTTCACGCGAAGCTGGTTGTTTGACTGAACGGAGTCTACAACGAATTCGCTGTAAGTTGCGTTGCCAAATCCGTCTCCGGTGTAAAGGCCACGTACGATATCGCCAGCACGTACACCGTTGGAGTCGAATGCTGCGTTTGCGGCAGGCACCCGGCAGATGGTGTATTGGGTACCAGAAGTCGTTGGATCATCCTCAAATACCGCTAGGGCGGGATTACCGTCTGTGGTAGTCGCCGCCATGTGGTTAGGGATATCTGATCCTGCGGATACGATGGGGATAGTTGGAACACCGGAAAGGTTGAACCAAGCAACTCGCCATAGACCTTCGTTCGCCGAAGACTGGGATCCAACGTGAGCTTGGTACAAGCCTTGAACCGTTGCATTTCGAGTCAGTGGCACCAAGTTGTATGCCTGATCCGTTGTCAACAAAATCTCAAATACTTCATCCCAATTGTCTGCGTCGTCAGGACCGCAAACACCTGTGTAAAGTACAGGAGTTCCGTTCGCGTTGGTCAACGCTTTGAATACGCCCCACTTAAGTGGGTTGTCTGGATCTAACGCACCTGAGATGTCGTCAATGTTTCCAACATCGGCAATGCTTCCGATTTTGTTGCATAATCCAGCCTCCCAAGCTCGGTACTGTACAAACAGGGTACCGTAGTCGAGGTCGGCGGAGGACGACACAGGAAGTGCCATCGGTACGCCAGCATTTGTCCACGAAGAATCGTAAACAGTAATGCCCTGATTAACAGTAAACTCTGTCTCAGATTGCTCCCAGTTTGTGAGTGGAGCAAAGTCTGTGCGGTTTGCTGTGATCTCTAGCGAGGCTTTTCGGATGTAAAGCTCGACACCGACGGCATCGCCTAGGGCGAAGGTCTGGTCAAGGTTTTGCCCAAGTTCGATTGTTCGAACAGGTCCGTCAGATACGCCGGTGATTTCCACATAGAAGCGGTCACCTTTATTCAATTCAGCGGAGGCACCAAACTGGATAGTAACCGCATCGGTACCGATCGTCACATCGACTGCTGCACCAGAAACAACATGCGGACCACTTTGGTCCACACCATTGGTAGTTGTTGCAGTGATTTCAGGACTTGCAGCAAATGCACCGCCCTTAGTGACTTCCACGATGTAAGTCGTAGAGCTGGCACTGGAGTAAGTTCCACCCGAAGTTGCAGTCGTTGCTGTGAACGCCTGTGCGACAACTGCGGTGAACACCTGACCTGCGATTAGGTCGTTGTAGCTCACGCTGTCGTTGTCGGCTGACAGCGAGCAAGCAGCGGTGTCGATATCGGTGAAAGTGACGGTAAGGCCACGAGTTCCGATTGCGGTAGGTGCGCCGGAGGCTGCTGGAGTTACCGAGGCAACATCGTCAGTCCCGCTGGCGGAAGAAACTCGCAGGCGGGCAGTGGTGAAATCACCAGCAGCTGAGCTGTCTAACACGGTGATTGTGTAAGTCTCAGATGTCTGGCCGTCCGGTGTGCCGTCGTAGGTAGACCCATCGACTGCAGCCGAGACGCAGTTCTCATCACCAGCGGTCTGCGAGATAGACTCGCTGAACGACTGGGTAGCCGCGTTGGCAGCGTCTACGGAAGCAGCACCGACAGTTGCGGCGACCTCAGTAGCGGCCAAGCCTTTTACGTAGGTCCAAAGTGTAATGGCATCGCCAGTCGCACCTGTACCTGTTGGGACGCCACGTACGCGAACAACGTCGCCAATTTGTACGTCCCGATCGTAAAGATTGGCGTCACGTGAGTAACCTACAGTTGAGGTGAAATTGATTGAATCCGACTTAATCGAGTTAGTAGATTCGACGTCGATGATACTTCCAGAACTCAATGGATCTGTGAAGTACTGGAGCAACGCGTCATCAATGAACAATTTTGTGTACTCAGGGTCCACCATCGCACCGGCGGGCCGCTCTGGCCACAAGAATGCGTTGTCGGATGATCCGTCGTACAGTCCCAAATCGCCTTTAGTCTTCTCGTCCGCGTCAGAATAGCGAACAAGGAAAGCGTGGCCACCTGCAATATGTGCAGATAGGGGGTTTGCCGCAACCGAAGGGGTCACGGTGAAGTCTTGGAACACCAAGACTTGTGGTAATACATAAGTCGCCATCTAATGGCCTCCTACTTTAATGATCAAATTTAAGGTCCTTGGTATTGCGAGGACAGCGAAATACTGTCATCCCCAAGGATGCTCGTCAGGTTTACCGCTTGTAAGGGCAGGCTCTGTTCTTTTAACTCCCAAGTGTGCTCATAGCCCCACCCGACAGTTATTGGAACAACGTAATTCTCGCTTGACTCTTCAATTTCTTGAATTGCCCCAACTTCCGTGACTGAGAATTGTCTCAATCCTAAATGCTGGCGGATCGGATGAAGGCACGCCACTAAGTGTGCCATGACTTCTGTTGCCAGCAATTCTGTTGCAGCACCCGTACCATGGATGCAGAAAAGAGTGTGTGACCCTACAAAGAGAGTCGTATGGCGACTAATCGCACCCTTTTCGTTTTCATATGCCACCATGCCCCCGCCCATGATTTGCCCACCGAATCCGGTCTGCATGTTCCTAAACGAGTTTCGTTTGATCATTACGGCTGGCCTCAGCTGTACGAGGTCAGCCCTATAACGGTAAACGCTTTCAATTAATATACCGGAAGTCTCTCCCTCACTCCATAGATATTGTTTGTTCTCAGGGATCACAATATTCTGCGAATTACTCCACTGTCTCACCAAGAGATCTCGAAGAAATCCTGTAATTAACAAAGGCTGCCAGCCGTTGTTACACAGATAGCTCGTATCGACTAGGCCCTGCGTACCAAAATCGTCTTTACTGGGCGGAGTGTCGGGAGTTGGACACCAATCCGGAATGCTCATCTGCCACCATTTCCTTATCTAATAAGTGTTTCATAATTCGCATTGGGTCTACGTCCCAATCTTTAAAGTTGACCTTGCCCACAAGGGGGTTAGCTTCCCGAGCCATCGGATTTGTTCGAGGAACTCTCGGACCTTTGAAGCTTACATTAGGTTTCGGTCCGCTTGTGCTTTTAGGTTGCTGCGGTACCGAGTTTAAGTTAAAGCCAGACGTAGGTGCCAATTGGCGTGGAATATAAGCCATAAGTTATCCTAACAATGAGTTTGCAGCCAAGCATCCTGATCGGGAATTGGGATCGAGTAGATCACGTCAGTGTACGCGGCAGGTCGCAGCTCTACGTTAGCTGCCAACGGTACGCCGCGTATCTCCGCTACGTCTTGAATTCGATGAATAAAGTAACGATCATCTGTTTTGCGGGAAACCCAAACGTCATTCTCGTCAATCAGCGGCAACATTAACATTCGGGCAGGTATTACGATGTCACTCACCGTACCTCTCACGCCTTGATCGTCTTGGTGCATACGACGCGTTTTTGGCGAAAGGTCCGCCCAAATGCAGGCCAGCGGATAAAAGTACCCACATTGCTTGCCTGTCCCATAACACTGCGGACAAAAAGGATCAGTCACTTCATTTGTCTGTAAATCAAGACATCTGGTACAGTTTTCCCCAGAAACTCTTCGCTTTAACAGGTAACCGTCCTGCGATGTGTAGCGAAGCCGTAGTCGTTCTTTACGCACAATTTCCTTAGCAATACGCCAATCTCTTGGGTTTAGTATGCCACCCGTTGCTGTAGGTGCGGAGTAATAGACCGCTCGCGGGGTCGTAACCACCACGCGATAATGTGTATCCTGATTCCTTCCGTACGACCGCTTTGTAGGATCAATTGCGTAACAGGTATTCTCTACCGGTAAGCCTACATCCACCCAATCGTCAGAGTTCTGGCCGCCCGTTTTGCCTGCCTGCAATTGGAAAGACCACGGCAACGGATCTGAAAAGGTAGGCAGCATCTGCCACATAACACGAGTCCCGCCGCGAATTAGGAACGACACATGTACCATTGCAAACGCATCTGGGCACTCCGGCGGGCAATTGTCTGGCTCACAAGAGGCCCCGTAATTCGTCGAATTCGGTAATCCTGTGTTTGTGTAATCTGACATTTTTTACCTTAATAAAAGAGACCGCTGTACTGCGAACTAATGCTGCCAGTGAACAAGGAAATGTTAATTTCCATTTTCTTTGCTCTAACTTGCTCTTTAAATTCCCCGAGCATCCGTGCGCTTGCTGCCGCATAGAACTGTTCTTTTGCCTTGTCGGCTACGGTCACACCACCTGCGTTGTACTGCAGGTCGTTTCGCCGATAGTTGTTCGCGGCAATATCCATTAGATAGCCTTGAATACCTAAGAGCCACATTCCCCGAAACGGGAAAGTCTTAGTGGTCTGCGGTGGCCGAAGTGGTGGCGGCGTTTCGTTCCAGTACTGGATTGGGCGTGTTACCGCTTGAGCAATCTCTGCTGCGTCATACTCGAAATCATCTAGGAGCAAGTTATCCGCCGGAGAGTTGTCTCGCAACGACAAACGAATTTCCTCGAGGGTGGGCGGACCTAGGTTCCGCTGATTAACATTATTGCTCAGCCCAAAAAGACCTCGGCGAACAAACGTACAACACGTATTTGAGAAAATCATCCGGTTGTCTGCAGTGAACACGCCCCACTCTTCTACGTAAATACCTGGCTCCCGTACCACGGCATCCGGCAGCGGAGACGATCGAACATACCCAGTTCCTTTGTCTAGTATCTCTACGTCAACCGGATAGACCTTGTCGTGATTAGGGTTGCAGCCGGTTATTTCTCGAATCCGCAGCTCTACCTGACACGTAGGGGTGCTAATAGGATCAAAACATTCGTCAGACTGGCTTCCTTGACTACCCTCGCTTGGGCAGTCGCCCAAGCAATCCGTTAGGTTGACTTCCTCGCCTTGTGGGTTCTTCATGTTCCACAGTAAACGAGCATCTTGCCCCATTTGTACTTCGTGGCACTGCAATTTCGGTAGCACCGGACAGCCGTCAACGACAGTCTGCGCGGGAGTAATCATGTTCTGCTGATCGCAATCTACGTCAGTTGCCGGTGGTGTTACCGGTGGTGTGGCTTCCAATGCCATTAATATTACTCCACTAAAAGGTCAAAAGTATCAGGACCGGCGACGCCTTGCTTAAAGAATTGCAATTTGTATGGACCTGCATCTAATCGAACGGCCTGCTGCCATCTTCCATCAGAGAGCTGACGACTGGCAGCCACGATGTATTCATTACTTCGGTTACCTGCATTATAGTCGGCAGCGGCATAAATCAGAATGTCAGCTCCGTTGACAGGAACGCCACCCTTGACATAAGTCAGAGCCCCCGCTCCGCCGTAGTTCTCGTCTACGTAGATCGTGCCGACTCCTGCGAAGTCCTCTAGCCCAGTTACAGTAGTTTCAACTACCGTCTCGATAACAGTTGTCGTCTGTACCGGAGGACTTAGCGGCCCAGACAATCCAGTACCTGGAATATCTACTTGCTCGAAAACGATCTCAGCAGGGTTCGCACTAACAACTAGACGATAGGCATCCGGTCCAGCTATCTGCGGTCGGTAGAATTGCAATATGTATGTGTTTGGATCTAGATAAAACGGTACTGCCCACGAACCGTCGTCAGTTTGCCTACTATTTCCGATACGATAAGCGGCGTCTCGATTGCCTGACATGTAATCGTCATATAGGAAAAGTTCGATCGTGGCTTGACCTACCGGTATCGTGCCCAGTACGTATGTCAAATTATTCTTGCCACCATAATCCTGATTAACAAAAATACGATCAACATCTGGGTCGCACGCGGTCCCGCCGCCGCCACCGCCGCCTTGACTAGCGTCAAACAATGCACGTCCTGTTGTTCCTGGCGTTTTATGATCATTCTCGTCGGCATCCCAGACAAGATTTTCCAGCTGTGTTTTACTGTGACTGTGGCCGCTCAAAATAATGAACTCATCGCCGTCACCTGGCGGTGAAGTCAACGGCTCGTCGAATGTTACGGTCTTAGTTGCCCCGTCGTAGGTAGTGATAATCCTTGCCTGACCTACTAACGAACCTTGGATAAACACAAGTACAGAATCGTCGTAGTACTCGTCCACCGAGCTGTCTAGCGTTGACTGGAAGCTGTCAGCTGTAGGGTTAGCGTCGTCGACGCTGGCCTCTGTATTAATCAAACCCTCTTTCATCTGCCGAATGAACTTGCCGAACGACCCGCCCAAGTTATGTAGAGCAGCTTTAGCGTCCCACACAGCTGATGCAATCTCCTCAGGAGAGCCGCCGCCGCCGCCAGAAACCGCGTTAGCGTCAATTTCGTTTGGTTTGGTAAACCGCATTTGATCCGTGATATTTTTGATGCTGGTCGCTGTCGCTTCTAGCGTAGTAATATCAGCTTTAAATGCATCCGCACGGTTACCTGCAGTGAAGTAAGTGTAGTTAGCTGCGGCACTCTCGCCAGAATCGTTCTGCAGAAGATACGTCGTGTCTACTGTGCAGCCCGCACCGGAGTTGTCAATTATCTGACCGACACCTCGCACAAGTATAGTACCGCCAGTACACGTTGCGTCTACTTCTGTGCTCCCCGATATCATGTCGATTGTTATTACATTGCCGCTGGTCACGTTTGTTAGTTTCAGGTTTCCAGACCAATTGGCAAAGTGACCGGGATGTACTGAATTTGAAAAATCAAACGTAGGCCGATAGCTTCCGATAGACGCACAGTTTGAGGCCGTAAAAGGAATCAAGTCTGTAGGATCTAACTCTACGTCACCTAAAAACAGGCAGCCTGAGAAACCACCGGAGAATCCCGTCAATCCACCATCTAGAATTACGCTTTGGGTGACCGTAGAAGTGCCCGTGGCGTCTCCAAACAAAGATATGTTATGGAAAGTAGTTCCTATTGTAGGCACGCCGCTAATTAAGTTTATCCAGCTAACGGAAGGGTTGTCGCCAATCACCGTCAAACCTGACAAATCTCTAGCAGGCTCTGCGACTACGTAATCCCAAATAGTTATTTTTTTAAGCTTCTGTTCCGAAATAATAAACTCAGCATCCGTCAAATTACTGACCGGATCTCTAGGAGTACCCCGAGGAAATCTCGTACCAGGTAAGCCCTCTGTCGTACTGATATGTACGGAGTTGTCAGTGAATGATTGTTGATTGATTGCCTCGGAAAAGGTTAGACCAGCAGAGTTAGATGATCGAATAGATACTTGATTAACATTTGTCACGTCGGCAACGTTACTGTTTGCCCCGACTAAGTTGACAGCATAGATTCCGTCTTCAAACGTCACAGTATAGCCGTTGATAATTTCAACAACGCGAGCCAGCGTAACACCACCAAACGTAATAGGTGCGATGTGTACGTGCGTATCCGGCTCCGGCATGCCCTCGATACCGCCCTCTAAGGCTTTCAAGTCGAGCCGAAAATCATTTAAGTTAAGTTGGCGTACCTCCGTCGGCAATGATTGAACAAGCTGCGTATCAGCTTTCGGCACATAGATGACTCGGGTACCCCACGCGATGGAGATAGCCATTATTTATCTTCCGCGTTGAGTTTCTCAATCACAGCATCTTGAGCCCTAACACGAGACTGCAGAAGCTGGATATCTTTAATGTATTTCTGTTCTTTTGCATTTGCAGACGTAATCATATTGATGTTGATCTGCTTCTGCGTATTAAGGTTTTTATCGCAGCTCTCGAGCGTACGAAACAGTTGTTCGTGCTTCTGCAACAACGCGTCACGTTCCCGCTGGATCATGTCTGCCGCATGATTCATGCTGCTTGCAAGTTTAATCAGGTATTCGACTTGTTCTTTAGTCTCCCACTCGTAGAATTTTTCACCGAACTGCAGTCGGTGACCTTTGCTGATACTTAAAGGATTGCCCTCGCGATCACAAACAATAGCGTCTTTTGATGCTTTCTTTTCTTTTTCCAAGTCGATGATCTGATTGTCGTCATTTACCATTATTCGTCCTTCACCATCAAGATAGTTAAGTTTAGTCCTGCCTCAGTAATCGTCGAGCTAATACGCTGTGTGCGGTAGAACGGGGTGTCCGTTCCTCTGCGAACTCTGCCGCCTACTGGTTGGTCACTGCTGTACCGCAGCTCGGTTGTCAGCTGCCCTGCCACATCTGTCAGGTCTTCCGATAGAACGGTCGTGCTAGTGATCGTACCTGTAGCAGGCGTAGCTGGCGAGCCGCTCACACTAAAAGTATAAGTGTTTGTCCCCGTCACCGTAATAGTTTTTACTCCGGTGTACTCATATTGCGAGGCCCCGCTAATTAACACTTTTTGACCTGTGCTGAACCCGTGGCTGGTGTGAGTCACAGTCGCGGTCGTGCTAGCTCGGGTAATAGTCACTGAAGCTTGGTAAGGCAAAGATCCTCCGGTGTCCGAAGTTAGTAAGACTCGAGCCCCTTCGATTACGGCACCGGTCGCCACGTCCTTTACTGTCACAACCACCGGCACGCTGTTCACGATAGTTACAGTTCCGCCCAGAGGAGTGTAAATCTTGCTTGAATCTAAACTCGAGCCATTTCGCTGCACCCACGTCAGCACACCAGTAGCACGCCATTCCAGTTCTAACGTGCAACGAGAACTAAAGGTTATGTTGTCTGCCTCCAGCTCCAGATCTCCGCCCCCAGTTTTATCTTCAATCCGCAGACCTAAAGGCCAGTCTGGTATCTCGGAATCCGCCAAGGCGTCAAGCTGGGTTTGCATTGCAGCCTGCGTGCCTGTCGTAATTGTTTCGTTAGGAAGTGCTCCTCTTCGGAACAACTTGTCACGAATCTCAGTTGTTTTGTTGAGTGGGACGTTACCGCCGTTATCGTTTTCTGCCCAGTGAGCCCAAGCTGCGTAGTAACAGTCGGCTTGCCCGGCGTAGGCGATGTCAGTACCGCCCGTCTCGAGGTTGCCGTCAGGGTCGCCCCAGCCGCAGTCGCCACTATGACTGGAGAAGTTTGTTCCAGTAATTGGATTTCCGTCAGTGGATGTCTGCTCGTCGCCATCAATGAACAGCCTAAACTCTTTAGGGCTTTCGGTGTAAGAGTAGCGGTAACAAATATGGTAAGGACGATTTGGAGTAAGCTTGAAATCGCCGAAAGCTTGTACGTTGTTGCCTGCGACGCTGTCAGCCATCTGGGCCGTCAAAGTGTTGCCAAGTGCGAGCAGAAAGCAAAGATTTTGAACGCCGCCACCCTCTTTGTAGATTACTGACGCGGACTTCTGGACGCCTCCAAGCATTATCCAACCACAGAAAGTTCGCTCGTTGACAGTTCCACCGTTCATATCGCCAACATCAGCAATTTCTCTCGCTGCGGTGAGGCTGGAGAGTCGCCAAGAATGAGTGGTGTTCTCGCAGATCTCTGTCGTGGTCATGGCCCCACCACCGCCAGTTATGGTGTTAGTCATGTTGCGAAGACCTGACGTACTACTGCCAGTGTCAGTGTAGGTGTTTTGCAGCCGCCAATAGTGGCCGGGTAGCAGCGTGTCGATTAGAGACAGGTACACCGTCAAACCCAAGTTGATCGCGAAACCGACGGAGACATCTCCACTGTCATTCGTGACAAATACGTAAACTACCGAGTCATTTGCCAACGAACCCTGTACTACATCAAACTGGATGCTGGTGTCCGACCACGAGTCTATGGTCTGCGTCACCTTGGTCGCAGATGCGTAGGTGGCGGAGTCGGCTAACTCTAGCTTGCCAGTCCCCTGTACCGCCTCAAAGTTCAAACCCGAACAGACCACATTCGTGCTCGACGTAGTCACGTCAGGACACGCCGTGACTCCAGGCAAATTGCTTGGCGGTTGCAACGCAATGAATGTCGTGACGTACTGCGTGCTTCCCGTAGATATAGTTACAGAGCCGCTGCAAAGCGTAGCGGAGGTTTGCTGACTGTCAGCAAACGCAGCACCTGACGAACCACTACCAGTTCCCGGAGGGCCATTTTCGTTGTCAGAGACTTCGGTGAAGTTAGTCGGCCAGTTTGACGTGAAAGGATTGCTGTTGTTTCCTGACTCAGTTCCAACGAAAGCAATAACACGGCAATCGCCCACAGCTGGCGTCATGCTTGTGAAGTTCGCCGTCGAGCTGCTTGACCCTGTGTTTCGGCTAGAAGTAATGACCGGATTGGATATGTCTACGTCACGATAAGTGATGAAGTAAATGTTGCCGCGTTCGTTGGAACCGGCTGTGCTTACTGAGTAGCTAGATGGATCTCCAGCCTGAACGACTCGGTAATGCACACTCGAGGTGTGTGTACCTACGATCTGGTTGGGATAAACCTGTGTGAATCCTGTAGGTGCTTGGTAACCGTTGCTACCGTCACACTCTAGATAAAGCATCATCACGTCGCCCGTGGTAGTCCCTGAAGGAACTGCCACGGTAGCACCCGGCACATTGTTTGTGCTTGCAGCGGTATGTCCGACTCGTGTTATTGCCATTACTCGTCCTCCACTAGAAGGATGACAGCATCTAATGCTTCGGCTGCCAGCGGTCCCGCTATGGTTCCCGTCTTATAAAACGGCTCAGTTGTGCCTTGCCGGACCCGTCCTACAATCGGCTGATCGACCACGTAATCAAACGTGACTGTTGCAATTCCAGACACGTTTGTCAGCTCGTTCATGATCTCCGTGCCTGCAGCTAAATCGCCACCAGCTGCCGCCTCGATATACACGCGAGCATTTTGCACCGGATCGCCAGTACGCAAATCGACAGCCGTAACCGTGAGGGTCTGCCTTTCAGCAATTCGCAACGTTCCGCCGAACGGAGATGAACCTATACTTGCGTTTCCTGTGGTATTGACGACGGTCAGAGTGCCGGATGTTCCGTTGTATCTAAAATGAATTGACGCTAAATCGTCAAATACTTTGTCGCTAGTCAGGGTGAAATCCCCGCCACCGGACACTGCCTCTACCTCAATGCAGCAAGGAGAGTTGCCCTGCGAAGAAGTGATGGCGTTTAAAGCTGACTGCATATTCGCTTCTGTATTTGTACTGACGGTGAAGTCAGCTAAGGCACCTTTCTCAAACAGAGTTTCTCTGATTTCTGTGTCAGTCAAAACTGCGTCAGCACCGGAGAAGGCCACCCAGTACTGGTAGCTGCTTTCGTCGGCGGCTTGTAGCAAAAGTGTATCACCTCCGACGCCAGAAGCTCCCGACGGGTCACCTAGCTGTGCCTGACCCCTCGCACCGATGTCATTCACCCCAATAGTCGGAGGGTCGGGTATCTCAATAGTTTGCTGTACGCCGTCTATGAAGAACCTAATTTCGTTAGAGTATGCATCGCCTTCAAAAGTCATGCAAAGGTGGTAAATTCGATCAGCAACCGCGACATTGCTGCCGACGACTTGGCAGTTAAAAATTGTGTTCCCAGTCGCGAAGTCGTTGTCAATTACCTCGAACATAAAAGTGTTGCCGTACGCCAGCACTAGCTGGAACAACGGAGTAGTTACTCCGTCAGTGCCCTCGCCGTAAATTCTTTTTGGCGGCGGCTGAATGCTGTTTACGCTAAACCAGCCCGCTACGCACTTGCGGTTTGCTTGGCCGTTTAAAATAAAATCGGACGGAAAAGAAATACGAGAACCGTTAGCTGTCATAGTAGCACAGTTGCTCGCGTCTCTAGTTAGAGCAGCGTTCGTGAAAATGACCGTGGTGTTTGTACCGTTGAGGCTGCCGACACTGTCGTTTGAATTACCATCAAACGACCAATAGTGGTCGGGGTTCAAAGCGTTTATGTCGTCGCTGTACGCCATCAGTGCCCTCAATACAAATAGACCAGCGAGGCGTAGTTCCTCGCTGGTCTAAGCTCAAACCATAAGTTAACCCGTTACGCGTCAGACGTGCGGATCGCAGCAACCGTACCGCCGGTAGCTGTCAACGTCGCACCAATTTCAAACGTCTTGATCGGACTAGCACCGCCGTCTCGAACACGAACAAAAAGATCTCGGTTGGAGCTATAGATCGTTGTGAACGATGCAGTAGTTCCCGAGGATAGCTCGTCGATGTAAGAGATGAACAAGTCGTTTCCGGAGTTGGCATCCGCATTGTCCGAGCCCTGATAGGCTGCCGACAACGTAAACGTGGAACCCGTGTACGACGCGTAAGCCTGTCGAGTGTAGACACCATTGTCGTCTTCAATTCGCACGGTTCCGACCGCGGGAGTGTCCACAGGAATCGAGCTGGTAGTCCCAACAGCAGTCGTCACGTTGTCGGTTAGCGTACCGCTCAACGTGTCCTGTGCCTTATTCAGCGTACCTGCACTACGTGGACCGACGAGAACTCTGTCCTCGCCCGAAACCAAACCGGTAACTGCGAAGGTCACGTTGTTCGGCGGAGTCTGCGTAACCGCAAGCAAATCCTCAAGCGTATCCGTAGCCGACAAGTCATCTACGTCGATACCGATACCGAACGCACCGATGTACGAACCAGTAAAGGCACCCGTGAAGATTTTAGGAACGGTACGAGAAACAGCAGAGCCGTTTACGTCTGCTGACGCTTCCGAAGTAACTCCAATCAAAGGCAGGTTATCCAGAGGAGCCGAACCAGTCAGAAGCTGCAGCCACATGTCACCAGTGGCCCCTAGGTCGTTCAACGCAAGCAAAAGACCAGAACCGCCAGACTTATCATTGTCTTCGACAGCACCGCCGCCTGTGTCTACCACAGCGGTAGTTGAGCTGGCAGAGGCACCCGGCCCCGCGTACTCGGTGATGACGTCATTGTTCAACACGGTAATCGACGTGTCTTCCAATGCAATGATTAAGTACCCGCCGACTGCGTTGTCGTACATCACGCGACCAGCTGCGCCGCTGGAACCAATCGTCACGTAGTTACCGGCCGTGAACGGACCGCTTACCAGTGTGTCGTAGAAAATCTTTGTTCCCCACACAACAGTCTCACGCTCCGAGAAGGGACCACCCGACTCGTTGTCGTAATTCAGGTCGTGAGTAATTCCAAGGAAAAGTCCGCCGTCCAGCGAATCAGTTGTCTTGGCTGACAGCGACGGAGACATTCCCGTCAAATCCTTCGTGTATTCCCAAATAGCCTTCAGTCCGCTTGCTTGTGAACCGTAGGTCCACTTGGAATAGTAAGGTTGGGCACCGTTACCGTTGTTCAGGTCGATAGTTTGGTAACCACCGGTTGGTGCGTTAGCTGTTCCACCGCTGTTGAGAACGTCGGAATACGCCGTCACAGTTCCCTGTGCCGTATCGTTCTGTGCGTCAGGCGTGGTCGAGATAGCAGCCACAGACTCGCCCTGGCCCAGTGTCACGTTAAAGAAGTCATACGTGTCGCCGTAATGTCGAGCTTGCACTCGAATACGTTGTCCGTCAATGTCCGCACCGTTGTCTCGTGACTTCACAAGGCAACGCATGAGAATACCCTGAGCGGCGTTACCGTTGTAGCCACCACTGCCTTGCGTGCCCCAAAACGGAGCAGACGGTGTCGTAGTGAACTGGTACAGCCCGTTGTCTTGAATAATGAATAGCTGCGTTGCGGCAGTGTTCACCGCACCAAGAACTCGCAGACCAGAATAGACTGTGTTGCCACCAGTCTGCGTGATAGAACCGTCGTACAAGTACTCAGCTACCGTATCATCAATATTATACGGAGAGTTGAGCGAGATAATGTTGTCCGTCGAACGGTCAGACGGAGTAGATGATGTGATATCAAGAAGGTCATTACCAGAAGCCTGTGCGTCATCCGCTAGATCCTGTAAAAACCGGTGAAATTGTAGAACTGTGTATGTGGTTGAGCCGGAAACGTGACGAATGTCCCCGTTAACTGCCACGCTAAAGTCGTCGGCGATCGCCATGGTCGAATCCTTTCGATTTTTTTTAAAAACACTCTTCAACCTTGACAGAGTGCCTGCTCATTATTTTGGCGAATAAGCTACGCCGAGACAACATCAATCCCGCGGATTAGATGTGCTGGATACCTGGATGTCGCTGCCCCTTCAAGGCCGCTAGGTCAAATCTTAAATACTTAAATCCATTATCGCGGTGCCAGTCCGATGGGTAAACCTCAGTTAGAGCAACTTGCTGGAACCGACACCTAATATTCCCATTGGCTTTTGCCATATTTTTACGTGTATAAGGACCCATGCTTGTAGCGGAAAAATGAGACTTCCACTCAACATCGCCGTATCCCATACCTGAGTGGACCTCTGGTACAACAATTGACAAATAACCCCCAGCAATTAGCCCCTCGTAAGCAAAGTTCATGAACTCCCTTACTTGCTCTCCGGTCATCTTCTGCAACTCGCTGTCTGCAACAATCGCGGCGTACTGATCAACGCCCAAGCCCTGCTCTAAATGCTTGTCCGCAGTCCAGCCGCTCGCCTTTAGTTCACTTAGGTCTAAGGTGCCTGCTGGCTTACGAGAAGCCCACTCGCGGATGAGCTTAGGTAGCGACTCTTGCTTGATTTTTCGAGTTTGCTTCTGGATCTCTTTGTTTCGAGCGATTACGGTATTGCGGTCAAACATCCGGTACAAGTAATGGCACCCGCCAGTATGCTCAAAGTTAAACCCAGCAAGGTAAGTCTTAACCATCAACTCGTGATCGTCCGCGACGGAGAGGCTAGGATTGTGGCCTCCTGCCGTATAATAAGCCTTGCGGGACCAGCACCGGACATGATCCGGTGAGTAATAAATCTCGCAAAGAGATCTGGGAGACACCTTAAAGGCACGAGTAGCCTTCAGTGACCTACCATAGATGTCGACGTCATAGTTCTCCCAGCCGTGCTGTCCGCTGTAGCTAAAAGCGGAATAGTACGGACTTTTCCGTTTGTATCTAAAAACAGCCGCATCCGAGAATACAAACCCCGCGTTGTTTCGCTTAAAAGCGTCGGCAATGGCCCTAAGGGAGTAAGCCGGTGCCAGCATATCGTCATGGTCTAGCTCGACGAAGGCATCACCGGAGGCTGCGTCGCAGGCCGCCCGCTTGAGTGCGCCGATATTGTGGAGGTTACGCTTACCTTCAACTACTTTAACCTTGGGATCAGCTGCGATGTTCTCGGGGACTTTTGTGCTAGCCCCGTTCGGCAAGATCACCCACTCCCAATTCTCGTAATTTTGCATACGTATCGAGGCGTACGCATCTTGTAAGTATTGAGTGTTATGCGTAGGCGTAAACAAGCTTAACTTCATGCGGTACCCCATAAAAAAAGACTGATCGGCTACAGTGTAACCGATCAGCCTTTAAATTTTAATTGGCAACAAATAAAACTTAGACTGAGCTATACCAGCAAGGGTCATTTGTTGTCAGAGTTCCGCTTGTCAGAACAAACATTTGCGGGGCACCAGTTACGGCGTCCTTCAGAATCTGCGCTGGAGTATTCAACAGCTCCAACTTTCCCGATTCAATCGCAGCTTCAAACGCAGTGTTATCGCGACGATGAACGCTACGCTCCGAACCACGATTTCCGCCGAGATTTTGACGAATATCACCGAATACGGTAAATTCTTCGTTATTCTCTAACTCGCGGCCATGAGGTGGCAAAAATCCGTAGATCATTGTTCCCCCACTAATATTCTTCACTGTCGAATACAGACAGGTTGTGTCCATAGTAGCCATGGAAAGTATCTCCTTATTCAGCTCCGGCCAAAACAGCGGCTTCGTGTGCTTTCAACGAGATCACAGCATTGTAGATGCTGGGGTCCTGTGCGAGCTGCGAGGCTGCTTGTTTAATGGCCTGCTCCTGCGCCTGATGCCGCTGAGCTGGAGTGGTTGGTTGGGTAGTAATGTTATTGAGAGCTGAAACAGCTCCCCCGAATCGGCTGCTGTCTGCTGCAACTTTCTCAGCACCGTCGAATTGTCGAAGGGTTTGTGAAAGTCCGAGAAGATCTGTAGCTTCTTTCTGCGTTGTCGCTTTGATACCGTAACTTGCAAGTTTGCCGAAGAATACTTCAGCATGCACGTTCTGGAAAAGCTGGTCATAAGCATCTTGCGGGTTAGGCAAACTTGACATATCTATAGCTCCAAATTCTGGATTTTAACTTCCGGAGTTAGCCAAAAATGACGAGACACCACCACCATTTGCATAGGGATCGTAGCTCGAAGATTCTGACACAGCACCGGGAAACGGTTTAGGATCAGCCTGCTGTGAAGTATAGTCTTGTGAACGAGCAGGTGCCACTTGGTCTACAGTATACGCTCGGTTTGCCGATAAGTCCCTAGGGTTTGTTACCGGAGCTGGAGCGGCTGTCTGACTAAAAGGAGCACGAGTCGAAAGACTTGTATCCACGTACGGGCCTGAAAATGCGGCTGCCATTGATTGTTTTCCTTAAATGAGGGCAAAGAGTCCCTCCCGAAGGAGGGACCAATTACCGCAACCATGACAATTAAACGAAATCTACTCGAGCCAAACCAGAGGTATGGCCAATAGATCCGCCGAGTGACTCATACGCAAAGAACTCGATGAAGTAAGCTTCGCGACGAATGTACATCGTCGTGTCTTCCAACATGTAGCTCTTACCGATGAACTTAGGATCGGCGAAGTGGTAGAACGTATTAGTCGGGACAAGGCCCTTCTTAATCGTGATTACCCACTTGACGCCCATGCACTCACTCAACGTCCAACCGTTACGCATAACCTCTTCAGAGAGGTCTCCGCCCATCTCGTTGCGGCTAAACTTAGCCACTTCTTTGATGGTGATGTTGTTGAGAAGAACACAATGAACTTCGAGATTCGAAGGAGTGTTCGGCATGATTTTGAGACTGTCCCAAAGAGTATCACGAGTGATACCACCAGCAATTTGCTGGTACTGAACAGTTCCTGAGGTAGGAACAGTCAGGCCAGGACCGACAAGAGCAGTGTTGACAGCAGAGATGAACTTGCCATCTTCTTCTGCCAGCATGTCTTTGATGGCATTGTCAGAAAGAACCTGACGAATGTCCATGTAGTAAGTTCGAAGCTCATCGACGTCTTTTGTGAACTTTGGAGTCACAATTCGATCGAAGTGAACTTTGTAACGATCGCCCCGAATGTACAAGTTAGTCGGGAGTGTTGCGAAAGGAATCGAAACAGCCGCAGGGCTATCTGGTTCCTTGTCAACAATCTTGACAGGCTTGTCGGTGTCGACCTGACGATCGAGATCGTCATTGCTGATCGGAATAGGTGGCATGATACGACGATAGAAACCGTCTTCACGCATCTTGGTCCGAGTAAAATCGTTGACTGCGTCTTCAGCTTGCTTCACGAGACTTGGCTCGTTTGAAGATAGTTTTTCGAAGATCGCTTGACTAAGAAGTTTGCTTTCTTCTTGCGTCATTGCTGAATTAGCCATGAGGAAACCTCCTGTTTATTGAATCTTCCCGTACTGGAAAGATGGGTTGTTAGATTAGGTAGGGAATACAGGTGTAGGCCAGAACGCTACAGCATTCTTTCCGTAACCGTTGTTTACAACGCCGCGAGAAACAACTCCCACGATCATGTCGGTGTAGACAGTACCAACTTTGAGTTTGCCAGGAGCAGGACTGCCGGACTTGTCCGAAGTGAGCATGTCGTTAGGAGCGTAAGCACCTGCGACAAAAGCTGTACTGGTTAGCTCGTAAGCACCTACAGCAACTAAAGCCATAGCTTGCCCAGTCGGAGAAATCGCAACCCAGTTTCCTGCGTCAGTCGAAGCATCTCCGCCATCGTTTGTCACGTCCGGATCGTCCGAACTGTTGAATAGGAACATTGGCATTACTGCGTCAGTTCCTACGCCAAGAATAAACTTGCCAGCAGCGTTGAGTGATACAACAGAACCTGCAAGTACGGGGAGATCACCAGCAGGAATTCCGCTATCGAAAGAGCTGTGGTAATCTACCGCGTTCATTTGGGGCCAACCCTTCAACGCGTTGAGAGTATTGGCTGTCATTTGCCGTGGAGCGGCCATAATAATCCTCCTTGAACCGATTAAGGCTCAGAGCCTTTTGTTTTTAGTAAAAAGTTAAGAACTAGGTGAGTTCAAAACTGCCAGAATCGCCAAGTCCGAAGCCTTCTTTTCAGAAGAGCGACGTCCTACGTAAGGACTGCTCAAGCTGTCCTGCGGTTTAGATTTTGGATTAAATCCAGCCTCTTTCTCGCTGACGGCTTGCCCCAAGTCGGATGCACTCTTTTCGGATGCTTGCTTGTAGCTTTGCATCTTATTGATTGCATTGACGAGGAGATCCAAGCTTTGGCTGTGATTTCCCAACATACCAGCAGCTGCCTGCTTTTGGTGAGGGGAAACACTGCCGGTAGAAACCATCAAGTCTAGAACGCCTTGAAGCTTAGCTTCTGCAGCACTCTTTTCCGAACGGCTTTGCTGAACTTCGCCCATCAAGCGGTCGTTCAATGCCGAACTTGCGGCAACGAACTCAACTGTCTGAGCAGCAAGTTTAGTATTCATAACGGAATCCTCCGTAAATTTGTTAATGTAAAAGGAATAGCGACTACTTACGCGATCGCTCCAAAACTTCTTGGATGTAATCGCGAGTAGTTTTTCCAGTTGAACCTTGCTTTGCAGCAGCTTCAACTTCCATGCCCGCAGCTTCATCTGCCATAGCCTCTTCACCCATGGCTTCTTCACCCATGGCTTCTTCACCCATGGCTTCTCCGCCACCTTCAGCAGCCATCGCCGCCTCCAGCTCTTCAGGAGTAATTCCAAGCTGCTCAAGTACTTGGACAAGCTGAGCCAATTCGGCATCGTCGCCTGCTGCACCTTCGCCACCCATCATAGCTCCTGCCATCTCTTCCTCTGCACCGGCAGGGGCAGCTTCGCCCGCACCGATCGCTTCCGGAGGAATGCCTTCAGGCATATCACCCATAGCGGATTTGATATTGTCAGTCTCTTGTGCGTAACTAACAAGATACTCTGCAACCTTTTCCGCGTCTGAGTTTGCGGTATGGATTACTTTCTCAAGCGTATCTTGCACAAGAGAATCTGCAGCTCGCTTGTCGAAATCGCCGCTAAGCAATCCAGCAAGTTCCCAGCCAGCCTGACCGGCCAAGTCCGCAGCTTCTTTATCGCAATCCGAATCCTTCTTGTCGTCTTTCTTCTTACGAAGGGCGGCTAAGTCAGATCCCTCAATTTTGCCATCGCCATCGGTGTCCAAGTTATCTTGGTCACCTTTTAGCTCAGCTTTTTTTTGGAGGTGTGAAATTCCAACCAGAACTTGGTTTGCAAGATCACTAGCAACTTTCATGTGCTGATCTAAGCTAAGCTCTGCGTACTTGAATCCGTCAAGTTCGCTGTTGTTGGTACGAGCCGGGCTGGTGGAATGACCCATCTGACCGGCAGGAGCCGATGCTGGATCTTCTTTTTCCGCCTTGGCTGATCCTGTCTCTACAGAAGGATCTTGCCCTGTTGGCTCTTTCTTGGTTCCAATTTGAAGCTGATCACTGGCAGCAGTTCCGGCTGGGTTAATGTCACCAGATTCGGACTTGCCGCTCAGAGCCTCTGCTTTCTTGTCTGCAACACCTTCAGGGGTGTTGTCTACAGAAGCAGGGCCTTGGTCGGCCTTCACGTCAGCATCATTTTCTGCTGAGCGAAATCCTTCCTTCGCCTCTTCTGTAAAATCATCAACCTGCTTCACAGGGTGTGTAGTCGGACCACCGACGCTACCGGGCTCAGTATGAGCTTCGGCGGCGGCTTTATTGAAGTCCCCTACTTCCTGCAAAAAGCGGCCAATTGATTGCAACGATTTGGTTGTCGTGCTTGCCTGTGGCATTTTGCACTCCTTGCTAAAAAACGGTTTAAAGTCCGTCAAAGTTTACTAATTAAACAAGACATTGATTTTGACGAAGACTTAGCCTAACTGTCAATGGAAAATCTACGTCCGACGCGGCTGTTCGCCACAAAGCTGCTAATTTATACATTGCGTAGTCCTTAGCAAGCTCTGTTGCAGCCTCGCCACACGAAGCTGATTTTTCAAACGGTAATGATTCGGGAGCACTGTGCCCACGAATACAACTCAGAAAACTACGGTCGTCACAAGCTTGTTTACTCAAAGAATGTTCTGGGTAAATGTAAGCTGCAAGCATCCTAGCGTCTTCGTTTGCTGTTTTGTCTATGAAATCACAAGCCCCAGACTCTACCAAAAGGGGAAGTGACTCATCCTGTGTCATCCGACTGTAGATAGTAGGTAAAATTACCGACGCACTTTTTACTAAGTCAGCGTGACCAGATAGTGTAGCATAATTTTGTAGTGACAAGATAATCTGCCGATCAGCCATCGCACCCAGTTGCGCATTGCACTTATCTGAGCCGAACGCTGCCATCTTCTCTACGGGAATCGGTTTGCCAATAAATGGCCGGTACTTGTTAACATCTCCCGACATCTCCTTACCCTCAAGCGAAGCTAACGCATAAGCAAGTTTGATATAAGCCGTGTGACGCTCTGACCAGTTACCATGAGCCCCCGATTGGTAAAGAATGACATCTAGAGGTGCCGTGGAGCTGGCAGATGCCTTGATGTATTCTTGAACATCAACGCAATTCGTGTCAGATGCCGCTTTTGTTAGGTAATCTGCGCGCCCACCGTAAGCAATTCGATCCGCCGGTCGGAACACTCGGCTAATGTCAAACCACGTCGGATCTGGATTATCTACGTGTAAATGATGCAAATCGTTACCGATTTTGACGAGTCTAGTTAGGTTTGACTTACAGCCACCCGCAGCACACTTCTCTCGAGTGCAGTACTCTCCGCGATGCTTTGCCGCGTGCTTGCAGAAAGAACAAGTGTCATGCGGGACACGGCAAGCCATACTGACAGGGAAATCTTCACCCCTCGCAATCTTCTCTAGCTCGACATCCGCCAATAGTCCACCGGTGCGGTCAGCCGCTGATTTCTCTGCGTTTAACGCACAAATTAACTCAACGCGACGCATGTCCTCGTTGTAGGCAGAGGCTTTGACCGTACCGTAGTAAGGATCACCACGCTCTGGCTTATTCTTGTGGTTCCTAAAAAACTTAGCAAACTTAACAAAAGTTGGGTGATACTTGCGACAAGTCGCTTCTTTAAACCCATCGCCGTTTCGATTAGGGCCGTAAGCCTCACTCGCCCCGAGAGCGATTAAATGAACTGGCACCTCGTCTTTAGCGAACTTTATATTATCCAGTTGGTTCACAAAAGAAGGACTAGCTATTTTCAGGAAATCGCTACGGTCATTACCAATCAAACCACGACTGCCGTATTTGACTGGAGTGATGATTTGCTGATCAAAATCCCAACCACTGGGGGATACAAACTTTACGTGTGCCATTAGTTGTCTCCACTAAGGTAACCAGGACTATCTGACTTAATTCTGTTTAATTCATTTTGTGCAGCCTGAAGGTTATTCTGGCCAGCCCTGTACTGATTCCAACCCAACGTACCCGCGTACCCAGTAAGCCCGCCGCTGAGCAAGGCTTTGAGAGCTTTAATCTTAGATGCTTTTGGGCTACTGGTAAAATCAAACAACCTAGGTCGTGTCAAGGACTTTTTATCGTAGGCTGGAGACAGCTTAGCCATAAGCGATCGTATCCGCGGCTCGTCTAGGCCCCTATCCTTTAGAAGCTTCATAAGTTGTTTCTCAAACGCTGCAGGCGAGTTCTTGCGAAGGGCAAGTAAATCCGATATTTTTTTCTTTTGCGCGGCACTCCTCGCCTTGTCTGGACCACTTTGAAACGGCTCATCCCACGCGCTCTCTGGAATGATATCATTAACTGATGTTCTCACTTTCTGCTGCCTAGCCACGGCGTCATCGTGTGCCTTCAAGTTTCTCTTATTTTGCGCCTCTTGGCCCGGTATATCCACAGGAGCAGTTAGAGGAACGCTTGCCGCTTCAAGTGCATCACCAGTCACTTGATTTATTTGTTTATTGGTAATCACGGGGGTTACAGGCTCAATAGACTTAGACAAGTCTGTAATAGTCTTATTAACACCGTACCCAGTGGCAACGCCAGCTCCTGCGGCTGCAGCCATATTGATTTGCCCATTTAGTTGTTTGGCTCTAGCGTCGGACACTGCGGCAACACGCCCAGCAGCAGCGTCTGCCTCAGCTTTCTGCGCCGCAGCAGCTGCCGACGTCGGCGAATTAACGGAATCAATAACCTTCTTCTGCGATTTTGGGTTGGTCAGCAAACCAATGCCACCTCCGAGAGCTGCTCCAGATACGCCGCCCAGTAGTGTGTTACTGGCAAGTGATTTTCTTTCGTCTTCGTCGTCGGATAATAGGCTCTTACCGGCACCGTAAGCGGCACCCAAACCGCCACCCAAGAGCGAAAGGTTGAGCGCCGGGTCCAACCCCTCCGACAACTTTTCCAAATAACTCACACCTATATCCCGAAGAAAGAAGGAGTCGGCAAGCGATTCCGAACTTATTTTTTCGACAGAACCCGAATCCAGTGCTTCTTTTCGTAGACCAACTAGACGTAAAGCGTCGGTGTAGTCAATATCAGCTAATGATGCTTGCTTCATTTCTCATCAAGTCCGTTGGTGATTTAGGTGACGGAACCGCTTGCGTATTTTTTAAGCTTTCCTCTAGTTTAAGCTGCTCGGCCACCTCAAAAGGCTCCGTGTTACCCATTAACTTTTTACGAAGTAATGGACCAACCGCGGCAGGTTGGTCGGCCAAACTTGGAGCTAACTGGACGATGTTGTTGTAGGCCGCCAACACTTCTTCAGGGTCGTACCCACTAATCGGATCTCCCGTGTCGCTCATCAGACTTGTCAATAACGTCTGTGCTTTTATCTTCCGTAATTCACTCAGATGCTGCGGGTCATCCAATTCCTGTATTTGATTTTCTAATCTTTTTGCAGAAGAAGGGGACATATCTGCCAGCAGCTTGGCCCCGCCTACACCTATTCCGCCTGCTATCCCAGCCGTTAGGCTAGACTGCTTTTCCCCAGCCTCTTCAATTAACAATGGAGTCAGGGTAGCTGGGCTCCCATTGTTGCTTGAGGACTGGGGTTGGATAAAAGAAGCGTATTTCTCTTTTGCTTCTGCCAGCTTCGCTTCAGCTTCCGCCAACCCAGAATTCATTTGGTTGTGGACTTGAGCTTGCTTGATGCACTCAGCGATTAGCGTGTAAGGCTCAGCGTTCCTGTCAACAGGCTGACTGAAACCTGACCAAGTCGACTGGTGATCTGATGCTCGCTTCTCTGACGGGAACTTGCTGGCAACGTAATCCAGCAGAGCAGCACCGGGCCTGCCATAATAAATAGAAGCAGCCTTTTCGACTTGAGCGAGCGAGATTCGATCATAAGCAAACTTTTTAAAGTAGCTTTCAAGCAAATGAACCTTGAGGTTCAACTGGTCCTCTGCGGCCACCTTTAGTCGCCGAGACTCTTCAACTTCACGGCCTTCCCAGTTTACTTTGTTGTACGCAAGTTTGACACGAATCTCACCTTCGTAATCTTGGACAAACTGGCTCGGCTCTTCGGCGGACGCTGACTTACTCCAACCCGCTTGGTTGAGGTCTAATCGCAAAAGAGCTTCTTTTTCCTGAGCCTCGTAAGAGTCCCATTTAATCGGAGGGTTAAGATACTTGGCCGAAACCGCGGCCCGTTTTTCCTCCTCGCCATTCCAGATAGCGGCATGTATCGCAGAGTAATCTGCTAACGGGAAGCTGGCTAGTTTATCTAGGATTGAATCGTTAGCTTCCCATTGAGCTGTCTGGCGACCTGTGTTGAAGGCGTTGCAAGCAGCTTTCAAGAAACCAGGCGAGTAGTTTAGCTCTTTAGCTACTTTCTCTAGAGCCTCGTTAGGGGAAATACCCCCACTATCTACCAAGTCAACCGCCTGCTTAACTCCGTCAAGCAGTAAGTTTTCTTCTGTTTTAGTTAGACTTTGCATTAGTATCCGGCTCCTTCCGGCTGGCGATCGTCAAATCAACCGCATCATTTATTCCGTCTGGTTCATGTCCCGCAGCGATTAGCAACAACTCTTCGCCATCTAACTCTACGGCACTGTTATCGAATCTACCCAACGGGGTGTCTTCGTATATTTTAGTTCCTCGGGCCCCTACTGACCATGGCAACTCAGTTAGCATCGCTCCAATCGACTTCTCAATGTCACTATGCTTATCTTCCGCACTTCCCGCACCGTTCTGCACCTCAATCAAACGAGAGTGAGTTGCGAACAACTCCATCACATTATACTGATTAATTTGGAACTGCCCTGCGGCTTGAGCACTTCTTTTCTGTATCTGACTCGTAAACTGCTCGTCGAAGAAATTTGGTATATCTTCAGGAGAAGTAATTTTATTGTTTCTTCTAAATCCGCTGATCATTGTGTCGCAGATTAGTGGGCCGCCGAAGTATGCAAAAAACTTCAACGTCATATCTAAATGTGGTTTTACTACTGAGGCCGCGGGCTTTGGAGTAAACGTTTGGTCATTGTTCTCGTCGTCATCCTCTTCCTCGTCCGCCTCCGGTGCCGCAAACCGATCGGATGCCGGTATAAGCACATGTTTTACAATCCAGTCGTGATGCGGCAAAAAGTCTGCTACGTTGAAAAATAATTTCTCATAGTACTTCACGGTTTCCGGTATCGTCTTAGCCTCGTGAGCAATATCTTCCGCAGACTGCCCTGCCAGCAGCCGTGCCTCAATCATCAACCTCAGCTCGGGCTCTACGTGCATCTTGTCATGTAACAAGTACGCAAAGAACATGCCAGGATTGTCATGCAACAACTTGTCGCGAGACCCCTCGTCCTTCCTCCATGCGAACAAAAATTTCTTGTAATCTCTGATCCATACATCATCGTAACGCTTACAACGCTCTGGCGGAACGCTGGCAAGCATAGAAATTACACGTTCGTGCCGCCAATATGGCCGCAGGAACGGGTCAGCTAATCTTACATCCCTGTAAGTCTTCAACAGACACTCCTTAAATAATGTTATCGGCTTCGCACGTCATTGCGATTTCGTAGTCTGCAGTAGTCGCAGGAATGAACTCGGCCCACAGAGCTGTATTTCTAGTTCGCATTGTTTCGTATTGGTTGTCGCGGTTCTCGTATCCTCGGTCAATATCGAACGCTTGTAGCGAACCGCTGGCCAAAGTTCCCGAGAATATAAGGTGCGAGGCCGGTGCGTTTGTTGGGATAAACGGCGAAGTCTGCCAAAGACCGCCAGTTCCCGCGGAGGTGTAAGAAACGTCGGTAACTACTACTACGTCGGACACAACCGCTGTAACTGTATGGGTCACGTTGTAAGCAGAGACGCTGCACCCTTTAACCTCAAAGGTGTCCCCAATCTTAAGTAAATGATCCGCGTCTGTGGTAATCAAAGCCGAGCCGCCGTCGTTTGCGACGGTCGAAACGCTACCCGAGCTTGCCACTTTAATATCGTTGGCAGTGCTGCAGGCACCTTTTCGATTGTAGATGTTGATTGTACCCGCACCTGCAGACCCCGAAGTCTGGGTAACAATAAGTCTGTCTAGTGTGCCTCGGGGAGGGGCTGGTAGCTCTACACACATTGACACAGACGCCGTACCTGAAACTTTCGTAACACGCTCGTATCCGCTTGCCATTGTCTTTTCCTTAAATTCTGGATTCTAAAATTAGTTTGAAGCAACATCGTCAAGATCAACGTCACCGTCTTCGAAAGGAGACTCAACCGTTTTTTCCTTAAGGAACAAGGTCAAATCACCGGCAGCCTCAAACGTGTTACGGATACTGTCTTCTAACTCCGGCATATCTGCCTTGCCGTACCTATCTTCAAACTCATCGGAATGCCAATAAAAATTCAAAAGAAGCCGACCAGTTGCGTCAACTCCCTCTAATAATGTACCAAGGTAACGCTCAACTAACGAATCGTCACGGACAGATTTTAGCATTCCTGCCATCATACTTACGTCAAATACCTCTTTTTGGCCATCTTGTCCGGCCTGTTGAGCTACTTGCATGACGTTTTGGAAGTCTTCCGCCTGATAGTTCTGGAAGTTGTCATAAGTGTTTGGGTCGGTCTGGTCGGCAGACATGCCGTCTACGCGGTAAGCAGCTTCGCCGCCCTCTTGCGTCATCGCCGAAGTACGTGGCCCGTAGTCTTCACTGCTGTTAGGACTGAACTGATCTAGTTGAAGTGCAGCACTAGGGCCGCCCGCCAGTGTACTCATGTTCGGTGCCGCGTTCTTCTCGGTACCGTACCCTGCCGCGTAGCTGGCACGGTAAATAGCGTGTCCCTTTTGCTCAGAAACTTTGAGCATCTCGCGGGCAATCTTTTCCGTAAACCCGTGTTCGCCAACCAAACGGAACAGTGCGGCCTTCTTGCTTAGCCGCTCCGAGCCCAATGGCGAAGAGATATGGACATCAGTCCCGTTGTTAAACAATTTGATTCGAGCTGTCTTTTCGGTGAATAACAACTGGATGTCGTCAATCTTTCCCAGATTGATTGGAGGGTTGTCACTTCGGTCTTCCGAACAACAACTTGGGAAATCCATTATAGAATTTGGAGATTTTTTAGGCTCTGGCTTTTCTAGCGACATGAACTTGAAGTTGCTAGGGACACGTAGTTCACCGGCAATCGCCTTAATTCGCTTACCCTCTGCGCCTTCCTTATCTACGTAAAGCATAGCATTGTAAGTAGACGCTTGCCCATCGTAAGGCGGATTGCTGTAGTTATTTGAAATGCGTGGCATTGTGACAGATCTTGTCTCATTCCAATCAATGTTTGATTTAAAGTCCACGCGATACCTACCGTCGTCGTAAGCCTCTAACACACGGAAAGGACAAGAACACGCACCACGCTGACCCACGGCTAAGTACAACCCGCCGGATTTTAACTGCTCAGAATCGGAAAGACCTTCAAACCACTCGTCCCACTCGTCTCGTTCTGCAACTTGATCTGCAAATACGTTGGTCGGGTGAGTGTTTAACCAGCGTTTGTTTCCCGAGTCCTCAAGGCGAATAACCGTTGCCATCGCCTCGGGGCCGCGATTGGTATAACCGTTCATAGCAATCAGCATCTTGCTAAACTTGCCGGGCTTTTCGAGGACTCGATAAAGATCCGTCTCGGAGGGATTAGTCAGCTTTGCCTCTACTTGGGTGTTGTAGGCAACACTCACTTCGTCGCCCGATCGCTCATCTTTGATGAGGACGGTATCTTTCTGCAACTGTTCCCGATCTTCAGAAGTAAGCTCAGGAGCTTTATTCACAATTACCTGCTCATAGACATACATCCGGAGCTTGCCTGATTTCTCATGATCTACTGGCTCTGCCGGTGCCTCCATCGGTATCAAAAGATTGCCTGGCATGTAAGGCTTAGCCTTGGCCTGCTTGACTGGCATGATGCTGTCAGCACCCGCCTTGACGCTATCCTTAAGCTCGTTACCCCAGCGGCTAAAGCAATCGTCGCCGTAAAGGCGATGCACTGCTACCTTCATCATGGGGAAGCTTTCGCAGATACTGTAGGCTTGCTTCAATAAAGCAAAACTCTGGGGAAGCACAACATTAAGATCTACTTCACCCGCAGTCTTAGCGTATGCCGCCTCAAACGGCGACTCTACTACACTCTCTTGCGCGATCTTGGCAGTAGACTGGTGTCCGCGGTAAAGCGAGTTCGCCGCCTTGACTTTGAACGCTGCAATCAAAGGAAGAATCCCTTTGACCCAATCGTTAGATGACGCCTGCTTGCCTCCACCAATGGACGGAGATACCGACAGCGAACGAATATCCGGATAGACACCGCCCAACTCGCTTAGGTTCTCTGCCTCTGTTTCCTCGCCGAGCACGTGCGGCTTGCGGCTCATAATGTAGTTAACCCAGTTCTCTTTCATCGGAACAAAGCTGTCATTACTTTTTATGTAAAGTAACTCGTGACCCTTTAGGTCGCCGTTCAAGAAAAATACCGGAGCATAGAGCCACTGGTTACCGACTTTAAATCCAAAGACACCCATTGCTTTGGTGTTATCATCGTTTCGATCGACTAGCTGAAAACCAACCATGTGGTCTAGAAGCCGAGGAGCTTTGTCTCGCAAATAAGCGAACGCCAGACTAGAGAAAGCTTGCTCAAACTCAGTCTCGCCACCACCGCCACCGAGATTAGCAGACTTAGTGTTTAATAATTGATCGTTCATATCGAAATATCTGCCTTCTTTTTATTCGCTAACTGGCTGATTTAGCGGATTCCATCCGCCACCCAAATCTTGATCTCGTAATTTTTGCTGCATCTCAGCTCGCTTCTCGGCAACTGCCGCTGCAAACTTAGCCTGGCGTAACTCGGCGTTAGTCGCCTTTTTATTCTTCTTCTTATTTTTCTTTTTTTTCTTCGGTT
>OCVR010000398.1_pt1 | contig 36825 bp, 39 predicted proteins | sample 1539091 | NCBI WGS metagenome assembly OCVR01 (sample SAMEA3355530, study PRJEB22509) | marine metagenome | biome: marine; feature: coastal ocean; material: water | place: USA | collected 2010-08-07 | depth 16 m | reverse complement strand
CCACTGTGTCTTCTTTTAATGGAGGCACACAGATATTTGGTGATACCACTGGAATCGCAGTAGTAGGACTTGATTTTGGTGCCGCCGACGTAGGACCAGCAAAAGTTGAATTGGGTAATGCCAGTACCTATGCTGGTTCTGGCACTAAAGTTGAACAAACAGTAACAACTTGGGGTGGACAAACCTCTATCACAGTCAGTGCATTAAGAGGCGCATTGTCTACTGGGACTGTTTATGCTTATGTCACTAACTCAGATGGTGGTGTAAACACAAACGGTTTAGCGGTTACACTCGCTTCAGTAGTTCCTGGTATCTCAAATCTAGATGGAGATGGTGGGGCTCAGAATGCAGAAATTACTGTAGGTGATACAGCCATTGTTCTAAATGGGTCGGATTTCAGAAACCCTAAAAGTACTGGCAAAATAGAAGTATGTAACAACTCTACTTATGTAAGCGCAACGGTTAAGAACGAGCAAACAACTACAACCTGGAATGATAGTCAAATCATATTTAACTTAGATGATAGTTCCGGTTTAACGGCAGGTACCAATTACATTTTCGTAACGAATGCGACAGGTGAGGTGAGTTAAATGGCAGGCTATGCTTTTAATCTTACTTTACTCGCTCTCTCTATTACTGATTTTGGAGACGAAAGTCATGATACAAATGAAGATGGTATTACTATTACTGGAGTAGGTTTTGGTGCTGCTCAAGGTAATGGTTTCGTCGAGATTGTAAATAACGCCACATATGATAGTGCTACCGTAAAAGCTAAACTTACTATTCAAAGTTGGAGCTCCACCTCTATTGTAGTGAATATGTGCGGTGGGGGCCTTCCTTCGGGAACCAATTATGTTGTGGTAACTATAGATGACGGAACAAAAACAAATTTATATACCTTCACCTTAAACTACGCAGGGCAACCTACAGATTATAGAGGGGTATATTCTAACTCAGGTGGGTCCAATTTATTAGATGCAGATCACTATTGGACATTTAATAATTCCATTACAGATGCAGTGGGTACTCAAGATCTGACGGCAACTGGCACAACATATGCCGCTACTCAAATTTGTCAGTTTTTAGGCAACAGTGGTCTTACTGATGCTCGAACAGACCATTGGGACGCGCCTACTGGTGTGGCTACAATTGGCGACCAAGCAACTATTCATTGCGTTGCGGGATGGTTTCAAGTTAGTTCAATTCAAGGACCACCTTGTATTATATTCTCTGAGTATGACACGACCGAACAATTTCAAATACTACTAGGATACGGAAATACGCTTTTATTTGGTTGTTCTACTTCCACAACTTCACTCCAATTTTATTCGGACGTGATTATAGACATTGCTCGTCCATATCATGTTATGGCAAAGTTTGATTCTGGAACAGGAAAGTTTGAGGCAACCTTAGATGGACTACCTGTGACTACAAGTCTCAATAGCAGTGACTTTTCTGATATAGGCACATTACCCGCACGTTCTCAGATCGAGTTCGGGACAGATCGAGCTGGTACAGGTATCGGAGGAGAGGCACTTACCCTAGCCTCCTCAACTAATATGAATTTCTCTTCCTGGGGGATGTGGAGTGGAGACTATCTACCCAACGAAGCAGAGACACGAGTTGATATGTTTGGTAGAGGTACATTGTCTAACGATACTATTACAGATCAGACTGGACTGAATGCACTAAATAACAGTACCATAGGAAGTGCTAATACAGTTCCCGCAGGTATTATAATCACGGGTAACGGCACAATTAATCTTACTGCTACCAACATAATATTTGACGATAAATTAAGTGTAGATATTGTTTATACTGGCACAGGTACCGTTAACTTTACAAACAACGGAACTTCTAATGCAGTAACCTTTATATCCACATCTGGGGGTTCAGTTAACATCATTAACAATTTCAACGTGACGTTTACAGGTGCAGAAAACAATACAGAGATACGAATATTTGAGGCGGGTACTATAACAGAATTAGATGGAATAGAAAACACTAGTGGTGATTTCGTTGCCAGTATTCCTAACGGGACTGTAGATGTTAGAATTGTTAGTGTCGATTTTAAAATAAGAGAAATATATAACTTAGGAGTGTCACAGGATTTTTCCTTTCAAGTTGATCAATTTTTTGACAGAGTATATGAGAATCCATAATGGCAGTTTCATTTAACAATTTTTCTTCTACAGGATTTGATAACGACCTTACTTCGAATCTCAATATAACTGCTAATGTAGGTCAGTTTGTATTACTATTGTTGTCTAGTGATGGTACTGCTGCCCAAGGAACACCTACATTTGAAGTTCCTAATATATGGACTCAACTTTACGCACCACAAGTAGATGCTGGTGGTTCTAACAGTGGTTCTGTGTATTATCGAGTGTGGCAATCAGGAGATGACACTACTCAAACAATTACACTAGCTAATGCTGAAAGAGCTGTTGCATTTGCTGCGGTATATGACGGAGTTCTTACAAGCAATCCAATAGACTCAAGTGCTGTTGATTCAAATAATACTGCTGGTACTAATCTTATTTTACCCACAAACTTTACACCAACTACAGATGACTGTATGGTGGTGGGGTTTCTAGCACTAGAATCTGGCAATACTAGTGCAGCAGTTATCACTTCTTGGCCCACCGGTACGGGAACCTTTAACGAAAGAGCGGATAATGTTGGTGGTCCTCCTGGCAATGGTACAGGATCCTCTTCTGGTGCATTTGCTGACTACTTACAAACTACCGCAGGAAGTATGGGTGCGACACCTACGGCTGTAACTTCGGGGGGTAGTACTCCCTATGTCGGTTTCTGGATTGCTTTAAATGAAGATCCTACTGCTCTCTCAGTGGATACTATATCTGATAGTACTCTAGACATTGGGCAAACTGGCATCACACTTACGGGTGTAAATTTCGGTGCAGTTCAAGGAACAGTAGAGATTGGCGATAGTGTAACTTATGCGGCCGCAACTAAGGTAACTCAAACGGTCACGAACTGGAATGTTAACGGGCAATCGATCACTTTCAATTTTGTTCGTAATTCTGGGGCAACCTATCTTCCACAAGGCGATTTATACGTATTCGTTACTAATGATGGTGCGACTGCACAAGGTTCTATTCCTGCAAGTTTTGGTAGAGTATCTTACCTAGACTCTATCGAAACAGATATAGGAGGAAGACAACCCGATATTCTTCATATACTATCTTCCAACATACGAGATGTCTATAATGGATTCAATGCAACTCAATCAAACGGAACTGAAACCTATACAGGTACAGGATTATGTAGAGATACATCAGAATCTTGGATACCTAATACTACTTCTGCGAAAATAGAGATTTCTAATGGTAGTTATACTAATATCACAGTTTTGCATGGCGAACGTCTAATCTTCGGTTGGATAAGGTTCCCCAACCAGTACAGCACACCTACTCTTTTCTTTGAAGAGGGGGGTGGTGTAAACAATATTTACCTTGCGCTTGGTTTTGGTGGAAGGTTGTTAGCGAACTATGCCGATAGTAATCAAGATGGTGGTATTGGTACACAAGCAATTAGTAACTTTAACCTGTCGCCTAACAGGACATATCACATAGCAGTACAGTTTGACTTCACATTAGGAACGGGCAACAACTTCGTTAAGTGCTTTATTGACGGAATCGAACAGACTATTGATTCTCTCGAAGTATCTGGCGGCACTATTCAGAACGTGACTAACCAATCGTCACATAGTGGTGACTATGGGTATGGGGCTAGTAACGGTAACCTAGATACGGGAGGTACAGACATTAACTACCCCGCCGCACTAAACTCTATGTTTAATTTTTGGGGAACATATTGTGAAGGTTCTAACGGAAGAACTTCAGGGGATCCACCGACAGGCGCTGAATTAAAAACAACGTTTTTTAATAAAGGTGTTCTGGCAGTAGAGGATGTTTACACCGACTCGACACTTAATATGCAAGCATTCGTGGAAGCGAACATAGATGATACCGCTTATGGAGATGTTCCTGCGGGAGTTTTGGTTGAAAAAGTAACGGGTGGAGGTAACTTTACTCTAACTATGTCTAACGTAACGTTCGATGATCGTGCTTCAGTACACATTTTATTCTTAGGAACTGCTGGTGAAACTCTGACTGTAATTAATGCCGGAGGTAATATTACACAGTCTAAGTGTATTGTTCCTTACGGTGGTACTATCACTATTGTCAACACAAATAATGTTACTATTACGGGTATTGAAAATGGTAGCACAATCTATGTATTTGATGGACCACTACCTACAGATAACGTAATAAATTCTACAACATCCTCTTCAGGGGATTTTGAGTTCTCCACTGTTGAAAACTCAGGAACTATAGTTGTTATAACTTTAGATAAAGGTATAACTAGAAGAGAGGGTGTGTCATTTGCTGGGTTAAATGTTACTATTCCAATAACCCAGGATGGTGACCCGGTGTATAATAACCCATAATACTCTACTATATTTTATTGAATCGAGTAAAAATAATTCTTGACTTTTAGCTATGTAAATATTATAATTCATCAATCTATAAATACGGGAGAAATTTAAAGAGGAAATTTCATGTCAATGAGCAGACAATTAGCAGTAGCCACTCGGGGTTTCCGAGGTACTTTTGCGGAAAAATTTTATGTTAATGAAGCTATCTCTTTAGATGAAGGTTTAGTAAATATAGATATTATAGAAACAGTACCCGTAGCAACTATAGAAGTAATTTCAGTGGAAGTATCATCCTTGGATGTGGAGGGAGCTTTTTAAATGTCATATATTCAGCAAGATTTACCCGCGCAAGCCCGAGGGGATACTTGGAACTTGCAATTTCTTATGCAAGATGTAAACGGAAACGCTTTAGATGTTACAGGAAGCCAGTACTGGTTTACTCTAAAATCTGATGTAGCTTTTATAGATTCTCAGGCTGAGTTACAGGTAGGGCCTATATCTATTTCAAGTTCAGAAGCAGTACAGGGCATAGTAAATCTATCGGTAGCAGGAGCCTTAACAACTATATTAACTCCTAAAACCTATAATTACGACTTACAAGAGGTACAAACAGACCAGACTGTTTCGACTCTTTTGATTGGAAAAGTAAAAGTAAAAGCAGATGTTACAAGAACAGCGGACTATAGTGGAAGCTCTACACTTAGTTCCTCTATATCTGGAAGAGCTAATTACTATGGAGAAACTACTACTACAAATTCTACTGAAATATTTCTTGGTGGGATATCAAATTCAAGACTACCTATAGAAGACGAAGGTATTTTAGCCTTCGATACTTTAATAGTTGGTAGAGATAATACTACGGGGGATTCTTGTGCTTTTCAGTTGTACGGGGCTATTAAAAAGGATACTGTAACGACTGAAGTTATTGGTAGTATAGGAATAAATATTCTCGGGGAAGATGTACCCGGTTTTGACGCATCAATTACAGCAGATGATACTACGGATACTCTAAAAGTTGAAGTTACCGCCGCATCTACTAATAGCACTAAATGGTCGGCGGAAGTCCAGTACACACAGGTGAACTTTTAATGGCTATTGTACTTGATAACCAAAATAATAAAATATATGTAAATGGTACTGAAATAGCCAATAGTGGTGGGTTAGTTTCTACTAGTATGCAAGTAACCCCTCATGGAACTATAACGTCTACCAATTTACAAGGAGCTTTAGAACAGCTCGCAGACCAAGATTTCAGATCTAATTCGGAGCCTACATCTAACGTAGAGGTAGGTGATACCTGGTATAAGATTGACACAGCACAGTTAAAAATATACCGAGAAACTAGCACGGGAGTCTTTGAGTGGGTACCTATAATGATAGGCAACATTTCAAATGATTCTGATACAGTAGACGCTGGAGGATTTTAGGAGATAAAATGACTCAAATTATACAGATTAAACGAAGTACTACCACGGTAGCTCCTTCTACGTTAGCTCAGGGAGAATTAGCTTATTCAGATCAAACTAGTAAACTATTTATAGGCTCTGCCACTAATGGAACTATTCTCACTATTGGAGGAAAAATTTATGTAGATATGTTAGATCATACTGCTGGAGTTTTAACTGCTAGTAGTGCAATTGTTGTAGACTCAAATAAGAAAATTGACAATTTAATTGTCGATAATATAGATCTTAATGGTAATACAATTTCGTCCACTACGGGCAACTTAGTTTTATCCCCCTCTAGTAATTTAGTGATTAATTCTAGTAGTGTGGATATTTCTGCCCAAGCAACTGAGTTTAAGGTCTTAGATGGCTCGTCTACTGCTTTTACTATATCAGAAGATACGAATAACTATATAACTATAGATACTACAAATTCTTCTGAAAAAATTGTGTTTAATAAACAACTAAGTCTTGGGTTAGACGGGTCCTCTGGGTACACAATGCCTGTAGCGGATGGAACTATAGGGCAAGCTCTTATAACTAATGGAAGTGGAGCAGTAACTTTTACTACAATTTCTACAGAATTAGATATTGCAGGGGATACTGGTACAGATACTGTATCTCTTGTTTCTGATACCCTTACTTTTACTGGAGGGGAAGGAATTGATGCCACAGTAACTAATAACACTGTCACTATTGCGGCTGAACTAGCCAGTTCTGCTAATAAGGGCGTTGCCTCGTTTGATGCTGTTGATTTCACAGTAACTACAGGAGTTGTAGCAGTAAATGCAATTACTCTTGGTACTTCTACTCTCAACCCAGGAGCAACTACTTCAAGTATAACAGGTTTGAATTCTATTGATGTTGATAATATTAATATTGATAGTAATACGATTTCCTCAACCAATACTAATGGAGATATTACTTTATCTCCTAATGGTGAGGGTACGGTTCAAGTTCCCTCTGGGTATAAAGATAGGGCTAATTTCGGGACTAACTCTTTAGTATCCAAATCATACGTAGACGCTGTTCAGCAAGGTTTAGGTGTTAAAGATTCTGTAAGAGTAGGTACAACGGGAAATTTAACAGCCACCTATAATAATGCTAATGGGACACTTACTAACTCAGCGGCTAATACTGCTTTAAGTTTAGATAGTATTACTTTAAGCACTAGTGATAGAGTTATTGTAAAAGATCAATCGAATGCTGTTCAAAATGGTATATATGATATAACTACCCTAGGTTCTGGCGCTGTTGCCTGGGTTCTTACTAGGTCAAGTGATGCTGACTTAGAGTCGGAACTTACTGGGGGCACGTTCGTCTTTGTGGAAGAAGGCACTGATAATGCTAATAATGGGTTTGTATTTACCCATAATGGAACACCCACTTTTGGTACTACAGATCTTACGGTTTCTCAGTTTTCCGGAGCAGGACAAATTAATGCTGGTGGGGGACTTACTAAGAGTGGAAATACCCTTGAAGTAAATGACGATAATATTTCTACCGAAATTTCTTCTGATAATATACGAATTAAAGGGATAAGTTCTACTGCCGCAGGAGATCTAATGTATGGTTCTGCTGCAAATGGAGGGTTTAATTCTCTTGTAAAACCTTCTGCGGGGGACGTTACCACAAGTAACTATTTACTTAGTATGGATACTTCTGGTAACCCTGTATGGGGCAACGTTCTCGACGGAGGAACTTACTAAAATTTAAACTCCTTGCGTATATACGCAGGCAATCGGAGGCCACATGGCACAAACTATCAAATTAAAGCGCTCTGCATTGCAGGGTACACCCCCCACTACGTCTAGCCTAGAACTTGGTGAAGTAGCCATCAATACCTATGATGGTAAGATGTATATCAAAAAAGACGACGGAACCGAATCTATTGTAGAGGTAGGGAGTTCAACTGGCGTAACATTATCTGGAACTCCTAATTATATAACAATATCCGGCCAGGTTATAACTAGGAATCAGATTGATTTAACTACTGATGTAACTGGAGTGTTACCATCAGTCAATATGGATGCTGATACAGCACACTTATCTGGAACACAGACTTTCTCAGGTGCAAAAACTTTTAATGATGGACCTACTATGTTGGGGACCTCTTATTGGCAAGTAAGTGTAGCCGATGCGGCGCGACAGCGAGCGGATGCTCGTGATGATGCCACCAACTATTCCAGATTACATTGGTATGGTATGACCGATGCTGCAGGAACCTCTAACTTTAGACATGCGTGGTATGATGGCGCAGCTTATATAAACGTCACAGCTAACTCCAGCGGTAGAATAGATTTTGGAGGAACTGCAGCCACAATGTATATCGGCGCAGACCGTGTGTTCGATGACGGTTATCACCCAAATGCCGATGGATGGACAACAGGCAGAACAATAGAGTTAACAGGCGACGTCACTGGTACTAGTGCCGCATGGGATGGAACAGGTAATATATCGTTTGCCGCAACAGTTGGTAATGACACGCATACACATAACGCCAATAACTTAACTGGCAACACATTGGCCAGTGGCGTGACTGCATCGAGTTTGACATCCGTAGGTACTATCGCAACAGGTACCTGGCAAGGTGGCGCAATTGCGTCTGCATATCTTGACACAGATACAGCACACTTATCTGGAACACAGACTTTCTCAGGTGTAAAAACATTTGCGTCAGGCCCAAGTCCAATTACAGTGCATAGAGCTAGTACATCTAATTCTAATATTAAATTTTCGAATACTGTAAGGACTACTTATTTTGGTCTAGATCCAGATGTTTCCGGTGAAGTATTAGTAGGTACTTCGGCAGACTTGCAAGGCACGGGCAAAAAACTTATTCATGATGCTGATAAAATATCTGCTTTAGCTGCTACAACATCGTCTGAATTAGCTAGTGTAATGTCAGATGAAACTGGATCTGGTTCATTAGTATTTGCAACTAGCCCTACACTAGTAACACCCGTACTAGGCACCCCTACTTCAGGTGACTTAGCTAACTGTACATTCCCAACATTAAACCAGAATACAACTGGCAGTTCCGATACGATAGAAATTACAGCTACTGGTACAAGCGGCAATTATAGAATGATATTTACAGGTGCCAGCGATGCAACAGAAAATAGTGCTAGTATCTTTAAAGACAGTGCAGCTAATTTATACTATAATCCAAGTACTAATATTCTGAACGCCCCCAATTTAGTTCTAAGTGGTGACTTAACAGTTAATGGTACAACTACTACTATAGATACTACCAATTTACTAGTAGAAGATAAAAATATTGAAATAGGTAATGTGACTACTCCGTCTGATACAACGGCTGATGGTGGTGGTATTACATTGTTAGGTACCACAAATAAAACTATTGCTTGGAGTAATGCCAATGATGCATGGGAGTTCAACCAAGATCTCAGAGTAACTCAGGCTGTAAGCCCTAAGCTAAGACTAGAAGATACAACGAATAATTCGGTATTCCAAGCTTACGCTCAGGATGCTAATTCATTTGTTGGTACAGGCAGTGCACACAATCTGCTCATAGGTACCAACAACATTACAGCCATTACTATAAATAATTCTCAAGATACTAGCATCAATAATGATCTATCTGTTGTTGGAAATGCGGGTATAGGTACTGCCTCCCCGCAAGGTGTGCTTGACTTAGGAAGTGCCACAGGAGGTAGAGGTATTGCTTGGGGTGGCTCCTCTGGGACAAACCACTACAGTAGTATATGGTCTGAATATGGTAATGCCTCTATTATAGTAGGTGCTGGCTTAAAAGGAAGCACCTCTGCCGCATCGTTTCTAAACCCATTCACAGGAACTTATGGCTATGCCGCAATTGAACTAGATTCCTTTTCTGATGACGGGATGAAGTTCTATACAGGAGCGGACGCCGCAAGAACTAAAGATGCAGCTATTGTACCAGTAGAACGTATGCGTATTGATTCATCAGGCAATGTCGGTATTGGTACTACGGACCCAGAAGCAAAACTACATATCAATGCCGCAGCTAATGGAAGTGGAAAGGGCCTCTATGTAGATACCAACACACGAACAACAGGTGAAGACTATATTTGGTTTGGTGACGATACTAATCCTGACTTCTTAATTAATACTACAGGTAATATTGGTATCGGCACTCCCACCCCGACTTCCACGTTAGATATTAGTATGCAGCTTTCTGCGGCACAAACAATAGATTATCCTCTCACAGTTTCTTCTAGAGATGACAGTAACTCGGTTAATCAACTAGGCGAGGAAGGTGTAGGAATTAAATTCAGATTAGCCGGAAATAGTGGGGCAACTCCAGGCAATAGTCTAGTTGGGGCATCAATAGCTGCAATAAGAGTATCTAGTGAGGATACTATTTCTACTGCAGATTTAGCTTTCTTTACTAGTCAAGATGATGAAACCCTAGACGAAGCTATGCGAATCGACTCTGATGGCAACGTTGGCATCGGAACAATTGCTCCAGCGACTACATTGGACGTTGACGGAGTTATAACTGCTACTGGGGGTAACTCAACTAATTGGAATGCTGCTGAAGCAAATGTTGCTACTAATCTCACTTGGACCGCTGGAACAACTGCTGGTCCTACCGTTAATTCTTCTACAGGAGCTAACGCAGTTATACCTTCTGCATCTGCTTCTGCCTCTGGTGCTGTCACTACAGGTACACAAACCTTTGCAGGTGCAAAGACCTTTACTGGCATACTGAATGCAACGTCTACTAAAGTTGATAATCTGACTTCATTAAATGGTAACTACTTAAAAATTAATGTTGGTGAGTCTGCCTCGTATGCAACGAGTCAAACGGCGGAGATATTATATATAAACTCCGAAAATGGTATGCAGATTAATTCATCCCCCGATAACTGGGTTACTGGTTGGGCGGGAAGAAACACATCCACAATTAATGACGAAAATGGAGATAGTTCCCTTTCTAGGGATTTAACTGTTGGTCGTAATATTATTGTAGCTGGTACAGTAGACGGACGAGATGTAGCGAATGACGGTAGTAAGTTAGATCTTATTGAAGCAAGCGCCACTGCAGATCAAACAGCTAGTGAAATTCTCACTGCTATTAAAACTGTTGATGGTTCAGGTTCAGGCTTAGATGCCGATTTATTAGATGGTAACCAAGCTACTGCCTTTGCAACATCAGGCCATAACCACACCGGAACATATGCATTAATAGGCGGAGATTTCTCACAAGACTTTAATGTCAATAATCTTAATGTAGATGCGGGTATCGATGTATCAGGTGGAATAGCCACGAGGTATGGATTAAATGGTTCGTATAATGTAGATGCGGGCACTGGTAGTGCTTGGGGAGCGAATATATGGGCTATCGGCACGAGCTACGATGGGGGCGGAGTCAGTGGCAGCACTTGGACTTCAACTTCACATTATGGTTTAGCTTGGAGAAGGGCAGGTACTGGACAGCATGCGAATATTGGTGAAGGAATATATGTACACCAAAATGGATCATTAGAGGGTGGTATTGGTACCGCAGGTATTTATTCTGCAGCAACTATAGTTGCAGCTGGGGTTATAACTGCTTCTGGGGGTAACTCAACTAATTGGAATGCTGCTGAAGCAAATAGAGCAATAAGTGATTCAGTATCTACTACTTCTAGTACCACTTCGGCTTCTAGTACTGCAGCTAAAGCGGCATATGATAGAGCATGGCCTAATACTGAGTATACTGATGGGAATGGTATAACTCAATCAGGAACAGTGTTTAGTATAGCTTCACATGCTGGTACGGCCGGTTTAATAGGTACAGTAAATTCATCTGGTGATACATTAGGAGTTACTTTAGGTTCAACATCCATTACATCACATAGAGGAGACCATGGTAGTACAGCATACACTCACAGTCAAGCCGCCCATGCCCCCTCTGGAGCTGAAGCAAATGTTGATACTAATCTCACTTGGACCGCTGGAACAACTGCTGGTCCTACCGTTAATTCTTCTACAGGATTAGATGCAGTTATACCTTCTGCTTCTGCTTCTGCCTCTGGTGCTGTCACTACAGGGACACAAACCTTTGCAGGTACAAAGACCTTTACTGGCCAAATCATTACGTCTACACTGGGCACTAGCAACTTAGTCTTGGGTGCAGGCGCAGGTAACAGCATTGTATCTGGTGGTAATTACAATGTACTTGTGGGGGATGGTGCTGGGGATGCGATTACTACGGGTGATAATAATGTTGCTGTTGGTTACGAAGCCTTGTACAGCAATACTACTACATCACCTGGTCAGATCGCTGTTGGATATCAGGCACTAAGATCAAATACCACAGGTGTTCTTAATCAAGCTATGGGGTATCGAGCTTTATATGCTAACACTAATGGGCAGCAAAACCTTGCTGTTGGGTATGAGGCATTAAGTACCCAGACTGCTGGTTTCTACAATCATGCTTTCGGGTACCATGCTTTATACGCTAACACTTCGGGGGGCTACAATTCTGCGTTTGGGCATGGCGCTTTAGAGAATAACTCCACAGCTTCTAATTCTGTTGCGGTTGGGTATGGAACGTTAAATGACAGCAATGGCGGTGACAACACAGCTGTGGGTACAGTAGCGCTTACTCTTAACACAACGGGCAGTGGCAACACAGGCCTCGGCAGATCAGCGCTATATTTTAACACCATCGGTAACTATAATGTAGCTACTGGTAGATCAGCGTTAGTTGGAAACACCGAAGGCTCTAATAACACAGCTACTGGCTATCAAGCTTTAAATAGCAACACCACCGGAAGTAACAACACAGCTTCTGGCCACCGTGCTTTATACGAATCCACTGGCTCTAAAAACATAGGGATTGGTTATGGAGCTGGAGACGATATCACTACGGGTAGTAATAATACTATCATCGGGGACCTCCCTGGTACAGCAGCACTTTCAAACACAATATTAATTGGTACAGGTAACACTGAACGAATTAAGGTAAACTCCACAGGATTATATGTTAATGGAACATTATTAGGGGGAGGATCTTACTCGCCATGGCTGATCAAAACAACAACCTTTACCGCAGCTAGCGGCGACCAGTTGATTTGTAATCACGCAACTACACCTTTCACAATTACTTTACCTGCAAGTCCAAGTGCGGGAGATACAGTAATACTTAGCAACGCAGGAGCAGCATTAGTGACAATAGGACGAAACAGTTCAAATATAAATTCAGCAGCTGCTGACGGCACGCTGCCCACGGGCAATTCAACCCAATTAGTTTACGTCGACGCAACTGTCGGCTGGTTCGAGGTATAAATTATGGCAGTTTTAGGCAGCGGCGGGGGCATTAAGTCGGTACAGCGCGGAGTTTATGCCGGCGCTGGAGGAACAATTACTATAACTTCAGTTGATATAACTAAATCCGTAATCTCAACCGTAAGTAAAAGTAGCGCGGGAACAGTAGCAGCTACAGGAAATATTACTGGAACATTGACTCCTTCAGGGGGAACCCCGATCACGCCAGGCACGACTTTTGGCCAACTCAATACAACCTACTATGGTGCTAGTTTTCCTTCTTATGTCGGTACTAGAGCTTTATCAGCAGGGACTACAAGCTTAATTACTAAACAATATAGCGCGGTAATAACTAACGCCACCACAATAACCGCTGATGGCCCCTGTGAATGGCAAGTTGTCGAATACAACTAGGAGGATAAAAAATGTTTTATGCAAACTTAGACGATGAAGGTGTTTGTATCGGTATTAGTAGTATTAACTCTACAATTGAGGGCGATTCTTCTTATATAGAAATCCCTGGCTATGACGCTAGTTATTTAAGAAGGAAGTATGCGGAGGGGTCTTGGACGGCAGAAATAATACCTTTAGCTGATTATCAGGCAGAGTTTATTGATACTAATCCAGACCCTGTTGAAGAAGTAGAACCGGTTGAACTAGAGGGTCGAGAGTGGCGTGATCGTGAGCTGCAGAGTACTGATTGGATAGTTCCAGTAACTGATCATCCGCAGCATGCTTCGTACCTAGCGTACCGAGAGGCACTGCGTGATTGGCCTAGTACACCGTCATTCCCAGACACTAAACCAACTATAACGTAGAAAATACGAATCCTATGAAAAAAAATCATTTTAAAAAACAAGGAGTAACGAGATGAATGATCCAATAACAGTGATAAGCACTGCATGGCCCATCTTCGTTGGCTTAATCATGCTAGTTGTCATACTTGCCAAGATGCACGCTGAAATCGATACTCTCAAAGAGAAGGTAAAAGACTTGTTTGATTTATGGAATAAAAAATAATGTTAGGTTGTGGTAATCTCAGGTCCGCTTGGGCACAGTGGCGTAATTTCTTGGGTAGAAGGCCCAGATTGGAAATAATATGAGCCATTCAGTTATAATAATAAAAAGAGCAGCTCCTGTACCTGTGAAGGTACAGCATCCTGCAATTCGTATTCGTCGAAAACTATATTCATAAGTTTTCAGATTTTTCTGCTAGTGGGAATACTTTTGCAATAACTTCTGCAATAGCATGAGCTAGTTCCATATGCTCTAGCTGTGTACCATTAGCTCCCCGTAGTTCAATATAATGAATCCAACTACGAAGCGTGCCATTAACGTATAGCCTGCTTAGTGTGTTTCCTTCAGGTAGTACTGATCTTGCCTGTTCTTTTGCGATGCCTTTCCACACAGCCCAGTTGTATGCATCTAGTGCAGCGTCTATGACACGTTGTTGCTTGTTTTTCCATTCGCCTTGAAGTACCTTATGTCCATCCATCTCAGGATCAAGTTCAATACTGTTTTGCCTGTTAACAGGATCTTGCAATCGTGCTTGTCTAATTTCAAAAGCTAAACTCTGTGTCGGGTCTGCATAACGTTGACTAAACTCTTGGAAACTAAAACTCCTATGTCTCAACAATTGTCTAGCAATGTCTCTGGTTGTTTCTACTTCCATACAAACACTTACCATTTCAAGTGGCGACCAATGTTTGTGTTTCATCAAGTACTTCACAAGTTTTTCGTTTGTTTTTGTATTGTTCTGATTCTCAGGGTTACTTACTCTGGCACAATAGGCTACTAATCCTAAAAGGCTTGTGTCTTTAGCAAGTTCGAGTGTCGGTGCTTGACTGTAACTAATTACCTCTGCTTTCATAAATTTTCTTTCCTTTCTTATTATTCTAAAAAAAGGGGCTACATAGCCCCTGGTTCCCCTGAGTCCAACTCTTTCTTGAGCAAGTCAATAAATCCATCTTTTCCAACCGTTAGCTGGTCAAGCCTAGCTTTTGATTGATTAATTTGGGAATTCATGTCTTGAATTTGGTTTACTATGTATTTAGCACTATCCGATAGATCGTCTATTACATAAGTAGACCCATTAAACTCTAGTGTTGGGGTACTTTCTTCTTTTATGTCTGTCATTTAAATATATCCTTCCAGTTTCCTGTTGTACTTGCTCTAGCATATTCAGTAGAGCGGTTCTCGAAAAAATTTGTGTGTTCTACAGCATTGATCATATAATCAAGCCACGGTAGTGGATTGTTCTCTGAATTAAATATTTTCTTCATTCCCAGCTGAAGCAGTCTACGATCAGCAATATAACGAATATATGCTTTTACATCCTCGGGAGTAAGATCTTGTATAGTACAGTTTTGAAATACAGTATCAATAAAAGCATCCTCTAACTCTACTACTCTTTCAGCCGCACAATAAATTTCATATTTTAGATCATCATCCCACACTTCGGGATTTTCTCTAACATATGTCTTAAAAAGCTTGCTCATACTTTCAACATGAAGAGTTTCATCCCTTATTGACCATGTGATTATTTGACCCATATTCTTCATAAGATTATGGCGAGGAAAATTTAATAAAATAGCAAAGCTACTAAACAGTTGAACCCCCTCTCCGAAGCCACTGTATACTGCTACAGTCTTAGCTATATCTTTTTTAGTTTCCATACTAAACTTGGTCAAGTATTCATGTTTATCGGCCATAGCTTCTATTTTCATAAACATTTGATACTCATCCTCTGGGTACCCTAAGGTCTCTAACAGAGTGGAATAAGCATCTATATGCACGGCTTCCATAGATGCAAAAGAAGACAACATCATCCTAACTTCCGGGGGTTTAAATGTCGGTAGATAGTGTTTGGCGTACCCACCAGCTACATCCACATCTGCCTGTGTGAAGAATCTAAACACCTGACTCAATAGGTTTTTACTGTCTTTATCAAGAGTTCTAAAATCCTTGAGGTCATCGGCCATAGGTACTTCCGCTGGTAGCCAATGCATATGATGAGCAGACTTGTACGCCTCATAAGCCCACCCATAGTGAAAAGGCTTGTAATAATTTCTATCTTTAGTTAACATAGGGTGTTACTCTCATAGTTAGCAGTGGGCTCCTTCCAGCCCGACCTGGCCATATCAACGGCTGCCTTGATATGTTCAATTGGTAACTCTAATTGTCTCGGAGTACGTTTATCATTATGCTTATCAACATAGTGTTTAATTGCTCCAATAATAGCACTTTCAATTAAAATTTGCGTTGTTTCTTTATCCAGTTCAACAGTCATAGTAGCAGTACCATCTGGTTGCTCATCAAGCTCAGTTACTTTTATTTGCATTTTCTCTCCTTAAAATATTGCAGTAAGTATTATATACCAAAGTAGCAGGGACAGTGAGATTAAACTCACCCATATCATAAAAAACTCTATCCTTCGCAAGCCAGACACCCATCCTCGTCATCAAACACGAATTCTCTAAGTGCTTCATCAGAGACCACTTCAGCCCTTTTATAAGCCTCACTTCTAGCGTAGTATAGGGTTTTCATTCTTCTACGCCACGCAAGCATATGGACATTATGTAACTCTTGTTTACTGACATCCGCAGGGAAGAATAAATTAACAGATTGTGACTGGCAAATATACTGCTGTCTATCTGCTGCGAATTCTATAATCCATCGTTGATCTATCTCGACGGCTGTTTTAAATACATCTTTTGTATATTCATCCAGAAAATCGAGATGCTGAACGGAACCTCCATTAGTTATGATATCTTTCCATACTTCGTCCGTATTCATACCTAGTTCCTGCAACATATGTTCTAAATACTCGTTTTTAACTAATGATGTGCCAGATTTAGTTTTTTGGGTATAAGCATTAGCTCGATAGGGTTCAATACTAGGACTAGTACCCGCACAAATAATACTGGAAGAAGCATTAGGAGCAACCGCTAATAAATGAGCATTACGTATTGTATTTGTAGGGTCATCAGGACAAGCTCCTCGATCTTTAGCAAGTTGTTTGCTAGCTTCTAAAGCTTGTTCTTTAATAGAGGAGAAAACTCTCCTATTAAAACTCTTGGCCATTGCACCCTCAAAAGCTATATTAGCCCTTTGCAGATAGGCATGAAATCCCATAGCCCCAAGACCAATGGAACGTTCTCTCATAGCGGAAAACTTAGCCTTTTGTAGGGCTTCTGGAGCATGCTGTATAAAATATTCTAAAACATTATCTAACATTCGTACTAGATCAGGAATGAATTCAGGCACGTTCTTCCAGCTATCATACTCTTCCAAGTTAACACTAGACAAGCAACATACAGCCGTCCTTTCCTCATTAGTAGCTAATGTTATTTCTGAGCATAGATTAGAATGATGAACTTTTAGTCCCATATTTCTCTGAAATTCTGGCAGACCCTCATTTACAGCATCTTCAAACATTATATAAGGTTCTCCCGTTTCAACACGATTCTGAATCAATTTCACCCATAAGGCTTTAGCAGCTACAGTTTTAGTAACTTTACCACTATGTGGATCAACTAAACTCCAACTATCATCAAATCCGGGCTCTGTAGTGGCTTGAGATATTAACTTCATAAAAGTATCAGGAATGACTACAGCATGATGCAAATTAGTAGACTTTCTATTAATATCTCCCCCAGTAGGTTTCCTAACATCTAAAAACTCTTCGATTTCAGGATGAGATATATGTAAGTACGCGGCATATGAACCCCGTCTAGTTACCCCTTGGGAAAAAGCAAGCATTTCGGCATCAACTACTTTCAAAAAAGGAATTACTCCTGTACTCTCACTTCCATTGCTTGTGAGGGAGCCTACAGAACGTACACTAGTCCAACTCCCCCCAACTCCGCCCCCTGCGGAAGAAAGAAAAGCGTTTTCCGTGTAGTGGGATGTTAAACCTTCCCTACTATCCTCTACATAATTGAGAAAACAGGAAATTGGTAGCCCACGGTCAGTTCCCCCATTAGATAAAATGGGGGTAGAAAACATAAACCATAAGTTACTAGCATAGTCATAAAGACGTTGCGCATGTGCCTCATCATCAGCGAAAGCAGTAGCAGCTCTTGCGAAAGCATCTTGAGGTGACTTCTCGTCAGCTACTAAGTATCTATCTTCTAGTGTTTGAATACCAAATTTGGATAAAAGTCGATCACGACCATAATCAATTATCATTTATAAAATCCTCTATTAGATTGTCTATCTCTGATAGACTGTGCCCTGGATACTCTATAGCTTCTTCACAGTAGGTCAGAAGATCCATCATTTTATAATTTTTGAGAATTAAATCCTTACTCTCATTAAGTGCCTGTATGTATTTATATGTACCGGGGAGCGGCATTGCGTCATATACATCAAATGCAGACTCATACTCATGAAGCAGGTCTGTAGCTCTTTTTGGTCCTATACCGGGGATACCAGGAATATTATCGCCTTTATCCCCCGTAAGAACTTTGAAGCTAATATAAGACTCTATGGGGAAGTCGAAAAACTCTTTCCAAGTCCATACGCTAGTTTCTTTTCGACTAACTGTAGAAAATCTAGATACGTTTTCATTTATAAGCAAATCCCAGTCACGGTCGCTTGAAATCATCCAAATATCTTCAATTCCATACTTTTCCCTATTACGAACTATGTAGGCTGCAATATCATCTGCTTCTACTTGATAGTACCTAAGCACCAAAGCCCTTTTCTCTAGAGTTACTAGAGTTCTTTCGTATTCCTCAAAGAAATCTTTAGTATCTTCTTTCTCTTTAGGTGTCTGGTCTTTATATTTTTCTTTTCTATCTGCTTTATAGTCTGGACTAATACTCTTACGCCATTTACTACTACTCCAGTCCGCAGCAATAATAATATTACTACATTCATAGGATTTAGCAAGACTCTCTACTGTTTGTATATAGTCATCTTCAAAATCTTTCTTCCCATTATACTTCCAACGAAAAGCTATATTCATAGCGTCTACTATAAGTACATTATTGTTAGGTTCCATAATTTGACTCTTAAAGCTGACCATTTGTAAACCTCACTTCTTCGTTATTTAACCATTCCTCAGCTAACATTATATAACAGTCTAACCAAGATACTTTCATATATCTAGTAGCAGCGGGTTCAATCAATGTAGCTACAAAAACTTTTGACCGTGAATACTTAAAAAGTAATAAAGGCTGCTGGTCTTTTAGAGAAGCCTGTTTTACTATTTTGTCCCACCACTGTAAAAAGTGATTAGTTTTATTAGTAAATATCTTATCCGTAAATGGAGATTTTTCGTAGTTTTTTACTTCTATACAAAAAAGATTTTTGGCATCTGGAACGTATAGATCTCCTTTCAAGTAAGATAGGGCACCCGAACTGGGCACCCTCTCAAACTGTAGGTCTGTAGCTTCACGAAGCATATCTCTCACAAGGTATTCTCCTCGCTGTCCTTTTGCTCTTGGGTCTACCATTATATTAACCTACTTATATTATTTTGTTTTTGAACTTCTACTTTCTCTAAAAGAGGATGAGACCACCCATGATTTACAAGATAAGTATTAAGCTCCTCTTCTTCTAGTAGAACTTCTACGAGCTTTTCTTTTCCTACTTCGTCTAAAACTGTCATAACTTCGTCCAAGAATAATACATTGATACGGCTAGAGGATAGACTACTCATCAACTTACGAATTGCAAGAAGAGTAGAAGTATTTACTCGGGCTAGTTCTCCGCTTGAAAGCGCAAGAATATCAATAATATTTCCATTATCCGTAATTTCTACATTTAACTTATCGTTATTTACCGCGAAATTAAGGGTAAAACGACCGTCTGAGAGTTCTGCGAGGTATTCGCTTGTCAGCTCTTCCAGTTCTTTCACAAGATTTTCGATCTTGTAGGCTACTAAACCATTGGTACTAAAGGCTTTTTTAAGAATTTCAATATTACCACGTTTTTCAGAAACTTCAGTGTGTCTATCCATAACTTCTTCAAGCTGTTTTTCGAACTCAATAGTTTGTTCTACCACTACCTCGATTCTTGCATTGTAAGCAGAACGAGTATTGTTTTCTTTCTGTAGTGTCTCTATCTTAGATTTTTGGTCTTTTAGTCGAGCACGAACAGTATCGAGTTGTACACGCAACTTTTCTTCATCTACAAGATTGCTCGGAATTGCATCGTCTACTGAACGATATAATTCCTCCCACTCTTTCTGTTTCTTAGATTTTATATTGAATTTCTTATTGTTCTCTTGAACTTCTTTAATCTCCTCCTGTATATCAGTTTGCTTGTTTTTAGTGACTTTAATTTTTTCATTTTCTTTCGAAATATGCTTATCTTTAAAGTCTTTGCTAACAGGTTGTTCACAAGTAGGACACACATTTTCCAAGCTCTCCATCTTTTTAATGACTTTTTGAGAAAGACCAATTGACCCTTCCATAGCCCCGAGTTGAGATTGTAAACTATCATATGATAGTAATCTTGATGCTTCTATCTGTTGAATTTCCGCAATATTAATTTCTTTCAATAACTTTTTATATTGGTTATTTTGAGAAATTTGTCTATTAGTTGAAGAAATATTCTTAATTTCAACCATAAGAATACTAATCTCCTCCTCAGCACTCTCCGATAATTTCGGAATGTCAAGGAGCTGCTGTGGGGTAGTATCGGTCAATTGATTATTTTCCAACCATTTTTCAATAGTGGATATCCGACCCTCAATGTTTGAAAAGTCTTGCTCAACCTCTCTCGAAGCATCCTTAAATATTTCAAAAAGAGTACCATACTTCTCCAGACCCAGTAGATCTATAAGAAATTTTTTACGGTTAGCGTCTGTAGCCGTTAAGAAGTTCAAACTTGAGTTAGGGTTTTGGTAGACTATCTGAGAAAATGTTTTGAAATCAATTCCAAGTATTTCTTGTATAGTCTTGTAAGTATTGGTAGCCGTATGACTACCAATATCTTTACCATTTTTGAGTAGTTTAACTTTCAGAGAACCTTTACGCTGAAGATCAATTTCATACTCATCTGCATCTTTTGAAAAGGAAAGACCTATTGAGTACCCTCCTTTTAACTCTCTATTAGGTATATCGGCTTTCTTTATGCCCTTAGAGTTTTTATTAAACAGTACCTCTTCTAGTATAAGAGGAATAGATGATTTACCTACACCATTACTACCCATAATCTGAGTAAGTTTTGTTGAAGATAGATCAAGCTCATTGCCTTCCCCGTAAGAAAAGCAATCACTCCATCTCAACACTTTTAGCGTAATCATTGAATACTCCCATTATTCCAGACATTTTATCTTCGCGTATCTCTAGTACATAGACCAAGTACTCCCATAACTCTTCTCCCATAGTTAGATCTTTATCAAGAACTAAGCTAGCTTCAGTACTTCTCTTAACTATTTTCTTATCGAGAAGCTCCGTAGAGGCTACCTTTACAAGATCCCCCAAGTCTCCCTCTAACTCATAAATAATATGGTCATAGAGACCATATAACATGTCCTCGGGGTTAGTGATTGTCTTGCGAAGTAGTTGGGGAAGTTCTAGCGCATCCCAAACATACTCCCAGGTCTCTGTATCTATAGTTATTAGCCCCGTAGTTACTTTACTTCGGTGGAACCCGGTGGTCATAGGACTTCCTGGGTATACTATATTACTTTGACAGTTTGAGTGGGAATGTAAATCTCCCGCAAAAACTATTGGGAACCCTTTAAACCTGCCCAGGTCAACCTCGGGAGTCACATGAGGAGGTATTTTTCCGCGAACATGCGTAAATAAAGGTACTCTCTTATTTAGCATTTCGATAGAATTTTTCTTGTGCAAATCGCAGTAAGGCAATATACTAAAGCCCCTTGAATCCTCATATGCCTCATCAACTATAATAACTTTAGGGTTGATAGTACTAGTAACTTCTTTTAAAGAGGTGAAGAAGGTTTTATTCTTCTTCGTAGCCTCGTGGTTGCCATCATAGATAATCGTTTCTATACTACAGGTTTTTATAAACGAAAAGTATAGCTCTAATTCTTCAAGGGTAGGAACTCTATCAAATAGGTCACCGCCAATAATATGCAAGTCAACATCGTCTTCCAATAGATTAATCTGGTGAAAGAAAGAGTCGTACCGAGCACGCGCCCAATTAATGGGCACGTTTTTCTGTCCTAATTTAATGTGCCAATCGGCAGAAAATAGAATTTTCATTAAGAAACGTCAAACTCGTTATCTACACTGTCATCGTCGGTATTACTATCTGCTCCAGCCCCCGCAGACATAAAACGCTCAAGAAGTTCTTTCTGCGCATCAGGTGTTGGGCGAGGGAAAAGCTCGTCAATAACAGCAGCTTCTTTCACCAGTGCCATTTCGTTATCGTCTAAAGCACGAATAGATTTTTGACATTTTAGAGTCTGTAGTTGGTACTCTACATTCCACTTTTTAGAGCCAGTTTTAACTCTTTTAAAGTGAACATCCCAACCCACGGTTTCATCCGTAGGATCCCCTAAGTCTTCCGCAGCTACCTTTATCTGATCTGTTAACTTTTTCTTCATATTCCATACTTTAGCCGTTCCATCACTATAATCAAGACACTGTATTGAATAAGCCCAGCCACACTTAAGATCAGGGTAATATTCCCTAACCCAGTCTTTCTCTTCATTTAAGAAAGTTTCCTTTTCACGGTTAAAAGACAAACATTCCATTGGCATGTTTCCTCCTTCCCCGTTTGGTACCCAATACAGCATTCTGGGAAGAAGATCCCCGAACATGCGTAGACGGTTATCTCCCTCTTTCATTACGTATTGAGATATTGATTTTCTTTTTGCTCCACCGGCAGCGGAACTGAATTTAATGCCCATATATATTTTCCTATAATTTAATGTATGACTTCTTCCCAGTGAAAATATATTTCATCTTCCACTAGGGTTAGTAGTCTATGTTGGTATATGAATTCTTTTGGCACTGGAGATTCCAGCGTGTCCAGACTTCGTTTATTCGTGGCTTGGTACTCAGCAAAGCTACGAAAACTAGCCAGTGCCACATACTGTGCTAATTCTCGATCTTTAAATTTCTTTCTGTTGGTAATAATTTTTTCTGGATGTAGAAGATAACTATCTCCAGACCAGTCTTCATTAGTCCAGCGGTTTACCGAGTCATAGTAATTTTTCGGTAAATGTGGGTATGTTAAATACGCTATTAAGGTAACGATATCAGAGGAAGAAGTCCCTAAGAGTCTATACATTTTAGCCCAATTATAAAAAATCACTATTAATCTCGCAGTCAGGAAGTATATTATACAGGAAACAGCTTCATATGTCAAGAACTATTTTTCTCACATGTCCTTGAAAGAATGCTTATAGCTTTCTCTTAGATAATGACCTAGACGTACTTTTGCCTGTCTTTCGGCTGTTCTCCCTATTAAGTTTATATCTACTATTACGGGCGAAGGTTTACCTGGGTGCTCTCTTACTACCCTACCTATAAGTTGGGTAAGAAGAGGTACATTGCTTACAGGAGTAGCCAAAATTAAACAACTAAGAGGGCTTACACTAATTCCTTCCGAGAATATACTCTGAGTCCCTAATAAGATATCTACTTTCCCCTCTTTTACTTTTTCTATCTTTCTTTCTCTCTCTTCCTCTGGAACTTCCCCCGTTATAAGTTCACAGTGATCCCCTAACGTTTCTTTTAGTCGTTTCAAAAAGTATACTCTGTCCGATACAAGCAGTATTTTATGCCCTTGGTTTTTATATGCCGCAGCAAGAAAGGCTACTAATTTGCCATACTCCTCCTGCCGTACCAGATCATTTATTCTAAGAGCCCAAGGAGTCTTAGCACTGTCCATAAATCTTATCTTTGATTGAATAATATCTATAGAAGGTTCCATATAATTTTCTTTGGGAGGGGCAAATCGAGTCTGCCCAAAATAGTCTGAAAGCATTACATGTTTGCCGTCTTTTCTTTCTACAGTCCCTGAAAGCCCTATTTTATACCTAGCAAAGCTAGAGTCCACTAACTTATTAAAAGTATTAGCAGGAGTATGATGACATTCATCAATAATTATAGTTCCAAAGGCTTTTGAAATCTTCTCTTTATGTTTATACAGTGTTTGTATGTTTCCTATTACTATGGGAGAGTCGATTTCAAACCTTCCCGAACCTATTACTCCTGGCTGTATTCCGAATACTTTTACTGTTTCTTTTTGCCACTGGTTTCGTAGAGCTACCGTATGGCAAATAATTAAAGTTTTTTGCCCAAGTTTCCTCGCAATGGCTAAAGCTGTGAAAGTTTTCCCCCAAGATACGGAAGCATTAATAATAGCACTATCCTCTAGTTCATTATAAACTTTTTCCTGGCTATCTCGTAGTTTAAACTTAAACTCTGGAAATTTTTCAGAAACTTTTATACGCTTATCTTTTATCTCGTATCCTTTTGGAACAAGGTCAAGCCTCCCTGAAGGTATAGAAATTAAGTTCTTCTTAATTACTCTCAGACTTTTTATAATAACAGGAGGAAGATCTGATCTATAGTTATCTATTTTATATGTAAGCGCCTTATCTATGCTAGGAAGATCCACAGGATCTATCTCCATATAAATTCTATTAGAAATTACTGCTTTCATTTAAATTCTATATCCAACTTAGATAACTGGGGGGCGTAGTAACCGTCTTGGCTAGCCCTGAGGCGGCGGTCGGTATTGACCATTAATTCTTCTAGCTTTTCTATCCTGCTACGTAGTTGATCTATTTCTTTATGAAGATCATCTATCTCAATACGTAATTTCACATATTATCCTTATAATCAAAATTAGCCTTATATTTTTGTGTTAAGTAACTCTTTACAAAACCACTTCTTACTATGTCATCAATACCGAACTCAATAAAATCAAATTCATCTGTCATACGATTGATAATAGTAATAAATGTTTTTAGACCGTTAACTTTTAAGTCCGCCTGAAAAAAGTCCCCACAGAATATAATTCTACAATTTCGGCCTACTCTAGTAATAATACTGTCTAACTCATGAAATGTCATATTCTGACACTCATCTACAATAATTATTGAGTTATTAAAGGTTGTACCTCTAACATACGAGGTTGTTAGAAAATTTATAATTCCTTTACTTTTTAGTTGCCCATAAGGGTTATCTCCTCTACTAAGAAGTTCCTGCATTATGCTTATATAGGGGCTCTCATAGACTTTGGACTTTTCGTCCTCAGTTCCAGGTAGAAAACCCATTTCCCTAGTGGGAACTGAACTTCTTACTATAACAATTTTATCATACTGTTCTGCGTATAGACTCTCTAAAGCTAAATGTAACGATATAAAAGTTTTTCCTGTACCTGCACAACCATGTAACATTAAATTCTTTTTAGATTCAAAAACACTCTTTTGACTGCCTGTTAGTGGCTCAATGTCTTTAATATGAAAATTAAGAGAGGATAGTACATCCCGCCTTTTTTTAGGCATTAACTTTTTTCCTTATAATACTTTCTTGCCCTTCCTATGAAAGACTTTACAAAAACTCTAAAATGTTTTAGAGATACCTACTATAGTAGTATCTTCATGCAACATACCACTAGTACCATGCTGCTCTATAAAGAAATCTATAGTATCAAAAGATTTGGTGTAGGTTACACTCCAATCATTGTAGTCAAATACCCTACTTTTAGTTATACCATAATGAAGATCTACAGAATGGTCATCTAAACTTAACAGATTAGCCTCGGCGTAGAAATAATCATTCTTTCCTGCTTCCCTACCCCCTACTGAAAAGTAGTCCGGTGAATGATAATACCCAACAGCTAATTTATTCCAAGCAGCCGTAACATAGTATTCTGTAAAACTAGAGGTTAAGCCACCATTTTCATGTTTTGACTGATTAGGGTAACTGGCATGTACAACCCCTACATCCCAAGCAACATTATCCCCGCCCCTCCATCCTGCAAAAGTATCTAATTCTAATCCTCCATCGAAACTTATATTAGAACCCCAAACTCCTACATACATTCCATTATCAAACGATTTAGATATAGAACCCTGTACTGCTGCAGATCCATCAGTTTGTGAGGACCCTCGCACTAAAAAATCGTTTGCTATTCTTATGCTACCATCTGCTATTGCTCCTCCAGAAAATAACACCCCTACTAAGGCCATTGTTGATTTTTTCATTAAATTTTTCTCCTTTTATCCGCTTGCCTTTCTTCTGAAAGACCATATAATTTCCAGGGTCTGCCCTTTAAATAAAGTATCTCGGCCCATCCCTTTCCCTGGTGTGGCTTTCTAAGTATAAAAGGAAAGTTGATCCCCCAGCACCAAAGTCTAGTGTGAGTTTCTAGTATCTCTCTCTTTTTAACACGAACACTTTTTACAGTGTGCCACTCTGTTTTATCATAAGAGAAAATTCCCCCTTTACTATCTATATATATGGGAGAATTTTCTAATATAATATCAAAAAACTCCTCATAAGCTTTACTTAATCTTACAAGTTTATGAGGAGTCTGTAGTCTCCTTTTCCCTAATGTATCTCCTGATTGATTCCTATCATCTATAACTTTTTCATTTAATAGTACTAACCCATCACGAACATAAAAATTGTCGCTGTACAGAGCGTATACTGGAAATGAAATAATCCGTAGTACCTGTTTATAAGTTAAAGAGACTACCATATGTCTTGTCGAATTTTCCCATTGAATAATCGTTTCCTATTTCAAAATCACAACCTACGGGAGCACCTGAAATATATATTCCACGATCTTTTTGAATTTCCTCCCGCAGTATAGAAGAGTATTCCTCAATCTCATTCATAGGAACTTCGGCCAATACAGAGTCGTGTACCAAGGCGAAAATTTTACTCTTCATACCTTTGTGTACTATACGACTATGAGCTTCTGTAGCCCCAATTAGGTTAATATCTGAAGCAACGGATTGAACTAGAAAATTCAATCCAGAGCGAACAGCATGTCCTTGAACCCCTCTGTTATCTGAATGTGCATCAGGCAATCTACGTTTACGCCCAAAGTGAGAATAAAGACTGGCACTCTTTAGGATAATACTTTTTTGGACACCAAGCCATTCTTCTAGTTTCCAGAAGGTCGAAAAATACTCTTTAATAACTTGCTTAGCTTCATCAACTGACATACTACCACCATCTTTTGTGACCTGTTCAGCTATCTTTTTTGGTCCTGCGCCATACATAATACCAAAAGTTACGGCTTTCGCAGCTTGTCTAAATGCTGTAAAGTTCTCTGCTACTTGATCAACCTCGCACTGAAGTCTAAAGACTTTGTGAGCAATCGTAGAGTGAAAGTTACCCCCAGAGCGAAATACATCCTGAAGCTCTAAATCATCTGCTAACACAGCAGCTACATATACTTCTGCAGTTGTTAAATCCATAGCAACAATTTTATGCCCAGGAGCCGCGTGAATGCACCCTTTGATGATTGGGTCATCACGAGGAATCTGTTGCATATTCATTTTACCGCTTGAAGATAGTCGCCCCGAAGTTGTTCCATGTAAATTAAAGTTGGTTCGTAAACGGCCATCCCTGTCAAGCTGGGGTATAATCTTATCAATATAAGTATTTTTAATTTTTGTTTTCTTACGAAGATCTAGAATTAACTGAGGTATTTCATGCTCTTTAGCTAGAATGCCCAATACTTCCGCATTAGTAGAATTTTCTCCTTTCTGCGTTGTGATCCCCGTAGGCTGTAATCCAACATAGTCAAACAACAACTTGCGTAATTGCAGCACACTATTAGGGTTAAATTCCTTTCCTTCCTGAATTTCAAACTGGTTAATGCTAGAATGTGCACGCAACTTAGTAACAGCTTCCTGTATCTGGTCAAGCATAAGATTTTGTCCTGCTTTTAGACGTTCTATACTAAAAGGCACCCCATTATCCTGTGCAGCTATTAAAAAACGACAAGCAGGTAGTAGTATATTTTTATAGACACGCAAAAGTCTAGGATTACCTTTTTTAAGAGCCTTCTCAAATTTTGCGAATAGTAAGAAAGTAACGCAAGCATCAATAGCCGCGTAGTCTTTCATTACATCAAAAGGAATCCACTCCCATTTAAATTGTTCTTTTAGTACTCCCCGTTCTTTTCTATAGGCATCCATCCACTCATACATAGGCTTTTCATAATCGCCATAGTCCGTATACTTCATAGCAAGCATCTTCAGGCCATGAGTACCGGGGTTCTCGTCTAGCATATAGTGCATAAGCATTGTATCTTCAAAGTGAGAAATGGTTACATTAAAATGGTACTCAAACATGGGTATATCAAACTTGGCGTTGTGAAATACCATTCTCTTCTTATCAAACAGTTCTTGCAGTTTTATTTCTGCATTTTCGTCTAAACAATCCGCATTGATATATGCTCCAACATCTGGTTCATAGGATAGACTGATACCTAGGATATACCCATTACGGGGGTATAGTCCGGAAGTTTCCGAGTCAATGCCTATGAAGTCATAAGGAGAATCAATGCAACGCTGAATATACTCTATGGCTTCTTTTGTATCATTAATACCCTTAAACTTGTCGCTGTTTATCTCTGCTTTCTTTTTAGTTCCTGAGATATACCCTATAATATTTGTTTTAGCATCCTCCCAGGTTTTTTTCGCCTCGGGCTTAAATTGTAGCATAGCAGGGTTAATTGTAGGAAGAAATTTATCATCCACAATAGTACCTGAGTATTGCATAACCTGAGTTACTTTTGTGTAGAACTTTAAAGGTTCTGACCCTATAAGAATAACCCATTTGTACGCATCCGGGTCGAACTCTAGGTCTACATCTTTCTTCAGTACTTTTGAAAGGGTAGCATCTGAAGTTAGTGAAAAACGATCAAACTCGAACTCATTATCGAATAATCTCCCATAGTCATTTCTAGTTGGTTTCGTCTCTATCAAGGCTATATCAGCCATATAATTTTCTCCTAAGCCCTGTTACTTGTTTCTGTACGAGAGAACCGGGGTCACCAGATCGTAACTTTATTACTCGTACAGGAAAGTTGTTTGTTAGTTTTTTTACGTGTTCTGCTCCTGCTTCTCCAGCTTGGTCTGCATCGAAAAGCAAGTCAAGGCCCGTAACGCCTGAAATCTTTAAAAAATTAAGTTTTGTCTCATTAAAGTTCTTTACACCAAAACAACAAATTGCATTGTCAAGTCCTTTATCATGTAAATTAAGCATATCAAATATACCCTCTACCAAAATAACTCGCCCCTGAAGTGGGCGAACTTGAGGAAACAAAGGTAATTTAACCCCTGAGGGGTAGAACATGTACTTATCATCTAAAGTACCCATTTCATCTCTACCTTGAAAAGCTACAATACGATCCCCTGCATCTTTAATAGGAAAGTTAATTCTTCCGACAAAGTGCTTGTCGTGATGCCTAAAAGCATTAAACTTCTTGTAAATTTCTGGCTTTATGCCTCTCCAGTTACCAATATAAGGCATATAACCTTCTGGCATTGAAAGACCTATGCCAGAGGAACGAATAGTACTTATTATTCTTTTAATGTTTTCTCTACGAATTTCTAGCTCACTATATTCTACATCGTAGTGACGGAAAACGCTTCCTTTATGACCGCAAGAAAAACAATGAAATACTCCTAGCACTCTATCAATACGCATACTAGGGCTTCTATCCTCGTGGTCAGGGTTTAAGCAATGTACAAGTATATCTCTACCAGAGAGTCTGTAGTAAACACCACGTTCCTCTAATAGCTCTATTACTGCACTCATATAATGCCTCCTATAATCTCAGCTCCCGGTATATTTAGCTTTAGTGGCTTATCTGTTACTATTACCATACCCCAGCCACAATTAAAAGTTGAAGCTAAGTCCCTTTCGGACATTGATAGTGACTCGCGAAGTTCCTCCCACCAAGGATCTAGCTCTGCCGTTATATGGTAATTATTGTCCCCAATAATACGGGGTATGTTGCCATGAAGTCCCCCACCCGTTATATGAGCAACTCCCTTTATGAAGTCCAGGTTATCCATGATCTCTCTAGTATATATTCTTGTGGGGTTTAACCATTCTATGTCCCACGTATCTGTGCTGTTCCGTAGAGTAGTAAAACCATTACTATGAACTCCACTACTTGGAATTCCTACTAATGTATCCCCCGACCTAACAGTTCCATAGTCAAACTCTTGTCTCTGATAGCCAATCATAAAGCCAGCTAAATCGAACCAGTGGTCTTGTTTGAACATTGGCTTGAGCTGGGCTGTCTCTCCCCCAGCTAACTTACACCCAGCTAGTCTACAGCCTTCTTTAATACCTGTTATTATTTCCCTACTTTTATTAAGGTCTAGCTTCCCTGTAGCGTAGTAGTCCATAAATCTTGCGGGCTGTGCTCCAGAGCAAAGTAAATCATTTGCTGACATTGCTACTAAATCAATGCCTATTGTATCGAATTTATGAAAATGTTCAGCTACTAATAGCTTTGTTCCTACCCCATCACACGTTATGGCAATACCATCTTTACTTACAGAGGCATACTCTGAAAATCCTAATTCTTTGGCAAAGCTATCTGCCAGTGCTTGATCTACCATAATAATCTCACCAGTTATGTACTATATTCGTTATAATTACTAAACAAGTAATCAAATTTAAACTAACAATAACAGTTCTAACAAGACATATAATATTATCATTACCCGCTGTTTTTTCATCACTAAAAGAACCGAGAGCTTGTTTCCATATTGTCCATATATATTTCATAAATCGTAGATTCCTTCTGATGGTTCCTCTTCATTGTCTTTAATAACTCCCGTTTCTGGCCCTATTCGTAGGGAGGCCCAGTCCATTATAGAAGTGAATCCTACTTCATCATCATTTCTATTTTTTGAACAAGTAAGACTAATAACATTATCTTCTTTAGTATGTGCATCAATAATATACGCCGCGTCAGCAGCATCTAGTATACCTTTAGCAAATCGAGCCTCTCCAGAGTTATCAATTTGGTAAGGGGACACCATGAGTACCCCATAGTCTTGTGCATAGGTTTTTAACGCTTTACTTACTTCTATCTGTTCTGTCCAGTCATATTGACCCATACGATTATTACCAACGGAAGATCGCTTAACTTGGTTGATATAGTCTACAACTACAACTCTAGGCTGTAATTTTGTAATTTTCTTATCTAATTCTGTACGAATATTCGCAAGAGTTAAAGAAGGGGAATACACAATATCAAGCTGCTTCTCTCTAAGTGGCTTAACTGTTAGTTCAGTATGGTACTGATTAAAATCTCGATGCGAAAGATAGCGAGAGAAAGCTCTCTCACCATCCTCGTATCTTTTAGACCACCATTGAGCTACTTGCTCCCACTCTCTAATAGAAAGGTTACGATTACGTATCGCTGTGTTGGGAACACCAGTAGAAATACTACAACATCGTTGCATGATGGCACGAGCACTCATCTCAATGGTAAAGTAGATTACAGAGTGCCCACTTTCATAGACATTTGCAGCTACATTCGCACAAGTAATAGATTTACCTGCGCCACGTTTTCCTCCAATAAGAACAAGATCGGTAGGACCGAAAGTTTGTAGACGATCAAATTCATCGTTTAACCCAAGAGGAACAAACTTTTCTAGTTCTTCTTGTGGCTCGAATAGTTCCATCTTTCTCATATCTGTACTAGAATCTTTAAGGTCGACTTTTTCTTCTAGATCTAGTACTATACTCTGAATATGCTCAATATTTTCCTGAGCGGATTCCATAGCAATAGACTCTGTTAAATATGTTTCCAACAGATTCATAATCTCAATTTGAGTATACTCATTTTTAAGATACTCTAGTAGAAGGTTTCCTTCAATGTCAATCTCTTCAATTTTTTGTAAAGCGAAGAATCGGTCACGAAGGGTTGCATCCCGCACAGCAAGATGCAAATCGTCAAAGGTAGGAAGTATGCTATGTGTTTCTACATACTTATTTAGGTACGCCCATATAGAGGAATATTCGGCTGGAAAATAATGCTTATGACAGTTCGCCCAAGTATCCATATCGCAATCCGCGATTATAGTCTTGAGTAGAACAGAAGCCAGATTCATTAATCATCCTCGAAATTATGTATGTGCGATAAAAAGCCAGAGCGAGGTTGAAACCCCGCCCCAGCTGGAGGGAAACTAAGGATTAACCCGCAGCTTTAGCTGCTTTGGCTGCTCCGTCGTAATTTGACGCAGTAAGACCACGTCGTGTTAACATAGTTTTTACGCCCCTGGCTGTTTTATCGATTTGCTCAGCGATTTCCTCAACAGTCATCGTTGCAACATCAACGCCTTCAAGAGGGTCAACTTTTGCGCTAGCTTTACTTTCCTTCTGGGCAGGAATAGATTCGATACAATCTTGACGCAGCAGGCTAAGAGCTTTGCCACGGACTTGGTTTACAGTACGGCCCATGGCCTCTGCAATTTCTTCCAGGAAAGCGCCGCCAGTAGCTAGCGTAACAAACTCAGCTTCTTCTTCCGGAGAGAAAGAACGGGGAGTCTCTACCTTGGGGGTAGGCTTCACTTGCTCAGTAAGTTGCATAGACAGGAGTTTACCCTGAATCTGCTTAGAAGAAAACTCGCCACCTTCAAATGCTTCAGCGATTTGCCCGTAGGTGTATGCGCCAGCATTGTCAGCTACAAAGCTGCGGAGAGTACTTTCTTGTGCATCGGTAAATGCACGAGTGTTAACAGAAGCAGAAGATTCAACTTCAAACTCCATTTTTCGCAGCTTAGAAGCTACGGAGCGAGGAGAAGTTTCAAGCTGATCAGCAGCTTCAACAACCGTCGCGTAAGATACAGGACTTTCGCCACCAACAAACTCAGTAAGAGTTGCAGTACGTTCGTCCGTCCACTTTGGAATTGCCATATAATTATTTCCTATAATATTTCGTTAAGATTAGTGATGATAGAGACTCCACTGTCTCTGGCTTTTTTTGTCTTGGAACTATCCAAGCCGCTCTCATTAATAAGTATAGTTACTTCTTTAGTCAAGGATGACTTAACAATATAACCCCTACTTATAAGAGCTTTTTCAGCATCTGCTTTTGTTTTAAAAGAGGTAAGTTTGCCACTGATACAGACAATGCCTTTAGGTTCAAGTACGGAAGTTACTTCTGTAGATTCAAAAGAAAAAGGTAACCACTTATACTCATAAAGGAATTTAGAACTATACCAGGCTAGCAAATTATTGCTCGCTTTTGGCCCAAGTCTTGCTGCTGTACAGGACTCTTCGTTTAAATCGTAGATAGAACTAATTACTGCGCAAATTTTAGCAGAGGCGCTTTTTCCTATTAGTGGAATGGAAAAAGCAGGAAGTACTTCAGAAAGACTAGCTCTCTTACTATCCTGTATTTCGCTAAATAGTTTTGCAGCAAGTTTAGCAGAACTAAGGGATTCTACCATTTCTTCTAAGCTCAGTTCATATATTTCAGGAATTGTAGTTATTCTGAGCTTTTGAATAGTCGATGGTCCTAGACCCTTAATTTTCAAAGAAGAAGCAAAGTGCTCTAAGCGCCTCTGAGTTCTACACTCACAAGCTTCATTATAGCAAAACAATTGGTCATTTTCCCAGTCAAGGGCAAAGCCGCAGCTTGGACACTGTGCAGGTGCTATAATTTCTCTCAAAGCCATTCTCCAACAATTGAATACATATTATACGCCGTTTGAGTTAGTATGTCAAGAACTATTTTTGTGAGGGTATAGCTAAAATAATTTCTTTCTTTATTTTGAAACACTCTGTATACCCTCCGAAAAATTCTGTGGGGATGTAACTAAACTCTTTAAACTGTTCGTGTAAGGCTTGTTCTAGTTTCCACACATTAAATAAACTACTATGGTAGGTTCTCTGAATGCGTATATCATAGAACTTGAAACCTCTACTACGTTGAAGTACGTCTTTCCAGTTTTTGCCAGAAGCAATACCAACTTTAAGACACTCTCTTTTACTAGTTTTTTTATTAACTAATACAACACAGTATAGAACGCCATCCTTCTCGGCTTCTTTTGGATGATTTTTAAAATAAGTAAGGTTATAAATCCCACTCATCTAGCGGGAAAAGGTATTACATTGCCAGAGGGTTTTTCCTCTACGCGAGCTTCACATGCAGATACATAAAGAACCCCCTTAGTTTTACCCAATGAGTTATCATTAAACTCCGGCTCTAAAAAAGCCTCGATAGCAGTGATCCATCCTTCTAGGATCTTTGTGCGTTTTTCGCTTTCTAGTGCCCAAAAATAATCATAAAGGCCGGCAGCAGATACAAAATGATCTCCTTTATCCTGTAATCCTATCCAACCGAATATATGCTCTGGTCCTTCTTCTTTAGACAAACTCTTCTCCTTTTACCCGTCTTACGACTCTTGGAATAATCTCACCTGATCGAATAATCTCTACCGAACAGCCTATTTCCAAATCTAACTCATTAATGTACTTCATATTATGGAGTGTAGCCCGACTAATAGTAGCATCCCCTATTTGTACGGGAGTTAAAATTGCAACAGGTGAAACCACTCCAGACTTACCTACTTGCCAAATAACGTCCACAAGTTTTGTAATAACTCCTTGTGGTCGTTCTTTAAGTGCGAACGCACCTCTAGGATGGTGAGAGGTGTAACCCATCTCCTCATATTTAGCTCTATTATTAGTGCGAAATACAACCCCATCTTGAGGGTACTCTAACCAGTTAGACTGAATAACTGTATCAAACCCTTCCGAAGCTAGATCTGATAGGTCCTCCGTCCAGTTTTCATTAACACCTGGTTGAACATCATAAGCCACAAAACGAATTTCCCTACTGTTAAATTCATCCATAGACTTTAGGTTCAATGCACCTGAAGCATAATTTCTAGAATTAGGAATTGTACTAGGAGCAACAACTTCCCCCGTTACCTGTACTGCTCCCATACGATCAATTTTTAAAGGTACTAGCTTACTCATCTTTTCAATAATGTTACGACCTTGCTTACCGTCGCCCCTAGTGAGAGCAATAACAAGTTTTCCGTCCCAATACCCAAGAGATACTGCAGCACCATCGAGCTTCGGAGAAACTATAGTCGCTCCTTTTTGATGGTCATACTCAGGGTGCTCTTCCCCGACAAACTTCTTTTGAAGGCTGTACATAGGAAACAAATGAGAAATCTCGTCGTCTACTCTATAGCCCAAAGGTTCGTAGCTGCAGTCTGCACACAAAATATCAAATTCTGCATCAGACATAAAAGGAACGCCTTCGTAGTACGCAGCAGAAGCCGCATCAAGAAGTTTCTTCATTTGTGATTACCCATTTTTAAAAGAATATTATAATAGTATTTAGATGATATGTCAAGATTTTTTGAGTCTACATCAGTAGTATGATATAAAGTCTCAAGGGGGAAGCTCCCCCATAATAGAAGCTCTATAGCAACATATCTAAACAAATCATTTTTGATATACATCTCGTATTAATTCACCAAAAAATTCTTCCACTACTTGTTTACTTTCTGCTAGAGAAATAATTTCTGAAGTAGCTATGAACATTTCTTTGGAGGTTTCTATATTTAATTCTATAGCAATACCTTTGTTTGTAGGCTTCCATTCTTCATCAAAGTCTAGGTAATACTCCCTGAGATGCAAATATTCTTTCTCTCTAAATTCATTGATAGTTAGTCTAACCTGGCGATCTGGCTCGGCAAGAATGATTCTTGAATATGATTCCATCAGTCATTCCTCAATATTTTAGAAAGAGGTATGACTGACGTAACATTATCCGTTTTCATAAGGCGAAAGGAATCCGTGTCCCAACAAAACATTAGAACAGTATTTTCGTCTTCTTTCGCCCTATTTTTCTTATCTTGGATATAAGGAGTGCTAAAGTCCACAGTACAAACATTATACTTAGTTTTCTTCGAGTTATGGCTTTTGTAAGTAATTACAGCATCCCCACACTCCGATATCTTTGATTTAAGTTCTTCTTTTTTCACTAAAAGCTCCATAACGTGTTGTGCAAAACCTCTTTTGCCGCAACGTATAGGACTTTGATAGTTACTCGTTTATTTTAGCGATTGCTAGGGCAAAGTATATTGCTGCTTTACCAGTGAGCTTAGAAATAATATCTTCGTCAGTCTCAATTCCACAATCTACAAGAGCTTCGGTTAATTGCTTCTGTGCCGCAGCTTTGTTAACACGGGGGCTACTTGTAGTACTTCCGTCAGTTTTTGTTGCTGCAGTAGTAGATTTCTTCACATATACATTTGCTTTTGTAAGAATCATACGAACACCATTAGGGCTTTCACCCATGTCGTCTGCAATCATCTTAACGATTTCCATAGAAGTTTCCGGTGTGGGTTCCTCTAGTGTATATGCCTCTATTGCTTTTGCTTTGGATTCGTCTGTCCAAGCCATATTTCTTCTCCGTTTAGTTTTATTGTTATATCCGGCACAAGTGCCGAACCTGTCTAATTGACGCTGATAGAAATTATATCCCATTCTTTTCTCAACTTTTGAAGGAATAGTATATTGCCTTCAGTCATTTGAGTCAAGGTATTTTTCGGTGAAAGTCTCTAACAAGCTGTCATAATATGTATGACTCTGAAATATAAAAATTATAAAAAATAAGGGGGCCGATGCTAAAATTATAGAAATTGTAATTCCATAGTAAATTAACCCCGTAAAAAAATCTAAACTAATCTGACAGTATCTA
>OCVR010000396.1_pt1 | contig 36990 bp, 41 predicted proteins | sample 1539091 | NCBI WGS metagenome assembly OCVR01 (sample SAMEA3355530, study PRJEB22509) | marine metagenome | biome: marine; feature: coastal ocean; material: water | place: USA | collected 2010-08-07 | depth 16 m | reverse complement strand
AGTCCCTTGGCGATCTGCCGGGTCTTACCGGCTTCGGCTTTCACATTATCGAAATCAAGCCGGGCCATGACAGCACAGAACACGAGATGCATCACTTTGAAGACGAATGCATTTATGTCCTTAACGGCACTGCAACGGCTTAATCGGGTGAAGACACCTAAATTATAAGCGCCGGCGATTTTATCGGCTACCGCAAAGGCGGCGTCGCGCACTCATTAACCAACGCAGGCACCGAGACGTTTCGATGCATCGTTGTTGGCGAGCGCCTTGCACATGATGTGGGCAACTACACGCACCTAGGCAAACACATTTACCGCAATGAAGGTGTCACATGGAACCTCGTGGATCACGATCATATCGTTGAGGTTGGTGGCGGCGCGGGTAAGAAGTGACCAAACTTCTATCGCCAGTCCTTTGCACGGCGAGCTTTTGAAACACCACATGACGATATGTGGTTTCCAAGCTATGAAACCCTTAAGGATGTGGGCGTTTTGCGTCCCTGATGACTTACCCAAAGAATCGCTTGCGAAAGTCATGATCTTCCCTATTTTCGCGCGCTCAGACGAATTTAGGGTTGGACAGGCACGCGAGCCTCGCATATGAGCCTGCTAGACCCAGAAAACGGCCCTTAGGTGGCCCCGAACATTGATAGGTTGCGACATGGCTGTCCAGCAGAACAAAGTATCTAAATCGCGCCGCAACAACCGTCGCGCACATGACGCACTGGTTGCAGCGAACCCAAACGAGTGCTCTAACTGCGGTGAGCTGAAGCGCCCACACCACGTGTGCCCGTCTTGCGGTCACTACGCGGACAAAGAGATCGTTGCACAAGCAGACGAGATCGATCTGGACGAAGACGCGGCATAACTGATCCGCGAGGTACGTTTAAATGACTGTGGCGACTGATCAAACCGATGATTTGCCCCACTCTGATCGTAAACGTATTATTTTATCTATCGACGCGATGGGCGGCGATGAAGGACCGGCGGCAATTGTCGCCGGTATTTGTCGTTCTGCGCGTAAGAATCCCGACCTCGGCTTCATTGTCCACGGCCCTGCCGCGACTTTGACCCCACTGTTTGCCAAACGCAAAGAGTTGGTCGGTCTTTACGATATCTGCGATGTGCCCGATGTCGTCGAAATGTCCGACAAACCCAGCCAAACGCTGCGCACGGGCAAAAACACGTCCATGTGGTCCGCAATCGAAGCAGTGCGCAGCGGTGAGGCTGCGGCGTGCGTGTCTTGCGGCAACACGGGCGCGTTGATGGCGATGAGCATGATCCGACTGCGCAAACTTCCTGGTGTGAACCGCCCCGCGATTGGCATCTTGTGGCCCTCGCGCTCGGAGCATGGCTTCAACGTGATGCTCGATGTCGGTGCGGATATCCGTGCGGACGCGACTGATTTGCTGCAATACGCCTTGATGGGCGTCTCCTATGCACGCAACGGTCTCAACGTGAAACGCCCGCGCGTCGGCCTACTAAACGTGGGTACAGAAGAGCACAAAGGCCGCAATGAACTGCATGATGCAGGCGAGTTGATTGAGCGCCAAGCAGAAGCTGCTGATTTCGAATATGTCGGTTTCGTCGAGGGCGGCGATATCCCCGGGGATCGAGCTGATGTGATCGTAACGGACGGTTTCACTGGCAATGTTGCGCTGAAAACTGGCGAAGGTACCGCAAGTCTGATTGGGGATCGCTTGAAAGAAGCGTTCAACTACTCGTTGCTGTCCAAACTTGCAGGTCTTTTGGCTCTGACCTCAATGAAACGCCTGCAAAAGCGCATTGATCCACGTCGCGTGAATGGTGGCGTTTTCTTAGGCCTAAACGGTACAGTTGTAAAATCACATGGTTCCGCCGATGAAACAGGCGTCGATGCAGCGATTAACCTTGCGTTTCGACTTGCACAGTCCGGCTTTTCAGACAGACTAGCTAAACGCATTGCGGCCAGCACACAGGCTGCGGCCAAAAGCATCGCCGAGGAGAGCCCAAGCAAATGAAACGTGCGCATATAAAAGGCGTTGGGCATTATTTGCCTGAGAATGTCGTCCCGAACGCGCATTTTGAAAAAACGCTTGAGACCAGCAATGACTGGATCATCTCTCGCTCTGGCATTGAGCGTCGTCATTTCGCGGCCGAAGATGAAACCACATCGCACCTCGCCTCTCACGCCGCGCGCGCAGCCTTGAAAGATGCAGGTCTTGAGGCAAACGACCTCGATGCGCTGATTGTTGCAACGTCGACGCCTGACCTTACCTTCCCCTCTGCCGCGACGATGGTGCAACACCAAATCGGGATGACAGGCGGCTTTGCATTTGACATTCAAGCGGTCTGCGCGGGCTTTGTCTTTGCCCTTGCCAACGCCAACGCGTTGATCGTGTCGGGGACGGCTAAACGGGTCATGGTAATCGGCGCGGAAACTTTCAGCCGCATCATGGATTGGACAGATCGCGGCACTTGCGTTTTGTTTGGCGATGGCGCGGGTGCCCTGATCCTCGAAGCAGCAGACGGCGACGGAACTGCGCAAGATCGCGGGGTTTTGGCGACCGATCTCAACTCTGATGGAACCTACCGCGACATCCTTTACGTCGATGGCGGTGTATCAACAAAAACAACGGGTTATCTGCGCATGGAGGGTAAGGAAGTCTTCCGGCATGCGATAGAAAAACTGGCCGCGACCGCGCACACAGCGATGGATAGCGCGGGGGTCACATCTGAGGACGTTGATTGGGTCGTACCACATCAGGCCAACATTCGCATCATCAAGGGCACTGCCAAGAAGATGAATATGCCCATGGAAAACGTAATTGTGACCGTGCAAGACCACGGCAACACCTCTGCAGCATCAATCCCTCTAGCGCTGTCTGTTGGCAAAGCCGAAGGTAAGTTGAAGCAAGGCGATTTGGTCGTTACCGAAGCTATTGGTGGTGGTCTGGCTTGGGGCGCAGTCGTTCTACGCTGGTAAACCGTTGATAGATAGACCTTTCCATCGTTAATCTACCTCCCCCACTCTTGACTCAAAAATCGCAATGCCTCTAGAGTAGATGAATTGCCTTGGGGGCCACTTATGACTGAAAAGACTTTAACGCGAATGGACCTAAGCGAAGCTGTGTTTCGTGAAGTGGGCCTGTCGCGCAATGAATCCGCTGAATTGGTGGAAAACATACTCACTCACTTGTCCGATGCATTAGTTGAAGGCGAGCAGGTGAAGATTTCATCCTTTGGAACCTTTAGCGTGCGTGACAAAGCCGCCCGCGTTGGACGCAATCCAAAAACCGGACAGGAAGTGCCGATCAATCCACGCCGCGTTTTGACCTTCCGTCCATCTCATCTGATGAAAGACCGCGTGGCCTCTGGCAACAAGCGCTAATTCAGGAGCAGGCTTTTAATGCCCAAATCCAAAGACGCCTTTCGCACGATAAGTGAAGTTGCAGAATGGATGGAAACGCCTGCGCATGTGCTGCGGTTCTGGGAAAGCAAGTTTACCCAAGTGAAACCTGTGAAACGCGCAGGTGGGCGGCGCTATTACCGACCTGCGGATATGCAGCTTTTAGGGGGCATCAAGAAGCTGCTACACGACGATGGATTAACCATCAAAGGTGCGCAAAAATTGCTGCGCGAACATGGGGTTAAGCATGTAGCAGCGCTGTCGCAGCCGCTGGATGAAGCCCTACGTGACGAAGAAGACATCGTTGCAGAAGCAGCGTTCGAATCCGACGCACAGCCCGAGCCCATGGTCGTCCCTGCGCCAACAGTTTTATCTTTTCCCAACCGAAGCGAACCCGTCGCGACAACCCCTCCAGATATTGAACCCTATGTTCCAGAGGCACCTGTCACACCCGAAGAGCCAAACGTACCCGAGGTAGCTGCGCAAGAGACCATTACAGCTGCACCAACGACCGACAACTCAACCGACACGCCTGCATTTGGTAGCGATGCCATGCCCGCCTTCTTACGCCGCACACCAACGCCTGCAGCCACGGTCGAAACGCCAGAGCCGGAAATAACAGATGTTGCCAGTGCGGATGAGACACCAGAGGCACAAAAGCTCACCATCAATCCAGAGGCGTATTTTGAACCGGTGAACCCGCCGGAGGCCGAGCTAGAAAACTTAGAACCAGCGTCAGAACCTGAGCTTGAAAGTGCGGAAACGCAGCTGCCGATGTTTGCGCATCGTGAGAGCACTCATACGGATACGCCTGCAACCACTGTTGAGGACACGCCGCCAGTACCAGTCGAGGCAACACCACCAGAGCAAGCCGCACCTGCCCTCGACATCCCCTCTGCCGCCAAGATTGCGCCGGAACTTGACAGCTACACAGCCCCTCCAGGCGTGCTGGCCGCACTTCCGGGGACACGACAGATCGCGCCTGAACTGGCTGCTCAAGTTTCGGAACACCTGTCTCAACTGCGCGCGCTGCGCGAGCGCATGCAAAACCATTAAGCGGTCATTTTGCCCTTGCCCCCACGCATAGTTCAAGTAAACCACCTAGCATTGAGCGTCGGGCTATGGCGCAGTCTGGTAGCGCGTCCGTCTGGGGGACGGAAGGTCGCAGGTTCGAGTCCTGCTAGCCCGACCACTTATACTTTGCCTGCCGATCCGGTCATATCTTTTTGCCCGCCTCGATCTTGGTCTGAGCGGGCCACCGGAGACGCAAGATGACAGGTGTTCTACCCAGCCAACGACTTGAGCAGATGATTACTGCTGGACAACTCAGCGGCACGCCTTCGATTATTCCAGAACAAATTCAACCTGCTAGCCTTGACCTGCGCCTTGGCAGTGTGGCCTACCGCGTGCGCGCATCCTTCCTTGCAGGACATGGGCGCCGCGTAGAAGATCGACTAAAAGAATTCGAGATGCACCAGATTGATCTCACCGATGGCGCGGTGCTAGAAAAGGGATGTGTCTACGTTGTTCCTCTGATGGAGCGTCTTAATCTGCCCGATGATTTGCAAGCGGTCGCGAACGCCAAAAGCTCTACGGGTCGCCTCGATCTTCTTACGCGCACGATCACCGATGGCGGCGCAGAATTTGATCGCATTGCGCCAGGTTACAAAGGTCCGCTCTACGCCGAAATTTGCCCACGCTCGTTTTCGGTTCTTGTGCGCCCCGGGATGCGACTGAACCAGATCCGTTTTCGCGAGGGGCAAGCTATCTTGGACAACACAGCCCTCACTAAGCTGCACGCCAGCGATGTTTTGGTGAACGGTGACGCTTTGATCGATGACGGTCTCGGCTTTTCCGTTGATCTTAAGCTTGATGGCACTGACCTCGTCGGCTACCGAGCCAAACCGCATACGGGTGTAATCGATCTTGATAATATTGGCCATTATGACCCTGCTGAATACTGGGAAGAAGTGCGCTGCAAAGACGGTCAAATTATCCTTGATCCGGGCGCATTTTATATTCTGGTTAGTCGAGAAGCGGTGCATATCCCACCCGCCTATGCTGCTGAAATGGCTCCATATTTGGCGATGGTTGGTGAGTTTCGCGTACATTACGCGGGCTTCTTTGATCCGGGCTTTGGCCATTCTGAGGCCGGTGGCACAGGATCACGCGGCGTGTTGGAAGTGCGCTGTCACGAGGCACCTTTCGTATTGGAACATAGTCAGGTGGTGGGACGTTTGATTTACGAACATATGTCCGAAATCCCAGCGCAGCTATATGGGTCGAGCATTGCCTCGAACTACCAAGGCCAAGGTTTGAAGCTGTCTAAACACTTCGCAGCGCCCACTTGAATGACGCGCTCTAAAAGATTTGATGCCTCCGGCGGAGATATTTTTAGAGATAGGAAGGTTAAGCGGTGCTTAACCACATATCTGTCTCTGGATATTCTGGCCTGAAATAGGCAACCATGCGACCCTCATCTGGGGCACTGTCCGTGGCTTTCCAAGGAGCAACGCCGTGTAGTATGTGACGGTGCAGCAAGACTGATTGTCCTTTGACAACAGTCACTTCAATCGGATCAATCTGCGCAAATACGCTTGCGCGCGCAGTTTTATATCCTTCTGTTAGATCAACAGATTTCGGATCTTTATCCCCGATAATGTCACGCAATGCATCGCGCATCAAAATGTGACTGCGGGGCCAGACCACCAAAGGCGACGCCGTGCTATCCCCCAAGGGAATCCCTAAAACAAAGCTATGTGGTTCCCGCAGATAGCGCCGCCCGTCTTCTAACAAAATCCCATCCACATGCGCGGCGGCGCGATTGATACGAAAGCGATGGTTTGCGTCGCTCTCACCAACGTCTTGTTTGGGATATCCTTCAAAGACAACAGAGACTTGAGCCCTATGCCAGTGCTTTGGCTGTGTGATCAACGCCTCCCATGGACCTGCGAGAGGGACATTTGAAACAGATCCATCCACTGCGTTCGACAAGGCATCAACACCCACGAACCACGTATCCTGATGGCGTAGCCAAAGCGCGCGCATGTCTGCGTCTTGTAACATGTCTCGCGCAACGTCCGCAGCTGCGTCAGCCCATTCTAGAACACGGGGATCCGCGTCAAAAACGCAAAACCCGTCCTGCGCGAACTGCTTCAAAACCCCAAGGCTTTGCGCAACATGTTCAGCGCGACAAAGGTCAAGAACACGCCAAACGCTTTCTTCAAAGGCCCAGCATCCATCGCGTGAGCCAGTTTCACACCCCAGGGCGCAGTCAGTAACGTCATCGCAATTACCACGACGAAGGCGATCAGGTTTACCGCCCCCACAGTGAATGGCGGGCGCATCGCAGGGTCAATCGGCACGAACAAAAATCCGATGACCGCAGGCACCGCGATCAGCACGCCAAATCCCGCCGCCGTCGCCACTGCGCGGTGGATCGCCACGCCGTGCAGCGACATGAACGGCACGCCGAAACTGCCGCCGCCGATGCCCATCAGCACAGACATAAATCCAAGGATGGGCGAAGAGATCATCCGCTTTACACCCGTCGGCATGTCCTCTGACACACGCCAAGACGAACGACCAAATGTCATGTAAAGCCCTACGATAAATGCCAAAACCCCAAATATCATTTGTAGCGCACCTGATCGCATGCTCGCGGCGACCATCACGCCCAGCCCGGCCCCAATCACAATGCCTGGTGCCCAAGTTCGCAAAATATCCCAACCCACAGCGCCCTTTTTATTATGGCTCAATACAGAGCGCACGGAGGTAACAATGATCGTCGCAAGCGAGGTCCCAAGGCACATTTGCATCAACTGCGGCCCATCATAGCCCAGCGCACCGAACACATAAAAGAATGCGGGCACCAACACGATGCCGCCACCGACACCCAATAGGCCAGCAAGCACGCCAGCCACGGCCCCCGTGATCAACAAGAGAACGAGCATTTGTACAAGGAGCATCGGATCAGTCATGGTTTTGCCTTTTCATCCGCGTGCGTTCACGCCGTCAAATTATCTCTCGCTGCGTGCATCATTTCGATAGCATCGACAACCGTATGCGATCCAGAGGAGTGTTTATGCGCATTTTCTGAAAGATGACGTTTCCAATAACGCGCGCCCGGTTGGCCCGCGAATATACCCAACATATGACGCGTGACTTGTCCCAGCTTGCCACCCTCCGCGATATGCGCATCGATATAAGGCAGCATCTCCATCACAATATCTTCGCGTGTGCGCTCAACCTTGGGTGCGCCATAGATCATATGATCCGCCTCCATCAGTATATCCGCGGGCTGGTGATAGGCCGCACGTCCGATCATCACACCATCCATTCCCCGCTCCAGTGCGTCTTGCGCCTGTGCGAGCGTCGTGATGCCGCCATTGAGGCTGAGGTGCAGCGCAGGAAACAGCCCCTTCATCTGTTGCACCAGACCATAATCAAGTGGTGGAATATCGCGATTTTCCTTTGGGCTTAGCCCCTGTAGCCAAGCTTTGCGCGCGTGGATTGTGAACCGTCCAACCCCTGCCCCAGCAACGCGCGCGAGGAACTCTGGCAGTACGTCGCTCGGGGTTTGATCATCCACTCCTATGCGGCATTTCACAGTCACTTCTACTGCGGACGCTTTGATCATCGCCGCGCAGCACTCTGCGACTAGCTTAGGATCACGCATTAGAATCGCACCGAACGCGCCGTTTTGCACACGATCCGATGGACACCCAACGTTGAGGTTGATCTCCGCATAGCCATGCTCTGCACCGATGCGCGCAGCTTCTGCCAATTCCGCAGGATCAGAGCCACCAAGCTGCAAGGCCACAGGATGTTCCACAGTTGAATATTTCAGCAAATGCAACGCACCACCGCGGACAAGCGCAGGCGAGGTGACCATTTCCGTGTACAAAAGCGCACGTGACGACATCTGTCGATGAAAGAAGCGACAATGCCTATCCGTCCACTCCATCATCGGTGCTACGCTTAAGCGGGCAGCACGGGCAATAACGGCAGTAGTATGTATGATCTGATCTGTCATGCGCAGTTTCGATAGACCACTTTGCCCAGCGCGTGAAGCAATTTGATTAACTCTCTAGCTCTATCCGGAAATTGAGCAGCTTTGCACCCTTGCCTTGCCTCCATGCATCTGGTCCACCACTATATAACAAACCTCAGAGGGAGCGTTCTCATGACCAATTTTGCCAAAACCCGCGCTATGCTCGATATCCCTGAAGGTATGATTTACCTCAACGGCAACTCCCTAGGCCCAATGCCCAAGGCTGGACCAGACGCAATGATGCGGTTCATGAACGAGGAATGGCGCACAGAGCTGATCAAAGGGTGGAATACCAAGGGGTGGTTCATGCAAACCAACACCATAGGCGATCGCATTGGCAAATTGATCGGTGCGCCCAAAGACAGCGTTGTGGTCAGTGACACGCTTTCTATCAAAGTGTTTCAAGCAGTGGGAGCGGGACTGGCGCTGGTGCCGGATCGTAAGTTGATCCTCTCCGACACGGGTAACTTCCCCACCGACCTTTATATGGTGCAGGGCTTGGTGAAACTGAAAGAAGACGGTTACAAGCTTCGCACGGTCGCGCCTGCGGCAGTTCTAGACGCAATCACCGATGAGGTTGCCGTCGTGACCCTCACAGAGGTGGATTACCGCACAGGTCGCAAGCATGATATGAAAGCGATCATCGACAAAGCCCATAGTGTCGGCGCTGTTGTGGTTTGGGACCTTGCGCATTCCGCAGGCGCTATCCCCGTGGACGTCTTAGGCACAGATGTCGATTTCGCGGTTGGCTGTACTTACAAGTTTTTCAATGCGGGTCCCGGTGGTCCGGCGTTCATCTATGTAGCCCCCCGCCTTATTGAGACCGTCGAGCCAGTACTGTCCGGATGGTACGGCCATGAAGCGCCGTTTGCCTTTGATACAGACTACCGCCCAATGCCCGGCAAGATTGACCGTATGCGCATTGGCACGCCCTCTATCGCCTCCTTCGCAATTCTCGAAGCCGCTTTGGATATTTGGGAAGACGTTGATCTTAATGATGTGCGCACCCGCTCTATTGAATTGATGGAGTTGTTCATCCACGAGGTCGAAAGCCGCTGTGATGGTGTCACCCTCGCGGGTCCGCGCAATATGGACGAGCGCGGCTCACACGTGTCGTTCGAATTCGAGCACGGCTATCCCTGCATGCAAGCCTTGATCGAGCGCAAAGTGATCGGTGATTTCCGCGCGCCCAACATGATGCGGTTCGGGATTACCCCCCTATTTATTGGGGAAGCGGAAATCCTAAAGGCGGTCGACATCCTTGAAGATATTCTGAAAACACACAGCTATAGAGAAGATCGCTTTCAGGTTCGCTCTGCCGTTACTTAAAAACGCCCTTATCCCATTTGTCAGGACTTTGGCTTATGACCACCCGCCTAACCTTCCCTGTGACTGGACTTAACTGCGCCTCCTGTTCTGTGCGCGCTGAAACTGCGTTAAGCAGCGTTGTGGGGGTGTCAGACGCACAGGTTAATTTCGCGACCGGGCAAGCGGATGTTTTTTTTGAGGCCAATACTGAGGCCCAAACGCTGGTCGACGCCCTCGAGGCGGTCGGGAAACCTGCACAGCCCGCCACGACCCGGTTTGATATCCATGGGATGAGTTGCGCATCCTGTATCTCTCGCGTGGAAGCAGCGCTTTTGAAACCTGCTGGGGTCTTATCTGCCGATGTGAATCTCGCGACGGGTCAAGCGGTTGTTTTAGCTTTGGGCACCCCATCCAGCGCACTAATTCTTGCGGTGCAGGACAGCGGGAAAAACGCGACCCTTGTGGATGATACTGCCACGTCACACCCTAGCGTCAGTCATACCGACGACGCCGCATCCAATAAGCGCGCCTTTATCATAGCCGCCCTTCTTACCTTTCCCGTGTTCATTTTTGAAATGGGCGGACATGCGTTTCCGGCCTTTCAGCATTGGATTTCCAGCACCATAGGGATCCAAAGCAGCTGGATGGTGCAATTTGCGCTAACTGCTCTGGTTCTGTGCATCCCCGGTCGAGCTATCTGGACAGCCGGCCTAAAGGCTCTGCGCACATGGCAACCTGACATGAACGCATTAGTAGTCCTCGGCTCCGGCGCCGCCTTCTTTTACTCCACCCTCGTGCTTTTCGAACCAAACCTACTGCCGCAATCCGCCCGTAATGTGTATTTCGAGGCCGCAGCCGTCATCATAACCCTGATCCTCGCAGGTCGCTGGATGGAAGCGCGTGCAAAGGGACGTACAGGTGCAGCCATCGCCCGCCTTATCGCGCTGCGCCCCAACAGCGCGACGGTGGAGCGCGATGGCACACGTCAAGAAATCGCGATTGAATCCCTTACCCTAGGCGACATCATTCACGTCCGCCCGGGTGAGCGGATCGCAGTGGACGGTATCGTCACATCTGGCGACAGTTGGGTGGATGAAAGCATGCTAACCGGCGAACCGCTTGCGGTGCAAAAGACTACAGGCGCGCATGTCACCGCAGGCACTGTGAATAGCACAGGCAGTTTCGCCTTCAAAGCGCATGCCATTGGAGCGGATACGGTCCTCAGCCAAATCATCGAGATGGTACAAAAGGCGCAAGGCGCGCGACTACCCGTGCAAAACTTGGTCAATAGAGTCACCGCATGGTTTGTCCCTGCGGTCTTGGCTCTCGCGGCGCTGACAATCCTCGCTTGGTTATTTTTAGGCCCTGATCCGGCGTTAAGTCACGCACTTGTCGCTGGTGTCGCGGTCCTGATTATCGCTTGCCCATGTGCAATGGGATTGGCCACGCCTATGTCGATCATGGTCGGCGCAGGTCGCGCAGCTGAACTGGGCGTGCTTTTCGCAAAAGGCGCGGCCTTACAAGAACTCCAGGGCATCAAAACAGTTGCCTTTGACAAAACAGGCACCCTGACACAAGGCAAACCAAGCGTGACAGGCATTCATCTGTTCGACACACTGGATGAACAAAGCGCGCTGGCCCTTGCCGCCTCTGTCGAAGTCAATTCGGAACACCCGCTAGCACAGGCAATCGTGGCCCATGCGCACGCGCGTGATATCCCCGTTGCGCCAACCGAAGCGTTTGAAAGTGCGACGGGGGGTGGCGTTAGCGCAATGATTGATGGCAAAAGTGTTTTAATCGGCAACCGTGCATTACTCGCAGCCAAGGGCGTCGATCTCGACGCGCATGACGCAACGCGCGCTAAGGGCACAGAAATTCTTATGGCGTTGGACGGCAAACTAGCCGCCCAATTCGAAATCTCTGATCCGCTAAAAGACACCGCCGAAGCGACAATCACCGCCCTAAAGAAATCCGGCATTCAAACCGTAATGATCACTGGTGATACTCACTTAACTGCGCAATCCGTCGCAGATAAATTGGGCCTAGATCACGTCATCGCAGGTGTTTTGCCAGGTGGCAAAGCCGACGCCATTCGCGCGTTGCAATATGATGGCCCTGTTGCTTTCGTAGGTGATGGCATCAATGACGCGCCCGCCCTCGCATCCGCAAACGTTGGCATCGCAATCGGCACCGGCACAGATGTAGCGATCGAAGCCGCAGATGTAGTCTTACTCGCGGGGGATCCGAACGCCGTTGTTGCCGCCTTTGACATCAGTTCAGCGACCCTGCGTAATATTCGCCAAAACCTGTTCTGGGCCTTCGGCTACAATGCGCTTCTGATCCCCGTTGCCGCGGGCGCGCTCTATCCTATGTTTGGACTTCTACTGTCCCCCGCACTTGCCGCTCTCGCAATGGCATTTTCAAGCGTGTTCGTAGTCAGCAATGCCTTAAGGCTTCGACGCGCAGGTTGTGCTTGATAGAGGCTTTCTAAGTCTCTTCATCCAATTCCTCAAAAAACGTTGCACAGGCGCGCCCCTTGCTTTTTGACGCATAAAGCGCGCGATCCGAGCACAACATCAATGCATCCAACCCCTCGGAATCCCCCCGAGAGCGCATTGCAATCCCGATACTTGCGGAAATGTGACATTGTGTCTGCTCAAACGCGATGGGTTTTTCGATCCCTCGGATGAGACGATTTGCAATCTCAAGCAATTTTTCCTTCTTCGTAAGCCCATCAATTAGGAACATAAATTCGTCGCCTCCCACCCGCGCAATCATATCGCCCTTGCGGGTTTCCGCACGCATGACCTTGGCCACCTCCTGCAAAACGTAATCGCCCGCTGCATGTCCTTGGGTATCATTCACTGACTTGAAGAAATCCAAATCGAGGTTCATCAGCGAGAACTCACTGTCTTCCGCCAAGGCGGCCGCTAAAATATGATCTGCGGCGCGGCGGTTCTTCAAGCCGGTCAATGTATCCGTGGCGGCCTGTTCTTCTGCTGCAAGTTTCGCCCCTTGCAAGCGGTGATTAAGATTGCGCGACGCATCCATCGCCGCTGACTTCGCTTCCACGAGATACAGCATTTCAATTGCTAAATCCGTTGCCGCAAAATCCGCACTGTTTAAACCGTAATCTTGAACGCCTTCCACAACCGAGATTCCAAAAGACAGGTTCACCAACGCGCCCTGCCCATCTGGCAGCTGAACTAGCACGCCTTTTAGCGCCGTAAACGGTTCATCGCGCAACTCCAGGTGCAGCTTGCTGCGCGCGCGTTGCGTGAGTTCGCCCATGCTTTTCACCGACCTTGGGCGATCAAGGCGAAACACTTCAAGAAACCGCTTTCCGATCAGGTCTATGTCAGCACGCATTTTCTTCAAAGTCGGCGCAACATGCACAATATGTCCGGTGTGGGTTAGTCGCAAATGCATCGGGCACAAAATATCAAACGCAGGTTCAAGTGCAGCCCAATTCAAAGCTGGGGCTTGCGTCAAACCACGATCCACAATCACGCGCGCGCCCCCAACTCGAACCTGTTACCAGCCGCAAACGCGCTTTCAAGCAGTGCTATTGCAATTGTTTCCACGCCTTCCTGACTGCCACCATATTCCAGCATAACCAGTGCGCCATAGTCATCAGCCATCGCAGTAAGCAGCCCAATCAGGACATGACCAAAGCCCAGAAGATCAGATCTTATCGTCAAACTGAATTGATTAACTGTATGTTCGCGCAATTCTAGATTTGGCAAAAACAGATCCGGCACGGCCAAGCGCGCGCGGTCATGTAAATCGTCTAAGGAATAGAGGAAATCGACGAAATCAACACCACCAAAACGCAACAATCGCCGCACCGCTTGTTGCGTGGGTTGCGACACCAAATATGTACCAAGGTTTTGCAGGAAATCTGCACAGTCGACATTCAGGACTTCAGTGGCACAGACGACAATCCGAGTGGTAACCGGCGTATCATACACCATCATCGCTTCAAAAGACAGATCCTCAAGGTCTGCTTTTGCACCGATGGCCCGCCAAGCGTCGTCTCCGTAAGTGTCTTTTACAAAAGCCTCAATCGACTTGTTAATTAACCCGTGCATTCCCAGTACCCTACTATGTCTTCAGGGCAAGTTTTGCCTTGTGGGTCTTAACAAAGAACTAATGCGGTTAAGGAACAGAGAGCTAAACGCCTAACATCCAAGCAAATCAGTTAAGTAATCGGCAATCTTTCTTAGAAATCTGTTGGTGCTCCGCCCTCGGACTTACGTCGTGCGACAAAGTCTGCCAGCTCTTCGAGGATTGCGTCGTCCATGGGTGGCTCTTCGAACTCTTCAAGAATTTGAAGGAACAGATTATGTGCACGCTCTGGGGTCCAAATGCCGCCTGCGACCTCCCAACCTTCATAGTTTTTCCAATCACTCAGGAAGGGCTGATAGAATGCGGTGGTGTAGCGATCTTGCGTATGTTGGATGCCAAAGAAATGACCGTCGTTTCCAACTGATTTAATCGCATCCAAAGCAATGTCATCAGGGCTCGTCGCGAATGTAGCAGGTTCCATATAACGCTGGATCTGTTGCAACACTTCGCAATCCATAATGAATTTCTCAGGGGATGCGATCAAACCACCCTCAAGCCAGCCCGCCGCGTGATAGACCATGTTCGTGCCAGACTGAACAGAGGCCCAGAGGCTATTCGATGTCTCCCACATAGCCTGCCCGTCAGGCACGTTGGCCGCACAAACGCCGCTAGAACGCATCGGCAGATCATAGAAACGCGCCATTTGGCCTGTCATTTGCGTCGCTCGCATATATTCGGGCGTGCCAAACGCAGGAGCGCCGCTTTTCATGTCCACGTTGGAGGTGAATGTACCAATCACACATGGACAGCCAGGGTTGATCAACTGAGCGAGGACCACCGCACACAAAGCTTCCGCCAAAGATTGCGCAACAGCGCCGGACATCGTCACAGGGGCCATCGCCCCTGCCAAAGTAAACGGCGTCACCACAAGTGCCTGACCACGTCGCGCAAGACGCATCCACCCGTCGATCATCGGAAAATCGTGTTTCAGCGGCGAGGTGGAGTTGATGTTAGTATACATACGCGGCTTGGCGTTGAACTCTTCATGGCTGAGACCGCCCGCGATGCGCACCATCTCCATCACATCCTCAACTCGCTCTTTTCCAAGACTATAGGCGTGCATCACCTTGTCGGTAATCGTCAGCTTGTCATAAAGCACATCCAAATGGCGCACAGAGGCATGCACATCCACGGGTTCCACCGGATAACCACCCGCGAAGTGAATACAGTTAAAATATTGCGTGAGCTTCAAAAGATTCTGACACATCTCGCGCGTACCAGGCACCTTTTTACCCAGCGCCATGTCCCAATAGTTGGGCGGGGACGAGACATTGCCAAAGAGAAGATGTTTGCCACCCACAGTAATCTTACGATCAGGATTTCGCGGGGTAATGTCGAATTGGCTGGGGGCTAGCGCAATTTTCTCCATCACGAAGTCACGTCCCATACGCACGATTTCGCCATCAATCTCGCAACCACCGCTTTTGCGCAGGATCTCAATCGCTTCGGGGTTTAGAAAGGCGATGCCGATCTCTTCAAGGATGCGCATGGCCCCATCATGAATCGCAGCAATGCCGTTTTCATCCAGAGGTTCCGTCGGGCGATCTATATTGACAGGAAGCCGCCAAAGGCTCTGTTCAATCGCAGCACTGCCCCGCCGTGTCGCTGCGCCTGCGCGCCCACCACCCCGTTTACGTCGATTGCCAGTTGCCGCCATCATACTCTCCAATCTGCTATGAGTATCAAACGCAAGGATGCGAGGCTTTAACAGCCTAACCGCGACTTATATTGTCGTAATCGCCTATCGACGCCCTGACTTTTCGATCAACCACGTGGGAAGTTCACCAATATCAGCCAAAACCGCATCTGCATGCGGCGCCAATTCAGCCGCGCGCGCAACGCCCGTGAGAACGCCGACCGCCGCCATGCCTGCTGCCCGTGCGGCTTGCAGATCATGGGTGCTATCGCCGAGCATGACAGTATGGAACGGGTCCACTTGCACATGACGACAAAACGCCAGCAAAGGTTCTGGGTCAGGCTTTGCGCCAAACCCGCTGTCAAAGCCACAAACGAAGTCAAACAAGTCACGCACGCCCGCTGCGCCTAAATGCGCCTCGGCCACTGCTTCGGCGTCATTGGTCATCACACCCAATTTGTAGCCTGAGTCTTTGAGACCTTGTAGAAACGGTGCAAGATCAACCGCAGGAGCTAGCGGCGCAACAGCTGCACTTTCGGCCAGTTCATGTTCAACCTGATCTACATCCTTGCGCTTTAGGACCCGCGCAATGACTTGCGAAATCTCATGATTACTACCCGCGATCGCAATTGAGTTTGACTGAAATTCTTGTTTCTCCAGATCAAAGCGCAACGCATGCACCAGCTCTCTGAGCAGGTCCTCATCACCCCCACATAACTTCGGAAAGAACCCTGCGGCCCATACATCCCACGTCCCGCGAAAATCGAAAAGCGTGCCGTCCTTGTCAAACAAGACACCCTTAAAGTTGTCAGCAACATTGCTCATGTCCAGCTCACCTCCGCACCACCGGGCATCGCTTGTCGCGCCTCGGCGACACGCTCATAGGGCACTTGCAACGCGTCGCAACACGAAATGATCCACAGATCATCCATCATCAAAAAATCAAGAACACAAAGCTGGAATTCGGGATCGCCGACACGTTCACGAATATCCGCTTCGCTAGAGCCGGTCGCGCCAAGGAAAGCAGGCAAAACATCCTCTTCCTGACCAACAATCCAGCCTAACGCATGTAGCGCAAACACTTCCGCAGATTCGCGTGACAAGGCCATCGCTCGCACTCCTTTTGTTTCTTGCGGACCATTCCCTAAAATCTGTGCGGCTTCAACGGTCTTTGCGCTTGCCGCGTTTCTTTGGATTGTCCAAACGATACTCCAAACGGTCCGCATAGGCTGCGCGCTTCTCAACGCTCATATCACTGATCCGCTGGATCGAGAGCTCGCGTCCAATTGTTTGAAGCCGCTGTGCGCGTTCGAACTGCGCGCTCATCACGGAAGATGCAGCAGCCGCATCAAACGTCTCTGCACGCAACAATTCTAGAAATGCCCGGTATGAAGCCTGATGCGCAGCGCGCGCTTCGCTGCGATATGACAAACGCGCCCTCATTTCTTGGCGCATCGCACGCTTGTCAGCGCGATCAAAGGCCCCCACATAGGGAAAGGCCGTTTCGCGCATACCTGGCCCACCGCCTTGTCTGCCAGGCCCTTTGGAGATGACGCCCACAACCGCACCGATCACCATCAGGTTCAACGCCAAAGACACCCCCAAAAGAATGCGAAACCGCTTTTTCAGCTTAGCGGGAGTCACTACTTTATTCGGGTCGTCACTCATTCCGCTCACCCTTTAAACAATGTAAAATCGAAGCCATCACCGTACTCCAGAACCTCCGAGAACGCGCTTGAATCCGTGCCCAGCACAGTGCCAAACGGCTCTATCAGCAATTGCGGCGGGCTTATCCCGATCCAAACGCCTGTTACCGCAGCCGTTGCAAGCCCTGCGAAAGCAGGCCAGCCGCCAATCGCCTCACCTAGCCCGGAAAACATATCTCTGAAGATCCCGCGTTTTGTAGCAGTTTCCGTCAGCACACCAAGCGAAGCTGGCTGCATCGCATCCGCATCGCTTAAGATGCGCGCCATAAAGTCTGGCGATGGCTCTGGCGGTGTGCGTCTGGTGAGGTCGAACATCTTGTTTAGCTCAGTCTCATCGCTCATGGCGCATCTCCTTCAAATCCGAGGGCGGCTTTACGCCCCTTTAATATCTGCGTCAGCGCGCGTTTGCCACGCGACGTTAGGCTCTCGACCGCTTCGACGCTTATCTCCATCACATCAGCAATCTCGGGGTTCGCCAATTCTTCGATATGACGCAACACAAGGGCCTGTCTTTGGCGCTCGGGCAATGCAATCAAGGCCGCTTGCAACGCATCAAGGCGCGCATTGCTTTGCATATCATCGGCGGCACTGGGGCTTGGATCGATTGGCTCGTCAATTGCATCAAGCGAGGTGCTTTGCACTTTGCGCAACCGATCAAGACAGAGGTTTGCAACCACGCGGTAAAGCCACGTCGTCACCTTCGCCTCGCCACTGCGCCACTCCGGTGCAATTTTCCAAACGCGCATCATTGCCTCTTGCGCCACATCTTCGGCATCCGCCTGAACACCCAACATCCGATAGGCTTGCTTGAAGGCGCGCGGGGCCAAGCGCAGTGTCAACTGACGCGCGGCGGCTTGATCACCGTTTGCATAGAGCTGCAAAAGCGCGTCATCGCTGATATCTATGCTGTGATCTAAAGCCATCGTCATGCGCGTCTTAGATTATCCGTTAATCCAATTGACGAACCTGCCCCACTTCAGGGGCAGGTCCAGTTCTATTTAGGCGAAGTTACTCGCCGCTTTTTTGCTTCTTGTGCTTACCACGCTTGCCATGCTTTGCCATCTCTGCGAACTCTTCCTCAGAGATCGAGCCATTGCCATCCGCATCCGCCCAATCAAACATCTTGGCACCGCGCCCTTCCGAGCGTCCTTTGGACATTTCTTCAAAACTCACCATACCGTCGCTATTCGTATCATGGCGCTTAATCATTTTCTTGGCACGTTTTTCTGCGCGCTTGCGAACAGACTGGCCCACCTCTTCTGCGCTCAGCATACCATCACCGTTCGTGTCCACTTTATCGAACCGCACGCGTGCATGCGCTGCCATCTCTTCGCGAGTCAGTGCGCCATTGTCATCCTTATCAATTGTGCTGAAGCTTGGCCGATCGTGACGCATCTTGCCCTCTTTCACTTCGCCCTCACCCGTTGCGGCCTGCGCGGCAAATCCTGTTGCAATAACCATGCCTGTCAATGCGATGCGTGCTGTCATGCGTGAAATCGTTGTCATCTGATCGTCTCCAGTCAATTCGCCCAAACGCGGGCCTCAAGGTGTAAGGCATTTTTTGCCTGCTGTGGTAGGTCAAACGCGGCACGCGAAAACTTCCGTCGCAGTTTTTTCAACTTTTTTAATTCATCTCGCGACATCGCGCCGCAAGATCACGAAATCCCGTTGAAACAGGGTGCTTTGGTTACATTTTCATGGCATAGACGTTTCAAATCATTGCGCGTTCTCAGGAGGTCCCCTTATGGTTTCAATAAACGAGCAGCACGGAGAGCGTGCGCTTTGGCCCGCATTGCGCCGTGGATGGCGTGGAAAATGCCCCAATTGCGGTGAAGGTCGTGTGCTGCACAGCTATCTCAAAATGCGCGAGAGCTGCTCAAACTGTAACCAAGATTTCAGCGCCGCGCGTGCCGATGATGGCCCTGCTTACCTGACGATTTTGATTGTCGGACATATTGCGACGATCTTCATGCACATCGTTTTCGTACATTTCCGCCCCGAACCGATGGTGCTATTCACATTATTTGCAAGCATCGCGGTGTTCTTGTCGCTCTACTTGTTGCCACGCTTCAAAGGCGCAATCGTGGGCTATCAATGGGCCAAACGCATGTTCGGCTTCGCACATCAGGACGCAACATGAGCAACAGCCCACCCATCGACAAGACCGCGATACGCCACGCCAGCACGGTAATTGTGCTACGTGATCGCCACACGGCACCGCGTATCTTGATGGGCCAACGCGGGGCAAAAGCGGCGTTTATGCCGAATAAGTTCGTGTTTCCCGGTGGCGCTGTCGATGCGGCAGACGTAGACATCCCGCTTGCAGGAAAGATCAATCCACGTTGCCACACGCATCTCACCCAGAAAACCGATGCGGATCGCACACATGCGCTTGGCGTGGCTGCGATCCGTGAACTCTGGGAAGAAACCGGCCTCATCCTTGGAAAAAAAGGCGTATGGGACAGCACTCCGCCTGCAGATTGGACAGAATATGCCGCCACAGGCCACCTGCCCGACGCCTCCGCGCTTCAATTTGTGTTCCGCGCGATCACACCGCCGGGCCGGCCGCGCCGCTTTGATGCGCGCTTCTTTCTGATCGATGCAGAGGCACTGCACGGCGATATCGACGATTTCTCCAACGCGTCGGATGAACTTTCTCACTTGCAATGGATTGCACTGGAAGACGTGCGCAAGTTCGATTTGCCCTTTATCACGGAAGTCGTACTTGCCGAAGTCGCAGGGCGCAGCTCTAAAGAAGCAACGCCAGACAGCGTGCCGATGTTCCTCAACACTGAAGAAGAAAGCCTGTTCTTACGCCTCGCAGGTAACTCCCCACTCGAACACGCACTCAAACCCTAAACGCTTCTTTGGTCCTTAAATACCACGGGGGCAGCGCCCCCTCATCATCCGAAATCTAGCGTACCACCAAAATCAAAAGCAAAACACTGGCTGACAGAAATCCAATCGCGATACCTTCGCGCATGCTTAACCGTTCTTTGAATACCAACACAGACACCATAAGCGAAAAGATCAACTCGATCTGCCCCAAGGCCTTCACGTAGGCGGCCGTTTGCAAAGTGAACGCCAAAAACCAGCCCAAAGATCCTCCAAGACTCATCAAGCCAATCCAAAGGGCTTTGCGCCTTGCGCCCCAAACTGCTCAAATTTGACCTTGCTCAAAGACGCGCAACCAAAGGCTCATCGCGCAGAATTGCATCAAAGTTACTGCCGACAAGGTCACAGCCGCGCGCAGCAAAGGCGCATCTGCCCCGACCTCCAACGTGGCCGCTCGGTAGGTGACGCCGGAGATCGCAAACAACAAACCCGATGCCAAGCCTAGCCCCGCCGCACGCGTAAACAACCGCTCTTGCAAAGATCCTTTCGCCTCTGGCGCGCTGGACAGCAGCAAAACGCCTGTCAGGCCGACCAAGATCGCCACCAACCCAAGGATCGAGACGCCTTCGCCTAAGATTATGAAGCCGATTAAAGCGGCTTGAACGACTTCGGTCTTCTTGAATGTAATCCCCACCGCGAAATTGCGTTCACGAAACAAAGCAACCACGCACACAGTCGCCAAGATCTGCGCCAAGCCGCCAAGACAGCTGCCAATAGTGGGGCAGAATAGGCAAAACGCGCGAACGTCGCACCGCCCGTGCTCAACGCACCCATGCTCAATTTCTTTTGTAGCATAAAGCGCAACGTCTGAAAGATCGTCGCGCCAATTGTGGCGTAAACCCAAAGTTCCATGAATCTGCCTATGCCCGATCAGCCGTGAGAGGACCAGAGCGGATGGGCTACAGGCTCTTTCGCCTTGAAGAAATAGCGACGAAAAACATCGCCGTAGGATCGATAATGATAGCCTTCATTCACCGCTAAAAACCGGTCTTTTTCGCTCTCGTAAAGGACGGGCAGATCATACCAACACACATCAGGATGCATATGGTGCACCGAATGGAAATTATTGTTTAAAAACAAAAATGCGAGAATACCGCGATCTTCGATGATTACGGTTCTACCGCGACTTAAGGTATGCGCGCGATGCTCCAAATACGTGCGGATCTTCAATATTGAGAGGCCGAAATAAACCGCAATCAAGTAGGCCCAAACAGGCATTACGCTGATCTCAACAATCCACCAAAGCGGCAAAGCAACAGCTGGGATATGCCAAATCCATCCAACCAACACACGGCGATCTCCCGCTTTGATCAGGCGCAAATCGCCTCGCATAAAAGCATACTGCCCAATTGCAGGTCCCACCACCAAACGACCTAGTAAAGTGTTGTTAAAGATCAACAAAACACGCTCTAATCGGTTAAGGCCAGACCACACTTTCGGATCTAAATAACAGCTTTCAGGATCATCGTAGGGATCGGTCAAACGGCTATCCACGTGATGCGCAAGATGCGTATCACGAAACCGCATGTAAGGAATGGTGAAACTGAGCGCTGGAAAAACCAAAGCCGCGTTCAAGTGAATATTCTTGAACGGATGCCCATGCATAACCTCATGGGTCAGTGACGAATGCAGCGCTATTGAAAGAACCGCCAAGGCAACGCCCAAAGGCATCCAAAATGCTGCAACCCAAGTTGTAGATATCGCAAACAGCCCATAGCACAGGCCAAGCGTCGCCCATGTGGGCCATTGATAACGGCGCGAAGAGGCACTGTGGACTTTGTGTTTCACGAATCCTGCCCTTGATAAACAGCTGAAACCTCAGCACGAATAATCCGCGCGATCTGCTGGCAATCCTCAATGCTAAAAGTCAGCGGTAAGCGCATATCCACAATGCCACGCAAAATGTCATCGGTCGCAAGCATCGGCTCGGAGGGGGCATAGCGCCAACTGTCATAGCGAGACGTGAACGCGACAGGTTCTGCGCCGCCAAACCACTTCAACTCAACCCCACGCGCACCGCAACGCGCAATGGCATCATTCACAGCCGCATCGCTCCACCCTTCCAGCAAGAATTGGATCGACGAGCCAACGTAGCTCTCTTTTTCGTGCCGTTTCACCACCGTGAGCCCCGGCGTGTCTTGCAATCCGTCCTCAACAGCGACGTAGCGTTCATTCCAGCGCGTGACCTGCGTGTCTAAATCTGCCAATTGCGGGCGTAAAATAGCCGCGCGCAAATGATCCATTCGACCTGAAATATTGGGCGTTTCATATTTGATATTCGCGAATGCCTCTTTGGGCGGTCCCGCCAAATGCCGCTCAAACAACATGTAACTGCCCGATAGCATTATCGCGCGCGCCATCAATTCATCATCATCCGAGACCAGCAAACCACCCTCACCCGAGTTCACATGCTTGTAGGTTTGACACGAATAACAACCCATCACACCATGACGACCCGAGAACGTATCGCCCCACTTCGCGCCCATAGTATGCGCGCAATCCTCGATCACAGTGATCCCTGCCGCGTCACAAATCGCCATCAAGCGATCCATGTCACACATGTGGCCACGCATGTGGCTCAGCATCAACACATCCGCGAGATCGGCTTTCGCCGCCAAATCATCCAGATCTATCGTAAGATCGCGGGTCACACCTACGAACACAGGCACGCCGCCAACAGCGGCAATCGATCCGGGCACAGGAGCTAATGTGAACGCATTGCTCAGGACTTTGTCGCCTGCTTTCACCCCAACCGCGCGTAAGGCTGTCGCCATCGCATATCCACCAGAGGCCACTGCAAGACAGTATTTGGCATCCACAGAGGCTGCGAATTCCTGCTCGAGCAATGCAGTTTCGCCATGTTCGCCTTCGGCGATATTGTATCGGTGCAACCGGCCAGATTTCAGAATTTGCAGCGCCGCCTCGATCCCAGCGTCAGGGATCGGCTCTTGTTGCGTAAAACTGCCTTGGAATTTTTCACTCATCTCTAAGGTCCCAATAATTTCGTGGCCATAGCAGGCAAATTAACGAAGTGATCTAGCAACGCATCGGGTCTCAATGCGCGAATATCCGCTTGCCCCGCAGTCGCGCCCGGCCCGAATGTCACCAGCACACTTGGTACGCCCGCTGCGCGCGCGGTTTTGTGATCCGTAATCGTATCCCCAATCAAGCAGGAGCGTTTCACATCGCCCCCCGCACGCCGCACCGCTTCAAAGAACGGCTCTGGGTCAGGTTTGCGCACGGGCAGCGTGTCTGCGCCGATCAAAGAACCAAACGCATCCCGCACACCCAACTTCGTCATCAAGATCTCGGCCAGATATTCCGGCTTGTTTGTGCAAATACCTACCTTGAAACCATCTGTGCGCAACTGCTCCACCGCATTCATCGCGCCATCATAAAGCCTTGTGTGCACATCTATCGCTTGCTCATAGGCGCGCAACAAAGGCTGATATTGCGCATTCAAAAGCTCTGGGTCGGCAGCTTGGCCCGTTTCACGCTCAATACCAAGTGACAACATTGCGCGCCCCCCGCGCAACGCCACGCCCGCATCCGTTTCAGGCTTCAGACGCACAGCCATCCCGAGGCTCTCAAAACAGGTGTTCGCGGCAGCCAAAAGATCTCCGCTCGTATCTGCAAGCGTTCCATCAAGGTCGAAAATAACGGTGCGCATGCGCTCTCCTGCCAGAAATCGCTGACCCCTCAAGGTTAAGCGCTTGTTACACGCCGCAATCTTGTGTGAACTCACACGCCTTGCAGCATCTCAAAGTTTAGGTAGAACGAGCCTTAACAAATTGCAAAGAGTATTCCCTATTATGAGCATTGCTCTGATTATCCTTGCTGCTGGCAAGGGCACCCGAATGAAATCTGATCTGCCCAAGGTTCTGCATCACATTGCGGGCGCACCAATGTTGGTGCACGCGATGAAAAGCGGTGCAACTTTAGATCCTGCGAAAACGATCATCGTCGCAGGTCACGGCGCTGAACAGGTCAGCGATGCGGCAAAAGCGTTTGATGAGACTGCGGACGTGGTTTTGCAGACCGAGCAGTTGGGTACGGCGCACGCGGTAGCTCAGGCGAAAGAGGTTCTGTTTGATTTCGACGGTGATGCGCTAGTTCTTTATGGGGATACACCCTTCATCAATCCTAAAACGTTGGAGCATATGACCGCAGCACGTTCGGACCATGATGTTGTTGTCTTGGGCTTTGAAGCCGCTGATCCGGGCCGTTATGGACGTCTAATCATGGAAGGTGAGCACCTTAAAAAAATCGTGGAATTCAAAGATGCATCAGATGAAGAGCGTCAAATAACCCTTTGTAACAGCGGCGTTATCTGCGCAAAATCAGCCATCCTTTTCGATCTTATCGCTGCGGTTGGGAACGACAATGCGTCTGGTGAATATTACCTCACCGACATCGTCGAAATAGCCCAAAGGAAAGGTCTGAATGCGACCTCAGTAACCTGCGATGAAAGCGAAACGCTTGGTGTAAATTCCCGCGTACAGCTCGCAGAAGCCGACGCAATCTTTCAAAGCAAAGCACGTGTCGCATTGATGGAAGCCGGTGTCACACTACACGCGCCAGACACGGTTTATCTGTCCCACGACACGCATATTGGTCCTGACACGATCATCGAACCGAACGTTGTTTTTGGCGCTTCGGTCACGGTTGAGAACGGCGCAAATATCCGTGCGTTCAGTCACTTAGAGGGCTGTCACGTTAGTCGTGGCGCGACCGTTGGCCCTTACGCACGCTTGCGCCCGGGGACAGAACTTGCTGAATTCACCCGCGTTGGCAACTTCGTTGAAATCAAGAATGCGGTAATTGATGAGGGCGCGAAAGTTAATCACCTGTCCTACGTCGGCGACGCCCATGTGGGTGCGCGCGCGAACATCGGTGCGGGCACAATTACTTGCAACTATGACGGCGTGATGAAGCATCACACAGAAATCGGCGAAGACAGCTTTATCGGGTCTAACACCTTGCTGGTCGCCCCTGTTGCTATTGGCGCAAATGCCATGACGGCAAGCGGCACTGTGGTGACACAAGACGTGCCTGATGATGCTTTGGCGATTGCACGTAGCAAGCAAATCAACAAAACAGGCTTAGCAGTTAAATTATTCGATATGTTAAAGAAAAAGAAAAATAACAGTAAAAAAGAAGTATTATAATGTGCGGAATTATTGGGGTGCTTGGACAGCACGAAGTGGCGCCAACCCTTGTCGAAGCGCTCCGTCGCCTCGAATACCGTGGCTATGACAGCGCGGGAATTGCAACTGTAAACAATGGCGTACTAGATCGTCGCCGCGCCGTTGGTAAATTGGTTAATCTCTCTGACCTTCTGGTGCACGAACCGCTCGCGGGCAAGTCAGGTATCGGCCACACCCGCTGGGCCACGCATGGATCGCCGACAACGGACAACGCGCATCCCCACCAAGCTGGTCCTGTCGCTGTCGTGCACAATGGCATCATCGAAAATTTCCGTGAATTGCGTGAAGAACTTGCAGGATACGGTATCAATTTCGTCACCGAGACGGATACAGAAACCGTTGCTCTGCTCACGCAGCACTACATGGAAAGCGGCCTTAGCCCAGCTGACGCGGCTGAGAAGACTATTTCCCGACTAGACGGTGCGTTTGCTTTGGCATTTTTGTTCCACGGCGAAGAAGACCTGATGATCGCCGCACGCAAAGGCTCGCCGCTTGCCATTGGACATGGATCGAAGGAAATGTACATCGGCTCCGACGCAATCGCATTAGCCCCTTTAACCAATCGCATCACATACTTAGAGGAAGGTGACCGCGCCGTTCTGACCCGTGACAGCTTGCTCATATGGGACAACGCAGGTCACCAAGTCGGCCGCGAAATGCGCGTTATCGAGATTGATACAGCCAAGGTCGATAAGGCTGGTTTTGACCACTATATGGCGAAAGAAATCACAGAGCAGCCAGCCGTTGTCGGGGCCGCCGTGAACAACTATCTCCCTGCAGGCGGTGATCAAATCGCTCTGCCCGGTGGTAATATTGATTTCTCAAAGATTGAACGCTTGAGCATGGTCGCCTGCGGCACAGCATTCTATGCCTGTCTTACCGCAAAATACTGGTTTGAAAAACTTGCGCGCATTCCCGTTGAAGTCGATGTGGCTTCAGAGTTTCGCTACCGTGAACCGCCGATCCCCAAGCAAACCGCTGCTTTATTCGTCAGCCAATCCGGTGAAACTGCTGACACACTAGCAGCGCTGCGCTACTGCGCGGGTAAGGCCGACAAGATCCTGTCTGTGACCAATGTTGCGGAAAGCTCCATCGCGCGTGAAAGCGATCAAACCTACCCGATTTTCGCGGGCGTCGAAATTGGCGTGGCCTCAACCAAAGCTTTCACGTGCCAGCTTACCGTTTTGTTATCATTGGCGCTAAAAGCTGCGCAAGATCGCGGTACGATGTCTGAGACAGAACTGAAAGACGCAGCCAACGCAATGCGCTCTGCGCCCGGACTTTTGAACGTCGCGCTAGAGCAATCAGATGCTATCAAGCACCACGCACGCAAACTTTCACAAGCGCGCGACATCTTGTTTCTGGGACGTGGCTTGATGTATCCAATCGCCCATGAGGGCGCATTAAAATTAAAAGAAATCAGCTATATACATTCCGAGGCTTATGCATCAGGTGAACTCAAACATGGTCCGATTGCGCTAATTGACAAGAAAGTACCAGTCGTCGTTTTAGCACCATCCGATGAGCTTTACGACAAGTCTATATCCAATATGCAAGAGGTCATGGCCCGCTCTGGCAAAGTACTTTTGATTTCTGACCGTAAAGGATTAAAAATCGCGGGCGATGTGTGGGGAGAAATCGTAATGCCCGAGTGTGATCCTTTGATCACACCGATCATCTACTCTATCCCTGCCCAGCTTCTGGCTTATCATACTGCTGTCGCGAAAGGCACAGATGTGGATCAGCCGCGCAACCTCGCGAAGTCCGTGACTGTCGAATGACCCTTGAAGAGGCCCTTGACGCATTGAGCGCACGCATCGAGCCAGGCCGAGCAGACGGCATGGCAAAATACCACAAGAGCAAACGTGAGTATCTTGGAATCGCCAACCCTGATGTGAATGAGCTCACCAAGAACTGGCGCTCCGATCTTGATGTAAACTCGCGCGTACGCCTTGCGAAAGAACTGTGGCATACGGATATTTTTGAAGCACGCTTGGCGGCCTCCAAGCTTTTGACACAGGCGCGCATACGACCTGACGATGCAGCTTGGGAGTTAATCAAAAGTTGGGTACCCAGTTTTGACAGCTGGGCCATCGCTGATCACGCTTGCATGGCGGGACAAAAACGGCTGGTCGCGGATCCTATACGGCTAGATGAGATTGAGGCTTGGACAACCTCGGATCACATGTGGACACGACGCGCGGCCTTGGTGATCACCCTGCCCTGGACCAAACAAAACAATCCAAAGCAAGCAGAATTAGACGCGAGAGAGCGCATTCTAGGTTGGGCTGCAAGCTATGTCGACGATCACACCTGGTTTATCCAAAAATCGATTTCATGGTGGCTGCGCGAGCTTGGCAAACACGATGCCGCGCGTGTAAGCATTTTCCTTGACCAATACGGCGACACGATGAAACCTTTTGCCCGCAAGGACGCAGCAAGAAAGCTACTCAGAGCTTAACCACCTGAAAAGACTTCGATTTCGGGAAGTTCGGTCAAGGGCGCTTCGATTAAACGGAACGCGGCAAGGGACAAACGGCTGCCTGCGGAACCTGAGCCTTCAATCGGAGTCATATAGACTTGCACGGATTTGCCAGTGCCGGGATAGACTACACGGCCTTTTCCAGCAGCACTCACCAATGGCGTTTTGATCCAAAATCCCGCTTGGGTCGGATCGCCAAGCGAAGCAACCGTCAATCCAAGTCGTTTTTCTACTGTTGCTACAGGAACCGCAGCAGCCTCTTCACGCTCTTGCGCGGTGGTGACATCAAACTCTTCCACCGTGCGTGCCTCTTTTGGAACCACACGACCTAAACCGGCAGGGCGCACTTTTGGACGCAATTGATCGCTCGATGGAGCAACCATTTCGGGGGCGTCCACCTGTTTCGGGGCCTGCGCACAAGCAGTAAGCGCAAAACACGCGGCAATTAATAAGATACGAGCCATAAAGGCATGATTAAGCCCTCCAGCGCAGAACGCAATAACGTGTTCGCACATGTGTGGAACTCCTCTTGCGGCGCTTCAGTGCGCGCATTAGTTTATGAGCATGAACACACCTCTGATTGACCCTTTCGCCCGCGCCATCACCTATTTGCGCGTCTCTGTGACAGATCGTTGCGATTTTCGCTGCGTCTATTGCATGAGCGAAAACATGCAGTTCTTGCCCAAGAAAGAACTGCTGACCCTCGAAGAGTTGGATCGCATGTGCTCCACATTTGTAGATCTCGGCGTGAAAAAGCTACGTATCACGGGGGGGGAACCGCTTGTGCGACGTGATATCATGACATTTTTCCAAAGCATGAGCCGCCATTTGGACAGTGGCGCGTTAAAGGAACTCACGCTCACCACTAACGGAAGTCAGCTCGCACGCTTTGCAGAGCCGCTTTACGCCGCAGGCGTGCGCCGCGTGAACGTATCTCTTGATACTTTGAATGAAGAAAAGTTCGCACGGGTGACCCGTTGGGGCCGTCTGGCACAGGTCCTAAAAGGGATCGACGCCGCACTAGCGGCTGGTTTGAAAGTAAAAATCAACGCGGTTGCGTTAAAAGATTTCAACGAAGACGAGCTGATCACAATGACCGAGTGGTGTGCAAGCCGTGATATTGCTCTGACTTGGATTGAAGTGATGCCAATGGGCGATCTTGGAAATGAGGATCGTGTGGGGCAATATTGGTCGCTGAAGGATCTACGCAGGCAACTCGCGGAGCGCTACACGTTGACCGAACTCAGCGAGCGCACGGGCGGCCCTGCGCGCTATGTGCGCTTGGAGGAGACGGGTCAAAAGATCGGCTTCATTACACCGCTCACGCATAATTTCTGCGAAAGCTGTAATCGCGTGCGCTTGACCTGCACGGGCGAGCTTTATTTGTGCTTAGGTCAAGAAGACATGGCAGATCTGCGCGCGGCTTTGCGCAACAACCCGAAAGACAACGCACCTTTAAAGCACGCGATACATGACGCTATCGGTTTGAAACCGAAGGGCCATGATTTCGACTATTCGCGCCAGAAGGCGGATGGCCAAGTCACACGCCATATGAGCCACACAGGCGGCTAGGTCCAGTCGCCTTACGTGCTGCAGCACGTAAGGCGACTGTGCGTCAGTGCACGCAAGGTGATTTCGTATGCGGAATTGTGCAATCTCACTGTAAGCTCTACATCCTCCCCAAACACCAATAGGAGGTCTACATGTCCGTCAGTTCCCGCTTTGAAACTTCACAAGCTACGCCAACCCTGGAAGGCGCTGGCGTCCACTTGCACCGCGCTTTCGGGTTTCAGGACCCGACCGAATTGGATCCTTTTCTCCTTTTCGATGACTTTCGCGGCGATCATCCTGACAAGTTCGAAAAAGGCTTTCCTTGGCATCCACACAGAGGCATCGAAACGATCACATATGTTCTGAATGGCACGGTTGATCACGAAGATAGCCTTGGCAACACAGGCGCGCTCGGCGCAGGTGATGTGCAATGGATGACCGCAGGTTCAGGGATCATGCATCAGGAAATGCCGCATGGGAACGCGCAAGGACAAATGCATGGATTTCAGCTTTGGGCGAACTTGCCTTCGTCCCTCAAGATGACGGCGCCGCGCTACCAGGACGTTAAAAATAAAGAAATCCCCGAGGTTATTGACGACGATGGCACACGCGTCAAAGTCGTGGTCGGCGAATTCTGGGGCAAGCGTGGTCCCGTCGATGGCATCGCCGCAGACCCGCAATACATTGATGTCTTCGTGCCTGCTGGCGTGAATAAAACCTTCAAGCTAAGTCACCACAGACGTGCGTTCGCTTATGTCTTCGAAGGCAGTGCTGCGTTTGCAGATGCCTCTGCACCGATGGGGGTACTCTTGGAAAAGGAAGTTGGCGGCGAAGAGGTCAATATTCGCGATCTGTCGGGCAACCGCACGCTCGTAAAATTTGGAGCGTCCGAAGAGGTCACGGTTCAAGCTGGTGACACTGGTGTGCGCTTTTTGCTAATCTCGGGACAGCCGCTGAAGGAACCTGTCGCGTGGCATGGGCCAATCGTGATGAACACTCGCGAGGAGCTAATGCAAGCCGTCAAAGAGCTGCGCAACGGCACGTTTATTAAGCCCGCGCACTAGGCCTTATGTAAGCCGAACCGCATTGTGCACCATTTGCCAATAAATGTCCTCAACCTCGCTCCGGCTGAGCGCGCCGCTGTCACGGTACCATGTGGTCACCCCCGTGAGCATCGCAATGACAGCGCGCGTGGCTACCTTTAGGTCGGTCATATCAAATACCCTCTCGGCCAACCCATGGTCCAAAATTTGCGTCAATTCCCCTTCATACTGGGTCCGCAACCTCTCAATTTCCGCGAAATTGTCATCGCTCAGATTGCGCAGCTCCATATAGGCAATAAAAACAGCGTCAGGGCGATCCAAATGAAACCCGATGTGAAACCGCGTGAACGCTTCAAGTGCTGCCAACGCGCTTTCGGCAGGTTTTTGCGCACACCGCGCGGCCAGCAGATCATCCATGTGCCGCTTCATTAGCTCGAACAAAAGCGCCTGCTTGTCGGGAATATAATTATAAAGTGCACCCGCCTGCACCCCCACGTCCGCCGCGATTTGGCGCATGGAAACAGCGGCGTAGCCATGTTGCGCAAATAAGCGCTGCGCCGATGCGCGAATTTTTGGCCCTGTTGAGGCCGAATGGGATCCTTGAGTGCGTGCCATTTGAAGACGTTAACTGAACATCCGTTCAGAAAAAACCAAAAACCGTCACACCCTTGTCAGTCCCAGCACTCTGCGCCAAAAGACGGGGTCTTTGTTGGAATGCACGTCTATGACCTTTCGTCTCTGCCCCACCCTTTTGATCGCTGTGCTTCTTTGTTCAGCCCTTCCTGCGTGCAAGAAATTTCCAGAACTCGAAGTTTCGGAGGCGCAATTTGACAACAAAACCCCCTATCCCAAGTTCGTCCCCCTCGACATTCTCTTAAAAGAACCCGAAGCGACGATCACGGATGAGGTTGAAAACAATCTCACTAGCCGTCGCGATACGCTTCAAGACACGCCCGTTGCGTCCTCTGAACAGGCGGAAAAGGCGAATGATCCCGTGCTTGATCGCCTCGATGCGCTGAATGCTCGTCGCGAGGCGCAAGCCGCCGCTGATCCGATTATCGATGATGCGCTACGCAAACGCATGGAAGGTGGGATAAACCCGCCAATGCTGCCAGAATAATCGCTGAAATCTGCGCAAAGCTTCATTGCACAGACGCCCGCACAGCAGTAAAGCCAACAGAACGAGCCGCCTCGCGCGCACCCATTTTAAGGAGCCCACCTCATGAGCCAGAATTCCCCTCTCCGTCTTGGCATTGCAGGTTTGGGCACGGTCGGCACTGGCGTGGTCAAAATAATCCGCCAGCAAGCCGCCCTTCTGAGTGCACGCGCAGGACGCGACGTTGTGATTTCAGCGGTCAGCGCGCGGGACCAATCGCGCGACCGTGGAGTTTCACTTTCAGGCTATGCTTGGGAAACTGATGCGGTCGCCCTGGCCAAACGCGACGATGTGGATGTTTTCGTCGAACTGATCGGTGGCGACACGGGCGTTGCGAAAGCCGCGGTCGAAGCAGCGCTCGCCCTTGGCAAAGATGTGGTCACCGCCAACAAAGCCTTGCTCGCGCATCACGGCCAAGCTCTCGCTCAAATGGCTGAAGCGAACGATAGCATTATCCGCTACGAGGCTGCCGTCGCAGGCGGCATTCCAGTGATCAAATCCTTGCTTGAAGGTCTAGCAGGCAATGAAATCACCCGCGTGATGGGCGTGATGAACGGCACTTGTAACTACATCCTGACCAATATGGAAAAGTCGGGCCGCGGCTACAACGCCCTCTTTGATGAATGCGCCGAGCTTGGCTATCTGGAAGCGGATCCCAACCTTGATGTGGGAGGGATTGATGCGAGTCACAAACTGGCGCTGCTCGCCTCGATTGCTTTTGGTACGCAGGTTGATTTCGACGCGGTCGAACTCGAGGGCATCCAACGGATCGAACTCCAAGACATCAATCACGCCGCTGACATGGGCTTTCGCATCAAATTGCTGGGCGTCACCCAAATGACAGGACGCGGCTTGGAACAACGCATGACGCCATGTCTTGTGCCCTCCGCATCGCCACTCGGTCAGCTTGAAGGTGGCACCAATATGGTGGTGATCGAAGGCAATCACGTTGAGCAAATCGTACTACGAGGACCAGGTGCAGGCATGGGGCCCACAGCCAGCGCGGTAATGGGCGATGTAATGGATATCGCACGCGGCATCCGTATTCCCACCTTTGGCATTCCCGCAGATCAACTACAAAAAGCCACCTCAGCAAAGGCCGCTAGCCCCGCGCCTTTCTATTTACGCGTTGGCCTCAAAGACAAGCCCGGTGCAATGGCGAAGATTGCGACGATCCTGGGTGAGGCAGGAATTTCCATTGATCGTATGCGCCAACTTGGCCACGCGGATGAAACCGCGCCGGTGTTGATCGTGACGCATAAGTGCATGCGCCAAACCCTTGATGAAGCACTGACGCAAATCGGCAAAAGCGAGGTGGTGGCGACACGCCCAGTCGCGCTGCGTATCGAAAACCTCTAAGGCTCTAAAGCCCTTTTTGGTCTGAAAATACCTCGGGAGAGCGCGAGAGGGCTGGCCCTCTCGCTCCCACCCTAAGAGCCAAGCGCCAGTATCTCTTCTTGCAAGCCCCGCGTCGCTAGGTCACTCTGAGATAAGCGAAGAAGGACCACTCCAATGAATAATTCTGTCGATTTCAATGACCGCATGCTCTCCCTCGGCCTCGCGCGCGTGGCTGAGCAAGCCGCGATTGCGTCCGCTAGATTGATCGGGCGCGGCGATGAAAAAGCGGCAGACCAAGCTGCGGTCAATGCGATGCGCGAACAGCTCAATCTGCTAGAGATCGCAGGTGTCGTTGTGATTGGCGAAGGCGAACGTGATGAAGCGCCCATGCTCTACATTGGTGAAGAAGTTGGCACAGGCTCCGGACCTGCCGTCGATATCGCGCTTGACCCGCTGGAAGGCACAACGCTCACCGCTAAAGATATGCCCAACGCATTGACCGTGATCGCGATGGGCCCGCGTGACTCCATGCTGCACGCGCCTGATGTTTACATGGACAAACTCGCGATTGGTCCAGGTTTCGCAGAGGGTATTGTCGCCCTAGATATGCCCTACGCCACGCGCGTTTCAGCGCTCGCCACCGAAAAAGGCTGTGCGCCGTCCGACATTACTGTGTGTATGCTGGAACGCCCACGCCATGAGGAAATGATCGCTGAAGTACGCTCTACTGGTGCTTCGATCCGCTTGATCACTGACGGTGATGTGGCGGGCGTCATGCACTGCGCTGAATCCGATCTTACAGGCATCGACATGTATATGGGCACGGGCGGTGCCCCAGAGGGGGTGCTTGCCGCATCGGCGCTAAAATGCATGGGTGGTCAAATGTTTGGCCGACTTTTGTTTCGCAATGACGATGAGCGTCGCCGCGCCAGCAAAGCGGGCATCACAAATTACGATCGCATCTACACGCGCGATGATATGGTCACACAGGATGTCATCTTCGCGGCCACAGGCGTCACAGGCGGTACATTGTTGCCTGCGATCAAACGCGAAGTCGGCTATATCACTACAGAAACGCTGCTGATGCGTTCAAAAACCGGCTCCGTGCGTCGCATGACCTACCGCCTGCCTGTAAACGCCTGAAAGTATGGGACCCTTCCTTAACGTCGAGCGTTCTTTGACAGGCCGCCGTTGGGTCGGTCCCGACCTCAAAGTCGCGCGCCAAGGCGAAGCGATTGCCCAAGCCACGGGCTTGCCGGCTCCCTTGTGCAATGTGCTCGCCAAGCGCGGCGTCACGCCGCAAGATGCCGACGCTTTTCTTGCACCAACTTTGAAGGATCTGTTGCCCAATCCGCGTTCCCTCAGGGACATGGAAAAGGCCACAGCGCGCATTCTCGCCGCCGTCAAAGCCCGCCAGAAAATCGCAATCTTCGCAGATTATGATGTGGATGGCGGCACTTCTGCCGCGCTGATCATCGACTGGCTGCGCCATTTCGATCAATCCGCAACACTCTATATTCCTGACCGTATCGACGAAGGCTACGGCCCAAATGACGAAGCTATGGCCATGCTCGCGGCAGCACATGATCTGATCATTTGCGTCGATTGTGGAACTCTGTCTCATGGACCTATCACCGCCGCTGTCGGCGCGGATGTGGTTGTGCTTGATCATCATTTGGGCGGCGAAACCCTGCCTCCTGCGCATGCCGTTGTGAACCCGAACCGCGCCGATGAAACCGGTGATCTCGCGCATCTCTGTGCGGCTGGCGTTGTGTTCTTAATGCTTGTTGAAGCGGGCCGACAGCTTAGGATCGACAACGCGACCGGCCCTAACCTTCTGAATATGCTCGATCTTGTGGCCCTTGGCACTGTTGCCGATGTCGCGCCTTTGATCGGTGTGAATCGCGCGTTGGTACGCCAAGGCCTCACCGTCATGGCGCGCCGCGAACGCACAGGGATCACCGCACTCGCCGATGTCTCGCGCATGGACACAGCGCCCAGTTCGTATCACCTTGGCTTCCTACTTGGCCCACGTGTCAATGCTGGTGGCCGTATTGGTAAGGCCGATCTAGGCGCGCGCCTGCTTGCCACACGCGACCCACATGAGGCCAAGGCCATGGCTGAGCGCCTTGATATGCTCAACACCGAACGCCGCGAGATCGAAAACAACGTTCGCGCCGCCGCGCTGGAGCAAGCGGAAGAACGTGGCTTTGACGAGCCACTCGTTTGGGCCGCGGGTGAGGGCTGGCACGCTGGCGTAGTTGGTATTGTTGCCTCCCGCCTCAAGGACGCAGCACATCGCCCTGCAATTGTCATCGGGTTTGACGGCGATGCGGGCAAAGGATCGGGCCGCTCGATTTCTGGCGTAGATCTGGGGGCTGCAATTCAAAAGCTCGCACACGAAGGTCTCATCGAAAAAGGCGGTGGTCATAAAATGGCAGCAGGCCTCTCGCTAAGTCGCGCGCAGCTGGAACCCGCTATGGCCCGCCTGTCCGAATTGATGGCAAAACAAGGCGCGGGAGATGCAGGTCCCGCTGATCTGCGACTTGATGGCATGCTTATGCCCGGTGCTGCCCAGATCGAATTGATAGAACAGCTGGAAAAAGCAGGCCCTTTCGGCGCAGGTGCCCCTGCTCCGCGCTTTGCCTTTCCCGATGTGGAACTCAAGTTCACCAAGCGCGTTGGCGAAACCCACCTTAAGATCAGCTTTGGCGACGGCTTAGGTGCGCGCATTGATGCGATTTGCTTTGGCGCAATGGACACGCCCCTTGGTCCGGCTTTAGAGAAACATGGCGGCAAACGCTTCCACCTCGCAGGCCGTCTCGAGGTCAATTCATGGGGCGGACGTCAAAACCCACAGTTGCGTTTAGAAGACGCCGCTCCTGCGTAATTTAAGCGCCAAAAACTTCTAAACAAAAACCTGATTTTACCTCTTGCGCGGCTCGGCGACTTTGCCTAAACGTCTCCTCACGCCACAGCGCGTCCCGTTCGTCTATCGGTTAGGACGCCAGGTTTTCAACCTGGAAAGAGGGGTTCGATTCCCCTACGGGATGCCAGTGGCGTCTTAGCCCTTATTTACATAAGAATTATCGTTAATTTTCGCAGCTATTTCCCGTAGGTTTTTCCCGTAGGTTTTCCCACCCAGCGACAGTTTATGACTACTCAGCGAAGACCGATCCCTTCCATCGCCCCGTATCAGCTCCACAAACTAAACAACGGATAGAATGAACTGGTGACCAAACGCCCTAGTCCATTCAAACACTCCTCTAGGCGTCTACCACCCTGCCTTCATACGCTTGATGGTCTAGCCCTCAAGGGGCTACGCGAAGCAATCAACCACGTAGACTGGTCGTTGCACTAGAAATGGCGCTGAGGCTTACATAGAGGGCCGTACAGGCGCATCTACACCAGCTGATACTACTCCATCTCCCTGACACCACAGCTTCTACATACGGCTCTCTGACGCACTTCATGGGTAGTTGTGTCATCGCTAGTCGTTAGCATCAGATCAGCAATCTTGTAGCTGAACTCATGACCACATGCACTGCACGTAAGGTCCATGTTTTTGTCAGATACAGCCGATAGCTTTATGTTCATGGGGAGAGCCTAAGAGGTCAGAATGACGTAAGCCTTCGCCAGTAGGGCCAACTGCATTCCTGTATGGGAGAAAGTTGGTTGGCCCAGCGGCGCATCGCAATAGAGCAAACTCCATCAACGCACCCTCGCCATGAGTACAGACCTAAGTGGCGGTATTGTCGTAAAAGTACGAGGCGGTTTGCCGATAATGCTACCGTTAGAACGAAATAGCGGCAAACTGTAAGCCAAAACTCGGCGTGCTGATGTCAAAGTAATCTATTGTGCTGTCTGTCTTTTTGTACCCGATGCTTGCAGTCAAGCTCTTCCAAATAGGATAGGATGCAGACACACTTATAGTTGTTTCATCACGCTCAACACCAAGCAGCACGCCACCATCCGCTTGCGAATAAGATGCTGACAATTTTAGAGGCTTTTTCGCCAATTGCGTCACTATCTGCCCACTCAACGCAAACTTAGTAGCCAATTCGTTTTCTACTGCGTCTCCAACTGTAAGGTTGAATGCA
>OCVR010000393.1_pt1 | contig 37037 bp, 27 predicted proteins | sample 1539091 | NCBI WGS metagenome assembly OCVR01 (sample SAMEA3355530, study PRJEB22509) | marine metagenome | biome: marine; feature: coastal ocean; material: water | place: USA | collected 2010-08-07 | depth 16 m | reverse complement strand
TGGCGACCCAGAAAAATTGCGCCAGGTATTTCTAAACCTTCTTAATAACGCCCTGAAATTCACTGAAAGAGGCTCTATTACGCTGACCGTCGAGCGTTGCGATAGCAATAATGAAGATACTATTGATCTAAGATTTTCGGTGATTGATACAGGCATCGGTATCGCTGATCAGTCACAGGCTCAGATTTTCGATCCATACAGCCAAGAAAATAGTACGGTTGCCCGACGTTATGGGGGTGCGGGCTTGGGCTTAGCTATTTGCAAGGAGATTATAGAGAAGCAAGGCGGCAGCATTGCTTTCACCAGTGAAAAAGGTATTGGCAGTACATTCTGGTTCGATTTAAATTTCAGTGCTGGCGACCCGACTAAATTCGAGCAGACCACAGTCCCAGTGACAATCCAAACTAAGCGTAAATCATTAAATATTCTTGCTGTTGACGACGTCGAAATTAATAGGAAACTACTTAAAGGCCAGCTGGAACAAAAGTCTTGGCGAACATTCCTGGCTGGAAATGGTCAAGAAGCCCTCGATATTCTGTATAGCGAAAAGATAGACTTAGTACTTATGGATATACATATGCCTGTAATGGACGGCATAGAAACGACAAAACGGATACGAGAGATGCCAGAATATGATCAAATGAAGATTATTGGCAGCTGCGCAATTCTTAGCGCGGAAATGCATGAAAGATGCCTAACTGCGGGCATGAATACGGTAGTCGAAAAACCCTTAGACATGAACAAACTTTCAACCTCTATCGCACACTTGTTTCCGGAAATTCAAGGTGGTACTCATAAGACACAGGCTGTTAATGACAATGAATTTATTGCAATGAATATTCTGCAAGACCACTGTGCAACGCTCGGCGCAGAAAAAGTTCGTTGCCTCTATGAGGAAGCTGAGGCTTCAGCTGCTCAGCTAGTAAGTCAGATTTGTGAGGCCTCGCTAGATGATTACCCATTAATTAATGGATCTGCCCACGCTTTAGCCGGACTCTGTTCAAACTTTGGATTTATAGCCTTAGGTGATAGCGCCGGCCAACTTGAGCAGAGAGACGTAAATAGTAAAAATTATGCCGCGCAATCGCAGGCTAATATTCAACAGCTAGCTGAATTCTGTGACCACACCTTTTTATACTTGCCCAATGTTATCTCTAAACTCTAAGCCAAAGGTAAGCCATCAGGCACTCTTGGCGTTTATGCTAATAGTCATGTTGTCCATGGCCATTAAGGCTGATGAACCGCCTATATTACTGCTGGCCGAAGCCTCTCCCTTTACCCTAAAAGCTGATAATACTGGCAATGGAGGAGAAGCCTCCGCCTTTATCGAGCGATTACTGAACGATTCTCAGCTGGACTATCAGTTGAGGTTTGAACCATGGAAACGGGCTTACCTAAAAGCCCAAACTAGCACTAATGTGCTTATCTACCCCATAGCAAGAGGTGCAAGCAGAGAAGAGCAGTTCCAGTGGATAGGGCAATTAATACCGGTAACTTATTATCTGTTCCGCCTAACAGCGAGAACTGATATTAGTATCAACAGTTTAGAAGATGCAAAAAAATGGAGGATCGGGGTGGTCAATGAGCATATTCACCATCAGCACCTAAAAGATAGGGGCTTCACGAATTTCCAGCCCGTGAACAGTAATTATCAAAATGTACAAAAAGCGCTACTCGGCCGCATCGAGTTATTCCCCATGAGTGATGGCGGGATGATGCAGCTTTGCAATCGAGGCGATATAAACTGTTCATCCTTTAAGCCCGTATTAAAACTTGATGGTATTTCCAATGGTTTATATCTGGCGGCCAGTAATGACTCTGATGAAGTCATGATCGAAAAGTTGATCATTAGCTACCAGAGTTTGGTGAACAGTGGTCAACATGAAAAAATTCTTCGGCAACGCTTACTACGTATTGAGGAATTCAATCAACGTTGGCCTAATGTATCTCTGGCGGTTGATCTAGAATAATCCTAACATCCGATACAGACCTCCGCATTAAGCAACTACAAAAATCAGAAGCATGTTTTTTGAACCCGCTTTATTGTTGCTTCGCATTCCCGCCTTTGAGGCTCTACTTTGAACTACTAATCGTAAAAGTCACTAACTGTTTCTTGGGCTATCTTTTGTAAAAACTGCCTGTCTTCGTCTGCAACGGCATCAAAATAATTATAATTTAAACCTATCGGTGAGCTTTTAAATATTGATGCAAACACTACGTTAGCCGCTAAATATGTGCCTAGTAAACTAGGGTGAGTTCCATCAAAATCTTTGTGTAACTTAATGTCTGGTTGCTGCTGATATGCTTTTTTAAAGGCAAGACCTACAGGTACAACAAGTACCTTATTGTCATTCCCTGCTTTTCGGTAGGTATCTTCCACAACATTAATCATCTCTGGATAATACGCTTTATGGGGCTTCACATAGGCATGGGTCATATACAGTGCAGCCTCGCCTCCGCTGTCTCTGATTTCTTTAATCATTCTCTTGGCTTCGCGATAAAATCGGCGTCTAGACTTTTCTGAAAGAGGTTCTGAACTACCGCCTTGTAAAATAACAAGCTCAAAGTTTTTCTTTACACCAATATTTTGAGAATCCAAAAGATGGTCAAGATCGTGATGCTTTAATTTTGAACCGCCGATAGTCGAAGATTTATATTTAAATAAATCTGCTCTTTCTGGAAATTTTTCTTCTGCCATTCTACGTACATGGTTATGTAAACTGTCGTTGTAGTAAAGATAACTATTGCCAACAAATAAAACTCTATTTAGCTCTAAATTATCCAAAGCTTTGACTGTAGGACCATCGAGCGCATAAGCAATAGTCGATAAAGATAAAATAGCCCACATTATCTGAGAGATACATTTTTTCATAAGAACTACCACAACCAAAATAAGGGAAATTTTAAACTACAGACATTCGATCAAAATTGCAGTGCCACTGCCAGCAGCACCACTGGCGGCGACAATACCTGTCTTGAGCTGCCTGCGCTCTAGCTCATCTATCAAGGTGCCCATCATAATCCCACCAGTAGCACCCATGGGATGACCCAAGGCAATACAACCACCATTAACATTTAACTTTTCATCACTAATACTTAAATCGCGCTGGCATTTAATACTCGTTGCAGCAAAGGCTTCATGGAGTTCAAACAGATCTATATCTGATGAATTGAGACCTTGTTTTCTCATTAATGTGGCGGTGGCTTTTGCACAACCTGAAACCACTTCTAACGGATCATCACATACCGTAGCAACCGCAACAATTCTGGCGCGCGCTGGTTGACCTAACTTTTCTGACAGGGGCCCATCGCCAATTAAGATAAGAGACGCCGCATCGGCCATCGCGGGAGAATTTCCGGCCGTGTGAACATGGTTAATACTCTCTAATTGGGGATGCTCTTGGCGCTGCAGTGCGTCAACACCTAGAGCTCCTATATCAGCAAAATAGGGTTCCAATGCAGCCAGTTCATCCATAGAGGTTTCCTCCCTAATGCATTCGTCAGCGCTGACCATAATGTCTTTAACGGGATTGAAAACAGGGATAATAGAGGTAAACCATCCTTGATCTCTGGCATGAGCTGCGCGTTGCTGGCTGTTGAAGGCAACCCCATCGACCTGCTGTCGACTCATACCAAAAAGGGACGCGATGAGATCAGCCCCACTACCCATCATCAGCATGCGATGACGTAAAGCCTGCACCGAATCTGAGAATAGGGTTGCCTTATCGGACAACATAGGCACACGAGACATCATTTCTATACCGCCGGCTATGGTGCATTGCGCTTGCCCGGTCATCACTTTCATTGCGGCGATATTTATGGCATCGATCCCCGACGAACAGTAACGGTTGACCGTTAAGCCAGGAACCTCGTCAGGCCATCCGGCAAAAAGCAATGATGCTTTTGCTATATTACCGCCTTGTTCACCTACCTGTGTTACGCAACCGAGCACCACGTCCTCAACCTGATTTTTATCCAAATGAGTGCGCTGCTCAAGAGCATCATAAAGTACTTTTAACAGCTCAAACGGAGTTAAGTCTGTTAATCCGCCGTCGGATTTTGCCTTACCCCTGGGCGTTCTGATCGCATCATAAATAAAGGCCTGTTTCACTGGTCAACGCCCACTATAAAACTCACGCAGGTAGTTGTGCTGCCACCCAGATTAAAAGTAGCCATGTTCTTTGCACCAGCAATTTGATAATCACCCGCCCGACCTGTCACTTGCTTTGCACAGTCTAGTAGCATTCGCACGCCTGTAGCACCAACCGGATGACCTAATCCAAGTAGTCCTCCACTAGGGTTGATCGGAAAATCACCGTCCATCCCAATGCGACCCTCTTCGATCGCTTTCCAGCTCTCACCAGGTGCTGTAAGGCCAATATGATCTATTGCCATATATTCAGTAATAGAAAAACAATCGTGTGTCTCTAAACCGTCAAGATCTGTAATACTAGCAAAGCCTGCTCGCCCCAAAGCGTCGGTCATGATTTGATTAACATGGGGAAATATAAAGGGATTGCCGGCGCTTAACTTTAATTTACTGGCCAAGCTAATCGGCGCTGATCTATGTCCCCAGCCCTTAATCGTAGGAATGTCTTCAAGCTTCACATTATGTTCAGCAGCATAGTCCTTGGCAGCCTTTTCGCTGGCTAGAAAAATACAGGCGGCGCCATCAGTAATTTGGCCACAATCCATTTTCCGAATCTTGCCTTCAATTACTGGATTGTGCTGATCATCATCGCTATAACTTTGTGGTGGAAAGTCCCAATTTCGTGTTTGAGCATTCGGGTTACGACGACCATTATCAAAGTTTATCTTTGAAATAGATTTTAAATAATCACAGTTAATACCGTGACGCGCATCGTATTCATCAATTATTTCACTGAACATATAGGGCCAGGGATATTCACAGTCGTTTGCCTCTCTGCCCTTCCATGTTGCAGCCCCAAGGTGTTCAGCACCCGTTTGGCCATTTACATTGCGCATAAATTCAAGGCCCAAAACACAGGCTAAATCATAATGCCCACTTTCTATGTCCCTCATCGCGCTTAGGATGGCAATCGATCCTGAGGCACAAGCAGCTTCATGCCGGCTAGTGGGTATCGAGGATAATTCAGGGTGCGCCTCGGCAAAGAATCCACCAATTAGACCCTGCCCAGTAAATAAATCGCCAACAAAATTACCCACATGACCAACCTCGATTTGCTCAGGGTTAATACCCGTTGAGGTCAAAGCCTGATCGAGAGACTCTCGAAACATATCGTAAATAGTGCGGCCTTCTCGCGCCCAGTTGCGAGCAAAGTCGGTTTGGGATCCTCCCAAAACATAGATTGGTGCATTCATTACTTAAACTCCTAATGTCTTTGACTAACTAGCTCTTCCAATATGAAACGCTGAACCTTGCCAAGAGGATTTCTAGGTAAACTTTCGAAAAATTCGATACGTTCTGGCAACTTAAATTTGGCCAACCCCTGATCAAGCAGAAAATTAGCTATATCCTGTAAATTTAGGTCATCGGTCTCTGGGTTGACCACCACACAAGCGCATACTTTTTCACCCATTAGATCATCTTGATAAGCGCAGACCGCCGATTCAACTGACGATGGCAGCCCCTCAAGTAAGACATCTATTTCTACCGGTGATATTTTCATGCCACCGCGATTGATAATATCTTTGCAACGCCCTGCAATGCGATAGAACAACGGAGGCTCGCCACACAACTCAACCAAGTCACCGGTATGGAAATAGCCATCGTTACTAAAAAGGTCCGAGTTATCAGTGCCTAAGTACCCATCAAAGACTGTTGCACCGCCAAAGAGTAGTTCACCGACCTTGCCTGATTCAACAATAACCTGTCCGGTCTCTGTGTCGACCACCTTGCTTAGCAAAGCGCCATTGGCGTAGGAATCAAAGCGATCAATACCGCACCCCAATCTCGGAAACATAGTCGCCCTAACCTCAGGTTCAGCTGTATGTAACGGCGTGCAAAACAGACTAATACCCTCATTAGACCCATAAAAGTTGATGACCTCTAGATCATATTGTTGCTTGAAAACCTGGATCATCCACGGCGCAAGAGGAGCCGAACCAGAACCGATCGAGCGCAAATGAGAGAAATCAAACTGGTTCCACATCTCAGGTGATTTGGCGAGCTGATTTAATAACGCAGGTGGTGTGATGGTAAAGGTGATTTTTTCATCCTGTAACTGCGCCAAATAAAGTGCCGGATCTAAGGGGTGATGTAAAATAATAGTGCATCCCAGCAATAACGCTGGAAACAAAAAACCGCCGATTGATGCCATATTGACTAAAGGAAAAATATTCAGAAACCGGTCCCCGGCCTGATAATCTCCAGCCTCGGCACAAGATCGAGCCGTCGCAAACCACATGTTATGAGATCTTGGTACACCTTTTGGTGTTCCCGTGGTACCCGATGTCCAGGAGATAGTCAGAATATCATCAGCGTCTGAGGAATGAGCTCTCTGGTAATTACTGAGTTGTTTGTCGCTGCCTGGATGATTTTCTGTGGTAAAAATTAGATCAGCGCCAAAAACTAATAGTTGAACATTATCTTGCGTAATAGTCGCGGCATTTTGAGCCAAGTCTAGAGCGCCAAAATGACCTACGGTAATTATTGCGACGGGTGAAATAGTTGAGCAGATATGATGTAGTTCATGACTGCCATATTGCACAGGGACGGGTGACATGATCGCACCAATCTTACTGAACGCCATATAACAAATGACAAGCTCGACAATATTAGGCAGTTGCACAATAACTCTATCTTCGGCGCCAATGCCTTTATTCAAAAGATCGCAGGAAACTTGGGTGCTCGCAGCATGAAGTTCAGCATAGCTGAGACGACGAGGCTCATCTCCTGTTAGCTCCTTGAGGTTTGGTTGGTCAGCAACCGCCAGCAGATCTGGATTCTCTCTCGCTTGTAATTCTAACTGGCCATGCAAGGTGATATCACCCCACCACCCTTGCTGGCGATAATCATCAATCCGCTGTTGAGAAGACGTCTTCATAAGCAGGCCCTGTATTCATGGCCCAGCTGCTCTACCACTTCGGCAATTGACTGTAATCTCTCACTGGAGCCCACAGCTTGTCCGGCAGCCCATAGGTCCCGCCAACGCTTTACATCGTCAGCAGCAGCAAGAAAATCAATCGCGCCAGGCGGAGGCATATTATCAACATCATATCCCCCTTTAATTAAACTGTCCTTGAGCCAATTGGCTTTAACACCGGTAATTGAGTCTGAGGAGATTATATCTGAACCACTGGCCTCTATGACCATCGCCTTATAGCCATCCTGGGCAAGAGACTCCTCTGTGGGTATGAAGCGAGTGCCCATATAGACATAATCTGCACCAAGAACCTGGGCAGCTCTTATAGCCCTACCATTGCCAATAGCGCCTGAAAGAATTATCTCTCCCTCAAAAAATTGCCTTACCTCATCAATAAATGCAAAGGGTGACAATTGCCCAGTATGACCGCCTGCACCAGCGCAAACCAATGCTAAACCGTCCACACCTGCTGCTGCCGCACGACGAGCAAAATCGATGGTGGTGACATCGGCATACACCTTACCTCCATACGCATGCACAGCCTCAACCGCTTCCGCAGGGCTACCTAGCGCGGTAATAACAATAGGTGCACAGTATTTTATGGCCAGTTGTAAATCATTATGCCGACGCGGATTTGAGCGGTGCATCACCAAATTTAAAGCCCAGGGGGCTGCTTGCGGAGAGTCTGCAAGCTCATCAGTAATGATCGTTAGCCACTGATCTAGAGTTTCGATCGTCCTGGCATTCGGGGAAGGAAATGATCCGATAATACCGGCTCGGCAACTAGCTATAACCATTTCAGGCCCAGACAATAAAAACATCGGCGCCTGAATCACTGGCAAACGAAGATTGGTAAATGACATTAGTGTTTATCCATATACTGGAGCCTTACTTTTATAATTAGACCAGTCAATGTCCAAATATTAACCAACTGCTCAGGTGCTGGCAAATATCCTATCTAACATCCGACTAAAATAGAGTAACATACTTGCATAAATAGACCATTGTGAGGCATAGTTGGATCAGAGACCAGTTAAGGCTAAACATTATGAGCAGCAGTTTCTTTGAGATTACCGAAAAATGTATCGGATCTTCACAGCAATTCGATAATACTCAAGATTGGATTTATGAGTTAGATAACCCCTATCTTCATGGTGCCTATGCACCAACTACGGATGAAATTGTAGTTAATGAATTGGAGGTTGTCGGTGAACTACCGGATGATTTATTTGGCGCGTTTTATCGCAATGGTCCGAATCCTGTTTTTAAACCGAAAAATCTCTACCACCCTTTTGACGGCGACGGCATGGTCCATGCCGTTTATATCAGAGACGGCAAAGCCTCATACCGTAATAGCTATATTCATACCGCAGCTCTTCAACATGAGTTAGCAGAGCACAAGGCAGTATGGCCGGGTGTTATGGGACCTTTTGATTTTTCTCTGCCGGACTTTCCCATTAAAGATACCGGTAATACCGATGTTATTGTTTTTAACGGCAAACTCATACCTACTTGGTATAATGCTGGCGTCCCCTATGAGATGAATCCCCTCACCTTAGAAAATCAAGGTGTGTTCGATGTTAAAGGTCGTACTCGACGGAACATGTCAGCCCATAGTCATGTGGATTGGAATACCGGTGAGTTAATTTTTATGGATTATGGTGATGAAGCACCCTTTATGACGTACGGTGTTGCTAATCCAGATGGAACACTTCGTCATGAAGTAGAGATAGATTTACCTGGGCCAAGATTACCTCACGATATAGGTTTCAGCGCCAACTACACCATCCTCCATGACCTGCCTTTTTTTCATGATCTAGATGTTTTGCGTAACCATAATATGCGTGTACTGCATTTCCATCGTGATATTCCAACCCGCTTTGGCATCATCCCGCGTTATGGACAAACCACCGACGTGCGCTGGTTTGAATGTGAGCCCTGCTTTATTTTGCACGTGTCCAATTGCTGGGAAGAAGGCGATTGGGTTGTCATGGATGGCTGCCGATCGACCAATCCTATGCCTACCGCAACAAATGAAGATGGCGCATTGTCACATATGCTTGCCTATATGCGGTTGGAGGCCAACAACTACCGGTGGCGATTCAATCTTGTCACCGGAGAGGTTAGAGAAAGCGATATCGATGATTTAAATACAGAGTTCAATAAAATCAATCAAATCTACAATGGTGTTAAATCAAAATATGCCTATCATCAGCGCATTCCACTGCTAGAGGAAGGCGGCCATACACTGCGTTTCAATGGCGTGGTGAAATATAATAATGATACCGGTCAATCCACTCAATGGGACTATGGGGATGGCGTTTATGGCAGTGAGACCCCGTTTGCTCCGGTTAAGGGTGCTAATCGAGAGAGTGCAGAGGATCATGGCTACATAATATCTCTAGTTACTGATAGCCACACTTGGACATCGGAACTGCATATATTGGATGCCCAAGATATTGCACAAGGCCCTATCGCGCGAATAAAAATGCCTCATAGAGTGCCCCTTGGATTCCATGCATGGTGGAGTCGTGGCGAGGATCTTTGGAAATAAGGCCCAATGAGCACTGCCCTTATGAAAAATACACTAAGCACTAGAGCTAGTTCAATAAATCGTGCTCTTGATGAAATTGGGGACAAATGGTGTCTTTTAATTATTCAAGAGGTGCTTTGGGGAATTAACACCTTCACTGATATGTTGTCGGCAACTGGCGCCTCTCGTGGAGTGTTAAGCAACAGACTAAACTGGCTTCTATCCATTAACTGTCTGCGAAAAAATCAAAGCAACCCCAAACGCCCCACCTATCACATGACCAAAAAATCGATTGAGCTATACCATAACGGTCTTATGGCGATGAACTGGGAGCGTAAGTATTTCACCACACCAGAATTGGACTCCGTAGAGCTGATCCATAACGTCTGCGGAAAAGTCTTTTGGCCTATTATGCAATGTAATGACTGCAATCAAGACGTTGGCTGTAAAGATGTGTCCTTCATACCAGGCCCAGGTGCGGGCAAAGATCAGCGGGCGACTAAGACACGGCGGCGTTCTGCCAGTGCCCCTCAGCGCAATGGGGTAGGCAAGAATCTTTACAGAAATCTTATTAATTTATTGGGCGATAGATGGACTGCAAACCTCATCGCTTTAGCTTTTCACGGACTAAAACGATTCGATGATTTCCTCAAAGAACTGCCCGTTGCCACTAATATTCTTTCCGACAGACTAAAGCTGTTGGTCAATGAAGGTATATTTTACCAACAGGCCTATCAATCTAGCCCCTTACGTTATGAGTATCACCTGACTGACAAGGGAATAGATCTTTTCCCGTATTTTATAACGCTTTTAAATTGGGGCGATAAGTGGTGCCAAACGGGAAAAGGAGAGCCGATGTTGGTCAAACATCGCCCCTGTGGTACAAACTTAAAGGCCGAGGTGCGCTGTGATCAATGTGGTGAAAATCTTATCGCAACACAAGTTAAATTCAATCTATAAGACCGCTGTTCCCCAATAATTGTAACCTGCAAATTTGGGTGTGCTAGGTAAGTACATTTCATCCATCGTCTGTATCTGAAAACCCGCAGACCGAATTAATTCAGGGATATTTCTATTTAAATGGCAACCACCGGCAATCTTTCCCCAAAAAGGATCTATGCGGCTCTGCCACTTTGATACGTTGGCATCTGGTGCAAGTCCGTGCTCACAGAATATAAGCTTACCGCCAGGTTTCAAAACTCGGAGCATTTCCTTATTGGCACTCAAAACATCAGGAATAGTGCACATGGTATAGGTGACTAAGACCGTATCTACATAGTTATTAGGCAGCGCCATCTCTTCTGCACCACTCAGCATAAAGTCAACGGGCAAGTTATATTCATCGGCAACCTTTTTTGCCATGGCATTAAGCTCTGGAGATGGGTCAAGCCCAATAACTTCTTCAACTTTGGATCGATCATAAAACGGAATATTGAGCCCAGATCCTATACCAACCTCTAAGATTACCCCTGAAGCCTGAGGGACAACCTTTTGTCGTTGGTAATTGATTGGTTTTGATCCGCAAGCGCAGTTCAAAAAACTCGGCAAGATGTACTTATCGTATAAGCTCATTTGGTCGACCCTTTTTTAGATTACCTATCATCAGTTTAGATCAGTTGCATACTTACGCAAAAACTTCCTAGGCACAACCTTAAGCACCGGATCATTCCATCTATTAACTAAGTTTAGCGGAACAATAATGAGATAAGAACTGCTGGCGTGAAGGCAATTTAGACACAGCCTGCTGAACCGACATACTAATATTCTTAAGAATCCCTTCTAGCTCGTCATCGCTCATCATATCAACGATCGGATGATAATGCTCAGGCATCAACCCTAGACACAATATCGATCCCTAAAGCTCCATATCTAGTCTGTTTTTGCTCTATTGCAAGGGTGCAGATCGCAATGCCGATAATGAGGGGAGCCGTTTAAAAACATGGCCCAGCACAATTGCTCATTAAAGAAGCTTGAGCATTATTCGTCAGAATGACGTAATAGGTAGCTCAGTTTTATATTTAACCTGCTTTAAGGCAAAGCTAGATTGGATATTTGAAACACCCTCAATGGTAGATAGCTTTTTCACAATAAACGTCTCTAAAGTAGCAATGTCACGCACTAATAAACGGATTAAATAATCACTATTGCCGGTCATTAGGTAGCATTCCATGACCTCAGGATAGCGCTGCATCTGCGCCTCAAAACTTTCTAGCGCTCTTTCTACCTGTCGCTCTAAGGTTATCTGGATAAAGACATTAATTAATAAACCGACACTGCTCGGTCTCACCAAGGCGACATATCGATCAATGATACCTCGCTGTTCCAACGAGCGAACTCGGCTTAAACAGGGTGACGGCGACAATCCAACGCGACCTGCCAAATCGACATTGGATAATTTCCCTGATTGCTGTAATTCACGTAAAATTCTTAAATCTATGGTATCTATCTTATTATTCGGCATATTATGCTGCCTTTGTAGTCTCTATATGATCATTTATGCCTTATAGAGTCTCATATTAGCGCTATAACGGCAACACATGCTAAAGAATCTTCCTTACAATCTGACTTTCTTGACCATGAATACAACCTTATGAAGCTTTCAAACTACGGCATTAAATTGATCGATAGTGACCCTACCGAAACTAAAGAATGGATCGATTCCATATCGGCCGTTACTTCAGTGCAAGGGGTTGAGCGGGCTCAATTTCTAATTCGGCAGCTTGAGGAGGTAATTAGGAATAGTGGATTTACGGCAAGCGGGCAACCATTTTCAGCTTATCGTAACTCTATCCCATTGGAGCAACAAGGGTCCTATCCAGGTAATTTAGAGCTGGAAGAACGAATTACCGCGATTACCCGATGGAATGCGTTGGCGATGGTCATGCGTGCCAACAGAGCCTATGGCGGGCTTGGTGGCCATATTGCTAGTTATGCCTCTGCCGCCGAGATTTTTGAAACCGGATTTAATCATTTCTTTCGCGCCCAAACTGATGATTTTGGCGGCGATTTAGTTTACTTTCAGCCCCATTCTGCACCTGGGGTTTATGCTAGGGCCTTTTTAGAAGGTCGCCTAGATGAAGAGCAACTTTCAAACTATCGACAAGAAGTCGCTGGCAACGGGCTTTGCTCTTATCCTCACCCATATTTAATGCCTGATTTTTGGCAATTTCCAACAGGGTCAATGGGGATTGGTCCAATCAGCGCCGTCTATCAAGCCCGCTATATGCGTTACCTTGAAGGCCGCGGCTTAGCAGAAACAGCAGAACGTCATGTGTGGGGTGTTTTTGGTGACGGAGAAATGGATGAGCCTGAGTCCATTAGTGGCTTGACCCTTGCCTCACGGGAAGGGCTTGATAATCTTACCTTTATTGTCAATTGTAATCTGCAAAGACTAGACGGCCCGGTGCGTGGCAACGGGCAAATTATTCAGGAACTAGAAAGCCTATTTATCGGCGCTGGCTGGAACGTCATTAAAGTCCTTTGGGGTTCTGAATGGGACAGCCTTTTTGCCCACGATACTAATCAAGTTTTACTGCGCCGCTTTGCGGAAACCGTCGACGGTGAATATCAAGATTTAGGCTCTAAAGATGGAGACTACAATCGCGCTAAATTCTTTGACGCCGACCCAGACACCAAAGACCTTGTTGCCCACATGACTGATGCCGAAATCAACAAATTAAAACGTGGCGGCCATGACCTACGTAAGTTACATGCAGCCTTTTCTGCAGCGAAAGCTCATAAAGGCACTCCTACGGTTATATTGGCCAAGACTAAAAAAGGCTTTGGCATGGGCGGTGCAGGGGAAAGCCGCATGTCCTCTCATCAAGCCAAAACTATTGATATGACGTCGTTAACCGCTTTTCGAGATCGGTTTTCACTACCCCTGAGCGACAATGATCTTGAATCTCTAAACTTTTATAAGCCGCCCGACGATAGTGAAGAGATGATTTATATGCGTGCACGTCGCCAAGCTCTTGGAGGGCATATCCCATCACGCAAAGCGACGCAGAAAGTCGACTCAAGCAATGATAACGAAGCCCTGTTGATCCCGCAGATTAATCAGTATGCAAAGTTCGCGCTGCATGCTGATAAAAAATCTATGTCTACCACAATGGCTGCCGTTCGCATGCTCGGGGCCCTGTTAAAAGACAAGTCTCTAGGTCCCAAAATTGTTCCCATCGTGGCCGATGAAGCAAGAACTTTTGGGATGGATAACCTGTTTCGGCAAATAGGTATTTATGCCCCTCTTGGCCAACTTTATACACCGGAAGATTCTGAGTCCATGATGTTTTATAAGGAATCAAAAAATGGTCAGCTATTGGAGGAAGGGATCAATGAAGCCGGTGCCATTTCATCTTGGGCAGCAGCTGCAACCTCATACTCTGTGCATGACACTCCCACCTTACCTTTTTATATTTACTACTCGATGTTTGGATTTCAACGTGTTGGCGACCTAATCTGGGCCGCCGCCGATCAGCGTGCTAGAGGCTTTTTATTAGGTGCCACTGCAGGCCGCACAACACTCTCAGGTGAAGGTTTACAACATCAAGATGGCAGCAGTCACATCGTCGCTTCGACTGTTCCGAATTGCCGAGCTTATGATCCTGCCTATGCCTATGAGCTAGCATTGATTATGGATCATGGAATGCGCCAGATGATGGAGCGAAACGTCGACGAGTTTTATTACATCACAGTGATGAATGAGAATTATGCTCAACCCAACATGCCTAAAGGTATAGAGGACGACGTCTTACGAGGTCTCTACCAGGTGGGGACCCGAGGTGGCAAGGAAACTGACATAAGGGTTCGCCTAATCGGCTCCGGCACGATACTTAATGAAGTCATTGCCGCCGCCGACAGCCTGCTTAATGATTTTAATATCGCTAGCGATATTTTTAGTGCGACTAGCTTTACTGAACTGGAACGTGAGGCTCGAGCTATAGAACGAACGAACCGTCGTTCACCCAGCAAGACTCCAAAAATCAGTCATGTCCAGGCCTGTTTACCCGGAGATCTTCCTATTATTGCTGCGACAGATTATGTTCGAGCATTACCTCAATTAATCGCCCCCTATTTAGAGGGGCGCCTCGTAGCCCTAGGGACTGACGGCTTTGGCCGCAGTGACAAACGAGCCGTACTCCGTAAATTCTTTGAAGTAGATAGTAAAAGTATTGCTATCGCTGCTATTGAAGCACTTGCTAGAGCGGGAATGATCGAATATTCAGAGCTAACAGCCGCCTTAAAAAAATATGAAATAGATGGAGATACGCCGGCGCCATGGACGATTTGAGTTGCCTTTACCTATAGCTCTAGCCCAATAGCGACATCGCATACCCGTTATATGGCTCTATACCTGGTGGGCAATTTTCCCTATACTTCGCGCCCCATCTATCCCCACTTCAGGATACCTCTTTAGATAGGATTGATTCATGGCCAAGGTAATAACAGCAACAGTGACCGACGTGCACCACTGGAACGAGACTTTGTTTAGCTTTAAAACAACTCGCGATGCGGGCTTTAGGTTTAAGAATGGCCATTTCGTGATGATCGGCCTCGAGCATGAAGGCAAACCCTTAATGCGTGCTTATAGTATCGTCAGTGCCAACTACGAAGATGAATTGGAATTTTTTAGCATTAAGGTGGCAAACGGACCCCTAACATCAAAACTGCAGCACCTAAGTGTTGGCGATGAAGTGTTGATTGGTAACAAACCTACCGGAACTCTGGTCACTGACCACATGCTACCGGGGAAAAATCTCTACTTAGTTGCTACAGGAACTGGCTTAGCGCCTTTCTTAAGTATTATAAAGGACCCAGAGATTTACGATCAATTCGACACTATTATTCTCGCCCATGGAGTGCGCTATATCTCTGAATTGGCCTACAGCGACTATATTCAGCACGAGCTAACTGGACATAAATACTTTGGTGACTTAGTGACGCAAAAGCTAAGGTACTATCCGCTGGTCACCCGAGAACCTTTTAAAAATAATGGACGTATAACCGAGATGATGACATGCGGTAAATTATTTCTCGATCTCGACTTGCCCTTGCCCAATAAAAAAGATGACCGCTTTATGTTGTGCGGAAGCCCCGGCATGCTCAAAGACATGAGGGCTATTTTAGAGGCTCGCGGCTTTTCTGAGACACGCGGTGGAGAAATGGGCGAATATGTTATTGAGCGCGCATTCGTCGATAGATAAGGGACATTTGACTTTCTCTAAGACAAAAAAACGGCCACAAAAAAGTGGCCGTTTTTAGTTTTATCTGTATTTACGGGATAACCGTCAATGCACCGCGCATGCTGTACGAATGTCCGGGAAAAGAACAGAAGAAAGTATAAGCACCGCCACTCGTTAAACCTGCAGTGGAGAACGTTACACTAGTACTCTCGCCTCCTCCGATTACAGACGATGCAGCCAAAACTCTTGCATCGCCTGGCGTGACATAATTACTGACCAACCCAGCACTCATGCCTTCAGTAGCGAGTGTCTGTACATTAGCATCAGCAGATAACACCCAATTATGGCCCATGATATTTGCCGGCAATTTGCCGCTGTGCTTAAGATTAACCGTTATCGACTCACAGCTCTTCTCAACCTCCATATCTGGTGTGCTGAATTTAAGATAATCGCCAACCTCAACATCAAAACTACAGGCTGCCTGAGACAGGCTAGTAAATAACACGGCACCAACCAAAATAAAAAATTTCGTGATTTGCTTCATAAAGACTCCATTGTAAAGTTTAACGAACGATGTAATTGTAACTTACGAATTCCAAAAGTAATTGGATGAACACTATTTTTTTTAAAATATAGTCTCCTTTATTCCGTTCTTATTACCGGCAGCTCTTGGAAACCCATGTTGAAAAGTGTAAAGCTGAATTTGTCTGCGTACTGCTGGATAATTTTCGATACTGGGGTTCCTGATCCATGTCCTGCATTAGTCTCAATTCGAATTAACGCGGGGGATTGACCTGCGTTTTTCTCTTGTAGTTGCGCAGCAAATTTAAACGAATGAGCTGGGACAACCCTATCGTCATGATCTCCTGTGGTGACTAAAGTTGCTGGATATTCTGTTCCTTGATTAACATTATGTACTGGAGAATAACCTTTCAGATATTCGAACATCTCTAGACTTTGATCTGAAGTGCCATAGTCGTAAGCCCATCCCGCACCCGCTGTGAAAGTATGGTACCGCAACATATCCATGACCCCGACGCCTGGAAGAGCAACTCTCATCAAATCAGGTCTTTGAGTCATCACGGCCCCAACTAAAAGGCCACCATTAGATCGTCCGTTAATAGCCAAATAATCACTAGAGGTATAGCCATCTTCGATGAGATACTCGGCGGCGGCGATAAAGTCATCAAACACATTTTGTTTGTTGCGTTGGGTTCCGGCATCGTGCCAATGCTTGCCATACTCACCTCCGCCACGCAAGTTCGGAACCGCATAAACACCACCTTGCTCTAACCAAAATGCGTTGGTAATGCTGAATGAAGGTGTCAGACTTATGTTAAAACCACCATAGCCATATAGGATGGTTGGGTTTTTACCATTTAAAACCAAACCCTTTTTATGGGTAATCATCATTGGGATCTGGACGCCATCCTTTGAGGTATAAAAGTGCTGTGATGAAATATAATCTTCACTAGCAAACGCAGCGCCTGATACTTTAAATACTGTAGATACGTTTTCCTTTAAGTCGAGCTCAAAAATGGTGGGTGGCGTACTGTAATTAGTGAAAGAATAATACAGCTTGGTATCGTCTTTATTGCCTGCAATGGCGCTTGCGCTTCCTAGACCAGGTAATTTAATCTCTCTAAGCCGTTTACCTTGGTCGTCATACTGATAAATCTTTGAGAGCGCATCAACCATGTATTCTGCAAAGAAGTATCCGCCACCAGCTGATGCCAAAAGCACATGCTCAGTCTCAGCGATGAAGTCTTTCCAGTTTTCAGGCGCAGGGTTCGCTGCATCAACTGTCACCACTCGCTGGTTCGGTGCGTCTCGATCGGTCACTACATAGAGCTTAGATCCAATATTATCGAGGACATAGGTTTCTGAACTAGTGTCGCCTACAATCGTCACCAGCGGTGAATCAGGTTCGCTCAAATCTTTCAGATAAAGATCGTTGCCAGATGTGGACACTGCGCCTGAAATCACCAAATATCGACCATCCTCGGTAACATCTCCACCGACATAGCGGCGTTTCTGGTCAGGCGTTTCGCCAAAAATAATCTGGTCTTGTTGCTGGGCAGTCCCCAGCTTATGGTAATAAAGCTTATGCTGATCTGTTTTTGCAGAGAGCTCACTACCCTCAGGTTTATCATAGCTTGAATAAAAGAATCCATCTTGCCCATTCCAGGCAATACCAGAAAATTTCACATCAACAATAGGGTCTTCTAGTCGCTTTTTAGTCTCCGCGTCGATGATAATAACTTTTCGCCAGTCACTACCTGCTTCTGAAATAGAATAGGCTACCAGCGAGCCATCATGAGAGAAGCTCAGTGTCGATAAAGAGGTGGTTCCCTCTTCACTAAAGGTATTGGGATCTAGAAATACTTCGGCTTCACCATTGTCTGCAAAGCGATATACAATATATTGATTCTGCAATCCTGAGTTTTTATAGAAATAAGTGTAATTCCCTTCTTTAAAAGGGGCGCCTACTTTTTCATAGTCCCATAAAGTTTCTAAACGTTTTTTAACATCCTCTCGATAGGGAATCTTATTTAAATAACCAAAAGTGACTTCGTTTTGTGCTGCCACCCAAACCTCAGTCTCTGAGCTCATATCATCTTCTAACCAGCGGTATGGATCAGCAACAGGCGTATCGAAATAGCGATCAACAACCTCTCCCTTACGCGTTTCTGGATACACACTAACATCTGTCTGCTGCTTATTATTATTTGCCTGACGATCCCCCTGCTCCAGGCAAGCAATCAACGAAAAGCTAAGACACATAATGCCGACCAGCGGCATTTTCGTAAATACAGTCATATTTAGTCCTTTGTAATGTAGGTAGATCGGAAATAAGAGGCTGCCCCGTATACCCTCAAGTATAAAGGATGAAAGCGAACGACTTTGAATATTTATTATGTCCGTTAGAGGTACACACCAGTTAAGGAATAACTATATTCCTATTAATATTTACATGTCTCGTAAAAAATGAAATTATTCTTGTAATTTTACTGCTTGGCATCAAGAATGCTGTACGAAAACTCGGTTTAAAATATTTGAGTCGTTTAGAATTCCCCTAAAAAGTTGATTATAACTAGCATAAATAATGTCTCAAGAGAGCTAACATGAAAACATGGTCCATTTTACTTATCGTCATCTGTTTGTCGGCTTGCCAAGATAACCAAAACTCAATCGATGATACAGAATCAGTCCCTAGTATCGGAGGCATCGAATTCGTTGAGGAAGTCGTTGGCGAGAATGGCAAAACCATTATCCCTTATCAAAAGTTCATCTTAGATAACGGTTTAACCCTAATCTTGCATTCAGATAATTCAGACCCCTTAGTTCACGTCGACATAACCTATCATGTGGGTTCAGGAAGAGAGGATTTGGGCAAGTCTGGATTTGCGCACTTTTTCGAACATATGATGTTCCAGGGATCAGAAAACGTCGACGACGAGCAGCACTTTAAGTTAGTCACCGAGGCCGGCGGAACAATGAATGGGACAACCAATACTGATCGCACTAACTATTTTCAAACAGTGCCAGCGAATCAATTAGAAAAGATGCTCTGGCTCGAAGCCGACCGAATGGGCTTTTTAGTCGATGCAGTCACTCAAGAAAAATTTGAGGTGCAACGTGAAACCGTTAAGAACGAGCGCGGTCAGCGCGTCGACAACCAGCCTTATGGTCGCCTTAACGAACGGGTGATTGAAGCTCTTTATCCTGCTGGCCACCCCTATTCCTGGCCCGTAATTGGTTATATGGATGATTTAAATCGAGGTAATTTGAACGATTTAAAAGCTTTCTTCCTACGGTGGTATGGGCCCAACAATGCGACACTGACCATTGGTGGGGACATCAATGTTTCCGAGACACTGGAACTGGTTAAAAAATACTTCGGCTCAATTCCCCGGAGCCCTGAAGTGGGTATGCCCGAAAAGCCAGAATTTGAGATTTCTGAAGATCGTTATATCTCTATGGAAGATAACGTTCACCTGCCTCTTATTTACATGACCTATCCGACTGTTTCACTCCGCCATGAAGACGAGGCGCCTCTGGATGTGCTGTCCAGTATATTGGGTGGGGGAAAGACCTCTTTACTGTATAAAAATTTAGTCAAAACTCAATTCGCGGTGCAGGCTCAAGTTAGTCACCCCTGCGCTGAGCTGAGCTGCACGTTTGATTTATTGGCCCTACCCCATCCCGCTGCTGGTAAATCTCTCGCTGATATTGAAAAAGTTATCCGCGACACCTTGGTAGAATTTGAACAGAGAGGTGTTGAAGACGATGATTTACTCAAGGTTAAAGCTGAAATGGAAGCCTCTTTTGTATTTGGCCTGCAAAGTGTATCGGGTAAGGTCAGTCAGCTAGCCGCCAATCAGACCTTCTCAAACAATCCTAATTACATTGCACAAGACATTGCCCGCTACAATAATGTAACCAAGGAAGATGTAATGCGTGTCTTTAAAAAATACATTAAAGATCAGCATGGCGTAATAATGAGCGTAGTGCCCACCGGACAACTAAGCTCCATAGCGGCAAAAGACAGCTTTGTGCCTGGGCCAAGAAACGCTGGCAACGAATCCTCCACCTCTGCAGACGATGTTGCTGTGCGTAAAGGAGTCGATGACTTTGATCGAAGTCTAATTCCCGTTGCCGGTGCTAACAAAGCCGTCGATATTCCTGAGATGTGGCAGCATAGCTTTGATAATGGCATATCCATTCTGGGCGCTCAAAGCGTTGAAACCCCTACTACGTCAGTGCTACTAAAAATTCCTGCTGGTCATTACTACACCACCAAGAATAAAGCAGGAACCGCTGACTTAGTTGTCAGCATGTTTAGAGAATCAACCACGGAACGAAGTGCCGAAGATATGAGTAAAGCTCTTCAAAAGCTTGGCAGTTCAGTTTACATTTCTGCCGGTAACCGCTATCTAAATATTAATATTAGTTCACTGACTAAAAATCTAGATGCAACCTTATCGTTGGTTAACGAACAACTCAGAGCTCCAGCATTTTTGGAAAGTGAATTCGAACGGGTAAAAAATAATGCTATTCAGGGCGCTTTGAATAATAAAAAAGATGCTGGTTATTTAGCATCAACAGCCTATAGGCAGCTACTTAATGCGGACAATATTGCAGCTATGCCGAGTTCTGGTAGTGAAGAGTCGTTGACCAATATATCTCTGGAAGATGTTAAAGCGTTTTATCAACAACAGGTGAAGCCCTTTGGTGGTCAGTTAATTGCGGTCTCAGACTTAGGTCAGGCTGAACTCACTAAATCACTCTCCATTTTAGAAAACTGGCAAGGAAAAGGTGCAGGCCTGCAGTTATCTCTTCCAGAAGGTAACGGTAAAATGGGTGCTATTTATCTAGTTAATAAAGATGATGCCGCTCAATCGGTTATTCGCATTGGAAAGCGCTCAATGACCCAAGATATTACCGGTGAGTACTACAAGTCATCACTTATGAATTTCGCGCTTGGTGGGGCCTTTAATAGTCGCATTAATTTAAATCTACGAGAAGATAAAGGCTACACCTATGGCGCTCGATCCTATTTTAATGGAGGTAAGTTGTCTGGTTATTACACCGCGACCGCAGAGGTGCGCGCGGATGCTACGGATAAATCTATTGTCGAATTCATTAATGAGATCAAAGACTATTCTGAACGTGGAATTACCGACGAAGAGTTGATATTTATGCGTAACTCAATCAATCAAAAAGACGCTCTAAAATATGAAACGCCCAGAGCAAAACTTGGTTTCTTGGCGCAGATTTTAGAGCACGACCTGACACCAGACTTTGTTAATCAGCGCTCTGAAATCGTGGCCAATATCACTAAAGCTGAGATCAATGTGCTCGCCAAAAAGCATCTCGCCGTTGACGATATGTTAATGGTTGTTGTTGGTGATGCAAAGACCCTGCGACCTCAGCTTGAGGCCCTAGGGTATGAAGTGTTCGATTATCAAATCTAGATGTGAGTAAACTAATGTGAGGGACTAGTCTGCTCTAGTCCCTTTTGATCTTGCTATGAACCCTTGCAACTGTCGCATTCCCCTTTCAGTCATTAGAATCCGTAGAAGTCCTAAATAGATCCAAGCAGTTTTCCCTTGGTGCCTAAACCTTTGTTCCAAGTGGTAATTTATGTCGAGCCTTACCTGATTGAGAAAACAACGCATTGGAAACCGCAGGTGCAATAACAGGCGTCGCCGGCTCGCCAACGCCAGTTGGAGGCTCAGTGGAGGCTACAATATGCACCTGAACCTCAGGCATATCTCTCATTCGTACCACGTTATGAGTATCAAAATTACTTTCAGCCACAGCGCCATTATTGATGGTGATCTCACTCATTAAGGCAGGCGATAATCCATAACCTATACCCCCCTCCATTTGTGCCCTAATGATATCTGGATTGATCGCCACCCCGCAGTCAACAGCACAAACAACCCTATCGACTTTGTATTGACCTTTGTCATCGACAACGAGTTCAGCAACCTGAGCAACATAGGACCCAAACGATTTGTGAATTGCCACTCCCCGTGAGCGATTAGCTGGCAAAGCGCTACCCCAACCTGATTTCTCGATCGCCAGATCCAGTACGGCCTTGTAACGAGGATCATCACTTAAATGGGCGCGGCGGAACGCTAATGGATCTTGACCCGCTGCTGCTGCCAGTTCATCCATAAATACTTCCGTCGAATAGGCGGTATGCGTTGATCCCACGCTGCGCCACCACAATACAGGTACCTGAGATTCAACCGTTTTGAGTTGCACTTCAAAATTAGGGATGTTGTAAGGCAAGCTGGTTGCACCCTCCACCGATGAGCTATCAATGCCATCTGTAATAAAAGCGGCATAGACAGAGCCAGACATAATCGACTGTCCAATTATTTTATGCTGCCAGGCAATAATCTTACCGTTGCTATCTAAACCAGCCCTTAATTTATGGAAATACATAGGCCGAAAATAACCTGCATTAGTATCATCTTCGCGGGTCCAGACGAGTTTGATGGGTACTGGCTGACCGTTCTCTTTCGCTATGTGAGCTGTTTCAACAACATAATCAGAATTCTTGTTTGCCCGCCGACCAAAACTACCTCCAGCAAACAAGGTGTTTACCTTAACGTTGCCTGGTAATGTCCACAAGGCCGCCGCAATACCCAGCTGGTCCCCTGTGGGTGACTGCGATCCGTTCCAAACCTCAACGCCATCATCCGTAATCTGAACAACACAATTCATAGGCTCCATGGTGGCATGGGCTAGGTAGGGAAACTCGTAGTCTGCTTCAACGATCTTAACCGCACGTTTGAATGCCTCGTCCAAATTTCCGCTAGTATGGGCTATCAGCCCATCACCCTCACCAACCTTTCGATAACGCTGCATGAGTTGCGCCGAACTTTCGGTCATCGCTTCACTGTAATCCCATTCAATGATCAGCGCGTCACGGCCTTTTTTAGCATTCCAAAATGTATCGGCAATCACAGCTACCCCAGTAGGAATCTCTACGACATTCACCACTCCTTTTACCGCTTTGGCTTTCTTATCAGAAAAAGACTTAACTTTGGTGCCAAACCGTGGCGGGTGCGCAACCACCGCTGTGAGCATGCCGGGTAGTTTTATATCTTGGGTGAAAATGGCGGTACCATCGGTTTTTCCTAGATCTTTACGAGGCAGGTGATCTAAACCAATTAATGTGAAGTCTTTAGGGTCTTTTAAATTTACTTCCTTAGGCACTGCTTGGTTACTTGCAGCCTCTGCCAACTCGCCAAAATTAGCCGACACACCGCTTTTATGCGACACAATGCCTTTGCTTACGGTTATTTCACTCACCGGAACACCCCATTGTTGCGCCGCTGCAGCCACCAACATATAGCGCGCACTAGCCCCAGCTTCCCGCATTTGCATGTAGGAGTTAGCGATTGCGGTACTGCCGCCTGTGCCTTGCGTACCCCAGCTTCCATTGGCGTACAATTTCCGATTAGCGGGTGCTGCCTCAGAAACGATTTGCCCCCAATCGGCATCCATTTCTTCAGCCGCAATGGTCGCAAGGCCGGTGAAGGTACCTTGGCCAAACTCAATGTGCTTAATAATAATGGTCACGGTATTGTCTGGGCTAATACGCACAAAAGCATTTGCCATAAGCTCTCCCTCGGCAACATCGGGAGTAAATCCAGCGGCAACACAGCCCGGCAACATCATAGCGAGAGTAAACCCAGCACCTAAGGTGACAGTCTTTTTGAAGAAAACCCGGCGGGAAATCGATACGGCATCGGCGATCTTTGGTTCTTTTGTATATCTCATGACTCAGATCTCCTTGACGCTAATAGTGTGCGACGCATATTTCACCGCATTACGTATTCGCGTGTAGGTCGCACATCGACAAATATTGCCCGACAAAGCCGTATCAATATCAGCATCGTTGGGTGTAGGGTTCTTTTTCAACAAGGCGGTTGCCGACATGATTTGTCCCGATTGGCAATACCCACACTGCACCACCGCTAATTCATCCCAGGCGGCTTGAATCGCTTTGACTTCCCTTGAATCCAACCCTTCGATAGTCGTGATCTCTTGATCACCTATGGAGCCTATTTGCATAACACAGGAGCGCACCGCCTCACCATTTAAGTGTACGGTGCATGCACCGCAACTGGCAATACCGCAGCCAAATTTGGTGCCAGTCATTTCAACGTGGTCTCTAATGGCCCACAGTAAAGGAGTATCAGGTTCGGCATCGACACTATAGTTTTCACCATTGATCTTTAGCGAGATGGCCATAAACATATTCCTATTTAACTAAATTACATTACTTGAGGCTTATTTAAATAAATTGCCACACTTAAATCAATAATTTTTAACGGATATTAGTTCTCTAGCATAGTTTTGAGTGACCTTAGATCGCCTTAAGATAATCCAGTGCACCGCTGACCGCAGCGACCTGTGCGATGATGCAGTTTTCATCATCGACGCTGGGACTGTCTGGATAAACTTCAGTGGTGGTCACAAAAGATGCGTCGGTAAACCCTGCGCACAACCCAAGACCTTTGATAGGATAATTAATCACTCCACGCTGTTCTGCCTTAGCACCAATTAAATAGTTATTTTCATCTGATGGCGCTATATGAGTTACCCGTTCAACCGCATCAATGATTGCTTTTTGAAACTCTGGTACCGGATTTTCGCTATCACCTACACCGTAAAAACCATCGGGGATTTCCCACAACTCTTGTTCAACAGCATCGCGGGCTTCTAGAGCTGGCCTAAATTCAGAGTTGTCAGTGTCGGTTGTCTCATGCAGATCAAGGTGGGCAAGCATAGAAATATTAAGGCCTCTAATATAGCTCATAATACAGCTTGCCTCTTCTACCGACGTACCAGATTTAAACGAGCGATTAGGGTCAATAGCGTTAGGGTTCCAGCGGTTAATCGTTTCATATCCCCAGGGACTAATGCAGGGGGCAACTATAAAGTTATAGCTATCTACATAGGATGCCAGCGTGGTCTCGACGAACCTTAGCGCTCCTTGAACACCACTGGTCTCATAACCATGCACACCACCTGTAATGAATACTGTGGGTTTGCCATCTTGCCAGTTTTTCGTTTTAACCACCCACAAGGTATAGGTATCTGGGTCATAAGACAGCGCGCCATATTGCTCGACAATAAGTAAGTCTGACAAATCTTGCCCTATCGCCTCTACCTTAGTCACTACCTGTTGCTGGTAGGAGCGTTTAATTGTTTGCTGGCTTAGCCAAGACGCTTTTTCTTCATTCCTCCATGGTTTGCCGGGGGTGCCAATCTCATAATTCTGCTGTGATGCCATGTTTTCCTTATCCATTTAGTCCTCCTTAAAGATCTTCACCACTAGCTCACCGTGTTTGTTTATTGAAGCACGGTACATCCCCAACGAATTAAACGAGAAAGCTACGTTGGCATCCTTATCAACACCAACAACACCGCCAGATGCGCCCATCTTTACTAATTTATTCTGGACCACTTCATCCTGTGCCTTCTGCAGGGATATGCCTTTGTACGCCATACGTGCGCAAATGTCATGGGCCACCGCAGCACGAATAAAATACTCGCCATGACCAGTAGCTGAAATACCACAGGACTCATTATCTGCATAGGTACCGGCACCAATAATGGGCGCATCTCCAACCCTTCCAAAGCGTTTATTGGTCATGCCTCCAGTAGAGGTTCCAGCAGCAATGTCACCGTTTTGGTCAATAGCCACTGCGCCCACAGTACCTAGTTTTTTTTCGTCAAATTGATACTTTAATAACAGAGAATTAGATAGTTCTGGCAACTGTGCTACTGACTGTTCTTTGGCAATAATGCGCTCCAACTGCAGACGTCGACGCTCGGTTTTGAAATAACTATTTGAAACCAAGTCAAAACCCTGCTGCTGGGCAAACACCTCAGCTCCTGCCCCCACAAGCATGACATGGGATGAGTGATCTAGCACCGCATTAGCCAGTGTAATGGGGCTTTTAATCCGCGTTAGTGCAGCAACAGCACCCGCATTAAGCGTGCGCCCCTCCATAATAGATGCATCTAACTCAATATTCCCTTCATGGTTAAAAACGGCCCCATGACCCGCATTAAATAAGGGCGAACCCTCCATAAGGGTAATCGTTGCGATCACGGCATCTCGACTGGATCCGCCTGCCGTTAAAACCCGATGACCAGCGAGAGTCGCTGAAGACAATATTGCTCGATACTCGATTTCCATTTCAGGACCCATCAAGTCGCGCCTAATTGTTCCTGCACCTCCATGGATAGCTATAGCGACAGGGGTTTTCTCGACAGCTGTGGCAACGTTTGACATAGAGATTACCAAAATCAAGACTAGATGCCATGGTGATAGTATTCGCCAAGAAGATAGCCGCAATCTCGCTAATGTCTTCATTACACAAGTTCCTTTTGGACAAATCATACCACTAACCACATTTCAATGATTTTGATAGTCTGTGCTAAAAGTATTTCATATAACGAGGATGACAATATTAAACCTGAAGATACTGAGGTTCATTGTAATACGCTCATCTCTGCCACGGTTGATCTGCCTCTTTAGCGACGCGAGTAACGAACCATAAATGAAGTGCTTAGATTAGACGATTGAGTTATTGAATAACCAAGGTGCGACTTTTCGATGCCGTTCTTCAAACCGCATTATTGTATCTCGATGGCCTAGAGTCAGGCTTATGACATCGGAACCTTCTAATAATTGCTCTCGTTGAGGGGGGTCAATATCGAACGGTAGGTCTGTCCCGTCGGGTAAAAGTATGCTTTGACGTTCAAGATTTATTTGCAGTTCATACCCCTCATTAGTATCTATCTGATCGAATAGGCTAGAAACACGTTCGCTAGACAACTGAATAGGTAAAACGCCATTTTTAAAACAATTATTGTAAAAAATATCGGCGAAACTAGGTGCAATAACTACTTTTATACCAAAATCACGGATGGCCCATGGCGCATGTTCTCGGCTAGACCCACAACCAAAGTTATCTCCGGCAACCAATATGCTGCCTCCTTTATAACGAGGTAGGTTTAAAACAAAATCGGGGTTAATTGTGCGTGTAGAAGTATCGGTATTGATATCACCCTCATCTAAATACCGTAATCCGTCAAATAGCCAATCCCCATAACCGGTTTTTCGAATCGATTTCAAATATTGTTTAGGTAACATCACATCAGTATCGATGTTAGCTCTGTTGAATGGGATCACCAATCCTCGATGTGTCTTAAATGCTTCCATAATAATTTATATAATCTCTCTAATATCAATAAAATGTCCGGCCAGAGCTGCTGCGGCTGCCATTTGCGGGCTTACTAAATGAGTACGACTACCATGTCCCTGTCTACCTTCAAAATTGCGGTTTGAGGTTGATGCGCAATGTTCACCAGGTAATGATTTATCAGAATTAATAGCCACACACATAGAACATCCTGGGTCTCGCCATTCAAACCCTGCATCAAGAAGTACTTTATCTAAACCTTCATCTTCAGCCTGTTGTTTGACCAACCCAGATCCGGGAACCACCATAGCCTGTTTTATGCTTGCGGCAATGTGCTTCCCTTTTACTATCTCAGCAACGCTGCGGATATCTTCAATACGTGAATTAGTGCAGGAACCAACAAATATGCGGTCTAATTGAACATCCGTTATTTTTTGCCCAGCGGTCAAGCCCATATAGTTTAGCGCTTGAAAATAATCTTCACGTGCATCAAGTGTTTCCTGTTGGGACGGATCTGGCACTGTGCCATCGATTGGAATCACCATTTCAGGCGAAGTACCCCAGCTAACATGAGGCGAAATATCTGCAGCGTTAAATTCATAGATCGCATCAAATTTAGCACCTACATCACTGTGTAAATTTTCCCAAGATCTGCACGCCTGACGCTCTAAATCACCTTTGGGCGAATGAGCTCGTCCCCGTATATAGTCGAATGTCACTTCATCATAAGCTATCATCCCAACTCGAGAACCGGCCTCAATAGCCATATTACAAATAGTCATCCTACCTTCCATCGACAACGCTCTGATGGTAGAACCGGCAAATTCAGTCGCCATTCCAGTCGCACCAGCTGTTCCTATCTTGCCGATGATATAAAGAATCATATCCTTGGCGCTAACCCCTCTTGGAAGATCTCCTTCGACATTAATCAGCATGTTGCCAAACTTTTTTTGCGCTAAACATTGTGTTGCAAGAACATGCTCAACATCGGAGGTGCCTATGCCTTGCGCAAGACATGCAAAGGCTCCATGAGTCGAGGTATGAGAGTCACCGCAGACCAAGGTCATGCCCGGCAGTGTCAATCCTTGCTCGGGCCCAATGACATGAACTATACCCTGACGAATATCATTGAGCTTATACTCCCTGATTCCAAATTCAGCGCAATTGCTATCAAGCGCTAATATTTGAATTCTAGAGACGGCGTCTTTAACCCCCTCCATTCCGGTTTGGCGTTGGGTTGTAGGCACGTTGTGGTCAGGTGTTGCAACGCATGAATCAACCCTCCATGGTTTTCGATTGTTTTCACGTAATCCTTCAAATGCCTGTGCAGATGTAACTTCATGGAGGATATGTCTATCTATATAAAGAAGAGAGGTACCATCCTTCATTTCAGTCACCTCGTGCATATCCCATAATTTGTCATAAAGCGTTTTAGGTTTCATCTTAAGCGCTCCAATAATGCCTATTGATCGGTTAACAAACGTAGTCGAACCAATAAATCTGATAGCAAGACAACATCTGCATACTTTTTATTAAGGTCATATAAGCTAGCCTCATGAGCCGTCTGACCTCTATCACCACAGGCTTCTTTGGGAATGAGTACTGGATAGTTGTGCTGAAGGCCATCAACTACAGTTGCTCTGACGCAACCACTAGTGGTTAATCCGGTCACCACTAATGAGTCCGTACCGCAGGCCATAAGTTGGTTGGACAAGTCAGTTCCAAAGAAAGCGCTAGCCCATTGTTTCTCAATCAAGGGTTCGCTGGCACGCCGCTCGAGTGCAGCATCAACCTTAACCCAATGAGAATTTGGCTTTAGACAATCCAAGTCAGGTAATTTTTGCCGAAAGACAGTGGCCTGGTTTTTATGGTGGTAAACTACTGTAGTAAAGAAAATCGGTAGTCTTTGTCGGCGAAACTCCGCAAGTAACATCTTATTAGCAATCACCACCTCTGGGCAGGCTGTGCCCAGGGCACAATCTGGATCTGTGAATCCATTCACCACATCCACAACAATGAGAGCTGGCTTTGAGCCCAAGTTAAGTGTCCTAGAAGTTAGAGCCATAACCCTTACTCTGCTAACAGCGTGAAGCTATACAAACCTGACAAAATACGACTAAGATCAAGAACTAGAGAGCCTGTTATGGGCTTAGGCAGAATTAATATTCCTCTTAACAATCTGTAAGTATTCAAGCTTTCTTCTCCCTTTAGTCACCCATGTAGCAGGCCGCTGCGCTATTACTCAATTAGGACCCACCTCGTTTACTAAGATCAGCTAAGAGACATTAAAGACGTCTTATGCGGTTGTTTTTTAGCTGTGGATACTAGTTTTACTGTAGCTTTTAAAGATTACGTAGCTCTCGTTTCAACACTTTGCCCGTAGCATTACGAGGCAACGCAGCGACAAATTCAAACGATTTAGGCGTTTTATAACCAGCCAGAACTTCCCGACAATAACTATTTAAATCTTCAGTGTCGACACTGTGGTTGTCCCCTAATACCACATAGGCCTTTACCGATTCGCCCCAATATTGATCCGGCACGCCAATGATGGCAGCGTCGGCAATAGCGGGATGGTCATAAAGAACTTCTTCGATCTCCCTAGGGTAGATATTGACCCCACCTGAGATAATCATGTCCATCTTTCGGTCAATCAGATAAACAAAACCTTCGTCATCAAGCCGAGCTAGATCTCCAGCTGAAAACCAACCGTCTAACATAGCGTTGACGGATAAGGTATTGCCCCAGTAGCCTGAAAAAAGGTAAGGAGAACGGCTATATAATTCCCCGACCTCGCCTGGCTGCACCGGCAGTCCTTCTTTAGTCAGAACCTTAGTCTCGGTGCAGGCAAATCCAAGACCGACACAACGCTCCTTTCTCAATTGATCAGCAGGGCGTAAATTGCAGACAATTCCTGCCTCAGTTGACCCATAAGTCTCGTGTAATATTCCAGGCCCAAAATAACCAACCACTTTCTTTTTTAGTGCCTGAGGCAGAGCCGATGCATTAGAAATTATGGTCTTGATCCGGTTAGATTTTAAGTCCGCAAGTTGTTTAGCGGGTAGATCAAAGATAGCCTGAAAATGCGTGGGAACCATAAATACATTGGTTATATCCAATTCTTTTAGTTTCTTTAGTGTACTGGCAGCCTCAAACTTCGGGGAAATTTCGCAATATCCTCCAAAGAAAAGTGCAGCAATAGCAAATGAGAATCCAGCTCCATGAAATAAAGGCGCCACAGCCAACGTCCGATCATCTGGTGTATAACAACCATATTCTGATGCCATGCCAAGAAAGGTTAATACCCGAGATCGGTGCGATAACATAACACCCTTCGGTTTTCCTGTAGTTCCAGCGGTATAAACAAGAGCGAAAATATCGGTCTCTGCAAGATGGCCAATCTGATAGTCGGCGCTAGACTGGGTCAACCACTCCTCATAGTTATCGCCTATCACTACCAACTCTTTCACGTTAGGCAATTGGGAAAGATCTATTTGAGGTCTTGCTGACGGATGCACAAAAATCATTGATGCATCGCAATCATCACAAATATACTTAATCTCAGTAGACGTTAACTTTGGATTCAATGTAACCACAATAAGGCCAGCTTGAGCGATACCTATGGCGAGCTCAGGATATTCTATACAATTAGGCGCAATAAGGGCGACTCTATCGCCCTTAACAAGACCAGCAATATTTCGGACACCATTGGACACTCTGTTGATGCGTTTCGCCAGATCGCCATAGTTCAGACTGCGCGCTCCCTCACCCAAGGCAACTTTATTAGGCTTGTGTTGGGCCGCACATCTAACGCCATAACCAATATCTAAGGCGAGGTAGGCTTGATTGTCGAACTTATCCTTCATCCTTTAACTCTCACTATATTGAAGACGAGCATCAATATTTTTATAATTTAAAAATGCGTTTGGCATTAGTATGGAGAAATTTCTCCATCACGGGTTCCGATATGCCCAACTGTTTAATCTCATCCATTGCTCGCTCTGGGCTGATCACAGGCCAATCAGTTCCAAATAAAACTTTGTCTTGGCCATATGTTTTTAAATAATGAACAAATGAATCAGGCCAGTACTTGGGGGCGTAAGCATCAGATCCTATATAAACATTCTCATGCTTCCATGCCATGGATATCATTTCATCTGTCCAAGGGATCCCAATATGAATTCCGATCAACTTAAGCTCTGGAAAGTCGATGGCAACCTGATCAAGGGTAATCGGACGACCCACACTAGGCAGACGTCTTTCACGCGAATACACCAAGTTATGGCCTACTTGCATCATGATAGGGATATCAAGCTCACAGCACTTGGCATAATAAGGGTAATATTTGGCGTGATCCGGAGCCAACTCTATCCAGTGTGGGTACAAATGTGCCCCAACAAAACCTAATTCACGAACTGCATGCTCAAGCTCACGAACACCATCCATGCCACGATAGGGATCTATCCCTGCCAAGCCAGAGAAGCGATCAGGGTATTTTTTGCAAACAGAAGCCACTTGCTCATAAGGAATTTCAAAAGATCCGCGCATTCTCTGATCGCCTGCGCGAACAGCAATTAATAATGAACGATCAATACCAGCTCGATCCTTCATGCCGATATAATTTTCGATGGATACGCCCTTTCTCCACTCTGCGGGGAAACGTATTTGCTCCAAAAAATGCTCATCGAGTCCAGTTTGCCCATTGCTGACTTCATACTCAGTAAACAAGTTACAAACCGTATCTATCGCCATCATCATACTGACCTCTTGGACCTAAAAATTCTACAGGTAATACAAATTTGCTATACATCTAAAATGTCCCAGCAAAAAAGATATAAGAAAACATCAAAAACTACCTATTGCTCTTACACAGACTGCCTCTCAATAGAGATCTATTGTAAGAGAGGCCGTAAAAGATTGTCAATATAATATATATATATGTTTATATTTTTCATATAGCTGAATTATTGTATTACATTTATGTTACGATTATCCTGCTAAAAATACTTAGATTCTAGCTAATCAATCGTCTTTTTAGCGGATAAAAGACCTCTTAAATAGGGTTTGTTAATAATAGATGGAAGAGCTGGTTGGTATAACTACATGTATGAATTGAGGCCTGATAGCTAGATAATGCTTGGGCCAAAGACTATTTCTCAAAGATACGACGCGTTGACAGTTTATTTATTTTGATTATCCTATGATAAATAATAGCTTTCACAGAGTACTGACCAGCTTAACAGTATGTATTAGCGCGCCCTATCTTGGAGGGTATTTCGGGATTTAAATCAGCAGGAGGAGAGCCACTTGCACATTAATTTTCATAACTTTATCGCCTTTATCCATGTTTTCTTGTTCGTATTTGCAATTGGAGGAGATATTGCGGTCCACTATATTGGCCAGTACCTCACCCAAGATAAGCTAAGCCTAGCGGAGAGACTGCGCGTACGCCAAATGAGGTTTATTGTTGATATGTCAGCGCGCACAGCCTTAGTGCTTTTGCTGCCCTTAGGATTTACCCTAGCGCAAGCATACGGTTCACCTATTTCAGGTAACGGATTAGCAACATTGTGGGTGGCCGCCATCCTATGGTTGGTATTGGTCTGGCTTGTCCACTTTAATAAAGGCACTCCATTAGGTGATAGATTAGGTAAATTGGACATTGGAATTCGATATGTAGTCATGCTTTCTATGGCGTCCTTTGGCGGATACTGCCTGATCACAGGTGGCCCTATAGCAAGTACTTGGCTCGCCATTAAAATTGTGTTGTTTGCCGTCATATTGCTAAATGGTGTCTGGATACGTCAGATTGCTCGAGGCTGGCCCGGTGCTTTCGCTTTGGTTGAAGCGGGCGGGCAAGACGCTGTCCGCGGTGAGGTATTGATTAAAGAGCTACAGACTAAAACAAATCGAGCCGCTTTGTGTATCTGGGTTTTGGTTGTTTTGATGGCCTTTTTTGGTGAAGTTAAACCCTACTAGAGACGTTATGTTGTTGCACAAGGCTCATCCAAATAACCTCTCCTAACAGTAGTCTTATGGAGTCTCACTAATGACAGATGCAATCGATAATCCTGCTACTAAAGCCCCAGTTGGCCCCTATGAATCCCTGCGAGACTATATCGATGCAATAGACGGCTGTGGCCAAGCTCTGCATATAAGTGGGCTCGATCAAGATGCCTATGAAGCAACGGGCTTTATGTACAGGCTTATTGATAAACTAGGATGGGCCGACGCTCCTGCTGTAATATTTAAAAATATTAAGATTAATGGTCAGTGGCATGAAGGTCCTGTCATTGCCAATCAATATGGTCGCTGGCAATTCGAAGGGCTCGCTTTCGGGGTAGATCCAGCAAATGACGAACAAAGTGAAGTTTATCAAAATGTATTAGCTAAACTTGAAAGCCTAGCCACAACAGATAAACAATGGCAGGAAATAGAACCTATTGAAGTAAGCCCTGAAGATGCTCCTTGCAAACAAGTCGTTGTGCTCGGAGATGACATCAACATCCTTGACTTTCCTTTTATACAAACGAACCCTGCAGATGGAGGTTCCTATATAAATACGGGTAGTGTAATACTCGAAGATCCTGAGCGAGGCCGTAATGTTGGCACCTACAGATGCCAAATCAAAGGCCCTCGAAAGATTGCCATTAACCCAGAAAAAAATCAGCATGGGTGGACGTTCTTAATGGATATGAAGGCCCGAGGTGAGACCTCTGCCAAGGCCGCAATCGTGTTAGGTGCTGATCCAGTGACTTTTGCCATGAGTAGCTCCAAAACCACCCGCCTTGGCCAAGACGAACTCTTTGTTGCTGGTGGCTTTATAGGCAAGGCTCTAGACGTGGTTCAATGCGAAACGAATACCATAAAAGTACCTGCAAATGTTGAAATGGTAATCGAAGGAGAAATCCCTTTCGATTTTGAACCCGAGGGCCCATTTGGCGAGATGTATGGTTATATAGGCGAACATAAAGAAGAGAATTTTTACATGCATGTCACTGCAGTGACTCATCGAAAAAAACCAATCTTTGTAAACCAATTTACAGGTGTCACTAGGAGCTTCCTTACTTCTCCAATGGAAGTTACCACTAATCTTGCCATGAAGAAGTTGTTCCCTAATATTGTAGGTATACATCTTCCACTGCAAACGCCTGGCTATTGCTTTATTAGTATTAAAAAGGAAGCGCCGGGAGATGCCATAACCATTGGGCGCAATATAACGACTTCATTGAAGATAGCTAAGATTGCTATTGTCGTTGACGAAGATGTGAATATACATAACGCTATTGAAGTTATGCACGCTGTTGGAGCTCGGTGGCAACCTTATCCAGCTAGTGAGATTATTGAAAAAGCGGGCGCTATGGGGGGAGATCCAAGCGCGCCAACACGCGGAGTTGGCAGCCGTATCGTAGTGGATGCAACACGCCAGTTACCTGAGGAAGGTGGCCCGAAACAATATTCTCTTATGAATCGAGCTTGCTTAACTAAGGAATTCCCAGATATTTTTGAGTTCATTGACGAGAAATGGTCAGAAACCATTGACTCATGGAATCCTAAGAAATAATCAGATCTCGACCCATAATAGCTCTCAGAGCTAACCTCGAATGAAATCAATAATTACGCCAACCCAAGTCTCAGGCTCATCACGAATGACATATGAGGTACCGCCCTCAATCTCAACTATGGCGAAATCCGGCCTAAGCTGGACGAGACGATCAGCCACGAAGTGAAGAATGTCTCCCGTATTAGTGACTACCAAAGTAGGCGCTCTAACCGCTTTGATCGCGTCGGTCATGTCATAACTAAAGGCAGCATGGTGCGCATACCAGTGTTTCTCGCCAGCCCAAAGTGTATGTAAAGCAGCCATATGGGAGGACTCTAGAGTTGAAACACCTCTAGACATCTTTTCTATAAGACCCCACAGATCAGAAAGGTGAGATCCATCTGCCTTCGCACTAAAATCCATATGTGGCCTGGCCAATCTCTCCTCACGCTCTTCCGTGGTGTACCAAGGAAGCCCATGTATCACTAGCCTCTCTACTCGGTCGGGGCTAGCGTACGCCATTTGGCAGGCCATTGAAGCTCCCGTGTGATGGCCAATAACTATCGCTTTATCTATGCTTAAGTGATCTAACAACTGCTTAAGGACATCCGCATATTCAGGAATGCTAGGAGGCTCAGTCGTGCCCTCAGATAGTCCATACCCTGGCATGTCTGGCGCAATCACCTGAAACCCTGCGTCAATCAACAACGGGATTACATATAGAAATTGCAGTGCCGACTGAGGGTCTTGATGCACCAACAATAAGGGCTTGCCTTGCCCTCCGATCCGATAGTGTACTTGACCCATAGAGGTGTCTGCGTATGCTTTTCGTATTTCATGCCCCATCTTTTTAACCTCTTTTTACGCTATACCTCTAGTTACGAAGAGCTATCCAAAAACTCTAAACCGTCGGCTTAATATTGCCATTTGACTGGAAAAAATTCTTTGGATCATACTTGTTCTTTATCTGCACTAATCGAGGATAATTATGGCCATAACTTACTGCCACTTCCTCTTGGGTTTCGTCCATCATCTCATTGATGTAAAACCTATTTGAAACGTAGGGAGCAAGTGCATCCCAATAATCTTTTCCCCACTTAATATTTTTGGCTGTCAGAGCAGGATCTACCCAACTTCCACCCAACTCTAAATCCCATTTAGCGCCGCGGTGTGGCCACGCTGTAGCATCAGGCGCAACATCATCAACTGCTCCGCCAAATCGGATGAGACGCATAGTATTGTGCCTGCCAGGTGAGTGATTCCATCGGTCCATCATCACATCAATTAAGTCCGAGTCATACTCATCCATTGTGCGCCCGCGGATATAATAATTAGTACCATGGGGATTGCCGGCATCCAACAATGTCTGCTGCCTGAGGAATGATTTAGGCTTTATTAGATCAGCCACCGGGTTACCTAACGTGCGGTATGATTTTAAAACCTTTTCACCTTCTTTTGGCGAACCCATATATTGAAAGCCCGCCATTAAAAAAGGAGTTCCTGTAGGCGACATGCTCATCGCAGCACTCATATTAAGTTCACGAGGGGCTTCTAAAGAATAATCAAAATAACGGTCATACATGTCTTTCGCATCATCCATTGCATAAACCACTACACCAGAGAGAATTTGAGAATCCAGTTTATGCATACGGTATGTGTAGGATGTCACAATTCCAAAATTACCACCGCCTCCACGAACAGCCCAAAATAAATCTGTATTTTCAGTGTCACTCGCCGTGCGGAGCTTGCCATCTGCTGTTACGATTTGAACGGATAGCAAATTATCAATCGTCAATCCCATTTTTCGCATATTGATGCCTATACCTCCACCCAGTGTTAGACCGGATATGCCAGTATGTGAAACAACACCAGCAGGGACAACCATGCCGTGAGCCTGCGTGCCCCGGTCAAGTTCTCGTAAAAGTACACCTGGTTCACCAACTGCCGTCATGGTTGTAGGGTCTGCGG
>OCVR010000388.1_pt1 | contig 37382 bp, 33 predicted proteins | sample 1539091 | NCBI WGS metagenome assembly OCVR01 (sample SAMEA3355530, study PRJEB22509) | marine metagenome | biome: marine; feature: coastal ocean; material: water | place: USA | collected 2010-08-07 | depth 16 m | reverse complement strand
ATTTCAAAATCCAAAAAAAAAAGCCGCTATTCGGGCTTCCTTTTAGTCTTGATCAACAATCGCAAGCTACCGGATAGCGGTCTATTTGTACAGCGATGTGTGAATCATGTGTTACATCTATGGTAGCGTGGTGGTATGTGCGGCCGATTTAATATCATTGACAATCCACTGACGCAGCTGATTATGGAGGTTGTTGGGGGTGATGTACCCTGGACCCTGACAACGGAGTACAACATTGCGCCGACTCAGACAGTGCCTGTGCTTCGGCGTTCAGGCGAGGAAGATTGGGACATGCCTTCCATGAGGTGGTGGCTGGTGCCTTTTTGGTCGCCGCAACCCAGCACCAAATACAGCATGTTCAATGCGAAGTCTGAGACTCTGACAACGAGCAGCGCCTACAAAGAACCGTTCAGGAAGCGCCGGTGCGTTATTCCTGCGTCGGGTTATTACGAATGGAAAAAAGAGGGTTCCATCAAGGTCCCTTACTACATCGAACCCGCGACCGAGTCGGGCTTTGCTTTCGCCGGGCTCTGGGACCGGTGGCATCGTGGTGACCAGATTATTGAGAGTTGCACGATAGTGACTGCTGCTTCGCCAGACCCTATGAAAAATATACACCACCGAATCCCTGTTCATCTGACCGTAGATCAAGCAAAAACCTGGGCAAATCAACAGACCGAATCATCCCGCCTTCAGGAACTGCTCGTGCCGGAAATCCGCATGGAGGTTCAGGTGACGCCTGTATCGACAATCGTGAATAATGCAAGAAACAAAGACGACCGATGCGTGCAGCCGGCGGGCGACACTATCAAGATTCACTAGGGAAAATTCATTTGGACAGCTCGCCGAAGTTAATATTGGGCGGTGAAGGTGATCTGCTGCTAGTTGATTTTTTGCGAGCGAAGCCTGATAGAAGGCATTCGCTGTTTCGGCCCTGGAAAATTTTTGGAGCGATAATGGCCAGCAATAGCCCGGCTTCACAGCCGGGTCAGAAGTGCTGTCAGCTGTTAGCCCATTTTGTAGAAGCAGGCCTTGTTGCCATCTGGATCACGAAAGTAGCCGCCGTAGAAGGTAGGCATTCGCTCACCGGGTTCGCCCTCGTCGGTGGCGCCCAGTTCAATCGCTTTGGCGTAAAGTGCATCGACTTCCTCGCGGGTCTCGGCGGGTAGTGCAAGCATATTACCGTTGCCAGGGTTGGGATCGCTCTCATCATAAGGAACACATACGGCAAGCATGGGCTGATCCATTCCTGACCCGATGAACGCGATTCGGCCGATATCCATCAATACACTGGCTCCTTTTGAAGCCAATACGCCTGACCAGAAGGCCTTTGCTTTTTGCATATCTTTAGTGCCAATCGTGGCGTATCCAATCATCGCGCTCTCCCGCAGTTAGGTTTAAATGAAGTGGCATCATACTTGCGTAGTGTCGGGGATGCCACGGGACCTTGCCACAAAAGCTTGCGCCTTTTAATTGCGACTTACGTGAAAGGTGCCGTCTTCGTCCAGATTGTCCAGAGCGTAGCCGACTTCGTCCCGGATATCCTGTTCAGACCGGCCTAGGCTGCGATAATATTGCAAAAGGTTCCACATCAGCGCCTGGCCATAAGCGGTACCGTCAATGCCTTCGTCCTCTCCGGATTTCAATCCATTCAGCAGATGATCTTTGGTAAGTTCAAAAGGGTTCATTTGTCCTCCAATTGTTGTCGCTTCCTGAATAGTCAGGATTGTCTGAATGCAGCGATGAATCAATAGCTGTACTAATCCGCGGCTCCCAGTCCTATGCTCTCACACCTATCCTCTTAAGCCTATGATCTTAAGCCCATGATCTTAAGCCCATGATCTTAAGCCCATGATCTTAAGCCTATGCTCTGAGACAAATTCGATGCGGGCAATGAGTACTCGATGTATTTCATCCGTTCGATCTGATAGCCGCGTTGGTCAACTTGCGCTGAATATGCTCAGGCTCGTAATTTTTTCTTGACTGCAACGTTAAGGGGCGCAACAAGGATTTTTGGGGTCGCTCGCCGAAAAGAGAACGAATAGCATTCGTGATCTTTAGCAAACTTCGCAATGCCACGGGCGAGTGCCTCTATGAGTTGGTCTTCAACCTTTACATGAGGCTCAAGCACAAGGTTGTTTACCTGTAGTTGATGGTGTTTTCGGTGTGCTTTCGCGTCTAGCCGTCCAACGAGGGAATCGCCGTACAGGAGGGGGAGAGAAAAATAACCGTAAGTGCGTTTTGCGGCGGGCACATAACATTCGAGAAGGTATTCGAAGTCAAATAGTTCGCGAGTGCGTCTTCTGTTGATCACCACGTTGTCGAAAGGGGATAACAGTCTGACGCATTGGCGAGTTGATCTAACGGGTAGCTGGGCAAGTAGTTGCTCTGTTGTGTAGCAGGTGCGACCCTGGACATCCACTTCGATTAGCTGGCCCTCTGCCACTAACGCTGAGAGCGTGGTTCTTAGTGGATCTTTTAAGGCGATTTTGGATAACCTGCGAATAATGGGTTTGGCATAGCCAACGTCGTATTCGGTGGCTATGCCCAAAGCGTGGACCATGCCCAGCACTATAAATCTTGTCCATTCTTCTAAGGTGGGCTCTGAAGTATTAATGGAGGAGGGAAGAACATTCTCTGTCAGGTCGAATATTTTTTGGAAGCCTTCGCGGCGGGTCACCATTAGTTCGCCGGAGAAAAAAAGGTGTTCCAGAACCCGTTTCGCGGGTTTCCATTCCCACCAGCCACCACGTTTCCTGCCACTGGTATCTTCAAAGTCACGGGACTGAAGTGGACCTTCTGAGTGGATTCGAGCCAGTACCTTGGCTTTGAGCTTCTCGTCACACTGTCTCGTGCTGCGGAATCCCTTCATTACCGGTAGCGAATATCGGAAATCCTTGAAAGGAAGAAATGCCGCAGCGTGACTCCAGTATTCAAAGATTTCCCGTTCCTGGACGAGGCTCTCCAGATGCGTGGGATTGTAGTTAGCCACACGGTTATAAAGGACATGCTCGTGGGCACGATTGATGACAGAGATGGTGTCGATCTGAACGTAAGAAAGGCGCTGGATTGCCTTGTTAGTCGCATTTTTCCCACGCCCGAACTCGTTATCCCGAAGCAAACCTTGTTGCTTAAGGAAGAGCTTGCGTGCATCGCTCTGGGTGAGTTCCATACGTTCAGTTTAGCTGACGGGAGGCGCAGAGTCGCGGCCATCAAAGGATGAACATGTTAAGCTGGTAAAAGCTGACTAACGAGTAACTGTATGAACCAACGCATCTTGATTCTTCTTGTATCCCTGTTAACTTTTTTGAGTAACCCTGCTGGCGCGGCAAGTCAGGAAGCGGTGTCTGGCGAAGGTGCGATGGTGTCTTCTAGATCCACTTTGGCGTCAACTGTGGGTGTGAAAATCATGAAGGAGGGCGGCAATGCCATCGATGGTGCGGTCGCTACGGCCTTTGCCTTAGCGGTTACCTTTCCTTCGGCGGGAAACATCGGTGGTGGTGGATTTGCTGTTATCCATTTTGAGGACGGTAAGGTCATCACCCAGGATCATCGTGAAATGGCGCCTGGTGAGGCCCATCGTGATATGTATCTGGACGAGAACGGCGATGAAATCAAAGGGCTTTCTCGAAACAGCCTTTTGGCAACCGGAGTTCCCGGAAGTGTTGAGGGATTGCTAGGGCTTCTTGACGATCACGGCACCAAAACTAGGGAGGAGGTTATGGCGCCTGCGATAAAGCTGGCGGAAGAGGGTTTTGTACTTGATACCTACCTCGCGAGACACATCAATACCACCGGTAAAGCGTTGCTCAACAATCCGGCAGCGGCCAAGAAGTTCACGATTGATGGTCGCGCCCTGCAGGCCGGTGATACCTGGAAACAACCCGACCTGGCAAAAACCTTGAAACTTATTTCAGACAAGGGAAGGGATGGTTTCTATGCAGGAGAGACAGCTGACCTGATTGTCCGGGAGATGCAAAAAAATGGCGGGATAATTTCTCACGATGACCTGGCTAGTTACCGCGCTGTCTACAGGGAACCTGTGCACACTAACTATAAGGGATATGACGTCTGGACCATGGGGCCGCCTTCTTCAGCTGTGTTAGTGCTGCAAATACTTAACATGCTCGAACCTTTTGATATCAAGTCAATGGGCTGGGGTAGTTCAAAGGTGATACATCTGATGATAGAGGCTGAGCGTCGCGCTTACGCTGATCGTGCTGAGCATCTGGGAGATTCTGATTTCTATGATGTGCCGCTGAACATGTTGATGGACAAGAAATATGCACAAAGTCGGTTCAGTGATTTTGATATAAACAAGGCCTCAAGCAGTCAGGAGATTTTTGCGGGGGCTGCACCGGCGCCAGAAAGCATGGAGACGACGCACTTCTCAGTGATTGATAAGTCCGGTACTGCGGTTTCATTTACGACGACCCTTAATAGCTCCTATGGAAATAAAATGGTGGTTCCTGGAACGGGGATTCTGCTTAACAATGAGATGGACGATTTTTCTATTAAACCTAACACGGCAAATCAGTTTGACCTTATTGGGCGCGAAGCAAATGCTATTGCGCCTAGAAAACGTATGTTGAGTTCCATGTCACCCACAGTTGTGTCTAAAGATGGTGTGCCCTTACTCGCAACGGGATCGCCCGGTGGGTCTACTATTATTACCACGACGCTACAGATTATTTTGAACGTTATTGCCCATGAAATGCCACTGGAGGACGCTGTTAGCCTGCCACGTTTTCACCATCAGTGGAAACCTGATCGAATTATTTATGAAAAATATGCTTTCTCTCCTGACACTCTGAGAACGCTTGAAGAAATGGGCCACGTTGGATTTTTCCCCTGGCCATATGGTCGTGGAATCGGCGATGCCAATTCGGTGCTAATGAAGGATGGGAAGCTGTATGGGGTTAAAGACCCGCGTGCGGACGGAGTGGCGGTCGGGTTCTAATGCCTATTCGTTTCCTTGTTATTGATGGTTTTAATCTGATCCGCCGAATTTATGAGGCGAGAATACACAAGGAAAAGCATCTGGGTGAATCTAGCAATGTTTCCGGGGAGGACATGAAGCAGGTGATAGAGGCGACAAAGTCCTCATTGGCCCGCGCTCTAAAAGTACACCAACCTACTCATGCAGCGGTGGTTATGGAGCAGCATGACAAGACATGGCGACACCTGCTTTATCCGGAATATAAAGCAAATCGGTCGGAAACACCGCCGATGTTAATGAACAAGCTTCCAGAGTTTGGTGCTGCATTTGTGGCGCTCGGGGTCCAGAGTTTTGGTGTCGAGAGTTATGAGGCCGACGATGTGGTCGCGACATTGGCTACCGTGGTTGCCAATAACAATGGCGAGGTGGTTATTCTCTCAACAGATAAAATTTATCTGCAGCTAGTGAATGATAGGGTGATTGTTTATGATCATTTCGCCAACAAACGATGTGATGGGGCTTATATAAAAGAGAAATATGGCATCGCGCAAGAGCAGTATATTGACTATTTGGCACTAGTCGGGGCCAACAGCAATAATATTAAGGGAGTGCAGGGGATTGGCCCGAAGTCAGCCACAACCATGTTGGCTGAACATGCTTCGCTGGATCGTATTCTGGCCGCACAGCCTGCAAGCACAATGTTGAAAAAAGTTAGTACACGTAAATCAGATGCACTCAGATCGAGACAGTTAGTGACCTTGAAAACTGATGTTGAATTAGGCCAAAACCTCAAATCATTCCGTTTGTAGAAATCAACAAAGACTAATAATGCCAAAGGGGTTTATTTGTGTCGCTTAATGTAGCCGGTTTTAAAGCGTACGATGTTCGTGGACGAGTACCAGATGAATTAAATGAAGAGATCGCGTCTGCTATCGGACGAGCATATGCCCAAAGGATAAAGCCGAAGCATGTAGTTGTAGGACACGACATTCGTTTGTCCAGCCCCTTGATCACGGAAGCGTTAATTCAGGGTTTACGGGAGAGTGGCGTCGACGTGTCCTTCATCGGTACTTGTGGAACAGAAGAGATTTACTTCGCCACCGATCACTACGGCTTTGATGGGGGTATTGTCGTCACGGCAAGTCACAACCCAAAAGACTACAACGGCATGAAAATGGTGCATGCGGGCTCGAGACCCGTGAGCAGTGATTCAGGCTTAACTGACATTCGTGATCTTGTGGCGGCCAACCAGTTTGGAAAGCCAGTCCCCTCTGGCGAGTTTAAGACGCTTGATCATCGGGCCGACTACATTGAAAAACTGCTTTCCTACGTTGATGCCTCTAGTATTTCGCCCCTGAAGATTGTGGCGAACCCCGGAAACGGTGGCGCAGGGTTAGTGATGAATGAGCTCTCGGCAAGGTTGCCTATTACGCTGTTGCCAATTCAATTTGACCCAGATGGCAACTTCCCAAATGGGGTTCCAAACCCTCTTTTACCGCCAAATCGCAAACCTACCATTGACGCTATCAAGATAAATGAAGCAGATATAGGTGTCGCCTGGGATGGGGATTTCGACCGCTGTTTCCTGTTTGATGAAAATGGTCGGTTTATTGAAGGCTATTACATTGTTGGCCTGCTTGCTCAGGCGTTTCTCGAAAGATCACCCGGTGAAGGTATAGTCCATGATCCCAGGCTAACCTGGAACACGACGGATGTGGTTAGCACCGTTGGCGGAAGGGCGATAATGAGCAAAGCTGGTCACGCTTTTATCAAGGAGAAGATGCGGGAGGAAGACGCAATCTATGGTGGTGAAATGAGTGCTCATCACTATTTTCGGGATTTTGCTTATTGTGACAGCGGTATGATTCCATGGCTTCTCGTGATTGATCTGATGTCAAGAAAACAGAAAAAACTGAGTGAACTGGTGGATGAGCGTATGTTGATGTATCCGGTTTCAGGGGAAATTAATCGCAAAATTGAAGATGCCGCGGCGTTAATGGAGTTGGTCGAGAAAACCTATGGCTCAGACGCACAGGTCGTAGACAAAACCGATGGCCTCAGTTTTGAATTTAGTACATGGCGGTTCAATATCCGTTCGTCCAATACGGAACCCGTCGTCCGTCTTAACGTTGAATCCCGGGGGAACGAAGAGCTGATGGAAGAAAAGACCCGTGAATTGTTGGATCTAATGGGGGGCGAACCCGCGTGACCCGCGTTATCGCTAACGGCATCCAGCTTGAGTTCGAAGAAAGAGGTAGTGCTAGCGACCCAGCCATCGTTCTGGTTCGAGGGCTGGGTACCCAGCTCATCGACTGGCCAGAAGCATTCCTGTCAGGATTGATGTCCGCAGGTTTTCGGGTAATCGTGTTTGATAACCGGGATGTTGGCTTGAGCCAAAAATTCCTGGGTTTACCTAACCTTGGCAATGTCGCGAACAAGACAGAAACAGCGCCCTACACGATCCATGATATGGCTGATGACATTCTAGGGCTGATGGATAGTCTTGGTATTGATCGTGCCCACTTGTTTGCGATTTCCATGGGTGGAATGATTGGCCAGGTGCTTGCGGCGACCCAGGGTCACCGTCTTCACAGTTTCTTCTCTGTGATGTCGAGTTCTTCCCGAAAGGGGCTTCCCACGGCGACGCCAGAGGCCGCCGCGACTCTTAGAGCGGAAACAGACCCTGGAGCTGGAGACGAGGGTATTATCGCTGCAACCGCAGAAGGGTTAAGAGTTTGTGGTTCGCCGGGATATCCCTTGAGGGAAACGGATAGAGATCGGATAGCGAGGAGCCGTCACAAACGAGATTACACACCGAATGGAGTGGTACGCCAAATGGCCGCGATTGTCGCGGGCGGCAATAGGATAGAACTTCTGGAGTCCATTAAAGTGCCGACGATGGTGATTCATGGTGCGGACGACCCCTTAATCCCATTGGCCGCAGGAAGAGACACGGCTGAGACGATTCCCGGTGCACATTTTGAAGTTATTCAGGGGATGGGGCATGATCTTCCCGAAGGTCTGGTTCCCGTCCTGATTGGGCTCGTCACGCAGTTCACAAAATCATTGGAGCAACCCTTATGAGCTGGATGGGCAAAATGCTTGGCGGTGGTATAGGGTTTATGGTGGGCGGTCCGATAGGTGCCGTGCTGGGTGCTGTTCTTGGTCACCACACGATGGATAGTGGTAATTTCCTCAATCAGGATGAGGAGCGTCATGGGATCTATTTTGTGACGACTTTTTCGATGCTTGGCAAACTAAGCAAGGCAGATGGGCAGGTTTCCCCCGAGGAGATCGAAGTGGTCGAGCGGGTAATGACAGATAGTCTGCGCTTGCCGCTTCAGGCTCGCCAGTTTGCTATAAAAATATTCAACACTGCAAAGGATTCACGCGAGACTTTCGAGGATTATGCCCGGCAGTTTTACGGGGCCTTCCACGACCACCCAGAAGTACTCGTTTCCCTGGTTGATCTTCTGCTTCGTATCTCACATGCCGACGGGGTACTGCATCCCGCTGAAGACCGGTTAATAGAGCAGGCGGTCGATATTTTTGGGATCGGGCCGGAATATCAACAAATCAAGGCCCGCTATTCGAATACCAATGACCTGGATAAATGCTATGCCACACTGGGTGCGAATCATGGGGAATCCTTAAAGGACATTAAAAAGAAATATCGTCGCTTAGCAATGGAATACCATCCTGACAGGGTCCAGTCGAATGGAGTGACACCGGAGCTGGCATTGTTGGCCGAGGAACGTTTTAAGGAAATCCAGCATGCCTTCGATGTAGTGGAAAAACATCTCGCCTAACGATCTAGCCGCATTGCCGCTTGCGTTTATTTTTTAGGTGTCGCGGGACGCCTTAAGCCCAGCGGCTGTTCTTTCTTCCAGGCTGATTAGATCAAGCAGGATGTGACCACTTTCTACCAGGTAAGGATCCGGGGTTGTGTCTTCCTCTTCAGGTTCAGCTTGAGCTTTTTCGCGAGCATCATCCGCTTTCGAAACGGGTAGTGCTGAGCTGGAACCAGCGATTTCGCTGATGTGCGCCGGCTCCGCTGTTTCGCTATCGCCGGTTGTAGGATCAATGGCGGGGCTAGCCGCAGATGCGTCATTGCTGGCAATGGTTGGTTCTTCTTCGTCCAGTTCATCCAGGCTTGCGATGGGCTCCTGGCCAAGCGCCACTCGTTTCTTGTTTTCCAATGCTAGCCAAAATTCTTCACGGTCAGACTTTTCCTGTTTCCTTTGTTCCTCGTTGAGACTGACGGTGTCATCTTCGTTGCGCGTTTTTCGATAAGCGAACGCTTCTTCCAGGTAGTTGAATTCGGCATTATCTGAGACACGTTCATCATGTAAAGACTTCAGTTCGGGTACCAGGTGATTGATTGAATTTTTTCGACGATAGTTCGTCGCGGTAATTTTGTCCCAGGGAAGGGGGCCATCCAGAGTACTTTCGCCAATGGATTCGGGGTCGTAGCTTGACGGGTATTTGATGTCCGGGATAATGCCTTTCTCCTGGGTGCTTTCGCCGGAAATTCGATAGAATTTTGCCTGGGTGAGTTTTAGTTGTCCTCGGTTCAACGGTAGCAGCGATTGTACTGTGCCTTTACCAAAGGTCTGGCTGCCGATAATAATGCCGCGTTCATAGTCCTGTATAGCACCTGCAAAAATTTCTGAGGCAGAGGCGCTCAGCCTGTTAACAAGAACGGCGAGTGGGCCGTCGTAAATAATGCTGATATCCCGGTCGTCAAGAATATCCACTCGATTGCTTTTACTTCTTATCTGTACGGTAGGTCCACGGTCAATGAACAGTCCGGTAAGCAACTTAGCTTCCTGTAAGGAGCCACCACCATTATTTCGAAGATCAATCACAATGCCGTCTACGTCGTCCTGGTTCACCAGTTCACGAATTAGTTTCTTCACATCCCGCGTGGTACTTTTGTAGTTTCGGTCACCCTTCTGTAATGCCTGGAAATCAATGTAAAACGTAGGGATCGATACGATGCCTATTTTATGCGGGGCTCCGAATTGTTCTAGTTCGATGACTTCCGATTGGGCGCTTTGCTCTTCCAGTTCAACTTTATTTCTAACAATGCTGATAATCTTTGGGTCCGCGTCAGCGTCGCTGGCGGGGATGATATCCAGGCGGACGACAGTATCTGTTCGACCACGGATGAGCTGGACGACTTCGTCCAGGCGCCAGCCGATGACGTCAACCATTTCACCCGTCTTGCCCTGACCGACTCCAACAATCTTGTCGTTGGGTTTGAGGACACCTGCTTTATCAGCCGGGCCAGCAGTAACCAAAGAGACGACTTTGGTGTACTCGTCTTCCAGTTGTAGCACCGCGCCGATGCCTTCAAGGGACAGGCTCATATTGATGTTGAAATTTTCCGATGTCCTCGGTGAGAAATACTGTGTGTGAGGGTCATAGGTTTTGGTGAACGAATTCATATAGAGTTGGTAGACGTCTTCGTTATTTGTTTGCCTGGAGCGTTTCAGCCGATTTGAAAACCTTTTATGCAATAGCTCCTTGATCTTATCGGGTTCTTTATCGGTCAACTTAAGATTAAGAACGGCGTCTTTAATTCGTTTTCGCCAGAGGTCATCCAGTTGCTTCTCTGTCTGTGCCCAGGGGGTTTTTTCTCTATCGATTAAAAGATCTTCCGGTATCGTAAAATCGAAACGCTCAAGACCTTCGTCAAGTATGGCTATAACCTTTTCGAATTGAGTAATAACTCTCTCGTGGTATCGATTGAAGATATCAAAAGCCGGGGACAGATTGCCGCGTTTGAGGGCATCATCCATTTTATAGCGATACTGCTCGAATTCATCGATATCGCTTTGTAGGAAATAACTTCTACTGGGATCCAGGTCTCCTATGTAGGCATCGAATATTCTTGATGACAGTTCATCATTCAGTGCGGCGGGAACATAATGGCGAGATGACAGTGCACTGACAATGTTCTGGGTAGTGGCCGTATGGATGGGCAAGGGGGCTAATGCCTCTATGCCTGTTTCTTTGACGATTGCCAGTGATGGCATGGCTATGACGGCGCACGAAATGAATCCAGCCAGTAACAATTTTGATAGATTTTTCATTAACAACGGCTCTAATTAAATTTACAACACCGAAAACGGATAAGACTTAGTGTGTCGACAGTGGCTATTAGTTCACACAGTTCACACAGTTCGCCGGGGTACGCAGCGGGTTAGGCTGGGCTCGAAGGTAGTTTAGGGTCCAAGCACGCATGGTATCAAGCGGTTAGCGGAAGATGTACCGAGTTTACCTGGATAAAATTACTGAAACCGGGCCGAATCGCTGGAATTATGTCATAATTCTAGCTTCTTTCACGCTCGTCGAGTTAGCTTTCTGATGGTTAAATCCTTTTATATCAATATATTATCGGTGTTTCTTGTTATTTTTTCTAATCTAGCGCTCGGGGCTGAGGAAGCCATGCCGGCGGACAGCGCTCTGGAACGCGATATGGGTTATTTTTATGGCTTCTCTTTCGGAAACATGCTGAAAGACGGTGGTAGCCCAAACGTGGACGTTGAGAGCTTATTAAAAGGGCTGAATGATTCCCTCGCCAACAATCCCCCGGCTCTGGCCGATGATCGCCGAGAGAAAGTTTACCAGGAAGTCCGGGCTAGACAATTACGCACCCAGGAAGTTAAAAAAGCAGCGCAGGACGCGCAAGAAAAGGTCGCCCAGGCACAAGTCGAGATTAACCTCGCCAATGCTGAAGCTTTTCTGGCGGAGAATGCAACTCGTGAGGGCGTTCAGACCACGCCTTCAGGTCTGCAATACGAGGTGCTGGTTGAGGCAGGAGGTAAACGGCCCATCGCCACCAGTCGTGTTACCGTCACTTATGTTGGTAGCTTTGTCGACGGTGGCGTATTTGATCAGTCAGGGGACAATCCCGTTGAGTTTGGGCTGGAGCAGGTCGTTGTTGGCTGGACAGAGGGGCTTCAGCTCATGGGCATTGGCGACAAATTCAGGTTCTACCTTCATCCTGACCTGGCCTACGGTGCAGGCTCCGTTGGCCCTATTCCGCCCAATAGTCTGCTGGTATTTGAAGTTGAACTGCTGGCAATTAAGTAACCTCTACACCGATTTCCTCAAGCAATGATGCGGCCTGCTCGAGGTTTATTTTGACGCCAGTCATATCGATGTTTCTGACATCCAGGCCTGACAGCATTGCACCTCGCAGATCTGCGTGGTTAAGGGTCACGCGATCTGCTTCTATATTGTGAAGCTCGCAGTCCATAAGAATGGCACTAGTGAGGTTTGCGCCATCCAGTGTTGTGTGACTCATTCGGCTGCCGGAGAAATCAACCTCCATCATATTAGAACCGGCAAGGTTAGCGTATGCGAGGTTACAGTCAGTGATTGTTGCTTCGCTTAATTCGACACTGTTGCCAATGATTTTTGTCGCTCCTGCGCCCTGAAAGTTCGCGCCCGTAAGCTGGCACTCATGAAGTTTAGACAGGTAGATCTCTGAGCGCGAAAAATCACAGAGCGTCAGGTCACAATGATCGAACCCACAATCCTGCAGGACGGAAAATGTAAAGTTGCAGCCCTTTTCCGTTGATTTGTCGTAAAACTCACATTTGCGGAACTTAACAGTGCGGAACTGCACACTCGCGAAGTTACAGTTGTTAAACAGACACTGTTCGAACGCGCTGTCCTGCAGTGCAAGCCCGACGAATGACACTTTTTCAAACTGGCATTGGTTGAATACCAGGTCGCTTAGGTCCTCTGGCAAGCCATCACCGCTTATAATTTGTGCGGTGAGTGACTCCCCTGCGCTGATTGTGTTTGGTTTTCGCGGTTGGTGCTTTTCGACTTCCATCTATTTACTTCCCGCCTTGAACTGTATCGATCCGGGTTGAGCCAGGTTACGCTTCGGGCTCCGTTGTTCGTTCAGCGCCTGCGCTACCGCGGAGAGAACGCGCAGCACTTAAAGTGCGCGATGATCGAGTGTAAGCTAGACACTCATTAAAGCCAATTCGAGCTTGCATGCTTAAAGACCCACTAGTACGTCGCCTTATCTCTTCATCTGCATTTGCGGGAGCATTTGTCTGGGTGGCGGTGCGCTTCTTCAAGGTCGACACCGAGGTCGTCTGGGTTCTATTTGGGCTTTCCTTTATCTTTGTCGGGATACTCATCGTCATGGGGCTTGTTCTTGCTCCCGCCGTGGGCCTTTTTCGGCGGAAATCGTCATTACTGTCGAAACTCGATGCCTCACCGGACGGGTCGCCGGAACTAGCTGGCCAGGAAGACTGGCCAGGAGATCCGCAAACTATTGATAACCCTTAAGCTCTGAATCCCGGCGAGGAACTTGGCCTGTGGAGGCAATGGCATCAGGTTTTCACAGATTTCACGCAGAACAACAGGGTCAGACTCAAACTGGTATTTATCGAAATACTGATGGCTAATTTCACCCGAGCGAAGGGTGAAATCACCTGTCAAGTGGGAAAGTTCGAGGATTCTGGTTGCAAGCTGATCAGTCGTAGTCGAGAGGTCGGATAAATCTGTCGATTCGGGGAAGGTAATAGTCTTCGTAGTCCACAGAGAACGCAACGGTGTGTGCACGGCCCGTTATTCGATCACGTGATACCAGCCCCATAGCCCTTGAATCGTGGCTGCTGTCCCTGTTGTCGCCAAGCATCAGATAGTGTCCGGGCGGCACTTCAATTGGGCCAAAGCTGTTGTAATGATTGGGTTGTGAGGGCCGCATCATGACAGCATGTCGATCATCACCGATCTCCTCTACGAAGAATGCGTGTCGATGCTGCTGGTAGAGGTCGAGCTGAAGAATAATTTTGTTGTCCAACTCACCATAAGATGCGGGTTTCTCATTGATGAACAGTTGGTTATTGCGCATCGCGATGATGTCGCCGGGCGTGCCAATGACTCTCTTGATAAGTAGCTTTTCATCTTTGGGTGAATAAAAAGTAACAATCTCGCCAGGACTGGGGTCCGACCAGGTTTGGACATTCCAACTGGTGAAAGGTATTTTTAGATCATATGCCAGTTTGTTGACCACGACCCGGTCGCCTTCCAGGATGGTCGGTTTCATTGAACCGGTCGGCACCTGGTTCCAGTCGGCGATGGCAGATCGAAATAAAACCATGATTAGCAGGAAGACAAACAAACTTCGATATTCTTCCCAGAAATTGGCAACTTTGGACTTCAGGACAACAAAGGTTTCGAGCATAGGTCCGTCACGATATCATTAGCTTAAGAGTCTACCTAGAAGATTAGGAGAATTCCAAGCCGGTCGACGCTAATGATCGTTGACAATAGCTATTCCCCATTGCGACCATGATTTTTTCCGTTGCAGGAATGACATCAGGTCAATGGTGATGGCGGTTGGTGGCGACGGGCCATCAGCGTTACTTGTTCTTACTTAAATGACACCCGTTTCGGCTTGCGGGATATAAAAGTTTAGTAGACGACCATAAAGAACCTCTGTAATCTGATGCGCATGCTGCACTAACACCTTGAAATTGCGCGACAAAAGGTCATCAGCGATGTTAAAAATACAATACGTGGATGGTAACGGAGCGCCCGTTGATTTGGTCGCGCCCGGGAAGACGATCGGTCACGGAGTTGCTAACGATATCGTTATCGATAAGGCCGGCGTGAACGGATTTCATGCCGACATTCAGGTCGATGGAGATGTGGTAAGCATTACCGATATCAATACATCCACGGGCACAATGGTTAATGGTGAGAAGATTTCCGGTCCCACCACATTACGCGCTGGTGATGTGGTTACTGTTCAGGGCACCAAACTTGAGGTAGTGGAAGCAGCAGCGCCTGGCGGGGGGCAAACCCTTGTTTTATCAGGCACTACGCTCTTGGAACTTGGTTCTGATACCTGGTCTCTGGTCGCTGATTCAGGTCCTGAGAAAGGACAGGTAATTCCTGTCATGGAGCGGCTCGAGATCGGTCGGGCACTGGATTGTGATATATCTATCCTTGAGCCGAGCTTATCTCGCAAGCATGCGGAGCTTCACCTTATCGGCGATGACCTGGTCGTGAGGGACCTTGGTTCAGTTAACGGCACCTGGGTCAATGCCAAGAAGATTGATGTAGAAGTCAAGTTGAAGGACAGTGATGTACTGCAGTTTCATAGAATCAAGTTTATCGTGTCGTCGCCCACCTAAGAAAGGCTCCAATCCACAAAATAGAGTTTTGGGCCGCCAATAAAGTTGTGCTCTGCGATGCCGAGCTCAACCGGGGCGAGAGGGTCGAATATCCGCTATTTTACAAACTGTTCCCTCTGGTACATTTTTATTGCCTGAAACAAAAAAATCAGGGTTATCAATAAGGTCGCGCCGACGCTTAGCAGGACGTGTGTGTAAGAAATAGCCTCACCCTTAATAATCTGGCTTGTGAGTATAGCTTGACCCAGACTCGGCACGAACATTGATCCAAGGCTAGGTTCTATGCCGACTATCTGGGTAATGATGAGCGGGAGTGTCGGGATGATGATCACAAAACTCAGATAGGTTTGCGCTTCCTTGTAGCTCTTGGAGAAAGCAGAAACAACGGTTAAGAGGCTGGCTGCAAACAGTGTTAATGGAGAAGTTACCGCGATGATCATTAATAGCTGCAACAAATTCAATTCTAAAGACATGCCAATGCGCTCAAATGGTACAAGCTGAAGCGCGAAATATAGACTGATAACAGTGATGGTTAAATTTAGCAGGCTGAACGATGATGCTGCAATGACCTTTCCAAGCACCAACTGAAACCTGCTGATGGGTTGCGTCAGTAACGGTTCGAGCGAACCTCGTTCTTTTTCTCCTGCCGTCGCGTCAATGGCCAGATAAAAGCAACCCGTAAAGATAACCAGCACCAATAAATAAGGGATTGAAGAGAAAATCATCAGCGCTCTGTCGGCCGGTGAAGAAACATCTATTTTTCTTGTTTTGATGGGGGCGATCAGTCCTGGTTGAATACCTCCATAGTGAAGCCGTAGCATTCCAATCGTATTGCTATAGCGTTCGATGAGTTGAACCAGCGTGGTTAAATTACGTCGGCCGGAGGAGTAACTGCTGCTATCAAAAAAGAGCGCCACCTGGTTTTGCTCACCCTCGGTGTAGCGTTCGCCATAGTTCGGTTGAATCACAAGAATGATTTCAGCTTCGCCTGACTTAATGAGGGTTGATGGATCATCGACCGCTTCCCGCTGGTCGATTCGGGTGTTGTTGGCGCGGAGGTAGGCGACCAGATTAGGCGCGTAATCGGCACCCATTAGCGTGAATGGGATAGGCTCCTCAAAATCCCGCAGCGTTTTGTCCAGCACAAATGTCAATAGACCGACAATCAGCAAAGGCCCCAGTAACGCGACTGAAAGAGAGGAGAAAAGAGATCGATAGTCCCGGATGTTGTCGGTGCACTCTTTGGCGAGAACCGTTAGAAAAGGATTCATCGAGACGACTCTCCTTCGCTGGATATCATGATAAAAGCGTCCTCAAGGTTTGCGGTACCTGATTTTTCCTCAAGCTCCTTGACCGTCCCGCTAAACCTGTGTTGGCCGTGTCCCAGGATCACCAGGTGATCGCACAGGCTCTCAACTTCCTGCATGACATGGCTGGAGAACAGAATACATTTTCCTGCGTCCTTGATGTCGTGGATAACCTTGCGTAGCGCCCGGGTCGCCATAACGTCAAGGCCATTTGTAGGCTCATCCAGCAGTATGTATTGAGGGTCATGTATCAGCGCTCTTGCGAGCGCTACTTTCATTTTTTGGCCTTGTGAAAAACCCGAGACCCGCCGGTCACAGAACTCGTTCATATCCAGAAGATGAATTAACTTATCAATTCGGTTGTTTAGTTCTGTTCGTTTAACTTGCTGAAGGTTTCCAAAATAGCGGATGTTTTCGATTGCAGTCAGCCGATCATAAATGCCCGTATTGTGAGGTAGTACGCCTATTTTCCGACGAACATCAGTTGTGTCTGTTGCTACATCAAGCCCATCGATAGTAGCTGACCCAGTATCCGGAGTAATAATGGTCGAGAGTATTCGCAGAATTGTAGACTTACCCGCACCGTTGGGGCCGAGAAGTGCTGTTACTTTTCCGGATGCAGCCTCGAAGGATACATCGCTCACAGCCGATACTATGCCGTAGGATTTTGTTAGCGAAGTGACCTTGATCATGGTGCCGGCCCGAGTGAATTAATAAAAAACGGCACGCGCGGTAAGTGCTTAATGCAGGTTGACGCCAGCTCTGAGACATTGGTGGTCGAAAGGAAATCGCTGAAAATTTTTGTAAAACAACCTCTGTGCATGATTCCGTGTCCCTGGTGCGGGCCGACAAGATGGATCGAGTTAGAAAGCCCGTTCAGCAGCAGGTTACCGTATGCCGGTGGAGTGATTGGGTCATTTTCGCCGGAAAGAATCAGGGTAGGAATGTTGCTAAGAATCGGGAGTTTGAAGTCATTATCAATTTTTCCGGCAGGCCAGGCCGAGCAAATAGACCTCATCGAGGACAAAAAATCATCGCCCAGATAGGTTTCTTCACCCTGATTGCTGCTGATCTCAGATGGATCGAGAAAAGGGAGGTCTTCTGTACACATGACAGCATTGTGCATGCCGTAGCTCATAGCATCCAGTAGCCCTGCCTCAAATGCCTGGGCACCGACAGCGATTGAGGTGTAGTCTTTTTCATTGAATGCCGAGTGTATTGTCAGCGGGAGCAGAGAGCTCATTTCAGGTGAATACAGCGAAAGTCTTATGATTAACGCTAAATCAGGATAGCTGACGGATTTTGTTGTTAACTCGTTTGTGATGGGGTGTTTTAGGCGTAACTCGACGTTGTTTTCTTTTAGGTATTTAGACAATGCCTCAAAGTCGTCTGATAAATTTGGAAAAGCACTATTACAGTCAATATCACGCGAACAATTTTGGAATAAAGTTCGCAGCGCGGAATCACTTTTGATAGCAATATTTGATCCCATAGAGATGGAGGGTGGAAGAACGCCATCAAGGGTGAGGGATCTCACTGAGGTTTCATATCTCCTTAAATAGTGCAGGGCGACCCGAGTGCCATATGACGTTCCGTAGATATCCCATTGTTCATATCCCATGGCAATTCGGAGGTTTTCCAGATCCTTGACAGCAACGCTTGTGGTGAAATTCACTGGAGAGAATGCCAGTGAATCAAGGCACTTCTTCGTTTCTCGCGCGAGATCATTCGTATCTGGATCGAGATCAGTAGACACGTTCTCGCAGTCAAGGGCCGTCGATCTGCCGGTACCCCGTTGGTCCAAAACAATGATATCCATATGTTGTGAAACCTGTTGCAGTATTGGTGCGATGCTCACGAGCAGATCAATAGAAGAACCGCCAGGCCCTCCATTGATCAGGCTTAGGGCGTGTTTGGGTGGGGCGATGGCGGTACTTGGGATTTTAGTGACAAAAAGCTCGATGGTTCTTCCGGAAGGTTTCTCATGATCCAGGGGTTGATGCCACGTCGAACACTCAGCGTACAAATTGTTGTTAGTGGTGTCTGTTAGACGGCAGGGTTCGAAATCTGGTCCGCTAGGTATCTCCGTTGCTCCAGCAGAGTTCATTGAGCAGTAGAACCAAAAGAGCGCTGTAAGGAAAAATCGCATAGAGAGTTTAGGCACTAAAAAGCGACATATTACATTAAGTTATGCTTGATATTTAGGGTAAATAATTAAGAGTCTCTTTAAGGAACTCTTCTTTGTAATTCTTATAAATACAACTGGAATGGGGTGTGATCATCATATTTTTCAGTGCCCAAAGCTCTGACGTTGCCGGTAGTGGCTCTTCATCGGTCACATCCAGGAATGCGCCACCCAAATGTGCCCAGGAGGTTACCAGGTCCCGCGAGTGCAAAGCATTACCACGGCCAAAGTTGTAGATGAAAGCGCCTTTTTTACACAAAGCTAAACGCCTTTCATCCATAAACCGGTCTGTTTCGTGTCCGCCGGGCAACAAAAGTACTACATGATCAGCCTCCGGCAAGCGATCATCAAGAAGTTCCGGGCCGTAAACTTCTGCGCCGAATGACACTGGAGTGGCAGAGCGAGAGATTCCAATCACGCGAGTACCCATACACCCCAGCAGTCTTGCGCAATCCTGGGCAATGTGTCCGAACCCGATAATCATTACTGTTTGATCCGAAAGCAATCTGGACTGGCCCTGAATGTTTCTGTTCCATGCGTGCTGCTGAAAGTTGTCCACCATCTGTGGCATTTGATGGTTCATAAACAGGAGCGCGCTGAGTAGAGATTCGCTGAGAAGTTTTCCGTGGAAAGTCCCGTGTACGATTTTTACTTTTCCCAATGGATGTGGCTCAACCCAATCCTTGCCGGCAGCGGGAGTCATGATCCACTTAAGGTGCTTGAACTGTTGATACCATGCTGCCTTGAAATCCCAGGCTAAGACCGCCTCGACCTGTTCGGCCTGTTCAAGGAAGCTTGACTCATTGTCGTGGACAACTACGGTCAAATCTGGCATCGCGCGTCGCAGAATATCGAAGTCAGCATCGGTAAAATGAAATGCCTGGACGTCGTTCCAGAGGCAGGTGTGTAGCTCCACTTTTAGTCCCGGCTTTTGATGATGTCGGAAGGGCGGTAGCTGCGCAGGATCTCACGAACCTTTCTGGTGTCTTGCCGGTCTTTGGCAAGCATACCTTTGATGTGGGTCTCGATTAATTCCTCGGTAGACCGGTAAACCGCAAGCTCTGCGTCATCTTTTACGACCACGACTCCATCCGGCGATGTTCGGTAGTAGACTCGACTTGTTCTCGCGATGGTCATTTTCCGGTATCTGTTATTTGGTTGTCACCACAACCTGCAAGTCAGTGTAGCCTTTGACAAAACTTGATTGTGTTCTTCCCGGTTCCCTGACGACTTCGATACGCTTGAAGCGTTTCAGAATTTCTTCCCAGACTATTCTCAATTGCATCTCAGCCAGACGGTTGCCCATGCAGCGGTGGATACCAAACCCGAATGAAAGGTGATGCCGCGGCGTATTGCGATCAATAATGAACTCGTTGGGGTTTTCGATAACTTCGTCGTCCCGGTTGCCAGAGACGTACCACATGGCCAATTTATCGCCTGCTTTTATGTTTTTACCCCCGATTTGGTAGTCCTGGGTGGCCCGGCGTCGCATGTAGGCGAGTGGTGTCTGGTATCTAATAATCTCTGGCACCATCGTCGGGATTAGCGAATGATCTTTTTTTACCTTGGCGAATTGATCGGGAAACTGATCTAAAAAATAGACTCCCCCGGAAATTGAATTCCGTGTGGTGTCGTTGCCACCCACGATCAACAGGATGAGGTTACCCAGATATTCCATAGGGTCCATGTCCTGAGTGTTAGGGTTGTGCGCCATCATAGTGATGAGATCGTTGGCCTCTGCTGGGTCTCTTTGGACTCTCTCGTTCCACAGGTCGGTAAATACCTCCAGACACTCGAGCAATGCCGCGCGGCGCACTGGTTCTGGTGTTGGTCCACCAGCCAATTCACCGCTAGTTGCCATATCTGACCAGTAGGTGAGTTTGGAGCGATCCTCAAACGGGAAATCGAACAGCGTGGCAAGCATCTGCGTCGTTAGTTCGATCGAAACATGACTGACCCAATCAAACTCCTCGCCGATGGGTACGTCATCAAGAATTTTGCCTGCTCGAGACCGGATAATGGGCTCAAGTTTAGCGAGATTCATGGGAGCGACGACACCGGTAACAGCTTTGCGTTGTACGTCGTGTCTTGGCGGGTCCAGAGAAATAAAGTTAACGGTCTGGAAATCCTCAGGTTGATCGGCAAGTGTGATGCCTCCTTCGGAAGAGAAGGCATTGTGGTCTTTCTCGATCTCCATAATGTTATTGAATTTGGTCACCGACCAGTAGGGACCGAAGAGACTGTCCTCGCAATAATGGACCGGGTCTTCGTTACGCAACCGCTCGAAGTACCCCCAGTGGTTGTCATTCATGAACAAGTTGGCGTCACTGACGTTAATGTCTTCCAAGGGTATGGAGTAGGGGTCTTCTGTAAGCTTTGCCGCTTCACTCATGAGTAATACCTTGGGTCCGATTTATCGGCGTGTCGCTTATTTTGTTCTAGTATTGAAACTCGGGAAGGTTAACCACAATACCGTCCAGATCGTCGCTCACTATTATCTGGCAGCTTAGTCGAGATTCAGCGCTCCTATCCGGATTGAGATCGAGCATTGATTCTTCGGTCTCGCTGGTGTCTTCCAGCTTTGCTTGCCATTCCGAACTGATTAATACGTGGCACGTGGCGCAGGAGCATTCTCCTCCACAGTCTGCATCGATGCCGGGGACCAGGTTGCTGATGGCGGTAGTCATGATAGAGTCGCCATTATTAGCGTCAATGTTGTGTTTCGTTCCGTCGAACTCGATGAATTTTACTTGCGGCATAATTCCTCCTTTACAGCTTGCCTTAAAATTTGAATGGTTAGTTTAGCAGGGTTTTTAGCTCTACGTTTGTGTCCGAGAGAGCCGCAGGGTCCACGGTTTTGCCATATAACTGTTTGCAAACCATGAATTCCTTTGGGCTGTTGACAGCATCGACCGAAACAACCTCGCCATCTTTAAGATAAAAGACAGCAAACTGGTTCGCCGCCTTGTCGCCGCGCAGGATACTGGTATCACCGTCCGTCGAGAACCCGACCATCTGGAGTTTTAGTTCGTATTGATCACTCCAGAACCATGGGACAGAGGCGTAGACCTTGTCACCACCAAGCATATTGGCGGCGGAGACCCTGGCCTGTTCCATGGCGTTGGGAACGGATTCCAGCCTGAGACGACGACCCATAATCGGGTTTGGATGATTTGTGCAGTCACCCGCGGCGTAGATATGCGGGTCTGAAGTTCGGCAATGCTCGTCAACCGTGATGCCGTTGTTACAGTCAAGGCCAGCAGCTTCCGCGAGTTCTATATTCGGGATAATACCGATGCCGACGATGACAAGGTCGGCGTCAATTTTTTCATCTCCACAAACAACTGTTGAAATGTGGCCTTCGCCCTGAAAACCGCTTACGCCAGTATTGACCATGATGTTGACACCTCGTCCGGTGTGAAGGTCGTGGTAATACTCGCTCATTTCAGGTGTCGTGACCCGTTGCAGGATTCGGTCTTCCATCTCCAAAACCGTGACTTGCAGGCCTGCCGTTACGGCGACTGCCGCAACCTCAAGGCCGATGTAACCACCTCCAACAATGCAGATTTTTTTCGCAGCCTGCATTGCTTCTCGGATGCCGTCGACATCATTAATCGTTCGCAGATAATGGATTCCCGACAGGTCGCTGCCAGGAATGGTGAGAATTCTTGGCCTTGAGCCGGTTGCGATCAGTAGTTTGTCGTACTGGTAGGAGTCCCCCGGGCTGGTGGTAACCGATTTAGCTGAACTATCGATGGACTCAACCCGGGTTTCGGTGTGGAGCGCGATATTCTGGTCCCCGTAGAATTTTTCCGGCCGGACCATTACGCGATCCATCCCCAGCTCACCAGATAAGTACTGCTTGGACAGCGGCGGGCGTTGGTAGGGCGGTTGTGTCTCGTCGCCTAAAATTGTTATTGAACCTTCATATTTCCCCTGGCGTAGACTGGCAGCCGCTTGACCAGCTGCCTGTCCTGCTCCAATGATCACAATGCCTGACATCTTAACTCCCATAATTTTCGAGGGGCTATTCTACCGGAGGTTCAGTGATGCGGGTACCATGAGTTGGTTATAGTGGTGCTTATGAAAAAACTTCTAATACTTTCCCCTTACGACGGATTTAGCCATGGATTCTGGCGCGAAGGTCTCGCTGACTATCTGGCGGGTGAATTCGAGATCGTTGAGTGCACGCTGCCGCCTCGGTTTTTCAGCTGGAGGCAACGAGGTAACTCACTGAGCTTTGCCTTGAAACCGGCGCTACAACAGCCCTTTGATCTGATAGTTGCTACCTCGATGACTGATTTGTCCGGACTTCGAGGTTTGAATCGGCATTTGAGCAGTATCCCAGCAATTGTCTATTTCCATGAAAACCAGTTTGCCTATCCAGGAAACAATACAGTGGGTTTGCTCGAACGCCAATTAACCAGCATTTACACGGCGCTCAGTGCCGACCGGGTGTTTTTTAATAGTGAATTTAACCGATCTACCTTTTTGGTTGGTGTTACAACACTGCTGGGTCGAATGCCGGATGAGGTTCCCCCGGGCATTGCTAACAGCATCAAGGAAAAATCCTCGATTGTTCCAGTCGCCCTCGATATTCACCCGGTCAAATCCTATAGTTCGCCGGGGACGCGACTGAAGATCGTGTGGAACCATCGATGGGAACACGACAAGGGGCCCGGCCGACTCAATGCGATTGTCACAGAATTAATTCGGCGGAAGGTGGATTTTGAACTAAGCCTGTTTGGGCAGCAGTTTTCCAGACACCCGCCGGAATTCGATGAAATAGTGGAGATGCTTCATGTTAACGGCAACGCTGGCGAAATTGGCTTTGTTGAGAGCCGTACGGAGTATTTGGCGAAATTGTCTGCGCATGACTTTGTGCTGTCGACGGCTGACCAGGAATTTCAGGGGTTGGCAATACAAGAAGCGATGGCGAGTGGCTGTATTCCGGTGGTACCAGACGCCCTTAGCTACCCTGAATACATCCCTGTTGAATGCCGCTACAGTGCGGTAAACGAAGCTGTTGATGTTTTCCTGAGTCAGCGAACCGCAAAGCCAATATCTCTGGATCGGTATGCGTGGTCGACGATTGGCCCTGACTGGATAGCAGCCCTTGGGGAGATTTGTCCGCCGCAGTGCTAGGCAGCGATAATCAATCGAACGGCCTCCAGCCTGATCTGGGAACTTTCTATGGCTGAGGTAAGCAGGCGAAGTCGATGCTCGAGAAATTCGACCTCCTCTGGTCTGACATTGGGATTAACTTCGGCTAACGCCTTTAGTCGGCTGACTTCGTTTCCCAGGTGACTACTCATTGAATTTAGTGCTTCAGTTTTGATGGGGGCGAATTTCATCTGTGCGATCTTATTCGCAGCTATCAGAAGCTTCTTGATGCCGGCTTCCTGCTGGATGACGATTTTAGCAATAGTTTCTGCCGGTACTTCCAGATTATCGTCCCAGTTACTGAAGGGGATATGAGTAGACGCGTCCTGTTGGTCTGGGGTAATGAGAGAGCGCACAAGCGCGGGAGGCAGGTACTGGATGGCGTTCAGTGCCAATGGCGCCACACACTCAATTTGATGCAGGGTTTCTACCAGCATAGTGCCGGTTTTTATTCCCTTGAGCTTCACGACAACCACGGCGCTGTTGCCCGTAACGTCACTTGTGACCAGGTCCATTGCCTGCTGCACGAGCGGGTGCTCCCATGTGAGGAACAGCAGGTCTTCTCTTGCGAGCGCGGTGTCTCGATCGAACGTATAGCCAGTGCCTTCCTCCGGTAGTTCCGGATAACGAAATCTGCCCTGTGTCTCTGCGCTGACTGAACTGTGTCTGACCATGCTCTCTGTTGGTTTTACCAGAAAGGCAGTCTCAGAGAGGGGTTCTGACTCCAGGCCGAACATGTCGAAGGAATATTCCATGTATATTTCGAGACCACCGTCGGTTTCCGTCCCGGAAACCTGTGCGAGCAATTCGCTGGAAACCGTCGGTTGGTGGGAATTTCTCTCTAACAGCTGATCCCGGCCCGAACGCATTTGTTCCAGTCGGGCATTGCTCTCCAAGCGGGCAATGTTGACCAACTCGTCCGACCCTATATCTGCTGGAAGGTTGTCAAAGACAATCTGGGCTGCTGCGTTGGGTTTCTGGAAAATGGAGAACCCTTCATTGAATACCCTGAGTAACCTTGCCTGTTCAGCTCCCTTTGCAAAGGGTACATGGATAGTGACATCCTCATTTTGGCCAATCCTGTCAAGCCTGCCGATCCGCTGTTCTAGTAGATCCGGGTTATTGGGAAGATCGTACATCACGAGTTGGTGAGCGAATTGAAAGTTGCGACCTTCACTGCCTATTTCAGAACACACCAATACCTGGGCCCCCCCGCTTGAGTCAGCAAAATAGTTAGCGGCCCGGTCCCGTGCGACCAGATCCAGCCCCTCGTGAAAGGCTACGGATCTGATGGTTGTTTTGTCTCGTAGATACTTGTCCAGGGCGATGGCGGTCTCAGCGCGGCTGCAGATGATCAGGTGTTTATCATCAGATGACTTCAAAAGGTTGGCTAGCCAGCCTATTCTTGCATCTTTGCTGTTCCAGGCGGCGGCATTGTCTTTGGGGAACTGTTCTGCAGGGAGTTCATAGGTTTTCAGAATGCGTTCCCGAAAGCCTTCTACGGACTCCCGGACGTTCCTGAACAATACTCGACCAGTGCCGTGCCGGTCGAGTAACGCCGGTAGTAGCTCATCATCGCTATTGGGTGCGTGTTCGCCGAGTCGTTGCCTGATTTTTGAAGCGGCATCTTGCTCTTTATTAAGGAGGCCTGTAACAAGGCCTGCGATGCTTTCATATTGCTTCTCTTCCTCGAGAAAATCGTCATAACTGTGGTAACGCGATGGATCCAGAAGTCGAAGACGGCTGAAGTGACCCAGACGGCCGAGTTGTTCTGGTGTTGCTGTTAACAGTAGTAACCCCTTGGCAACTCGGCTGAGTTGTTCAACTGCAGTGTAATCCTCACCGGGTTCCCCATCCTGCCATTGCAAGTGGTGTGCCTCGTCGATGACGACCAAATCCCAATCTGTTGCTACTGCCTGTTCAAGTCGCTTTGAGTTTTTCAGGAAAAGGTCCAGAGAACAAAGGACCAGTTGCTGGGCATCGAATGGATTGTCAAGGTCTGGAACATCATCCTCGTGCTCGGGACGATTATCGGCCTCTATGTCCAGGCAGCGTTCTTCGTCCAGCAGCGTAAACTGCAGATTGAAGCGCCTGATCATTTCAACGAACCACTGAAAGTTGAGTGCGGGAGGAACAATGATCATGATCCGGCTTGAACGACCCGTCATAAGTTGCTGATGAAGAATGAGTCCTGCCTCGATTGTTTTGCCGAGACCTACCTCGTCCGCCAGCAGAACTCTAGGTGCATAACGGGACGCTACCTCCTGGGCGATAAAGAACTGGTGTGGAATCAGCGATACGCGCGGTCCCAGAAGCCCCTTAATCGAAGATGTTGCCAGTCGTGCTCGGTGTTGTAGTGTCTGGTAGCGAAGGTTGAACCAACGGTTATCGTCGATCTGAAAGGAGAATAGTCGTTCTTCAGGTTTGCTGAAAGTTATCCCGGGGTCCAGTTCGGTTTCGATGATTGCGGTAGCGGTGCCCTGGTACTCACCGTGGTAAACAAAAATGCCGTCCTGGTCCGAGACCTGAGATACCTCCAGTTCGAGATCGCCTGCAGTACGAATGATGTCGCCGATATTGAATTTGACCCTGGTCAGGGGTGCCTGGTCTTTCGCATAGGTCCGGATTTCGTCGATAAGGTCGAAGTTCATCGTCACAAGCCTGTGTTCGACACTCACAATCTGGCCGATGCCAAGCTCCGGTTCTGCGCTACTGATCCATTTTTGTCCCGGTTTGAAATCAGTCATATGATGCTTTGCCTATTTGTCCTTAGCACCGTTGATTTAAGTGCGGCTGTCTTTGGGTTATCTTGGTCACTTTTGCCTATCGGAATATTTATGGATAACCAGACTAAAACTGAGTTAGAAGCAGCATCCTTTCGTCGCCTAGTCGACCATCTCGGCGAGAATACTAATGTGCAGAACATCGATCTTATGAATCTAGCCGGCTTTTGTCGCAATTGCCTGAGTAAATGGTACCGGGCGGCGGCAGAGGATAAAGGAATCGACCTGGATTATGAAGAGGCGCGGCAAATAATCTATGGGATGCCATATTCAGAGTGGAAATCGAAATACCAGACAGACGCAAGCCCCGAGCAGCAGGCCGCTTTTGATAATAAAAGTCATTAACCAATGCGGTTTAATTGTTTTTGTCCTGCATTGGTGTGCTGGTGTTTTGGCAGAAGCAAATACATCAGCCAGTGGCCTTGAGCAGTTTACATACAAACCAGTTAGGGTGGTTGACGTTCCTCCGGTGAGAGACTGGAGTTTCTCTGCCGTTTGACTCGACCCGTAGCGGTGTCGAAAGACCTTCCCGCCGGCTCTGATACAACATGGGAGTAGCTGATGGCTGTGACTTCAAAACTGGAACTAAATCGTGGGGAGTTCTCCCCCTGGTTGTTTGCGAACGAATTGCTCACTATTTCTCTTTTAAGTGCGACTTCCTATCGGTTCGCACGTTTTTTATGGGACAACATTAACAGCACTGCAGATGAAGACCGTTCGGGTTGGACAGGTGGGCAATGGCAACATTACTTGACTGACCCAAGGTGTGAGTTCTTTGCAGTCTACTGTGATGATGAACCTGCAGGATGCTGCGAGATTGTACGCGAGTCGAATCTCATACGAGCGACAGGTAAATCAGCGAGGATCAAGACGTTTGGGTTGTTTTCCGAGTTCAGCGGAGACGGACTCGAAGCAGCCCTGTTGACCAGGATGATTGAAAAGTCATTTTCCACTGGGGCGGAGAAGGTGATCCTAAGAACGGGTCCGGAACTTCCACCCGAAATGACAGAGTTGTTTCAAAATCAGGGGTTTCGAATTCTTACGACAGAAAAGTAAGAAAAGCACTTGGATTAAATAGCCATCCTGGCTTTGATCGGCTCATGGCATTGGTAGTCAATCAGACGAAAGTCAGTCAACTGGAAGTCATCGATCGTTTGCTGGCCACGGTCTTCGATATAAAGCGAAGGCAGGGGCAGGGGTGTACGTAGGAGTTGTTCCTTTGCCTGCTCAACGGCGTCGAGGTATATATGAGCATCCCCGATAGTGTGAACAAATTCATGTGCTGTTAGCCCTGTGATTTTCGCAATCATATGTAGTAGCAGGGAATAAGAGGCGATATTAAATGGCACCCCAAGGAACATGTCAGCCGAGCGCTGGTACATGTGTAACGAAAGCTTATCGTCCGCCACGTAAAGCTGAAAGAAGTTGTGACAGGGTGGTAGCGCTACCTGGTCGGGCGAGGCCTCACCGGGGTTCCAGGCATTGACGATAATTCTTCTGCTTTCCGGATTGTGTTCAATCAGGTCAATAGCATCTGCCAACTGGTCGACTCCGCGCCCGTCTACCGTTTTCCAGTTTCTCCATTGGGAACCGTAAACGCGTCCCATATCGCCATCGCTGCTGTCTGCTCCCAGACGTTTTACATAGTCGTGATAGTTGGCGTCCCAGATTTTGTTGTGCTTATAAATTGCTTTGAGATCGTTAATGTTGGTAGACCCGGAAACGAACCACAGAAGCTCCGAAGACATGACCTTCCATGCTAGCTTCTTGGTTGTCACAGCAGGAAAGCCATCTGTCATTTTGTACCGGCTGTTCAGGCCAAATACCGAGATAGTGCCGACGCCCGTTCTGTCACCGCGAACCGTGCCGGTGTCCAAAATGGTCTGGAGTTGTTCCAGGTATGCGTGCATTAATGATTAGTCCCCAGTTAGCCGCACTTACTGTCGCCGCAGCTGAGGCAGGTCATACAACCATCCATCATCACCATGGCGGTAACATTACATTTAGTGCAAAGCTGGGCTCCTGGGGGGAAGTCACCGGGATCGACTTTTTCGGCGTTGGCAGCATCTTCTAAAGCGGCGCGTTTTTCGGCAATCAATTCCTGGTGCGCAGCGCTTAGTTCTTCCTCTTTGATGAGGCCGATTTTTTTCATATGAGTTTCAAGGACCCCGCCAATCTCCGCGACCAGTGAAGGCATAAAGACACCTCCCTTTTTGAAGTAGCCACCTTGCGGGTCAAATACCTGTTTAAGCTCTTCGGCCAGAAATACGCTGTCGCCGCCTTTGCGAAAGACAGCGGAGATGACTCGGGTAAGAGCAAGAATCCATTGGAACTGTTCCATGTTCTTGGAGTTGATAAATACTTCAAAGGGGTATTCTTGCTCATGCTCTGTCGACACATTTAACACAATGTTATTAATGGTTATATACATCGCATGATCTGACAGAGGGGTCTTGATCTTGTAAGTGTAACCCTTCAGTTCATCCGGTCGAGCGACATGTTCATGCATTGTCTCTCTTCCGGGTGGCTTCTCCGGTACTTCTTCGAGTGGTTTTTTTAAGGTGTACCCTATAATTTTCTTTTCTATTTTAATGGCCATTGTCTATCCATAATTTGTCCAGGGCAGCTCATTTCAGAGCGGCTCTTGTTTTAAACAAACGGTTTTTAACAAACTGTTTGTAATATTTCGTTGATATCTATGCGTCGTTAATGACTAGAATTTACCGTAATAGCCTTCTTTCATTGCATCAAAGAGGTTGGCAGCAGAATGCATTTCTCCGTCATATTCAATTTCTTCATTGCCTTTGACCTCCAGAATCTCACCATCTTCTAATTCAAATTGATAGGTAGTATTTTCCAGGTCCGTTTCCTTCACCAATACACCCTGGAAAGCTTCAGGGTTGAAGCGGAAAGTTGTGCAACCCTTCAGGCCTTGTTCGTAGGCATAACGATAAATGTCCTTGAATTCCTCAAACGGATATTCGGTAGGGACATTTGCCGTTTTTGAAATAGAAGAATCAATCCACTTCTGAGCAGCAGCCTGAATATCGACGTGCTGGGTTGGTGAAATGTCGTCGGCCGTGATGAAGCATTCAGGTAGTTTACGCTCAGGGTCGTCCGTCATGGGCTCCGCGTTGGGATTAACCATAGAGCGGTAGGCCAGTAATTCGAATGAGAATACATCTACTTTCTCTTTGGATTTTTTACCTTCGCGAATGACGTTCCTGGCGTAATGGTGTGCAAAGCTGGGCTCAATGCCGTTACTGGCATTATTGGCTAGTGACAGGCTGATAGTGCCTGTCGGCGCTATAGAGCTGTGGTGCGTGAACCGGCAACCCGTCTTAGCCATTTTACTGACCAGTTCAGGGTCAGCTTCTGCCACTCTTTGCATGTAGCGAGAGTATTTTGCCAGTAGGACCTTGCCTTTAATTTTGTCACCGATTTTTACCCCGTCCTCTTTCATTTCCGGACGCAGGCGTAACATTGCGGCTGTAATCGTGAAATCCTCTTCCATGATTGAAGCGGATCCCTTTTCCTCGGCGAGTTCTACACCTGCCTGCCAGCCCACAAGTGCCAGGCGTTTAGTGACTTCTTCTGTAAACGCGACAGACTTTTCATCACCGTAGCTCATTCCCATCATGGTGATAGTGGAGCCTAGGCCTAAATAGCCCATTCCATGACGCCGCTTTCGTTCGATCTCTTTTCGTTGCTCTGGCAACGGTAGGCCATTGATCTCTACGACGTTGTCCAACATACGGGTAAACACGGCAACAGCTTCGCTGAATGTGTCCCAGTCAAAGTTGGCTTCCTTGGTAAAGGGCTTGTCGACAAAGCGACAAAGGTTAACTGAACCCAGAAGGCAACTGCCATAGGGGGGCAAGGGCTGTTCCCCACAGGGGTTAGTCGCCCTGATATCTTCGCAGAACCAATTGTTGTTCATCTCGTTGACCTTGTCGATCAAGATGAAGCCAGGCTCGGCGAAATCATAAGTTGACGCCATAATCAGATCCCAGAGGCGGCGCGCACGAATGGTGTTAGTGATCTTGCAGGCTACGAGACCTTCGTCATTAGTGACGTATCTGCCTTTAACGGGAAAATCACGCCACAGAATTTTGGAGGCATCATCAAGATCCAACTCATCTGCTTCGCGCTCGGCTTCCGTGATCGGAAAACTTAGTCGCCAGTCCTCATCCAGGGTCACGGCTTCCATGAATTCGCTCGTAATCAGCAGGGACAGGTTAAACTGCCTAAGGCGACCGTCTTCACGTTTCGCTTTGATGAATGTCATTACATCTGGGTGGCCAACTTCGAAGGTTGCCATCTGAGCGCCTCTTCGGCCGCCGGCAGATGAGACGGTAAAGCAGGTCTTGTCGTAGATGTCCATGAAAGACAGGGGCCCCGAGGTGTACGCTCCTGCTCCGGAAACGTAAGCCCCTTTAGGTCGCAGTGTTGAGAACTCATAACCAATGCCACAGCCGGCCTTAAGCGTAAGACCTGCTTCGACATTTTTCTGCAGGATATCCTCCATCGAATCGTTAATGATGCCGGACACGGTGCAATTAATAGTAGAGGTCGCCGGCTTATGCTCCTGGGCGCCAGCATTAGAGATAATTCGACCCGCGGGTATTACCCCCTGGCGCAGTGCCCACAGAAATTTGGTGTACCAGATTCCTCGCTTATCCTCGTCTTCAACCTCAGAAAGGGCCTTAGCGACGCGTTTGTAGGTGTCATCCATGCTTTGGTCAACAAATTCGCCTTTCTTGCTCTTGAGGCAATATTTGTTCTCCCATATATCAAGGGAGGTGTCCTGGAATTTGATTTCGTTGACGCTCGACGGTATGGCGGTTAAATCGGGTTTTTGGGCCGTAGAGTCCATATATCTCCTTTAAATCAGTACTACTATTACAGATGCTAAAGGGTCTGGTAATCGCCTCTGCAGCTCTTTTTGTCACTTAATATGCTGTTCAGGGAAGCTTTATTCTGCTTTTTATTGGTCCCTACCAGCTACGCGTCCCCCAAAACGTACACCGTTTATCCACAGCTTTTAAACAGATTTGTCCACGTTTTTAGCGCTTCAAAGCTGTAAAGCTCTCAGAGGTCCGCGACTAGATATTGTGCCGCAGCACTCAAGTAAACACAACATATTGTTGATTCTTCGGCATTTATACGGTGGAAAAAAAGTGAAAAATGGGGGTCAGGTCTTGCTTTTTGAGGGCCCCTGGTGCAGGCAGGTCGCCGGCTAAACTCAGGCATTCAGGTTAAACTCGCCCAGCGAAGAGCGGGCCTCGGCGTTACCGCGTTCAATTGAAAAGGGAAATGCTTGGAATTAGTCGGGCAAACTTGTCGTAGAGGTCCAGAAAAATCAACCAACAATTTGTAAGAGGTGCCAGTGAGCAGAGTAAAAAACAAAACAGCGGTAGTGACAGGCGGGGGAAGTGGTCTGGGAGCTGCCTCATGCGAACTGTTAGCGAAGGAGGGTGCGATAGTCGTTGTCACAGACATCAACGCGGAAGCTGCGGAACAAACGGCGAATGTGATCGAACAACGCGGCGGGAAAGCCATTGCCTTGCACCAGGACGTAGTGGATCAGGATCGCTGGCAAGAAGTGATTGATACCACAGTCTCTGAATTTGGCTGCCTGGATGTGCTGGTGAACAATGCCGGTGTTGTCGGGGCGGGCGCAGGCCCGATGGAAGATGTTTCCTTTGAGAGTTGGCGTCAGGTAATGACGATTAATTTAGATGCTGTTTTTCTCGGTTGCCAGGCGGCTATTCGCAAAATGAAAGCTTCAGGAGGAGGGTCGATTATCAATATATCGTCGGTCATGGGAATCGTTGGTGGCGCCGGCGCGGCCTATAACGCATCGAAAGGTGGGGTGCGTCTTTTGTCAAAATCGGTCGCGATCTATTGCGGTAATAACGGCTACAACATTCGTTGTAATTCGATTCACCCCGGCTATATCTGGACGCCAATGGTAAAAGGAATCGTTGAATTTATTGATGAGGTTGATACTGAAGACGCCTTGAAGGAAATGTTAGTAGCAAAGCACCCTATAGGCAGATTAGGTGAGGCTGATGACATTGCCAAGGGCGTGTTGTTTCTCGCTTCTGAAGAGTCCAGTTTTATGACCGGAAGTGAACTTGTTATAGACGGCGGTTACACGGCGGTTTAGGGGTTTTAGGTTTGTCTGCCGGTTTTTTCTGTCCCGCATCTCTGGTTCAGGCCACGAACAGGTTTGATCGACTAATGCTCAGTCGGTTCTGATGTGACGAGATCAAAACAAGCCGAGTTTATGTTAAGTAGACAACCACAACCGACCCGGTATCTTGTTTTTTTATACCGGTGTAGGCATTGTTACTGTTGACGACGAGGCGCAGATAATCTGTGGCGCCCTTCAATGACGAAAACGAAGAAAAGGAAGTTTAATGCACTTAGGAGAACTGGCCGCCACTAGTGCCGATAAAGCCGCTTATGTAATTGCCGAAACCGGCGTAACCACGACGTTTGCACAACTTGATGACCTGTCTATGCAGGCGTCGCAATTGTTTCGTCAGCTCGGGTTAAACCGGGGTGATCACGTCGCGATACTTCTCGAGAACCACCCAGCTCTGCTTCAGATCTGTTTCGCGGCGCAGCGATCCGGTCTTTATTTCACCGCTATTTCTTATCGATTGCAGGAGGAAGAGGTCGATTACATTGTCAGCGACTGCCAGGCCAAAGCCTTCATCACATCCAAGAGTCAGCAGCATCTTGTCGAGAAGTTGAGCCTGGATCATTGCCACAGTTTTATGGTTGATGGGGTTGCCGCAGGCTTCAACTCGTGGGAAGAGAGTCTTGCAGAGATGCCCGCCGAGAAGATTGCGGATGAATCGATTGGCGTCCAGATGTTGTATTCATCTGGTACCACGGGAAGACCCAAAGGAGTGTATAAACCACTGCCAGAAGGCGAGTATGGTGTAGACGAAGGGCCAAATCTTTTTGGAATGCTCTATGGCGTCTCGGTCGACAGTATCTACTTGAGTCCGGCACCGCTTTATCATGCAGCGCCGTTGACCTTCACCATGGGTATGTTGTCAATGGGGGTGACCTGCATTGTGATGCAGCATTTCGAGGCTGAAGCTTCGCTCGCGGCGATTGAGAAATACGAGGTTACCCACAGCCAGTGGGTACCTACTATGTTTATACGTATGCTAAAGCTTGATGACGATGTGCGCTTGAAGTACGACATTTCCAGTCTGCAGTGTGCTATTCATGCTGCTGCGCCGTGTCCTGTCCCTATCAAGGAACAGATGATTGAATGGTGGGGGCCGGTGATCCATGAATACTATGCCGGTAGTGAAGGCAATGGGTTCGTTGCCATTAATTCGGAACAATGGCTTGAGCACAAGGGGTCAGTAGGGCTGCCGCTAATGGCGCAGCTACATATTGTTGGCGAAGACGGCGAGGAAGTCGCCCAGGGCGAGTCCGGTACTATCTATTTTGAAGGTGGCGGCGACTTCGAATATTTTAATGATAAAGAGAAGACCGACGAATCCCGACACCAGCAGGGCTGGTCAACGCTTGGGGATGTGGGTTATCAAGACGCAGATGGCTTCCTTTATCTCACCGATCGAAAGAGTTTCATGATTATTTCCGGCGGCGTAAACATCTATCCGCAAGAAACAGAGAACCTGCTGGTCACACATCCGAAAGTGATGGATGTAGCAGTATTTGGTGTTCCTAACGATGATTTCGGTGAAGAGGTCAAGGCAGTTGTACAACCCAAAGACTGGAACGATGTCGGGCCAGACTTTGAGGCCGAGTTGATCGAGTTCTGTCGTGAACACATTTCGCATCTTAAATGTCCACGCTCTGTAGATTTCGACAAGGAGCTACCCCGACACCCGACGGGGAAGCTGTACAAGCGGCTATTGCGAGATAAGTATTGGGAAGGTCACCGAACTAAGCTGCTATAACGGGATCAGTGGGTATAAGTAGAATTAACCACATTTAGCGCACTTCTCTATCCGCTGGTGGCCCCTTCAACACCAAAGAGTCGCTTCAATCTCTGAGCCTCGAAAAGAGCAGTGCTTCATCGAATATGACTTGTCCGTGGCGGATGGCGAAACCTTTTGGCGCCGATTATGTCGTGCATCACACATTCTTCCTCCGGTGCCAGATCCAGGTACGCGGATTCAGCATCACGAAAGTGGGTGTGTTGCAGTTTAGTTAGAGTCTCGACTCAGTATCCCTGTAAAAATCTTATCCTCAGGTAATAGGAGACTGAAGTTTTCCAGGGTGAAGAGAAAAGCAGCTGAACGAATTGAGCACCTCGCTTTAAAAGCTAAGGTCTAGTGGTTTCCTGGTCGCTTGTTCGCCTGAGGTAAAGACTGTAATAATGATTCCTATATTTGAAAATCGGACAAAATAATGCGAGCAGTAGGAATAATTGTGCACGGCGGTCCTGAAGTGTTGGAGTTGGTTGATGTGCCGGAGGTGGAAGCAGGTCCTGGGCAAGTTCGAATACGCAATTACGCCGCCGCAGTTAACCCCACCGACGTTGTGGCAAGAAACGGCATGCTCGCAGAAATGCAGAAGAAAAATCCACCGCCCTATGTCCCTGGAATGGATGCGGCAGGCATCGTCGACCAAGTGGGTCAGGATGTGACTACCGGGGTCAAAGTGGGAGACCGGGTCATGGCTATGGTGGTTCCAAGAGCGGCCCATGGTGCCTACCGGGAACAGATTGTTTTAGATCAAAGAGCCGTAGTACCTGCGCCAGCCGGTAGTTCTCACGTCGAAGCCTGCACGTTGCCAATGAACGCTTTAACAGCAAGAATGTCTCTGGATTTACTAGACCTTAAACCAGGGGAGGTGATTGCTGTTACAGGCGGTCCCGGGGCTTACGGCGGCTACGTTATCCAACTGGCTAAAGCGGACGGCTTGAAGGTGATTGCAGACGGCGCAGACTCAGATCGAGCGCTCCTTAAGTCTTTGGGTGCTGATATTATTGTCAGCCGAGGCGACGGTTTTGCTGACAAAATTCGAGAACACTTTCCGCAGGGCGTGGATGGCCTTGCAGATGGTGCATTGCTGAATGCGCTTGCGGTTGATGCTGTAAAAGACGGTGGCAGTTTCACCGCCATTCGTGGATTTAAAGGCAAAGATCAACGCGGCATTAAATTTACCGCGACGTGGGTCACGGGCTATGACGGGGCTTATGAAAAACTGGATCTGCTAAGAGAGCAGGTTGAGGCAGGTGTGCTGACGCTGCGCGTTGCAGGCTCGGTCACTCCCGAGGATGCCGGCCACGCTCATCAACGACTTGAGCAGGGCGGTACCCGTGGGCGAATGGTGATCGAGTTTTGAATCCAACTTTGGGGGTTATAAGAACAGGCTAATCCTCCTCACTTTCAAACCGTGATCCGGGGCTTTTCAAAAAAGTTTCTTACACTATCCATCATCATTACGCATAGGTAGTAATGGCCGACACAATGCCAAATCAACTTTGCGCGGAAAAAATGTTTCCGGTGATTAACCTGGATGTCTGTAAGGCAGAAGATCATTGGCTATTCAGACATTGACCATTCTCTATTGGAAAATTAGTCTTCGGGCCTCTTCTCGCAAAGAGTTCCACTCAAGATGCTTTTGAAACCCGGGATACATGCGGTTTAAACTTACTAGCCTCCAAAAAAATGCCAAAGTGTTAAGAATTTACACGCAGCAAGGTGCAAAGGATTAGTGGTGAGTCGATAAATTGAGGATGGAATCAGAAGATCACAAGTTGTTTTCGAAACCTACCTATCAATGGTACGTCGTTATTCTTTTGACCACAGTTTATGTGTTTAATTTTATCGACAGGAACATCTTGGCGATCCTCGGGCAGTCGATTAAAGACGACCTGATGATTAGTGATACCGCGTTTGGGTTTTTGGGTGGCATTGCGTTTGCTATTTTCTACACGTTTATGGGCATTCCAATTGCGAGGCTTGCGGACCGGAAATCGCGTAAAACAGTGCTAGCTGTCTGTCTAGCGATCTGGAGCGGGATGACGGCAGTCTGCGGCTTAGCACAGAACTTTACGATGTTGCTTCTGGCTCGAATCGGTGTTGCCATCGGGGAAGCCGGGGGTAGTCCGCCATCGCATTCAATTATCTCGGACTTGTTTCCGGTTTCTAGACGAGCCACTGCGCTAGGAATTATCTCGGACTTGTTTCCGGTTTCTAGACGAGCCACTGCGCTAGGCATTTATGCGCTTGGGATTCCCATTGGCTCGGCGGTAGGTTTTCTGGCTGGAGGTTGGATCAATGAAATTTTTGGTTGGCGGACAGCTTTTTTTGTAGTGGGAATTCCTGGTTTATTACTGGCACTGGTTGTTTATCTCACCATAAAAGAACCGCCGCGGGGATTTTCTGAACGAGTGGCGGGTCAGGCAAGTCCCACATTAGATGACGAACCGCCGCCAGTGATGGACGTTTTAAGGCTGCTATGGTCCAAGCGAAGCTTCCGGTATATGTCTATCGGCGGCGCCCTTCATGCCTTCGTCGGTAACGGCATCGGGCTTTATATACCCATGATGTTTCAGCGAAGCCATGGACTTGGTACCGGTGAGATTGGTACTTGGCTGTTTGCTCTTGGATTCTTTGGCATGGCCGGCACATTTGGCGCTGGTTACCTGTGTGATCGTCTGGGTGACAAAGACCGACGATGGTATATGTGGTTGCCTGGCATCATGACCTTAATGCATGTTCCTTTCGCAGCCTTTACCTATCTGTATCATGACCCCCAAATTGCGTTAATGGTTTATGCAGTCGCTTATATTTTAGGTCACGGATACCTTGCGCCAACTTT
>OCVR010000380.1_pt1 | contig 37676 bp, 35 predicted proteins | sample 1539091 | NCBI WGS metagenome assembly OCVR01 (sample SAMEA3355530, study PRJEB22509) | marine metagenome | biome: marine; feature: coastal ocean; material: water | place: USA | collected 2010-08-07 | depth 16 m | reverse complement strand
AACTATCCCAACAAGTGCCCACACATCTGTCTTCGTCTATTTTGTTAAGCAACACCCAAACCGCCGGGGTTTTGGGTTTTGCGCTGAGGGGCTCCCTCAAGCGCGGAGGCGTATTATACAGCCGAGCCTCGCATTGGCAACTAAATATTTAAAATATTTGAAACCGTTTCGGCTTCGAAGGTTTTTCACTTTCTCTTCCTAAGCTGTTGATAGCCCTAGAATTTATAAGTGAAGCCAAACAGCGTTTTAAACGCCGCCCTCTTCGAAGGGAGGCGAACTATACGCAGCAGCTATTGGTGGCGCAAGCCCTTTTTAAAATTAATCAGCAAATGCCAATTTTTGCCATTATTGGTATGCGTTTTGTAAGTGAAAAGAAGCCCTGAAAGGAACAAAAAAAGCAGTCAGTCGATCTCAAAAAGGTGGTACTTCTTTTTGCCGAGCTTCACGAGGTAGTAACGACCGTAAAGAGCTTCAGACAACTCAAAGCAACCAGCTACGTTAGCATTGGCATCCCAGCCCACCGCTCGACTGTTGATTGTTACCGCGCTGCGCCCAAGAGCATCCTTTACTTGTTTCCCAGAACCGGCCATCCCGACCTCGGTCAGTAATTGCGTCAGCGTTTCTGGAAACTGGCTCCTCGAAACATGACTGGCAGGCAGCCCGTCTTGACGCAATTGAGCCAGATCGCCCTCTGCGAGTCCCTCTATGGAACCACTGAACAGGGACTCGGTAATACGCACGGCAGCAGCCAGCCCCTCCTCTCCATGCACCAGATGAGTGACCTCACGGGCAAGCACCGCCTGCGCTTCCGGGCGGCCCTCTCTGGCGGCATCGGCTTGTTCAATCGCATTAATCTCAGCGACCTCCAAAAAAGTGAAGTACTTGAGGAAACGATAGACATCAGCATCCGAGCAGCCCAACCAGAACTGGTAAAAAGCATACGGTGAGGTCTTGGCCGCATCCAACCAGATAGTACCCGCCTCTGTTTTCCCGAACTTGGTGCCGTCTGACTTGGTGATCAATGGCATAGTTAAGCCAAACACCTGGTTACCGTTCAAGCGCCGGGTAAGGTCAATACCGCCGGTGATATTACCCCACTGGTCTGATCCGCCCAGTTGTAAAGTGCAATCATGACGCTTGTTCAGTTCGGCAAAATCATAGGACTGCAAAATCATGTAAGTAAACTCAGTAAAGCTGATGCCACTGCCCTCGCGCTCGATACGCTGCTTTACCGACTCCTTCTGAATCATGGCGTTGATCGAGAAGTGCTTGCCTATATCCCGAAGGAAGGTCAGCACATCCATGTGTTCCGTCCAATCCAGATTATTGACGACTTCGGCCGCGACCGAACCGGCGTCAAAATCAATAAAACGGGCCACCTGGGCCTTAAGCTTATCTACCCAGTTCGCCACAATATCCGGCGTATTGAGCTGACGCTCCTGAGTTTTGAAGCTGGGATCTCCAATCAGGCCAGTTGCACCACCCACAAGCGCCAGGGGTTTGTGGCCAGCCAGTTGAAACCGGCGCAACATCAGCAAGGGCACCAGGGAGCCGATATGAAGGCTGTCGGCGGTAGGATCAAAGCCGCAATAAAGCGTGCGCGGCCCGCCGTCTAACCATGCCGGGAGGTCGTCTTCGCCGGCGATCTGGAATATCAGTCCGCGGGCGCGGAGATCTTCAAGTAGTGCGCTGCTCATGTGCTGGTCTCGTACAATCAACGGGATTGGTCAAAAAAGGGGCGCCAACGATACAACACCACTTCCCAAATGCAAGCTTCTGGTACTTCTGCCTATAGATGTTGTTGATTATTTTATATACTCGGGCTTCTTTATAACAGGAAGCACTGACGGGACATGGGAGCAGCGAACAGACAGCGGGGGGCCACCGCGATTCGCGCAGAGCAATCACCGCTAGCCAACATTAGGCTGCTGCAGCTGAAACTAAGGCGGAGGCACTTGATGGCGGGTGTAGCGATGATCGGCTGCATAGCGATTGTCTTTGGACTCAACACCAGCGAAAACGCCAAGCCAGAGCCTCAGCAAGCGCTGGAGGAAGCACCGCTTGTGCCCCTTGTTGACGTCGGCGCAGCTGCTGAACCAGCAGACCTCCTTACGCCGGAACCTGAAGCCCCGAAAGCACAACCCTGGAACGAACAGGTTGTGCGTAACGGAGACAATTTATCGCTAATTTTCAAACGCGCCGGTTTCGATACCCAAGATGTTCACCGGGTCGTCACGGAGTCTCCGGACGGCAGTGGACTGGCTCGCATCTATCCAGGACAAACCATCGCCTTTCTCGGCAATGAATCCGGAGAGTTGGCGGCAGTGCGCCATGTGAAAAGTGAGCTCGAAACCATCAGTTACACGCTCAGCGCAAATGGCTACGGCAGCGAGGTCATCACACGCGTCCCAGTAACACGACAATCCAATGCTACCGGCATTATCACCTCCTCCCTATTCCTTGCCGGACAAGAAGCTGGTTTGTCTCACACCACCATTATGGATATGGCTAATATCTTCGGCGGAGTGATCGATTTCGTAGGCGATCCGCGCAAGGGAGACACCATGCACTTGCTGTTTGAGGAGCTCTACCTCGACGGCAACAAGTTCGACGATGGCGAAATTATAGCTGCCTCCTATGCGAATCAAGGCAAAACATTCACCGCTTATCGTTATACCGACAGCGCTGGAAAAACCGGCTATTTCAACACCGATGGCGTCAGCATGCGCAAGGCGTTCCTGCTGGCACCCGTGGATTTCACTCGTATCAGCTCCAACTTCAACCCTCGTCGCATACACCCTATATACAAGACCGCACGCCCACATCGCGGAACTGACTATGCCGCATCCACAGGGACACCGGTCTACGCCGCGGGAGACGGCCGCGTGGTCAAAGCGGGTTACAACAGAGCGAACGGCAACTACGTTTTCATCCAGCACGGCGAACAGTTTGTCACCAAGTACCTGCACCTGCACAAGCGCAAGGTCAAGCAGGGGGCTCGAGTTTCACAAAGCCAGGTGATTGGTACTGTGGGGTCGACAGGTGCTGCTACCGGCCCACACTTGCACTATGAATTCCTGATGAACGGAGTCCACCGCAATCCTCGCACCATCCACAAAAAGTTGCCCAAGGCAAAATCTCTGGCTGCATCAGAGATGCCGCGTTTTCGCCAGGCCATTAGTGAAATATCCGAACAGCTGGCGGCCCTGCAGCAAGACGCCGACAATCGATTGGCCATGACTGAGTCCAGTGAAGACAAAGGCTAGCAGTGTCTAACGGACTGTTCATCGGCCTCATGTCAGGCACCAGCGTAGACGGCATAGATTGCGCTCTCGTTGAGATCAAAGACACCCGGGTAAAGCTTCTACAAACCCTGCAACTGGATATTCCCCCTGCCGTTCGCGAGCAAGTCGCGAGCCTGAGCCACAGCGGCCCTGGAGAAATAGAGCAATTGGGTGTGCTGGACAGGAAGCTAGGCAGTCTTTTTGCCCAGGCCAGCCTGGACTTGCTTGAAAGCGCCGGAAAAACGGCGGGAGAAATTACTGCGATTGGCAGCCATGGTCAAACTATCCGACATCGCCCACCATCAGGCGGACACAGTCATCAGCAAAGTTTCACCTTGCAGATTGGTGACCCCAACACCATTGCCGAAATGACCGGGATTACCACGGTGGCTGATTTTCGCCGCAGAGACATGGCAGCCGGTGGTGAAGGTGCACCATTGGCGCCGGCATTTCACGAGGGCGCTTTTGCGCAAGAACACAGCAATCGCGCCATTATCAATATCGGGGGCATTGCCAACGTCAGCCTGTTAAAGGGTAGTCGCCTGCTGGCAGGTTTTGATACCGGCCCAGGGAACACCCTGTTGGATCACTGGATTAGACAACAGCGACAGCTCCCATACGACCAGGATGGCCAATGGGCCGCCAGCGGTGAAGTAGAAGGCCTGCTGCTTGAGAAACTAATGGCTCATCCTTACCTGGCCCTGACTGGGCCTCGCAGTACGGGCAAGGAGGCTTTTAACCTGCCTTGGCTTTACGACCTGCTGTCGGCATTACCTGACATCCCTCCACAGAACGTGCAGGCCACGCTGGCTGAATTCACCGCTAAAACAATTGCCGATGCCATCGTGCAAACTCATGTAGAGGTTGACGAAATCTATGTTTGCGGTGGCGGCGCTCATAACGGCCAACTGATGAATTGTCTCCGTGCGGCGCTGCCGGGCACGATGGTCGGCAAAACCGATGAGCTGGGGATTGATTCGGACTGGGTAGAAGCCGCCACTTTTGCCTGGCTGGCGTGGCGCACAATATCGAATCTACCGGGGAATGCGCCGGCGGTTACCGGGGCCAACGCAGAGAGAGTGCTTGGCGCTATTTATCCGGGGAACGTGTAAGAGAAGCTTTAAACCTCTTTCTGGACCAACCGGGTCACTGGTTTCAGTCGGCAGAACAGTGCGCCAATAAAAGTCAGCAGCTCCCCAACCTTCAGATCAGCTCTGTTAATCGCTAAATAGAGAAAGAAGCACCGCAACCACAGGTAGTGGTCGCATTGGGATTGTTAACGATGAAGCGAGAACCCTCCAGGCCCTCGGTGTAGTCAACTTCGGACCCCACCAGATACTGGAAGCTCATGGGATCCACCAGCAAGGTGACACCCCCTTCTTCAATGGCTGTATCATCCTCAGCGACGTCCTCGTCAAAACTGAAGCCGTACTGAAAACCGGAGCAGCCGCCGCCGGTAATATAAACGCGCAATTTCAGCGCCTTGTTTTCCTCTTCCGACACCAGTTCCTGCACCTTGCGCACAGCGCTGGCGGAAAGATTAATACTGGATGGATTGAAAGATTCAGCTACAGACATGGTTTTGCTCATGGCCAACAAAATGGCGGTTAACAGTTTTGAGACCGGCTATTATCGTAAATCCGACTAATTTGGTCAACTTTTAGCCGAGGCAACTTTACCCAGCCCGGATTTCTTGCCCGAACTCGCCTCAGTGACCTCCACCGATGGGTCCGGCGCTTTCTCCCGTCCACCGGCAGCTGCTGTGACGTGAGTCAGACTGCCATTGACTTCAGAGCCGGCGGCCATCTCCAACAGGGTGTAGTGCACATTGCCCTGCACCCGTCCCTTGGCTGCGAGCTCAAGGTGCTTAGTGGAATATACGTCACCCTCTACCATGCCGTTCACGACCACCGAAGGCGCACGAATCTCGCCCTGGACGAGGCCCTTGTCGATAATGCGAACCAGTGCGTCCTTGCCCTCTTCGGCATAAATATTTCCTTGCACCAATCCTTCAACATCCAGGCTGCCGCTGAAATGGATATCGCCCACGATCGTTGTATCCCTGGCGACTAATGTAGTGTTTCCACTGGGCCCAAAACCTGATTTTCTACTTCCCAACATGGGTAAATTTCTCCGTAACTTGCCAGGGGTATTGTTCCCTGACTTCCATTTTACGCGGCGCGGTGGCTGTAGCCACCAGACTGACGCTTCTGGGCTCAAAACCCTCTGGTAGACTCAGCTCGCCGTCTATGGACTGAAAATAACGAAAGCGAAGGGCAATTTCACTGCCTTCGATGTCGGAGCTGAGTTCTGCGAGCGAATAGCTTACCTGCTGGCCGGCGAGCACGCCAATGACCTCTGCAGATAACTCGCCTTTTAGCTGGGAGTGCTTGCGAGCTTCCTGTTGCGCCACAATTCGATAGGAATAGTAGCCGGGGCTGTCCAGGGCAACCAGCTCCAGCGGACGCAAACTCAACCCCTGGGCAATTTCTCCCGGCGCCATCAGGCTGCGATAAAACTGCAACCCCTCTTCCAGCGAAGCTATTTGCTCTTTCTGATCGGCGAGGTCCCTGCGCACCATTTCCAGGGCCTGTTGACCCATCTGGTTCTGGGTGCTCTGGACCTCCAGTCGGGCCTCGGCAGCCACGAGCTGTGCCTGTAACTCGGGCAACTGAGTTTTCATAGCCCGATAAAGCTCCGGATTCAGGCCCATACCACTATAGGCTGCGCGCTCACCGATGTAGAAAGCAGCCACTACAAAACCTAATGAAATCAGTACCGCCAGCAGCAGCCGCTGCCGCCAGAGGCGGCGCATTTCCTGACTACTGAGGTGTCGCTTACGAGTAATTGGCATGGGCAGTAATCAGGGCAACAAGCCGACCTGCTTGAGGCCCATATCCTCAGGCAAGCCCAACATGATATTCATATTCTGGACCGCCTGGCCCGAAGCTCCTTTAACCAGGTTATCGATAGCAGCCATGACCACAACAGTGTCGCGGTCCTGGGGAACCTGCAGGGCGATTTGGCAACGGTTGGCGCCTTTAACGGTGCGGGTCTGGGGGCACGTGCCCGCCGGGAGAATATCCACAAAGGGCTCATCCGCATACCACTCTTCGTAAAGCGCCTGGAGATCAACGCCGGTATCCAACAGGCGAGCAAACAAGGTGGAATGGATTCCCCGAATCATCGGTAACAGGTGCGGCACAAAAGTCAGCTGCACGGGGCTACCGGCTATAGCACCGAGCCCCTGCTCAATTTCAGGTAAGTGCCTGTGCCCCGCTACCGCATAGGCTTTAAAGCTATCAGAGACCTCAGACAACAGATTGTCCACCTTGGCCTGGCGCCCGGCACCACTGACACCGGATGCGCTGCTGGCGATCAGGTGCTGGCTATCTACCAAGCTATTGGCCAACAGCGGAATCAAGCCCAACTGCACCGAGGTGGGATAGCAGCCGGGACACGCGACCAGGTTAGCGCCGGCAATTTGCTCGCGATTAACTTCCGGCAAACCATAAACAGCCTGGGCCAGGATTTCCGGGCTGGCATGGGTCTCACCGTACCAATGGGACCACAACTGCGCATCCTTGATTCGATAGTCTGCTGATAAATCCACTATCCTTGCACCTGACTGCAGCAATTCAGGCACCAGGTTCATGGCGACGTTGTGCGGCGTAGCGAAGAAGACGATATCGCAGGCGGCAAGTTGGGCCACATCAGGTTCGCTAAAGGCAATTGAGTAGTGCCCGCGTAAATTGGGATAAAGGTCATCTACCCTCCGCCCGCTTTCGGCCCTGGACGTGATAGCTACCACCTGAGCCTCCTCATGCAGCGCTAACAACCTCAATAACTCTACACCCGTGTAACCGGTGCCCCCTACAATACCAACCTTGATCATAGTTTTACCCGCCTTCCTATTCACCCGCATACCTCGCGGGCGGTGAACCCAATAGTATAAAAGTAATGCTGGCCCAAATAACTGGTAATATTGGCTTTTTGAGCGGAACCCTAAAGTTCGTGCGGAAACTGATCAGCAACTACAGACGACTTCTGACCAACTACGACTCCGTATTGGCCTACTCACTACTGGGCGTTATCGGCGGCGTCGCTTCCGGCCTGGTCATTCTTGGCTTTGAAGAGAGCATCGCCTATCTAGCTGCGCTTTGGGGCGTGGGCAATAGCGGTGAAGATTTCGAGTCCTTGCCACCCCTGTTTCGCTTCCTTCTGCCGGCGATCGGGGCCCTGCTACTGGGGATCTGCTATCAAATGCTGAGGAACGAAGATCGGGAAGTCGGCATTGTTCACGTGCTGAGTCGAATGCACTCTCATTACGGCGCGCTCCCCGCCCGCAATGCCATTATTCAGTTTTTTGGGGGCGCTTTTGCCCTCGCTTCAGGTCAGTCCGGGGGGCGCGAGGGCCCCGGCGTTCATTTGGGGGGCGCGATCAACAGCCTGCTGGGCCAGCGCCTCGGCCTGCCCAATAACAGCCTTCGCGTGCTGATTGCCTGCGGCACGGCCGGCGGCATTGCCGCTGCTTTTAACACCCCCCTGGCGGGTGTGATTTTTGCGATGGAGGTGATTATCGCCGAGTACACGGTGGTCGGTTTCATCCCCGTAATGCTGGCCGCGGTCTCGGCCTCGGCGGTCAGCCGCACCTTTGCCACAGGAGGCGCTGTATTTAACATTCCCAGTCTGCAGCTGACGTCTTTGTGGGAAATTCCGTATATCGTTTTGTTAGGCTTCTCCTGCGGACTGGCCGTGGTGGCTTTCGTGCAGATCAGCAAGCACACGGCGCGATTGTCCCATCACGCTGTCATTTTTCGCTTTACCGCTGCCGGCGTTATCACCGGCGCGCTAGCCTTATTTGTGCCAGAAATCATGGGCATAGGTTATGACACTCTGCGTCTGGCGCTCAACGGAGAAGTCGCCCTTTTGGCCCTGGTCGTTATCGCTGGGGCAAAAATAATCGCCACTTCAATTACCGTGGGAGCAGGCATGCCGGTAGGCATTATCGGTCCCAATCTGTTAATTGGCGCCTGTCTGGGCGGAGCAATGGGCATGATCGGCAATCAGTTCATGCCCGGCCTGGCCTCAGACCCAACCCTCTACATTCTTATTGGTATGGGCTCTGCAATGGGCGCCATCATGAACGCACCACTAGCTGCCATACTTGCTGTGCTTGAACTAACGCACTCCATGAGCATCGCCATGCCGGCAATGCTGGCGATAGTAGCTGCTACGCTGACTCACACTGGACTTTTTCGCCAGCGCTCCCTGCATCAGACTATTCTTCGACAGATGCAGCGCGCAGCTCCAGATGATCCCCTGAACCAACTGCTACACCGCACTCATGTCGGCTCAATCATGGATACCCGAGCGGTGCGAGTCCCTGCGGTACTGACACAGGAAGACAGGGAACCTCTGCTTGAGTTCAACCCCACCTGGTGTTTAGTCGGCCGAGATGGAATTGACCTGTATCTCGTCAAGGGCACTGAATTACTCGACTGGTTGGCGCAGCACGGCGAGGTGGAAGAAGTTGACGTTACAGAAGCAGACATCCGACGCTGGACTCAAACATCGGTACCAATGCAGGCCAGCCTGAGGCAAGCCATGGACGGTATTGGCAAAGACACCGCAGAAACAGTTTGCGTTTACGAGCGCAGCCGCTCGACCAGCCAACCGATTTTGCACGGGGTGATTACTCGTGAAAGTATTGAGAAGTTCACCCTCGCACAGTTATAACAAGGAACACAATTTATGCTCTGGCTCTGGCTAAAAGCCCTGCACATAATCTTCATGGTTTGCTGGTTTGCGGGACTGTTTTACCTGCCGAGAATATTCGTCAATTATGCGGCGGCAGAAAACCCCGAAACCAAAGCCACGCTGGCTCAAATGGCACATCGGCTATACCGCTTTATCACCCCCTTTATGTTTATTCTCGCAGCGCTGGGAATTGGCTTACTCATTCTTAATCCTGCATTGTTGCAAGCAAAATGGCTTTGGCTGAAGCTCGCTGGCATGGCTTTTCTGGTGGTCTATCACTTCCAGTGTGGCCGCTACGTGAAAGCTATGCTGGATAGCCGTGATGAACACGGTCACGTATTTTACCGTTTCTTCAATGAGGTCCCTGTCCTGTTTTTGTTTGGCATGGTGTTGCTTGCAGTGCTCAAGCCATTCTAAGGCCGCTGGATATTCTCTCGCCAAGGCCCGATAATCCTGCCCCGGCCTTTAAAAGGGCAAGCATTACCAGCCAGAGCATGAAAACCTATGAGCACTTCGCAACAATTATTTGAACGCGCCAGCAAGCACATTCCCGGGGGCGTTAACTCTCCAGTGCGGGCGTTCAAGGCCGTCGGTGGAACCCCTGTGTTTATAGAGCGCAGCGAAGGCGCCTGCATTTTCGACAGCGAAGGCAAACGCTATATCGATTACGTGTTGTCCTGGGGCCCCATGTTGATGGGTCATAACCACCCCGCAGTTCGCGAGGCCGTGGTGCGCCAAAGTGAAAAAGGCCTCAGCTTCGGAGCACCAACCGAGCTTGAAACTCAGCTGGCAGATCGAATCTGCAACATCATGCCGAACATGGACATGGTGAGAATGGTCAACTCGGGCACCGAGGCCACCATGAGTGCCATTCGACTAGCCAGGGGCTATACCGGCCGTGACACGATTGTAAAATTTGAGGGCTGTTATCACGGTCATTCAGACTCGCTCCTGGTGAAGGCGGGTTCAGGCGCCCTGACCCTTGGCGTCCCCAGCTCACCCGGAGTACCGGCAGCTCTCGCTGATCACACCATGACATTGACCTTCAACGATCCCGAAGGTGTACGTGCAGCTTTCGCAGAGCACGGCGATAAGATTGCCTGTGTCATTGTAGAGCCAGTGGCAGGAAATATGAGCTGCATACCGCCGTCACCCGGCTTTCTGGAAACGCTCCGCGAAGTCTGTGATAACAGCGGCGCCGTGCTAATTATGGACGAAGTGATGACCGGGTTTCGTTTCGGCTTGCAGGGCGCGCAAGGTTTCTATGGCATTGAGGCAGACCTCACCGCTTTGGGTAAAGTCATCGGTGGCGGCATGCCGGTAGGTGCCTTTGGTGGCAAGCGGGAAATTATGGAGCAAATTGCCCCCCTCGGCCCGGTATACCAGGCAGGCACCTTGGCGGGTAATCCCATTGCTATGGCAGCGGGGCTTGCGACACTGGAAGTTATCTCGGCGGAAGGTTTTTACGAGCCGGTATTCAAGCGCACTGAACAGCTGTGTGCGGGACTGCGCGAAGCGGCCAATGAAAACGGCGTGGCATTTACGACCAACTCTGCGGGAACTATGTTTGGCGGGTTTTTCACCGAATCCAGTAAAATTGAAAACTACGCCCAGGTGATGGCCTGCGATACTGAGCGCTTCAACCGTTTCTTCCACATGATGCTACAGGCAGGTATTTACCTGGCACCTGCTTCCTATGAAGCAGGCTTTTTATCCAGCGCTCATACTGACGCGGATATAGAAGCGACGGTCGACGCGGCCCGCTCGGCATTTGCCGCTCTTTAATCGAGGACAGCTCATGACTTTCAGTTCACAGCGAGGCCCCTTTCCCGCCACCCGTATGCGACGATTGCGGGCCAACGAGTTTTCCCGCCGCCTTGTTAGCGAGAGTCTGCTAACGCCAGCGGATTTGATTTTCCCGGTTTTCGTGCTCGAAGGTGAGGGCCAACGCGAAGCTATTCCCTCAATGCCGGGTATCGAGCGTTTGAGCATCGACCTGTTGGTGCGCCAGGCCAGGGATATCGCATCACTGGGTATTCCCGCCATCGCCCTGTTCCCGGTGGTTGGTGCTAGCAACAAGAGCTTGATGGCGGAAGAGGCCCACAATGCTGAGGGACTCGTACAGCGAGCCGTGAAGTCAATCAAGGACGCTGTCCCAGAGCTGGGTGTTATCACAGATGTTGCGCTGGACCCTTTTACCACCCACGGCCAGGACGGCATCATTGATGACAATGGCTATGTACTTAACGACGTCACCACCGAAGTACTGGTAAAACAGGCCTTGTCCCACGCCACAGCGGGGGCCGACGTCGTTGCTCCCTCGGATATGATGGATGGCCGCATTGGCGGAATTCGTCAGGCGTTAGAAGGCGCTTCTTTTGCCAATACGCTCATTATGTCTTACGCGGCAAAATACGCTTCCAGCTATTACGGCCCCTTTCGTGATGCAGTAGGCAGCGCCGACAATATCAAAGGTGGTAACAAATACAGTTACCAGATGGATCCCGCCAACTCTGACGAGGCCCTGCACGAGTGTGCCCTTGATCTGGCGGAAGGTGCCGACATGATCATGGTTAAACCAGGGATGCCTTACCTCGATATCGTTCGCCGCGTGAAGGACGAACTTAAAGCGCCAACGTTTGCCTACCAGGTGAGCGGCGAGTACGCCATGCACCAGGCTGCCTTCGCAAACGGCTGGCTTGAGCCCAAGGCGGTGATGCTCGAATCGCTACTGGCTTTCAAGCGAGCAGGCTGCGACGGCATCCTCACCTACTTTGCCATTGATGCGGCAAAAGCACTGCAGTAACCCGATGCTGCGTCGCATTCTATACTGTTTACCCCTACTGGTTTTTACCAAGGCTGGCTTCGCCGAGTGCGAGTGCCTGTGGCAGGGCTCTTTCGCCGATGTTCAAGCCACAACCGATCTGGTGGTTTCCGGTACCGTCATTGCTGGCAAGGGCAACTCCGTTGATCTGGACATTGCCAAAACAATGCGGGGAGCAAGTCCTACTGAGCAGGTGCGTATCTGGCTCAAACGTGAAGATAACTGCCGGCCTGAAGCCAAGCTGTTCCCCACCGGCTCGAGCTGGGTCATGGCGCTGCAACGTATCGATCAGCTTGCACCGGGCGGCTTCAACCCCAGCACCCCAAACATCAGTTTTGGCAGAGTAGGTGATTATCAGCTGTCCAGTTGCGGCGGATATTGGCTCAAACTGAGCAACCAGCATGTCACGGGTGCACTGGTAGATTCGCCCCGCTGGGCGCATGACCCCAAAATGTCTCCAGTGTTGCTGGATCTGGTCGCTGCCTTTGTCGCAGGAAAAGTAGAGGCACCGGCGCTACTGGAGGCGAGCCGCGAGGATCCCGCCCTGCGCGACCTAATGCTCGATACCCGCGCCTTCATGCGTGGGGACATGGAGTAAAAAAACCTCAAAGACTAAGGGAATGTCCGGATTAAACAGGGCTCTGCCAGCAGCCTTGATGTATAACAAGGTAAGTGCACGAATAACTACAACGATCCTATGAAAAACGTGCTGCAACATCTAACCCGCATTAGAGACTGGTGGATAGCGCTGTGTACCGGTCGCGATCCCCTGCGGCCATTAGACGAAGAGCACTATCGCCAACGCATACTTGCGATTACAAGCTTCTTTTGCCTGATAACCGTCATCGGCGTCCCCGTTGTAATACCTCTCGTTATCGACATATCACCGCAAGGACGCTTCGCTGCGACCACATTGCTGGCCATTATCGGCCTCAGCGTGCTGGTCAGCGTACTGATACTAAGGTACCTGAACAATCGCATTGCGGCGCTGCACCTGTTACTGCTGGTTTATACCGGCGCGTTTGCCATTGCCTGCGCCTACTTTGGCGGCACTCGTTCTCCTACTTTTGCCCTGTTAATCCTGGCGCCGGTTATGGCTTCCATTGTTGGCGGCACTGGCGCCGGCTTGTTCTGGACCGCCCTGGTGCTCATCATTTGGTCAGTCATACTCGGACTGGAGCGCCTGGGCGTGCAGTTCACCCAGATCATCTTGCCGCAAAACTACAACATGGCCATCACCCTTTCATACGGCGCAATGGGGCTCTCTGTCATCAGCATCATTACGGTGTACGCAGAAATGAACAAACATCTGCGAGAAGCCTTACAAGGTGCCAACAGCGAACTTGAATTCCTCTCCAACCATGATGACCTCACCGGACTTTACAACCGTCGCTTCTATGAGCAACGCATGGCGCACCTATTGGAAAGAGCGGAAATCACCGGAAAGACCATCGGCCTAATCATGTTCGACCTGGATGATTTCAAACAAGTAAACGATACCCACGGCCACGGTATGGGAGACGCATTACTGAAAATGCTGGGAGAGCGTTTGCGCCATCAGGTCAGAGACATAGACCTCATTGCGCGGCTGGGCGGAGACGAATTTGTCGTGCTGATGGAAAACATGCGTTCATCCGACGACTTGCCAGAAATCGCTGCCAAACTGGTCGCTGCGGTGGAACAACCGGTCAAAGCCCGCAATGAGGTGATGGCGCTCAAAGTCAGCTGCGGGTTCGCTCTATATCCCGGGGACGGGTTAAGTCGAGCGGAGCTTGAAGAGAAAGCCGACAAAGCCATGTACCGTGCTAAAAAGCGGGGTAGCTCGCCCGACCCTAGCCTAATACTTCACTAAACCCACCGCAGCACTGCAATACACTACGCACGCCTCCAACGCGGACGCAACGGATTATCGCCGCCTTCAACCAGATCCATTAATTCATCCAGCATCATCAGCGACAGTCCCCAAATACAGCGCTGCTCATATTGATAGCAAGGGAGAGGGATTTTCACGCCTTTGTAATCCCAAGTCATTTTTTCGCGGTTGCCGGAATCCAGGAGGAACTCCAGGGGCACCCATACCACCTCGGCGACTTCATAATTGGGCGTAAACTCAACCTCCCGCTCGAGATGAAAAATAAAGGGGCTGACCGCCATCCCCAGCGTGTGTTTGCGAGGACGGGCATTAAGATCGCTAAGTCGCCCGAGGCAGCGATCCTGAGGCCCCAGGGTCAGACCGACCTCTTCTTCAGTCTCTCGCACCGCCACCGAATAACCGTTGGCATCCGTTTTATCCATGCGACCACCGGGAAACGCCATATGGCCAGACCAGGGATCACCTTCCCTTTCTGCCCTCTTGATCATTAGAATGTTCAGCTCGCCTTGGCGAACTTGCAACACCATAGCGACCGCCGAACGTTTCATTAGCGGCCGCAGTAAAGGCTTTTTCGGGGAGTACGCCGGCAGGCGCGCTTCAATCAGCTGTAACAGGGAAACCGACAACAGTACACATCCATAATGATTTAGAGGATTAAGCCAGCCCATTGTGCCAGTTACAAGCAACACCGGAACGGCTTTGTTATGAAATATTCGCCACTATTTAGCCTACGCGATGTGCAGTTGGTCTACCGCGCACTGCCCGCACTCAAACACATCAGTTGGCAGGTCCAAACGGGAGAGCAATGGGCTTGCCTGGGACCCAATGGTGCGGGCAAAACCAGCCTGGCGAACATAATCTGCGGTCAGGCCAATCACTACAGCGGCGAGTATCAAGGCTCACCTGAAATCGACTCCAGCGGAGTGGCCTATGTCTGCTTTGAACAAGCGCGTGCACTGTGCGAGCGAGATAAAAAGCTGGACGACTCAGAAACTCGGGCCGATGCCAACGATCCCGGTACCCTGGTGCGCGATACGATTCTAAACAGACAAGCAGCAGATGAACGTTTCCATTACTGGGTGACGAGGCTGGGCATAGGATATGCTCTCGATCGGGGATTACGCTTTATCTCTACCGGGGAAATGCGCAAGACCCTGTTGATCAAGGCAATACTGAGCGATCCCGCGCTACTGATACTCGACTCACCGTTAGATGGCCTGGACAGCAGCTCCCAACGCGAACTGAGCGGTATCATCGACGAGCTACTTCGCTCCGATCAAGCTGTGCTGATGCTATGTCGGCAAGAGGAAGACTTGCCCGCGGGAATTTCTCACTTGCTGGTATTAGACAATGGCGCAGTGATTGCATCAGGTGAACGCAAGGATGTACTGGCACAAGCAGATGTCAGGACGCTGCTGCATCCGCCGCTTCCATTACTTGGCAAACTTCCACCACCTGCGCCGCGAAACTACGCCGTACCCGACAACTGCCCACTACTCGACCTGAAGGACGTCGATGTCATCTACGACGGACTACAGGTATTAAAAAACGTGCATTGGCAATTCGATCAAGGGCAACACTGCTATATCTCCGGCCCCAATGGCTGCGGCAAAAGCACCCTGCTCAGCCTCATCACTGGTGACAATCACAAAGCTTACGGTCAGGACATTACCCTGTTCGGTATTCGACGCGGCTCGGGAGAAAGCATATGGGATATCAAACAGAAGTACGGCCAGCTCGACAACCAGCTACACCTCAACTTTGCCCGGGGCATGAAAGCACTGGAAGTGGTGCTGTCCGGGTTCTTTGACAGCATAGGTCTTTATGACACCTGGGGTGACGAACAAAAATCAGTGTCACAGCAGTGGCTCGCAGCACTGGGCCTGGAGCATATCGAACGGGAAAGCTTCGACGCGCTGTCCTTCGGCGTGCAACGCATGGTCTTGCTGGCGCGGGCCATGGTCAAGTCACCGACCATTCTGCTATTGGACGAGCCAACCCTGGGGCTGGATGGCCATCATCGTCGCCTGATGCTGCGCGCCATCGACCACATCGCAAGTAACTGTGACAGCCAGGTAATTTTCGTGAGCCACTCTATCGGTGACGTACCTAACTGCATTAATCAGCATCTGCGTTTCGAGCCTGACGCTGATGGATTTGAAGTGAGCTGCGAGAACCGCTAACGCGTGTAGGCCCTCAAAGCATCGCATTGCCGACTCCCATAGCAGTAAAGCAGCCCACGCTCAGCGGTGGCGTTCGCCTGGTTCATATTGCCAGCTGCGGCGTGCGTTTGAGCCAATCCCAGATAGATATCTGCATTGTCGGGGTCGATCCGCTGGGCTCGTTCAAGGTAAGCCAGAGACTGATCGTAGTCGCCACGATCCCGCGCAGCGTCTGCCTTGGAAATCAATCCGCTGTGAGCACTGGTGGCATCAGTTCGAGGAGGCTTTGCAGGTTCTACAACAGGGGGCTGGCTGGGCACCGTTTCAGTCGTCTCAGGCTCGCCAGTCTCAATTTTTGGCAGCGAATAGGGGTTTGAGCCACACGCACTCAGTACCAGACTCAGCGCGAGCCACAACAAAGGGGATCTGATACTCAAAAGACGCACTTGGAGCTCCAACCATGGGGGATCAGCAGTGTAACCCAGGCATCAAGTTCGACCGAGAGCGAAAACAGGGGAATTTCTAATCGGTCCAGATCAACAAAGCGATCAATTTTCAATCACTGTCGCTACAGAAATACCAAAATGAACGCCTGAGGTATAAAAAGCGGAGTGTTTATGAGGGCAGTATTGAAGCTGCGCAGTTGGCCGTTGGTGCTCTGCTTCCTTGTGGCCTGTCGCTTTCCTTTGAGTCATTGCGCCAATCGGCGAGGACCTACCCCCAAGAAATGGGCAGACACGCTGATCGAGATGGTGGGGAATTATGTATTCTGACTAGTGACCAAAAAGCGACTGGAACCAATCGCGAATGCCGCTCTTCTTGGGCGAACAGTTGGTGTTGCGTCTGGGCTGTGACCCCTCCATAAACGGCATGCTCTGCGCGTTGGGGCAGCCTTCTCCAGTCAGATAGCCATTGCTGGTATCGATGGTCTGAACCGCCAAACCTTCCGGCATGTTATAGGCCAGCGAGCGTTTGCTGGCTGCTCCCATAAAGTGCGACCAAACCTTCAGGGCCCCGCTACTTCCAGTCAGGCCGGTACCACCATTGTCATCACGACCAACCCAACTTACCGTCAGCAGGTCTCCGGAGAAGCCCGCAAACCAGGAATCGCGCCCATTATTAGTGGTGCCCGTTTTGCCTGCAAGCGTCAGGGTATCAGGCACAGATCGGTAAGCGCCTCTTCCTGTGCCGTTGCGCATCACATCGATCAGGGCGTATTGCAGCAGGTAAACCGCCTGCAGACTGACTTCGCGATCGTAGGTGAGCTCATAGCGAGTATCGATTTCACCGCGTGCGTCCAGCACCGTTCGAATGGTCTTCAGCGGTGTACGATAGCCACCAGAAGCAATGGTCTGGTACATAGTCGCCATATCAAACGGTGAGTATTCCCCTGCACCCAAGGTCAAGGCCGGCACTTCAGGAATATAATGTTCAATGCCCAACCGGCGCAGCATATCAACTACGGCATCAATGCCCAGGTCCATACCCAACCGGGCAGTGGCCAGATTGTAAGATTTGGACAGCGCCTTAAACAGCAGTACCTCCCCATGGGCGACGCGGTCGAAATTTCGCGGCTGCCAGGGCTCGCCACTGGGCTGGGATATCGACAACTCAGTGTCTGCGATTACAGAAGCCAGGGAATATCGCTCGGGCTGTTCCAATGCTGCCAGGTAAACCGCTGGCTTAAGCAACGAACCGGCTGGCCTGCGGGCATCCAATGCGCGATTAAAACCGGCATAGCTGACCTTGCGCCCACCCACCAGAGCGGCGACTTCCCCGCTGTCAAAACGAGTCACAATGGAGGCGCTCTCAAGTTCCCCGCCCTTATCTAACTGGTTCATCACCGCGCTGGTGCTGCGCTCCAGCTGATGCTGCAACAGCGGATCAAACGCAGTCAGAATCCCCAGCCCCTCAGAGGTCAGGTCTTCCTCTCGATAATCCTGCCGCAACTGTCGTCGCACCAGATCCAGGTATGCTGGAAACGTGTCGCGAATTTTAGGGGCGGTATTCAGGCCAAGGGGCATCGCCCGGGCAACCATTGCATGCTCCTGGGAAATCACCTCCTGCTCCACCATAAGATTCAGCACCACGTTGCGCCGTTCTGTTGCTCGCTGGGGGTTTCGTTGCGGATTGTAAAGCGATGGTCCTTTGATCATGCCTACCAGCAGGGCCTGCTGGTGCAATCCCAGCTGATCCAACGGAGTATCAAAGTAGTGTCGCGCGGCCAGGGCAAAACCGTGAATAGCCCGCGGCCCTTCCTGACCCAGATAAACTTCATTGAGATAGCTCTCCAGAATCTGGTCTTTGTCGTAATGCAGCTCCAGCAAAACGGCCATCAACACTTCGTTGAGTTTGCGCACGATGGTGCGCTCAGGTGTCAGGTAATAGTTTTTCACTAATTGCTGAGTAATGGTACTCCCGCCAGCAACCACCCGGCCTGAAACCAGATTACTGTATGCAGCCCTGGCAATACCGGTAATCGAAAAACCCCAGTGCTGGTAAAAGCGCTGGTCTTCCACCGCCATCAAGGCCTGCCACAGGGTGTCAGGCACATCCTCAAGGCGCACCAACATGCGGTCTTCACCGTGGGAGGGGTAAATGCCACCTATTTGCGCAGGATCCAGGCGCATCAGGTCGACACCGCTGCCGCTTTCGCTAACAGATTGCACCCGGGTAGCACCCAGTTCCACAATCACCCGCCGGGCCGGCTCGCGCTCTCCTGGAAAATCGAAGCCCCGGGTGTAAATTTCAAAACGCCCGCGGTTGCGGGCCACCTGTCCTGGGTTGCGAGTATGGCTAACCTTGCGATAGCCAAGCACCTCCAGTTCGTAAGCCAGATCATCGGGGCTTAATTCGGCACCTGAGTACAATTCCAGAGGCCTTGCAAACACCTTGGCGGGCAGTTCCCACATTTTATCGGTAAAGGTCGTGGTGATGCGGGCATCAAGATAAATCAGATACCCCGTAGCAATAACCAGGAAAACCATGAGGAGCTTGAACAGGAGGTGACGGGTTTTTCTCATAGCGCGCGAGTGTAACGCACTTCGTTAATTGTTTTCCCGGTCGTTGACGCAAAGCATTAAAGAGCTTTCAACCCGCACGTTTTTCCGGATAATAGCCGGCTTATCTTATTCAGGACCAAAAACATGAAAAAGTACGTCGCATACGGCATCGGCGCAGCGCTGGTGGATACCGAAATCAAGGTGCAGGACACCGAGCTAAGCCAGATGAACGTCGAAAAAGGCATGATGACCCTGGTCGATGCTGACCGCCAGGCTGAGTTACTGAGTCATCTTGAAGGCCACCTGGTGAAAGCCAGCCACGCCAGTGGCGGCAGCGCGGGCAACTCAATGATTGCGGCAGCACAATTTGGCGGCCCCACCTTCATGTCCTGCAAAGTGGCTAACGACTCAGACGGTGATATTTACATCGCCGATATGGAAGCGGCTGGCGTAGACCACTGCCTGACTGGCGAACGCGAAGAAGGCACTACCGGGAAATGCCTGGTCCTTATCTCCCCTGACGCCGAACGCAGCATGAACACTAACCTGTCAATTAGTGAGACCCTGTCCGAAGAACAATTGGTCCCAGGCGCGATTACTCAATCAGAATACCTTTATATAGAAGGCTACCTGGTGACCTCTCCTACGGGCAGGGCCGCAGCGATCAAAGCTAAATCAATTGCAGAAGAGGCCGGAGTGAAAACGTCTATCAGCTTCTCTGACCCAGGCATGGTTGAATTTTTCCGCGAGGGTATGGAAGAGATGGTTGGCGATCGCGTCAATCTGGCATTTTGTAACAAGGCAGAAGCGCTGGGCTGGGGCCAGACAGACAACCTTGAGGCAGCCATCGAGAAACTGAAGCTGGTCGCAGATACTTTCGTCATCACTCTGGGCAGCGAAGGGGCTGTGACCTTCGATGGCGAAGCACTGGTAGAAGTGCCACCACACAAGGTACACGCGGTGGACAGTAACGGTGCAGGCGATATGTTTGCCGGGGCCTTCCTTTATGCGATTACCCGCGGCGAAGATTTCCCCACAGCAGGCCGCTTCGCCAGCCTGGCAGCGGGAAAAATAGTTGCTAATTATGGCCCGCGGCTCCCTGCAGCTGATTATCCGGCGCTGCGAAAAGAGTTTTTCGGCGACTGATTCAACACGCGCTCATCCGCTCAGAAAAGATCAATTTGCTTATCCACCAGGCCGCGATAGCTTAGCCCCACAAAGCTCAGGATACCGTCAGCTACAGGCTGCAGCTGACGCTCCACGTATTGCTCATAATCCAGCGATGCTTTTGAACTTTGAGCGGGTTCAGCACCCGCTGTGGTTATCACGTACTCCACCCAACTGCCTCGAGTAGGGGCCTGCAGGCCCCGCTCTTCATACAACCTCGCCGCCTGCACGTGGGGTGGCACATTGCGCTCGTACTCATCGAGTTTGCGTCGCAAACGCTTGCGATAAACCAGCTGTGAATCGCATTCCCCCGCTCGTAACTGGGCAGTCACCTGCTTAACATAATCCTCGAACGGCTCGTCATAAAACACCCGGCGATAAAGCTCTTCCTGGAAGTCCCGGGCCAAACGGGTCCAATCTGTGCGCACATTCTCCAGTCCTTTAAACACCAACTGGTCGCCACTCGCGGCCGATACCACGCCGGCATAACGCTTCTTACTGCCTTTTTCAGAGCCTCTTATGGTGGGCATAAGAAAGCGCTTGTAATGCGTTTCAAATTCGAGCTCCAGCGCACTATCCAGAGCGAATTCATTGGCTATCTGCTCACTCCACCAACGATTTAAATCCCGCTCCAATGCTTTTCCTGCTGACACCGCCGCCTCGTTTGATTCTGCCTCGTGAATCCATACAAAAACCGAGTCTGTGTCGCCGTAAATAACCCGCTGGCCCGCTTCCTCAATATAGTCGCGGGTGCGCTGTAATATTTGATGGCCACGGCGAGTAATAGAACTCGCCAGCCGGGCATCGAAAAAGCGGCATCCCGGCGTACCCAATACACCGTAAAAACTATTCATAATGATCTTGATAGCCTGCGACAGTGGCGCATCTCCCACACGCTTGGCCTCGTCACGCTGCTGCCAAAGCTGCTGAATCAATTGCGGCAGAATATGTCCCTCACGAGCAAAGCGTGCTTCCAAAAAACCAGGCACGGTGGCCTCCTCATCCAGCTCTGCAGAAACACCCAGTGCGAGTCCCAGTGGATCGATACCAAAGGTGCGGATAATGCTGGGATACAGGCTCTTGAAATCCAGCACTAACACGTGCTCATAAATACCGGGGGTAGAATCCAGCACCCATCCTCCGGGACTGGCGGTATGGTCTTCGCTGGCGTTGGGTGCCACGTACCCGGCACGGTGCAACCGCGGCAGGTAAAGGTTGTCAAAAGAAGCGACTGACCCGCCCATTCGATCCATGTTCAACCCCGTCATCGCCGTTCGAGCTATCGCGAAGTCCATCATCGACGTGACCTGAAAAATACGCGAAACGAGCTCGCAGTCTTGCAGGTTATAAGCCGCGAGTGAGCTCTTGTCCTCCCGAAACTGGCGCCCGATCTCCTCGCCCCGGTCCGACCCATGGATCAACTTACCTTCGCCCAACAACTCATGAGCGACGTTGTTTAGAGCAAAACTCTCGAAACTGTAAAAAGCGGCCCGCAGCATATCGATGCCATCGAGCACCAGCCTGCCCGGGCACTGTATCGCCTTGCGCTCACCATCATCATCCAGGTTGCGCCAGTGCGCTGGTCGCCGGTCTCGGCCCAAAAGAAGCCTTCGGCTCAGGTGATCCGCGACCCGTTGCAGGTACCAGCAGTCAAAATTGATAACATTCCAGCCGATCAATACATCAGGATCATAGGCCTCAAGCCAATCGAGAAAGGCCTGCAGCAGCGTCTCCTGGCTGGAGCAGGTCTGCACGTAATCCTGCTCCGCCCCCTCGCCCAACATGAACACTTTTCGCGCCTGCTCATCGCCAAAAACACCGTGCACTGCAATGGAAAAAAGCTGCACCCCGGACATGGCAGTTTCGATATCAAAAGAGACCACTTTGAGTTTCGGTTGATACTGAGCGCTGCGAATCGATGGATTATCCAGGCGCAGATATCCCCCGCGATCAACAGGGACTCCCAGAATTTCGGCCCCGCCTGCAATAAAGCGCTCGATCAGGAACCGGTCTGCCGGATTAACGTCGGCCTCTAATGGATCCAGACCTGCCTCTTGCAATCGATCGGCCAGCCGCCTTGACTGACGGTAACTGCGACAGTAGACGCCCACCACAGGCTGTAAGGCAAAGTTGCGCAGCTTTAACTCACGAAACTCCACTCCAGACACAGCGCCAACCAACACCTTCGCTTGCTCGGCTTCTGCCACAGAGAGAAAAAAAACACTCTGCTCGGAATGCACCAGCGCGCACAGTGGCCCCTGGTCCGTGGCAAACCAATACTCAAGCTCAATGCCACCAGGACCGTCACGCCAATGTCGCGTGAGCAGGAAGCCGGTAAAAGTTTGTGCTGTCAAAGCGACTCTCTTGTCATCACCCACCGTTAAATTTAAGCTATGCCCCCCAACCGGGGTTTTCTTCAAAAGGTATTCGCATGAACAAGCCCGTTATCAAACCCGATCCTCTTTATCAGTTATTGCGGAACGAGGATATCAAGAGTTTCAATGAGCAGCGGGATACCCTGGACAATAGCGACCTGAAAAGTGGCGACTACCGTGGTCGTGACCTGCGCAATATGAATGCCGTCGGGCTTGACTTCAGCAACTCGTATTTTCGCAATGCAGATCTCAGCGGTATTGATTTTCGCCATACCAATCTGGAAGGTGCAAGCCTGCTGGACGCTAAGCTCTCCGGTACCTACTTCCCCAAAGAGCTGTCAGCAACCGAGATTCGCCTCTCTCTAGATACCGGCACACGCCTGCGTTATTTCCAGGACTGATGCTCAACCCTGGAGTAAAAGATCTCGCAAATCAATAATCGCGGCATTCGCCCGGCTGATATAAGAAGCCATCACCAGGGAATGGTTTGCAACCAGGCCAAAGCCAGTGCCATTGAGAATAAGCGGGCTCCACAGGGTTTCCTGAGAGGCTTCCAGTTCACGAATGATTTGCTGCAAGCTGACCCGCGCATTCTTCTTCGCTAATACGTCCGCGAAATCCACCTCCAGCGCTTTGAGAAAGTGAATTAATGCCCAGGTGGTGCCGCGCGCCTCGTAAAACACATCGTCAATTTCCAACCAGGGTGTTTTTACCTCCATCTCGCGAGGCGCTGCGGTTGACTGACTGGCTCCCGCATCTCCTGCCAGGTCGGTATTGATGCGGCGCTGGCCTACGCTCGCTGAAAGACGCTGGGACAGGGAACCCAGGCGCGTGTTCACCGTCGACAACCAATAGCGGAGATTGTCAGCCCGGGCAAAAAACTGCGCTTCTGCCTGGGTCGAATCAGACAGGCGACGAAAATAGCCGCGAGTATAGTCCTGAGCCTGACGGTACTCGGACTCAGAAGAGGGCAGGATCCAACTGTCAGAGTCGAAGTGGTAGCGAGGTTCTGCCATAGCCAGATCCTTGTCTTCGGTAGATTGGGACTGTGAACGACTAAACACCTCCCTCATGGCCCGGGACAAATCCCGCACCTGAACCAGAGCGCCGTATTCCCAGTTGGGCATATTGTCCAACCAGATGCCGGGAGGGAAACGGTCGTTGTGCAGGTAGCCGCCAGGTTTTTCAAGCAGCGTTTCCATCACTCCCATTAAGGCCGCAGTGGTGGTCGAGCCGGTCACCACTTCACCACCGTCCTGGGCAGCATATTCGGCGGCCTTCTCACTGGGGTCAAAATGATCCGGGGGCAAACTCCAGATCATGCCAACGATAATTGCAATTAAGAGATAGGCGACCAGCGCTAGCAAGACCCAGCGCACAGGCCTGGCATCTGGAAACAAATCAATCAGGCTATCGCGCCAGTCAGCCAGGGTTTCTTGTACTGCATTCATCCGTGGTTCGCCTTATTAGTGGTGTTGATGGTGATCATGCCGGCCCTCATCAGCGCTTTTGAGCACCGCCGCTTCAGTACAGACCTTGCCACCGTCCTGAAAGTTCAAACACATCTGCTGATAGTCGCCCGCTCGTGGCATCGCAGCCAGGTCAAACAACATGAAATGCGCTCCGCCCGGGGCCAGAGCCTGGGTCTCGCCCGGTTCTATCGTCAGTGTGGTCAATTGCTCCATCCTGACGAGCCCATCTACTTCCCGGGTGGTATGAATCTCTACCCGACCCACGCCATCAATATCGGCCCCCGTCAACGTAATCGGGATCGCGCCCGGATTAGTGATAGCCACATACGCCGCGGTCACTGGTTGAGTCGGCGGCAAGGCCCGAATCCAGGCATCAGCCAGCGTCACCGCCGGCTCGCTGGCTAGCGCTACAGCAGAGCAAAGACCGAGAACGGGAATTAACAAGGTACGAGATAAAAACACGAATTACTCCGGAGGAAACTATCGCCAGGCAACGGCGTCATACATTATAACACTGCCGGTACAGCCAGGGCAGTGGATTGGGAGATAAGGCTAACACTGGTAGACTTCGCAACCGGTCACTTCAACTCAATAAGGATAGACATGCGCGCATTGCTCGCTGCACTACTCGTTTTCACCGCTAGCCTGTCCCTTGGCCAGACCTTGGGCTCTTCTTCGGCACAGCTGCTTGGCGGCGATGCTGCCCCGGAGTTTCTCCCCGTTGAGGAGGCCTATCAACTGGAGGTCGCTGTTGAGGATACCCAGAATGTGCGTCTTTACTGGCAAATAGCCGACAGCTACTACCTGTACCAGCACGCCTTCAAATTCAAATTAGAGATTGACGGCAGCCCCGCCAGCGTTAGCGCTGATTTCCCACCGGCGCTGGAGCGCAATGATGAGTACTTCGGTGATGTCAGCGTTTACTACAACAATGCCGATGTACAGCTGCTGAGCGAGCAACCGCTAGAGAAGCCCGCACAGCTTGCGATCACTTTTCAGGGCTGCGCGGACGCGGGTCTTTGCTATCCCCCCAAAACCCAGCATTTTACGCTGACCCCCAGCGGAACCGTTACCGAAATCACCGCGCCCACTGCGCGCAAAAAGGTTCCCGCAGTCCGCGAGCAGCCAACGGACCTGGGCTCCCTGCCCTACATGCTGCTGCTGGCCTTTTTTGGCGGCGCTATTCTCAACCTGATGCCCTGCGTATTCCCGATTTTATCCTTGAAGGTACTCAGCTTCGCCCGCAGCACCGATCACGATCGCCACCTGCATAGCTGGGTTTACACCGCTGGCGTGGTGCTGAGCTTCGTTGCGATTGCAGCAGTCTTAATTAGCTTGCAGCAAGCGGGCAAAGCAGTGGGCTGGGGATTTCAGCTGCAGTCACCCGGATTCGTCATTGCCCTCGCCTACCTGTTTCTGGTGATGGGCTTATCCCTGTCCGGACTGGTGCAACTGGGTGGGAACCTGATGAACGTAGGCAGCGGTCTGGCGCAGCGCAACGGTCTGCCTGGCAGCTTCTTTACCGGAGTGCTGGCAGTGGTAGTTGCCAGTCCTTGCACAGCGCCCTTTATGGGGACCGCTCTTGGTTTTGCCGTCACTCAACCGGCAGCCATCGGTCTTTCGGTATTCGCAGCGCTGGGCCTTGGGATGGCAGCGCCTCTGTTACTGTTCAGTTACAGCGGCGGTGCACGGGGCTTGATGCCCAAACCCGGCGCCTGGATGGAGACGCTCAAACAATTTTTGGCCTTCCCGCTCTATGGCGCTGCAATCTGGCTGCTGTGGGTAGCGGGCAGGCAAACCGGCGTCAATACGATGGCAGCGGTACTTGCCGGTGCCCTGGTTCTGAGCATGGCAATGTGGCTTTGGGGCCTCGGTGGATGGAAACGCGGACTGGCAGTGTTGTGCGCGCTACTAGCGCTAAGCCTTGCCAGCTGGCGAGGACTGGACCAAAACGGAATGGCCGGCGCGTCGCTTGCCAAGGGCAAACTGACCTGGTCGGAGCAGACACTGGATACCTTGCGCCGCGATGGCAAACCCGTCTTCGTCGATGTCACCGCAGACTGGTGTATCACCTGCCTCGCTAACGAAAGCGCAGTATTACTCACCGACACTATGACGGCGGCCTTTGAAGAGCATGGTGTCGTCTACATGGTGGCAGATTGGACCAATTACGACGAAGATATCGCCAGGTTCATCAGCGGGCATGGCCGCACCGGTATCCCTTTATATCTCATGTACCCGGCCGACCCGGCAGCAAAACCGCTCTTACTGCCGCAAATTCTAACCAATGATACGGTCCTCGAAGCGCTTGAGGCTGTTTCTATTAAAAATACGCTAGTTGCGGGCAACTTTGCCGACGATAGACCCTAAATCAGCGAACTTCCGAAAACGTGGCTTATCAACACAATAACCCCACGGAGATAGCGACAACTTCGTAAAAAAGGCTAACTTCTGCAATTAAGCTGCTAAATGCTGCCAAAATACCAAAAAACACCAGAGTCGGTAGACAGTACGCGCGGATTGGGCCAAACTTAGCAAAAATAATGATCGGCCCCCCAGGAGTTCAGCCAGATGGCGACCATTCTCGTATTGCACGGCCCCAACCTGAACCTGCTGGGCGAGCGCGAGCCTGAGATCTACGGCAGAACCACGCTTAACGATATCAACCAACAGTTGCAGCAACTGGCCAAAGACAAGGGCCATCACCTGCTTTGCGTGCAGAGTAACGCTGAGTATGAATTGGTAGAGCGCGTGCAAGACGCCCGACACGAGGGCGTTAATTTCATCCTGATCAACCCGGCTGCTTTTACCCACACCAGCGTAGCCCTCAGGGATGCACTAGCCGCCGTTGAAATTCCATTTATTGAGATTCACCTTTCCAATGTGCATGCGCGAGAAGAGTTTCGCCAGCATTCTTATTTTTCTGATCTCGCCCAGGGAGTGATTTGTGGACTGGGTCCACAGGGCTACGAACTTGGGCTGCAGGCAGCACTGCGCCACCTGGAACAATCCTGACAACTAACGAAGAGATATCAATATGGATATTCGCAAGGTTAAAAAGCTGATCGAACTCCTGGAAGAGTCAAACATCGGTGAAATTGAGATTAAAGAGGGCGAAGAATCCGTCCGTATCAGTCGCAATGGCAACCAAAATATGATGCCCGCGCAGGCGCCCATGTACGCGGCACCGCCGGTGGCGGCGCCCGTTGCGCCCGCAGCCGCGGCAGCTCCTGTTGCCGCCAGCGCCGACAGTGCCCCGGCCACCAGCGGGCATGTCGTCAAGTCTCCCATGGTGGGCACCTTCTATCGGTCTCCGGCGCCCACTTCACCCTCTTTTGCCGAAGTGGGACAGACCGTAAAAGTAGGCGACGTGATCTGCATTGTTGAAGCGATGAAAATGATGAACCAGATCGAAGCAGACAAGGCCGGCACCATCGAAGCCATCATGGTGGAAAACGGCGAGCCGGTGGAATTCGACCAGCCCCTGTTCTCCATCGTTTAAGGCTGCGGCCCCCGAGGATCAACAAATGCCCATACTGGACAAGGTACTGATCGCCAATCGCGGTGAGATCGCCCTGCGCATACTGCGCGCCTGCAAGGAACTGGATATCAAGACCGTGGCGGTACACTCTTCCGCTGACGCCGAATTAATGCACGTGCGCCTGGCGGACGAATCCGTTTGCATTGGACCGCCCTCCTCTACTGAAAGCTATCTCAATGTGCCCGCGATCATTTCAGCCGCAGAGGTCACAGACACCACCGCCATTCACCCTGGATACGGCTTCCTAGCAGAAAATGCGGACTTTGCTGAGCAGGTCGAAAAAAGCGGATTTACCTTCATTGGCCCAACCGCCGACACCATAAGACTGATGGGCGACAAAGTCTCTGCCATTAAGTCGATGAAGCGCGCAGGGGTGCCCACCGTGCCCGGTTCAGATGGCCCACTCACCGATGACCATGACCGCACCAAGGAAATTGCCCTGCGTGTTGGCTACCCAATCATCGTCAAAGCGGCGGCTGGCGGCGGTGGTCGAGGCATGCGGGTGGTGCACAACGAAGAAGTCCTTATCAGCTCTATTGAAGTGACCAAGAGTGAGGCTGCCGCGGCCTTCGGCTCTGATGTGGTCTACCTGGAAAAATTCCTGCAGAAACCCCGACACGTTGAAGTCCAGATTATCGCCGATGGCCAGGGGAACGCTATTCATCTGGGAGACCGGGACTGCTCACTGCAACGCCGGCACCAGAAGGTTTTGGAAGAAGCCCCAGCGCCAGGTATCCCTGAGGACCTGCGCGCCCAGGTTGCCGAGGCCTGCGTCAACGCCTGTATCGAGATCGGCTATCGCGGCGCGGGCACTTTCGAATTCCTCTATGAGGACGGCGGCTTTTACTTCATCGAAATGAATACCCGAGTGCAAGTGGAGCACCCGGTGACCGAAATGATCACTAACTTCGATATCGTTAAGGAACAGTTACGTATCGCGGCCGGTATGCCACTGTCGGCCACACAGGAGGACATTAAGTTTCACGGTCATTCCTTTGAGTGCCGGATCAATGCAGAGGACCCTCAAAACTTTTTGCCGTCTCCGGGCAAGGTCACCACATTCCACGCACCCGGGGGCTTGGGAGTGCGCTGCGACTCTCACCTTTACGATGGTTATACGGTGCCCCCGTTTTACGATTCACTGATCGCCAAGGTGATTACCTTCGGCGAGAGTCGAGACGTTGCCCTGGCTCGCATGCGCCAGGCACTCGATGAACTGGTGATAGAGGGCATTCGCACTAACACACCTCTGCACCGCGACCTCACCAGGGACCGTGCCTTCCAAACGGGAGGCGTAAGCATCCACTACCTAGAGAGTAAACTGGAAGACTGATGCTTGCTCTGCGTTGTACTGGAGTTCAGTCACCGGACTCCAATCCCTTCCGCCTGGAAATCAAGGCCCACCAGGGCATATCCCGATGAGCTGGATTCAGCTTCGACTGGACACCCACCCAGAACAAGTCGAGCAGTTGGAAGAGCTGATGCTCGCCAGCGGCTCGGTGGCGGTCACCCTGGAAGACAACGCCGATCAGCCAGTACTGGAACCCGCCGTCGGTGAGACTCCTCTGTGGGGCCAGACCCGACTGACCGGCCTGTATCCCGCTGACACAGATATGAAAGCAACTCTGGCGCATTTCCCGGCGGAGCTCCTCGCACAGTGCAACCAACGCATCGAAATTCTGGAAGACAAAGATTGGGAGCGGGAGTGGATCAAGCACTACCAGCCCATGCAATTTGGCCAGCGCCTTTGGGTTTGCCCCAGCTGGCTTGAACCACCCGAGCCAGATGCGGTTAATTTGTTACTGGATCCGGGCCTGGCATTCGGCACTGGCACCCATCCCACTACTGCGCTGTGCCTGGCTGAGCTGGATGGTATGAATATGGAACAACAAGTGGTCGTCGATTATGGCTGCGGCTCTGGCATTCTCGCGGTGGCCGCCCTGAAACTCGGCGCCTGCGAGGCGCTTGGCGTAGACAACGACCCGCAAGCGCTGGTTGCCAGCAAAGACAACGCACAGCGCAATGGAGTTGATTCAGCCGTTCTGCCTGTCGCGCTACCTGGACAATATGATGCCGATCACTGGCAGCAGCGCGCCGACACCGTCATTGCCAACATCCTGGCAGGGCCATTGATGGAGCTCTCAAACACTTTGCTGCACTGCCTCAAACCGGGTGGCACCCTGATGCTTTCAGGCCTGCTAAATACTCAGGCACCTGGCATGATCGAGCACTATGCTCCCTGGGTTTCCTTGCGAATTGCTGGCGAGCACGAAGGCTGGGTATGCCTGAGAGGCGAAACCGCGAAGTAAACCCCAGCTTGTTAGGTCATAGCGGACTCACCCCTGAGCAGAACAGACAGGAATGTTGACCGACTGCACAAACTGGCGAATTTTTGTGCAGATAATCTTCCCCGAGTACCGCCTTGGGAGTATGATACCGCCTCTTTTTCACACCATGCTTTGCATAGCGTTTTTGATGCCGCGAATCGGACCCTACAAACTGGCCAACCCGGTTGCCCTTGCCCCAATGGCAGGTGTAACAGACTTGCCGTTTCGCCGCTTGTGCGCCGAGATGGGTGCTGGGCTAGTCGTCTCCGAAATGATCAGCAGCAACCCTCGCCTGAGAGACTCTCGCAAGACAGCCTGGCGCAGTGTTCATGACTTCGAAGTAGAGCCCCGCTCGGTGCAAATTGCCGGTAGCGAACCGCTGGAATTGGCCGCAGCAGCGCAATACAACGTGAGCCAGGGTGCCCAGATCATCGATATCAATATGGGCTGCCCGGCGAAGAAAGTCTGTAAAAAGGCCGCTGGTTCTGCGCTTTTAGCAGACGAAGCACTGGTAAAAGATATTCTGCACACCGTGGTCAAGTCCGTAGATGTGCCCGTAACCCTCAAAATTCGCACCGGCGCCAACCCCGGTGAACGCAACGGCATCAATATTGCCCGAATCGCTCAGGACGCAGGGATTGCAGCATTGGCTGTTCATGGCCGCACCCGGGCCTGCAAATTCGAAGGCGAGGCAGAGTACGACACTATTGCCGCTATTGTCGCAGCCACCGAATTCCCAGTGTTCGCCAATGGCGACATAGACACCCCCGAGAAAGCCGCCGCAGTGATCCGCCGCACCGGCGCTGCGGGTGTCATGGTCGGTCGCGCTGCTCAGGGCAAACCCTGGCTATGCGGCCAGATCGCCGCGCACCTCTCCGGAGAAACCATTGTTTCGGTAACTCCAGAAAAACAATTCGCCATTCTTCGACGTCACCTGCTGGCGTTGCATGATTTTTATGGCGAATTCATGGGCGTACGCATCGCTCGCAAACATGTCAGCTGGTACCTACAGGGCCAGCCCGACTATCGCTCGCACCGGGCAGCCTTTAACGGACTGCAAACGCCGGCAGAGCAACTGCAACAAATAACCCAACTTTTTAATATCGACCGTCATAAGGAAATCGCAGCATGACCAGGGCTGAACCCCTCCACTCGCCAGCAGAAAGCGACACTGCCGCCAACGATGAGCAGCTTCAAACCAACGAAGCATCCAACTTACGCAACGCCGTGACCGCCAGCGTGCGCAAATACCTTGCGGAACTGGATGGCCAGCTATCCACAGATGTTTACCAGATGGTACTTGCAGAAATGGAAGCCCCTCTACTGGAGGAGATCATGGCCTACACGCGCAACAACCAGACCAAGGCTTCCATCATGCTGGGCCTGAACCGGGGCACCTTGCGCAAGAAGCTCAAGCAATACCACCTAATTGACAGCAAGGATTAGGGCGATGAGTGAGATGGTTAAAGTGTCACGAGCCCTGATCAGCGTTTCCGATAAATCCGGGATCGTTGAGTTCGCCAGTAGCCTGCGCGCAATGGGTATAGAACTGCTTTCCACTGGCGGCACATACAAATTGCTGCAGGAAAACGGTCTGGACGTTACCGAGGTTTCCCAATACACCGGTTTCCCGGAAATGATGGATGGTCGCGTCAAGACCCTGCACCCAAAAGTGCACGGTGGCATTCTCGCCAGACGCGGGCAAGACGATGCGGTTATGGCAGACCACGGGATCGATGCCATCGACATGGTTGTCGTCAACCTCTATCCCTTCGAGGCCACTGTTGCCAAGCCAGACTGCACGCTTGAAGACGCCGTTGAGAATATCGATATAGGCGGGCCCACCATGGTCAGGGCAGCGGCCAAGAATCATCGCTTCGTCAATATCGTCGTCAACGCCAGTGACTACGCGACCATCGTGGCGGAAATGCAGGCCAACGAAGGGGCCACCAGCATGGCGACCCGCTTCGACCTCGCAATTAAAGCCTACGAGCACACCGCCGCCTACGACGGTGCCATTGCCAACCATTTCGGCAAGTTGGTCCCCGGTGGCTCTGCGAGCTTCGCACGAACCTTTAACTCCCAGTTTCACAAAGTGCAGGAGATGCGCTACGGCGAAAATCCGCACCAGAAAGCCGCTTTCTACGTGGAAAAAGAGCCTGCTGAAGCTGGCATTGCGACTGCCAAGCAAATTCAGGGTAAGGAACTGTCATACAACAACGTGGCAGACACCGATGCAGCCCTGGAATGCGTTAAAAACTTCTCCGAGCCCGCTTGTGTCATCGTAAAACATGCCAACCCCTGTGGCGTTGCCATTGCCAGCGACATCGGCAAAGCCTACGAGCTGGCTTTCGATACCGACACCGAGTCTGCCTTTGGCGGCATTATCGCCTTCAACCGGGAACTGGACGCTGCCACCGCCGCAGCGATCTGCGAACAACAGTTCGTAGAGGTGATCATTGCCCCTAGCGTCAGCCCCGAAGCCGCTGCTGCAGTGGCAGAAAAGAAAAACGTGCGTCTACTTGAGTGCGGCCAGTGGTCACCCCAGGGTCCGGCGCTGGACTACAAACGAGTCAACGGCGGATTGCTGGTGCAGGACCGCGACCTGGGCATGGTAAGCGCGGCAGACCTGAACGTGGTCAGCAAAGTCCAGCCGACAGAGCAGCAACTGAGTGACCTGCTATTTGCCTGGAAAGTGGCCAAATTTGTGAAATCTAACGCGATTATTTACGCCAACAATGGCCAGACGGTAGGTGTGGGTGCTGGTCAGATGAGCCGGGTCAATTCCGCAAGGATTGCTGCCATCAAGGCGGAGCATGCCGGCCTGGCAGTGAAGGGCTCGGTAATGGCGTCTGACGCTTTCTTCCCGTTCCGTGATGGCATCGATGCCGCTGGCGAACGAGGCATTGCGGCGGTAATTCAGCCGGGCGGCTCGATTCGTGACGACGAAATCATCGCCGCGGCGGATGAACATGGCATGGCCATGGTCTTTACCGGCATGCGCCACTTCCGCCACTAATCGCTCGGCCTGGAGAGACACAAGTGAATGTTTTGATTATTGGCAGCGGCGGTCGCGAACACGCCCTCGCGTGGAAAGCCGCCCAGTCTGACAAGGCGGAAACTATTTATGTTGCGCCTGGCAATGCTGGTACCGCCAACGAACACGGTATCGAAAATATTGCCCTCGATGTCATGGACTTCCCTGCCCTGGCAGATTTCGCCGAGCACAATCAGGTTGGCCTGACTATTGTTGGCCCGGAAGCTCCCCTCGTAGAAGGTATCGTCGATTACTTTGCCCAGCGCAATTTGCGTTGCTTTGGCCCCAGCGCTGGCGCCGCCCAGTTGGAAGGATCAAAAGCCTTCACCAAGGACTTTCTCGCTCGCCACCAGATTCCCACCGGCGCTTATGCAAATTTCACTGAGGTCGAACCGGCACTGGCTTACCTGCGTGAGCAGGGCGCACCTATTGTCGTTAAGGCCGATGGTCTGGCAGCGGGCAAGGGTGTAATCGTCGCCGAAACGCTGGAGCAGGCCGAGGAAGCTGTCACCGATATGCTTTCTGGCAATGCCTTTGGCGACGCCGGCTGTCGTGTAGTGATAGAGGAATTCCTCGAAGGTGAGGAAGCCAGTTTTATTGTTATGGTCGACGGTGCAAACGTTCTTCCCATGGCCACCAGCCAGGACCACAAACGCATTGGCGAAGGCGACATCGGCCCCAATACGGGTGGCATGGGCGCCTACTCGCCGGCCCCGGTGGTAAATGATGTGATTCACCAGCGCATTATGGATGAAGTGATCATGCCAACCGTGCGCGGAATGGCTGCCGAGGGCAACGATTACACGGGCTTCTTATACGCGGGTTTGATGATTTCACCCGAGGGTGAGCCCAAAGTGATTGAATATAACTGCCGTTTTGGCGACCCGGAAACCCAGCCTATTATGGTTCGCCTGCAATCAGACCTGGTGGCGCTTTGTGAGTCAGCGCTGGATAAAAAGCTGGACACGATCAGTGCCCACTGGGATCAGCGTTGCGCCATTGGCGTGGTATTGGCCGCCGGCGGTTATCCCGCAAGCTACGGCAAAGGCGCTGTCATTCAAGGGCTGGCCGCACCGCAGGCAGACAATATCAAGGTATTTCATGCAGGAACCAAGCAAGATGGCGACAAGATCGTGACCAGCGGCGGTCGCGTGTTGTGCGTCACCGCGCTGGGCGATGACATCGCTGCTGCCCAAAAGGACTGTTACCTTGGGGTGGACAAGATCAGTTGGGAGGGCGTGACCCTGCGCCGGGACATTGGCTGGCGCGCAATCGCGCGCTATAGTCAGGACTGAGTTCAAAGAGCACTACAAAATGCGCAAGCGCAGACTTTCACTGATTGACAGATTCATCAGCGAGACCGACTCGGTGATGCGTACCATCACCAATCAAGGTCATTCGGCAGGCCGTCCCTCGCCCGCCGAGGGCCATACCGATACCGAGCTGGATGAATCGGACCGCAAACACGTGGCCGGCTTGATGCGAGTCAACCATACCGGAGAAGTGTGTGCCCAGGCGCTTTACCAGGGCCAGGCGCTGACCGCACGCCTGCCGAAAGTGCGCGAAGAAATGCAACAGGCCGCCGACGAAGAGATTGATCACCTGGTCTGGTGTGAACAGCGTCTGCGAGAACTCGATAGCCACACCAGCTATCTGAACCCCGCCTGGTATGGCATGTCATTCGCGCTGGGTGCCATCGCTGGCGCACTCGGTGACAATGTCAGCCTCGGCTTCGTCGCCGCCACCGAAGAGCGAGTGTGCAATCACCTGAAAGATCACCTCAAGGAACTTCCCGGGGACGACCGCAAGTCGCAGCTCATTTTGCAAAAAATGTTGGAAGACGAGGAACGCCATGGAAGCAATGCCCTCAAAGCGGGCGGCAAGGACTTTCCAACGCCAGTGAAGAATGCAATGACAGCGATGTCAGGACTAATGACTGGCAGCAGCTACAGAATTTGATGGCGCTTGGTGCCGGCATAGACACCCACAAACACAAGCTTTAATTCGCCGCCTGGAACTCCTCGATTTCATAACTGTGGGTTATTTCTACGCCAGCGGCGCCCAACATAATAGAGGCACTGCAATACTTCTCTGCAGATAATTCCACCGCACGCTTAACCTGGTTTTCCTTCAGGGCAACGCCGCTCACTACAAAGTGCAAATTGATTTTAGTAAACACCGCTGGCACCGCGTCAGCGCGCTCTGCCTCAATTTCCACCCGACAGTCGACAACCTTCTGCCGCGACTTTTTCAGCATGCTCATGACGTCATAGGTAGAGCAGCCGCCCGTGCCGATAAGGAGCATCTCCATAGGGCGAGGCCCTAAATTACGGCCTCCCAGTTCTTCTGAGCCGTCCATCACCACCGCGTGACCACTGCCAGATTCGCCCACGAACATGGCACCATCAGTCCATTTAACCGTCGCTTTCATCGGTTCCTCAACTACAAAAAAACAGGCGCAGGAGCTTAGCACAACATATATCATTTTACTTGAGATGCGTCTGGGCTAGAATCGAATCACACCGAAGCAAAAATAAGGTAAAGCGTGTGCTAAAACCGCAAGTGACCAGCAATATCCCCAACGTGGAAAACTTTCTGCGACATTGCCAACGGCAGCAATACAAGGCCAAAGGGAATGTAATGAATCAGGGCGAAGCTGGCGACAAGCTTTACCTGATTTTAGAGGGTTCTGTCTCCGTAATGGTGGAGGATGTGTCAGAGCCAGGCCACATGTTGGTTGTCAGCTACCTCAACCCCGGCGATTTTGTTGGCGAAATGGGTTTGTTTGAGGACGATGTGAGTTCGCGCAGCGCGATGGTCGTCGCCAAGACTGAATGCGAAGTCGCTGAGATTAGCTACGATAAATTTCACCAGATCAGCGCTCATTACCCCGATGTGCTTTACGCCATAGCCCGGCAGTTAGGCAAACGCCTGCGTCAGACCACTCGCAAGCTCACAGACCTGGCTTTCGTCGATGTCTCTGGGCGCATTGCTCATACCCTGATAGACCTCTGCCTGGAGCCCGATGCTATGACCCATCCAGATGGCATGCAAATCAAGATCACCCGCCAGGAGTTGGGTAAAATTGTGGGCTGTTCCAGGGAAATGGCAGGGCGCGTGCTGAAGGCGCTCGAAGAGGACGGACTGGTATCTGTTACTGGTAAAACCATGGTGGTGTTTGGGGCTCGCTAAGCACGCCAAACCTGTTGCTAGAGTACCCAATAATGACCCCTGATCAAGCCCTGACCAAAGCAAAAAAACTAGCAAAATCTGGCGCTACTTCAGAAGCAGTAGCACTATACCAACACGTGCTTGACCACTACCCTCAAAACAAGAAAGCCAGAAAAGAGTTGAATGCGCTGCAAAAGTCCGCGCCCAGGGATAATAAACAAAGGAACATGGCTCGAGATCTGCAATCGCTAGTGGCTTTGTATAGCGATGGGAAACTAGATAGAGCGATGGCAACGGCGAGGCAATACTGCAAGCTATATCCTGAGCAGCCATTACCGTTCAACATCGTCGGCGTAATTCACAATGAGCGCGGCAATTACGAGTCTGCAGTGAAAAACTGCAGCAAAGCACTGGAACTTGAGCCCTCATATGGCGATGCACTCAACAATCTTGGCTCCGCGCTACACAAGCTCAAAAAATACGATGAGGCGCAAGCTTGCTATGAGCGCCTGCTATCGTTTCAAGGAGAAGATCCGGACGTATTTTTCAATCTCGCAAATGTGTTTCAAGACACACAGAACTTCGAATCAGCTATCGCTTTTTATCAAAAGTCACTGCAGGCTCGGCCCTTGTATCCACAAGCTCATACAGGCCTGGGTAAGTGTTTATTACAAACAGCTGACTTTTCCAGCGCTCTCAATTGCTTCAAAAAAGCCATTGAGTTGGACAAGCGCTCCATTGAGGCGCACCGTGGAATTGGTGAAGTTATGTTAGCCACAAATCATCTCGACGAAGCAATCTCCTGGTACCGGGATGCCACAGAACTTGACTCCAATGACTCACAAACAAAATATGGCATGATTCAAGTGCTCATGACTGCAGGTAAAGTCGAGAGCGCCGTTCCATTGATGAAGGACTATCTAAAATTCGATCCCACCGATTTAAAAGTTAAACACCTGTTGGATGCCGCGCAAAACCACACAACAAAGATCGCCCCACGTCAGTATATTGAAACCATTTTCAACGTATACGCCAAAGACTTTGAAGAACATTTAACCGGTGAACTGTGCTATCAAGCACCCACTCAATTAAAAGCACTTCTCACAAATGCTGGCGAGTCCGTAAAAAAGGCGCTGCGTGTTGCTGACCTAGGTTGTGGCACAGGCCTGGTCGGCGATGTTTTTATAGACCTGTGCAGCTCAATTATTGGCGTGGATCTATCAGAAAAAATGCTGGAAATAGCGGGGGAAAGAGGCATTTACGACGAGTTATTGCTCGGAGACATAACAGAAACACTGAAAGAGTTAGATAAGAGTTTTGACTTATTTATCTGCGCGGATACGGCAATCTACATCGGCGACCTGCAACCACTTGCCAATGCAGTAGCCGAGCGGTCAGCTAGCGATGCCTTGTTTCTTTTTTCTACTGAAATCAGCGACGAGCCAGGATATACGCTTCTACACAGCGGGCGTTACGCGCACAGCAACGACTACATTAGCGATATGTTAAAAGAGACCCATTTCGAAATCCTGAGGCGGGAAACACTGCCGCTGAGAAAAGAAAAAGGTGAGTGGCTACAAGGCGGTTTTTATCTCGCCAGATACAAAGGCTGCTAATCGTTGTCAAAAAAACAACTCTTTTAGCTTTTCCCCCGGCTCCTCGGCGCGCATAAAAGCCTCTC
>OCVR010000378.1_pt1 | contig 37833 bp, 33 predicted proteins | sample 1539091 | NCBI WGS metagenome assembly OCVR01 (sample SAMEA3355530, study PRJEB22509) | marine metagenome | biome: marine; feature: coastal ocean; material: water | place: USA | collected 2010-08-07 | depth 16 m | reverse complement strand
TGCGTTCCTTGTAACGGATCGCCAACTATCGGTACTTGAAACACTTGCAAGAGAGGGCATCGCACTACAGCTATCCAAGGTGGAACAACTGGCACATCATCAATCGAACACCATCAGCATCTATGAAGCGGGGTACCTGTCAAATCTTGATTGGATCAGTTTCAAAACCAGCCTTATTTCTGAACAGCAACAACTCAACGTGCTTCGGAAAAACCTCATAGAGCAGCAGGTGACCCGTAGCGGGCTCCGTGCAGATCGGAGCGCCCTGAAGACAAAACGGAATACACAACGCACCGAACTGGCATCAAAACTCTCCACACTCCGAGAGAAGTTAATTGAGCTCGAACAAAAGCCTTACCGAAAGCTGGTCTCCACTCGCACCGGGACAGTCACCCGGGTCGAGGTAATCGAAGGCGCAAATATCCGCCCCGGGCAGCCACTTGTTTATATAAACTCGCCCGAATCTGCAGTAACCGGTACTTTAAATATCCCTCCGGATGCGGCGGGTCATCTGGCAAGCGGTCAGCAGCTCGCACTAGAGCTGGATGCCTTCCCCGCACAAACTTACGGGCGAATAGAGGCCGTGGTGACCCAATTATCACCACATACTGTTTCAACGCCAGACCAAAATGGTTATTTCCGGGCGCGCCTAAGTATTCAGTCAAGCGAACGTATTGATTCGATTCTACCGGGAATGACTTTTCGCACTTACATCCCTGTTGAACAACAAACGCTTTTTTCTTGGTTCCTTAAACCCCTAAGAAAACTGGGCGAGTCGCTTGGATGAGTTTTATGAGTCGGGGTGTACCGCTTATCTTTCAGGGGGAGGCCAACGAGTGCGGGCTCGCCTGCGTGTGCATGATCCTGAATTATTTTGGCAATCACGCTGAACTGGCATCGCTTAGGCGTGCACAAGGAGACGGCCGACCACTTAGCCTTGAGGCGATTTCAAACATAGCCGAATCTCATCATCTCGCAGTAAGAGCCCTTCGCTGCGAACCGGAAGATCTCACGAAGCTACAACTGCCTGTTATCGCTCATGTGGATTTTGACCACTTCGTGGTGATCGATCGTTGCTCACGTAGCAGCCTCAGCCTACTAGACCCGGCTAGTGGCAAGCTTACCGCAAGTATGAAGACGTTCAGCAATCGGTTTACCGGCATCATTATCGAGGCGCGACCAACCCCGGACTTCAAAAAAGACCGGGAAATAAATCCAAGCAGGACCATCGAATTTCTGGCGAAATTACCAATTGCGCGTCTCTCGGCATCCTTAGCAGGGCTCTTGTTACTGAGTGTACTCACTCAGGCATTCGCACTCATCACCCCGTTTTATCTCCAGGTGACCGTCGATGAAGTGTTGCTGTCTAACAATACTGACCTGGCGCTGGTAGTTACCTTAAGTTTTGCCGCTGTTTACCTCATCTCCGCAATAACGCAATCCCTTCGAGGATTGCTAACGATAAAAATAGGCGCAAAGTTAACCTACTTGTTATCTGCAGGATTACTACGGCACACAACCAATCTGCCGGTTCAGTTTTTCGAACGCAGAAATATTGGCGACATCGTGTCGCGCTTTAGCGCCATGCGGCCACTCCAGGATTTTATTTCGGAAAGTATCGTGGGTATCTGCCTCGATCTTCTCATGGTTATCACGACCTTTATCATGATCAGTCTGTATTCACTAGAAGCGGGCCTTTATGTGCTCTGCTTGTGTCTCGTCTACTTGCTGGTGCAGTACCTGCTAACGCTACCCTACCGCGCTCACCTACACGAACAGGTGATCGCAGAGGCGCAAGTACAGTCACACTTCATAGAAACCATCCAAACAATAGATTCCATCAAACGCTTTGATGGTACTGCTCGCCGTCGCTCCGCCTGGCTGAACCATCTGGTCAGATCACTCAACGCACATGTTAGATCACGTTACTGGGAACTGGCAGCCAAGATAGCCAGCTACCTATTTCTGGGCCTGATTCTATTGGGCGTCGTTTATATTTCAGCAGAAAAAATCGAACTGGGATTGCTGACCATTGGTATGTTGTACACGCTGGTGACCTACAGCAACCATTTTATTAATGCACTGGTATCTCTTACACACGAATGGCAGGCATACCTGATGTTGGCCCTGCATGTGGGGCGAGTATCCGATATTACCGACCACCACCCTGATACTCGCGCGCCCCTTTCCCTTCACGAACCGGTAAACAGAATCCAGGTGAAGGATCTGGACTTTGGACACACAAGCAGTGAATTGTTAATCCACGATTTGAACCTAAAGGTTCAGGGTAGCCAGAAGGTGGCTATTGTGGGTGCAACCGGTTCAGGTAAAAGCACACTATTCTCACTGCTCAGGGGAGATGTCTGTGCTGCAAAGGGCCAGATTTTGATTAATAACCGGCCCCTTTCCAGTAAACTCAATCCTGCCGCGCTTTACGCTTCACTGCAGCCGGACGACGTTCTACTCACCGGTACAGTCACAGACAACATCGCATTCCTGGACCCCACTCCTGACACGAATCGGGTCTTAACGGCCGCAAGAATGGCATTGGTTCATGACGATATCCTCAGACTGCCAATGTCCTATAGCGAAAAACTTTCAGAGCAGGGATGCATGTTATCCGCGGGTCAACGACAGCGAATACTGATCGCACGCACTCTTTATCGCCAGGCTGAAATCCTGTTATTAGATGAAGCGACCAGCCACCTTGATCCGACGAGCGAACTGGAGGTCATGAAAAACATCCTGTCCTTACCTGTGCCCTGCTTCTTCATTACTCATCGTCCAGATATCGCGGCACTAGCAGACCATATCGTTGAGTTAAAGCCATGGGGGCCAGACCACAATGACCTGGCATTGACAGCACGCTAATATTCCATCGCGTAGTACAATCCCTCTCTCAAAATTCCTGATGCCTTATACGTTATCGATGGAGATAGTCATGTCGTTCAGATTTGTATTCTCAAGCTTGTTCCTGCTTCTTGTCTCTTTTAATGCACAAGCCTGGGGATGGGACGGTCACCGGCTTGTCTGCGCCATGGCGCAAGCTAAGCTCACGCCTGAGGCAAGGCTCATGGTCGATAAGCTTCTGGTCGAAGGCGCGGCGCTGAAGGGTGGGCAGGTTTCATTTGCCGAGTCCTGCCTTTGGCCGGATGACGTAAAGCACAGCAATCGCAAGGGTACCTATGAGCAGCATTTCATCAACGTTCCCGACGAGGCATTTACGGTGGACCTTCTTCGCGACTGCGCCGCACTTAACTGTCTCGCAACGGGTATTCAACAAGCACTGACCTACCTTTCTCAACCAGCGGATTCCAGCAGGGAAAAGACGAGACGTGCAGCTGCGCTCCGGTTTCTGGGTCACTTCATTGGCGACCTGCATCAACCTTTGCATGTTGGCAATGCCAGTGACTGGGGCGGGAATAAGATCACCATCCTATGGCAGGGCAAGGAAACAAACCTGCACGCACTGTGGGATTACGGCATGCTTCAATCCATGGGCATAAAATACCCAGACAGCCTCAATTTTCTGTTGTCCGTCGAGAAAAACAGTAAAAACAAGCACATCATTGACTGGTTTAACGAATCTCTCTCACTGGGACGCACAAACGCCTATTCCAATGCCCAGGGAAACACCATCGCCTCCGGTGACAGCCTTGGGCCCGATTACCTGGAACGCAACAAACCCGTCCTGATCGCGCAGTTGGTATTAGCCAGTGAACGACTAGCGACTATATTGAACGAGATCGCCGCAGGTGAGCAGCCGAGGATATTTCTACTGATCAGTGCCTGACGAATCGGTTTCCGCATCACTGTTGCGGGTTAACGGGAAGACAAGCGCCAACCACAAAACTGCCATCGCGAATCCAATGGCAAGGTAATAGTTGTTCATTAGCACACCGGCCCTCTGCAACAGGACAATCACCACACTTGAAGCACCTTTACCGCTTCGATATCCAAATACGTCGATGACCTCTTTTGCCCGATACCGCTCATCGAATCCAAGCCGGACGTAGAGCAATTCTTTAGCGCCCCTGAAAATAGAATAGTCGAATGCCTTAAAAAGAAAGAACGCTAGTCCTACCGTAAATACGCTGGGTTCTATAATCGCTGCACTAATCGCTATCAGGTGTATCAGCGGTAGCATCAGATGGACCCATCTAATAGCGACGAAAGACAAGAGTAATGGCGTGATCAGAAACTGGAATGCCAGCACTGACGTGTTGAGGGTTCCCCAGAACCATCCCTGGAACGCCGTTTCTTTATCAGGGTTATCAGCGAACTCAATCGATAGCAGCGATTGGAACCTAAAATCCAGCACCGCGGCCATGACCTGGGAGGACAGCACGATCGCAAGGAGACTCACCAGGACCGGGTTTTCCCTGAACAATGATAATGCCAGGTGACCATGGGATTCGGCTTGAGGTGGTATCTCGGGTTCCCCGAAAAAACGATACGCTAGATTAGACACCAAAGCCGCAGGTACAAGCGCAATCGCCGCCATCAGCACCATCAGTTCTGTTCCCAGGGACTCGGCTGACATAGCGACCAACATTCCACCTACTGCCCCCCCGATTCCGGCAATGCCTGTAATCGGGCCATTAACCTTTTTCGCAGTAGATGGACTTACAGATGAATCAATGTAACTCCAGTACTGCTCGATCAGGAGCACGATGTAGAGCTCCTTAAACAGGAACAACACGGGTGTGATGGCCTTGCTACCCGTCAACAACACCAGATAGCAACAAAGGATCACGATGGCAGAACCCAGGGACGTGACCAGCAGGGTTCTTCGCGGACCAAGCTGGCTGAGTATCCAGCCGTAGAGGGCCACACCGCAAAACACCACGACAGGCATTGCCGCCATCACTAATGGCAAATTCTCGGCGCCATAGGCGGATTTGAACAACACGGTGGAGGCTGAACGAATGAATTCATAGCCAGCCAGCGTAAAAAGAGCAGCCGTTGCCATCATCCCGGCAACCCGATATTCAGTCCCTAACCTCATGCTGGATCTATTCTCACCTTTCCCTATGCGCGAAACTTGACATAGTCACCTTAAATCCGCAAATTGCCCTGTTTTTCGCGGTAGTAAATAGGGCATTAGGAAGACCATCATGAGCATAGACAGATCTCTCCCAAAACCAGAGAAAAAGCCTGCTAATCCAAAATTTTCATCCGGTCCAACTAGCAAAAGGCCTGGATGGTCAGTGGCAGAACTCAATACAGAATCACTGGGCCGATCCCATCGCGCCAAACAGCCGAAAGCTCGGCTGAAAAAAGTGATCGACGACAGCAAACGCATCCTGGGTATCCCAGAAGATTACCTGCTTGCTATTGTGCCCGCGTCAGACACAGGTGCATTTGAGATGGCCATGTGGACCATGCTCGGGGCAAGAGGTGTTGACGTCTTGAGCTGGGAGAGTTTCGGGGAAGGCTGGGCAACGGATATCAAATCGCAATTGAAGCTGGATGACACTCGTTTCATTAATGCCCCATATGGCGATCTACCCGACCTCAATAGCACCGACGCAGCCAGCCGGGATGTGATATTCACCTGGAATGGCACGACCTCAGGTGTTTGCCTGTCCGATGCTGACTGGATCTCGGCAGACCGTGAAGGCCTGACTTTTTGTGATGCTACCTCTGCGGTTTTTGCCATGGAGGTTGACTGGCCAAAACTCGACGTAGTGACCTGGAGCTGGCAAAAGGTACTGGGTGGCGAAGCCGGCCATGGCATGCTGGCACTATCACCAAGAGCTGTCGAACGGCTGGAAACCTACACCCCCGCCTGGCCCCTGCCTAAAATATTTCGCCTGGCTAAGAAAGGTAAAGTGGGGCTGGACCTGTTCGCAGGCTCAACGATCAACACACCCTCTATGCTCGCGGTCGAAGACCAGTTGAACGCTCTTGCCTGGGCTGAATCCATTGGTGGCCTGACTGCCTTAATTGGCCGGTCGCAGGCAAACCTGGCCGCAATCAAAACCTGGGTAGACAAGCGCGACTGGATAGAGTTTCTGGCAACTGATCCGGCCACGATTTCCTCGACCTCCATCTGCCTTCGTATCGTCGATGAGTGGTTTTCTGTACAGGAAGAAGATGCCCAAAGAAGTTTGATCAAGTCACTGGTTAATAACCTTGAATCAGAAGGTGTCGCACTGGATATAAGCGGGTACCGTGATGCTCCTCCGGGCCTTCGTATCTGGGGTGGCGGCACGATTGAAGTATCTGATATCGAGGCATTATTACCATGGCTTGACTGGGCTTACGACGAAATCAGAGGATAATACTGCAAATAAGTTGGAGACGGCCATGACTACGATCACAGAAATCACCACGGACCTGCAATTCCCCGAGGGCCCCATAGCGATGCCGGATGGTTCGATTATCGTAGTGGAAATTGCACGGGGTACCTTGAGCCGCGTCGACCCAAACGGTTCCATAGAGGTCATTGCAGACCTTGGCGGTGGACCCAATGGCGCTGCCATTGGCCCCGACGGTGCCTGTTACACGTGCAACAACGGTGGCTTTATCTGGCATAAAAGCGGCGGCGGTCTCTTGTTTCCTGGTCACCAGCCAGACGACTACTCCGGCGGGCGAATCGAGCGCGTTGATCTCGCTACAGGTGAAGTCTCTGTGATTTATGCAGAGTGTGAAGGCCATGAACTGCGCGGTCCCAACGATATCGTCTTCGATGCTCAAGGTGGGTTCTGGTTTACCGACCATGGCAAAACCCGGGACCGTGATCGTGACCGAACCGGCGTTTACTATGGCACGGTTGATGGGAAACACATCGCTGAGGCCATTTTCCCCATGGAGGCTCCCAACGGTATTGGACTTTCTCCGGATGAAAAAACACTTTATGTCGCCGAGACTCCAACTGGGCGGTTGTGGGCCTATCAACTATCGGGGCCGGGACAGATAGATCAAAATGAGCGTCCAACAATGATGGCGCAGCTACCCGACTACCATATGTTCGATTCACTAGCCGTGGACGCAGCGGGCAATATTTGCGTTGCAACTCTTATCACCGGGGGTATCACGATTCACTCCCCAGATGGTGCTGATGCACGCCTGGTGCCCATGCCTGATGTCCTGACCACCAACATCTGTTTCGGCGGAGAGGGTCTCAATACTGCGTTCATCACGTTGTCCACTACCGGCAAACTGGTTTCCTGTAATTGGGAAACTCCCGGTCTGGCACTTAACTTCCTGAACAAGTGAGTGTCTTCTTCAGGTTCCTGACCGCGGTTGCGCTACTTGCTTGCAGTCTTTTGGCAGCGCCGGGGCACGCCGAGACCGTTCGATCCGGCCAGCTTCTTGATGAGGTCCACTTCCTGATTCCAGCTGGCCCTGGTGGTGGCTGGGATGGTACCGCAAGAGGTATTGGCGAAGCGCTTAGACGATCCGGACTGGTAGAAAAGGTCAGCTACGAAAACCTGTCCGGTGGGGGTGGTGGGAGAGCCATCGCGCGACTCATCGAAACTGCAGATCGACAGCAAAACACCCTACTCATCAGCTCGACGCCCATAGTTGTGCGCTCGCTGCAGGGAATATTTCCTCAATCATTCAGGGACCTGCGTGTTATCGGCTCAGTGATCGCAGACTATACCGCGGTACTGGTGCGAGCAGACTCCCCTCATCAGGACTTCAATTCACTCGCGGCGTCCTACAAGCGGGATCCTCGCAGTGTAAAGATTGCCGGGGGGTCTGTCAGGGGATCAACTGATCATTTCGTTGTCGCCAAAGCCATGCAATTGGCCGGCGGAAATCCCCGCTCTATTGTCTATGTCGCCTACGATGGAGGCGGCAAGGCCATGGCAGGTCTTCTGACAGGAGAATGCGATGCACTCTCCACCGGATTGTCCGAGGCGATCGAAATGCATCGCGCCGGAGAGGCTCGCATACTAGCTATCACCGCACCGCAGCGGCTGGCAGAGCTACCCGACGTTCGGACACTGACTGAAACAGGCTTGCCACTCAACTTTGCTAACTGGCGCGGATTTTTCGCTGCCCCAGGGTTGACAGAAAAACGCTACCAACAGATGGTCAATACCGTCGAAGCAGTCGTCGAAACGTCCGAGTTCGAAGAAATTCGATCAAGAAATGGCTGGTCGCGGTTACAATTAAGCGATCAGGCCTTCTACGACTATCTTGAACAGCAGGAACAGGAAATCGGAGAACTTATGCGCCAGCTCGGCTACCTCCAAAATGTAAAGTAACTTCTACAATATTTTCATAACCTATTGTTTTAATGAGGTAATGTATTATCCAGTCTCGGCTTATAGGCGCAGCATTCCTGCTATTGTTCTTGGCATATGGTTTTGCCACACAGGATATCCTGCTGGACTTCTGGGCCGAAGAGGAATTGTTTAACGCCCGGTCGTTCCCTATCTTGATTGCCATTGGCGGCAGCGTACTGGCATTGCTTCTTGTCCTGTTCCCTCCCGAATTCGAAAAACCAGGGCCTTTAGTGTTCAACATTGAGCTATTCGGACTTATTGCACTGATGTTGTTGTACGCCGGACTTCTTGAACAACTGGGCTTTGTTATCGCCACCGGACTCTTCCTTTGCGCCGGATTCCTTGTTTTAGGCGAGCGACGCCCTGTCCGGTTGGGATTGATTACCGTCGCCCTGACCGCCGGGTTCTATTTCCTCATGACAGCGCTGGAAATACACCTGCCCCAGGGTACATGGACGGGTACATGGACGGGTACATGGACGGGTACATGGACGGGTACATGGACGGGCTCATGGGAAGGCAGCGTTCTGGAGAAATTAGGATGATTGACGGCATCCTTCTGGGCCTCTCCACCGTGCTGACGTTATCTAATCTGACCCTGGTTATGATCGGATGCGCAGTCGGAACAATTATTGGCATGCTGCCGGGCCTAGGTCCCATATCCGCCATCGCGCTGATGATACCCATTACCTACGGCTTTGAACCGAGTAGCGGCATGATCCTGCTCGCAGGCGTTTACTACGGCGCAATCTTTGGCGGCTCCACTTCGTCGATATTGATCAATGCACCCGGGGTAGCGGGCACTGTTGCTACCGCGTTTGATGGCTATCCAATGGCCGGCGAACATGCACAACCAGGTCGGGCACTCGCTACCGCTGCGTATGCATCCTTCGCAGGTGGAACGCTGGCCGCTCTGCTCCTTTTGCTCACTGCCCCCTTTCTCGCGGATATATCGCTCAGTTTCCAGTCCGCAGACTATTTCCTGATGATGGTACTGGGGCTTTCGTTGGTATCAGCCTTTGCTTCTGAAGGAGAGCACCTGAAAGCCCTGATCATGACTTTTCTTGGCCTGGCTTTATCCACAGTCGGTACTGATCTTACGGCAGGTGTCCAGCGGTTCACCTTCGGGCGAATGGACCTGATAGATGGCATTAGCTTCCTTTTACTCGCGATGGGGACCTTTGCCCTCTCAGAAGCCCTGATGATGGTTCTGCGCGGGAACAAATCAGAAGAAGCACCTATGATTCCCACATCAGGACTCCGCCTCAGCAAACAGGATGTCAACGCGATTGTACCTACAATTACACGATCATCTGTCCTCGGGTTTTTCGTCGGTGTGTTACCGGGTGCTGGCGCGACGATAGCCTCCTTTCTTTCCTACGGTGTCGAGAAAAGCCTGGCTCGAGACCCTGTCCCCAGGTTCGGGCAGGGTAATATCAAGGGTTTAGCCGCACCGGAAGCCGCAAACAATGCCGCTTGCACAGGCTCTTTTGTACCACTTCTGACCCTTGGGATACCGGGCTCCGGGACGACGGCTATCCTGCTCGGCGCGCTAATTGCCTATGGCATCCAGCCAGGACCAAGACTCATTGTAGATGAGCCACAGGTCTTTTGGTCCGTCATCGTATCTATGTATATCGGCAACCTTTTTTTGCTCGCCCTCAATCTGCCACTCATACCCTACCTCGCCAGGCTACTGTTAATACCCAGAAGCATCCTTATTCCTCTCATCATGTTTTTCTCAATGATGGGCGTATATCTCGTCTCGTTTAATACCTTTGACCTATACCTGATTGTTCTGGTCGCCGTATCTGCCCTGGTCCTCCGGTTTCTGGGGTTTCCTATGGCTCCTTTATTACTCGGGTTTATTCTAGGCGGAATGCTTGAGGATAACCTCAGGCGGGCACTGACTATCAGCGATGGCAACTGGACTTTTCTGATCGACAGACCGATAACAGTAGTACTACTGATAATTATCACCCTGACGTTGCTTAGTCCAGCGATTCGAAAGCTTGTATCAGCCGCTAGATACCGATAAATTGGCGTCTGAACCCTGCCTCACTACCAAAGGAGTGCGCTTTTTGAATAACGACAATAGTACGTCATGCCCCACTCCTTTATCCGTGTAATCTGGAAACAGACCTTACAAACAATCAAGGTGTGCGGCCTCTAAGTGCCATTGAGGAGTGCACTTGAAATTGACAGAACTTGGCTGGAGCAATTTCTTCCAGCAACAACTGAACTCTGATGAACTGAAGTTTCTTCCCGCCCGCGTCGTCAGGCAGGACACAAACCAGTACCACCTGTTATCAGAACAAGGAAAGCTCGTTGGGGTATTACCGGGGAAATTTCGGCAGGAAGCCCTGTCGAAGGCGGACCTGCCTACCGTCGGTGATTGGCTTGTCGTTTCACCCATTAACGGTGACGAATCCAACAGGGTCCAGATAGAAAAACTCCTGGACCGAAAGAGTAAATTCTCCCGAAAGGAAGCAGGGGAAGTTCAGGATGAGCAAGTCGTTGCTTCCAACATCGATACGGTTTTTATCGTTAGCGCATTGGACAGGGATTTCAACCTACACCGAATAGAACGGTATCTTCTTCTTAGCTGGACTAGTGGAGCCTTGCCCGTGCTTGTCCTGAACAAGTCCGATGTGTGCAATAACATCGAGAAAAAAGTCAAAGATCTGGAAGTTATTGCCATGGGTTCACCCATCCATGTTATGAGCGCAAAGGACAATGTCGGTATAGACCCTCTTCGACAGTACGTTACACCAGGTTCGACCTGTGCGTTTTTAGGTTCGTCCGGCGTTGGAAAATCGACCATTATCAATGAACTTCTGGGATACGAGAAATTTGATACCGGAGAAGTGCGATCGGACGACAGCAGGGGGCGCCATACTACAACCTTCAGGGAAATGGTCGAAGCTACAGGCGGCGGTATGATCATCGACACACCTGGAATGCGCGAAATACAACTCTGGGCCGACAATGTGTCACTTTCCCATAGTTTCCAAGATATTGAATTGTTGGCTGCAAGCTGCAAGTTTTCGGACTGCAAACACGACACAGAGCCGGGTTGCTCAATCACCAAAGCGCTTTCAAGTGGAGACCTTGATCCTGGACGGCTGGAACGGTACCTCAAACTAGCGAAAGAACTTGAACACTTTGCACGCCGGCAGAGCACAGCGGCAAAGACAGGGAAGAAGCGACAATACAAACGCCCCTCAAAAAATCCGGATAATAGACCCAATAAAGGGGACTAATTCAGCTCACGATGCTAGCTGAATCAGCCTCTAGACTACTCCCCAACACCCTCAAGCATCTTGCGAAGTTCTTCCTGACGACGCCTCTCGCCAGCAATGTAGCGAATGTACTGCCTGGATTGCTTCGCCTTCTTCTTATCCAGTTTGGCCGCACTACGGAAGGATTTGGTCGCACTATCCCAGCGCTCGAGTTGCATTTGGGAAATTCCTTTCCAGAATGCTACGTCACCGGGCTTTTTCAGGTCACCCTTCTTTTGGGCATCGCTGTATGCTTTCACAGCTTCCTTGTGTCGATCTTCTGCTGATAATGCCTGGGCCAGGCGAAAGTACAGGTCCCCGTCTTCTGCATACTTGGTAGCGTCTCGCCAGGCATCAATGGCTGAATTGGTTTCCTGGGAGAGCGTGTATGCGGTCGCAAGCAACCGGAGATTCTTTTCGTTTTCTTCTATCGATTCGTCCTTGAAGCCCTTTTCAAGCACCTGAGAGGCTTCATAAGGATTGTCTGCACCTAACAAGCGTTGCGCTACCATGACGATTTCTGATTCCTTCACCAGAAAGCCCTGAATATAAGTCGCATAGTAGGCTGACAGAGAGTCGTCATCGCGGCTCTTTTCACTATACATACCCGCCAGATGCATCCAATACTGCTTTTTGGGGTAATTGACGATTAGCGTTTCAAGTAATCTGATTACACTATCAATATCCTCTAGCTCGTTATAAAGCACGACCTGAAGGTACCACCAGTTCTCTTTAACGGCTGGCGTGCCTTGAATCTTCTGCAATACCCGCCGCGCTTCCTGCTTCTGCTCTGGCGTCGCTTTGGCGTCAGCAATAATTGCCTGATTGGACTCTATTCTGCCAGCCCTGCGAGCCACGGCGATTTCTTCAACCAGGATTGCTTGTTTCAGCGATTCACGGAACTCATTAAGCTGGTAGTACGCCGTCGCCTTGAAAAAAGTAATTTGCGGGTCTTTTACCGCCTGCAAAGCCTGAAACCGATCGATATACTTAATCGCCTTTCGGTATTTTTCATTCGAGTAATACAACTGGAACAGCGCTCTCAGCGATGAGAGTTCCAGCGCTTCGGAGATTGTACCCTGTTTCAGAATCTGCTCGTATGCATTGACCGTCTTCGGCATGTCTTCAAGCGTGTAGTAGGCAAAAGCCAGCGTATTCCAGATCTGGGCCTTCTCGTAGCTGTTAAGCCCTCTGGAGCCCATAAGTTCATGAAGTAGTCTGACAGCATCACTTACCGTGCCCTTGGGAATCGGCGCTGGCTCACCCTCTTCCCGAGGTGCGGAATCAGGATCGATCATGATCTGGGCTTCTGCCAGTTTCTTGTAGGTTCTCTCCCGCATGGCAGGCACTTTGCGAGTCTTTTTCGTTGCTTCTGCGGCCTGAGCTGCATCACCGAACGAGACTCCAACGGGGAACTGCCCAATGGCTAATGGAAGAGCCCAGATAACGGCCAGTAACATCAGTTTTTTCAACTGTTTCATCGCGCTCATTACAGCAGGCTCCTAGTCTTCTACCAGTTCAAAGGAAATCTTGTTCTGGACGCCAGCTGTCGCAACCGGGTCTCCATCAATAACCTTTGGCTTATATTTGAATTTCAACGCTGCCTTCATCGCCGCAGAGTCAAACACGCTGTTTGGGCTGTCTTCACACTTACCTTCATTACGAGCGTTCTTGATCCAACCACAATTTGAAACAATGAACGGGCCAGACACAGTCCCTTGAGCGGTTACCGTAAATTCAACAATTACCCAGCCAGACATACCACGACTGAGAGCCCGCCTTGGATACTGGGGTTGTACCTTAACGATAGGCAAATACTCACCGTCACTGATACCAAACCCGCCTGAACCGATATCAATGCCAATGTTGGCATCAAGCCCATTCATCGAGAAACCAGTCTTATCAACATTTACGTTGAAATTCTGGGGAGGGGTGTCCGGTGGTGGTTCATCAGGTGGCGGTGGTTTTTTCGGCTTGCGCTGTTTTTTCTGTACGTCCTGGTCCTGCTTAACGCGAACGAAATCTACCAGATTACCAATTTTGTCATCGGTAAGCGCACTGTCAGCGCCCGAAATCAGGGATTGCATCAGGTAGAAAAGCGCCAGTGTAATTATGACACCAACGATAGCGGAAAGACTGAATCTAATAGCCATATATCCTCCTAGTTACTGTCTTCACCGGCAATCGCAACCTGGGCAATGCCAATCGTTCGTGCCGCATCCATGATAGCCAGAACCTTTTCTACCTTGGAATCCATATCGGCCTGGATGACCAGACCACCTTTTGGGTTCTCGGCGTGGAGGCGTTCCATCAATGGACGAACGTTCCTGACATCGACTTTCTTCTTGTCGATCCAGATACCGCTGTCAGGAGAAACAGCAACCAACAACGAAACAGTCTTTTTGAACTGCGCCGTTTTAGTATCAGGCCGGTTGACTTCAATACCGGTCTCCTTGATAAAAGTGGCGGTTACAATGAAGAAAATCAACATAATAAACACCACATCGAGCATGGGTGTTAAGTCTGCGACCTTTTCTTCCTCTTGTTGTGTGGGTCTTCGCATGTTCTTACTCGGTTGTTATTTTTCGCTTTATCATTGCCCTGGCAATGTTATAGCGCTTACCTAGTGATCCATTGTTAGCGTGTCTTCCATATAGCTTTCTTCTGAAGAAACCTTGGAAGTCAAAAACGTATTCGCTAATACACCAGAGAGTGTTGCCACCATTCCAGACATCGTCGGAATCGTAGCCATGGAAACGCCAGCCGCCATAGAGCGTGCATTTCCGCCGGAATAGGTCATCGCCTCGAACACAGAGACCATACCGGTCACGGTTCCAAGCAAGCCTAGCAAAGGCAATAACGAAATGAGTGTTTTGATAAACCCCATATTCACCTTCAGACGCAGATTGACTTCTGAGATCAATCGCAATCGAATCATATGAGCATTCCACGACGTTCTTTCCTGACGGCTTTCCCAGTAGGACAGTGCTTTTCCAACGTCTTGCTTGTGTTCAGTTTGAATGAACCAAAACCGTTCGAAAATCAATGCCCACATACAGAAGGTCGCGCCGGCGATGAGAAACAACACATCGCCACCCGCTTCCAGGAATGTCCGAATCGCTACAACTATAGCATCCATTCTTACTTTCCTGTGCTTTCTGCGTGCTCTGCTACCAATCCTGCGCTCTGCTCTGTTAAAACATGCAGGATTGATTTGGCCCTGGAATCAACAATTGAGTGCAGCAGTACCGTTGGTATCGCTACTGTCAAACCTAGCACCGTCGTAATCAACGCCTGTGAGATACCACCGGCCATCGTTTTAGGATCACCGGTACCGAACAGTGTAATCGCCTGGAACGTCACGATCATACCGATCACTGTACCCAGAAGACCGAGCAACGGTGCCACCATTGAGATGATCTTGATAAACGCGATTCGTGCCTGGATCGCCGGTTGTTCCTTCAGGATAGCTTCATCCAGCTTCAGTTGCAGCGTTTCCGATTCTATATCCTTATTATCATGGTAAACCTGTAATACTCGGCCTAATGGGTTGCGAGTATTAGTCGTACCTGGGTTAGCAGCCTGTTTCCTGACACCTGAACCCACCAGGGTTAAGGTAATGAACCGCTCAAGTGATAAGAGCAGCGCCACAATACCCAGGGCAATAATCACATAACCCGGCGTGCCGCCTTGGTTGACCCGTTCTTCGATCGTTGGAACCTGGACCTGAAGGGCTAACAATTGGCCACGAGTCGGATCGAGCCCGAATGGCGTGTAGCCGTTCGAGGAATCCGCCAGATCAGCCGCAGAATCTACAAACCGCGCTGCTGGCTGCCTTGGCAGCTCCTGGATAAGGCCAGTATTGATGTCATAAGCAACATATTGACCATCACTGATCAGGTTGAAGGAACCTACCCGAACAACTTCCTGTTGAACTTCTTCACCGTCAAGCTTGATGACCGTCGCGTTGAATCGCGTGATCTTTGCGCTTTCAGTCATTTCACGCTGCAATTCGAACCACAACCGCTCTATCTCTGCAATCGTTGCCAACTTCGTGCTCTTACCCATAGATTGGGCAAACTCACCAAGCCACTCGCCCCGGCCCGGAAGCTGTGATGAGACAATAGAGCCTTCAAACACACCTTGTGTATCGCCTGCAACCTGCTGGAGAACACCGAACAATTCCCTGAGTGATCCAAGGCGCTTCGCCAGAATTTCCTGCTTTGCAGCAATATCCTGTTCGTTCTTTTCGAAGATACCCTCAAGGCGTTCTGCCTCGGCTTCTTCTTCACGCTGCATTCGCTTGGCGTTTTTCAGCTCTCTTTGCTGCTTCGCCTTGTCTGCAATGAACTCTCGCTCACGCCGGTCATTAACTTCACCGTTAACAACCCTGCCTTCTTGGACAAGCTTGAGGAGCTCAGCGAGTGATTTCGCTGGAATTTCGTCCGCTGCCGCATTCGCATACCCGGAAAACCCCAGGGCGAAAGCCATAATAATAATGATCGCTTTCTTCATGGGTTATTCTCCTGGAGCCGATACGGGTAGGTGGACGAGATCTGCAGTCTGGGTTTTTCGCGCAATCCGCAGCCCATCACGTACGCCTGTCCTGAATTCATCAGGAAGCATGACCCACTGACGTGTCTCGTTATTCCAGACGCCGGTAGACTCTGCATCAGGTGTCTGGAAGACAAGCGACACTCGACCCCACTTAAGCATGTCAACCTGCCGGGACTTACCTTGCAGCTCGATCACATCCGTATAAGCTTCGATTGTCGTGCCGTAGGTATTCTCGACCTGGTAGGCCTGCAGCACCTGGCTAAACTTTTCTGCAACAGAAACGTCTGCCCGGTCCAGTGTGTCCTTAAGGAACTCGATTCGCTCGCGACGCTCGGAGATCAGGAAAGGAATATCCAGCTCTACAAACTTTTCGAGATTCACTATCATCTTTTCAATAAGTGGACCGATTTGGCGTTCAATAACGGTAACGTTATCGATTGACTGTTCGAGTTCACTAAGTTCGTCTTCCTGGTTTTTGATCAACCTGCGTTGCTGCTGGTTGTATACACGTAAGCCGTCAACAACCTTCATAACGGTTTTGAACTGCTGCAATAAGTCACGTGTCTGTTCCGTGACTTCGTCAATTTTTGCCTGAGATTTTGCGCCTTCAACTGTTGTTGAAGAGCGCACACCGAGCACGTCATCTAGAGACGCCGCGTACACCTCACTGGCACTAATGACAGACAACAAACACAGTGCTTTTATCACTGTACCGAGTCTCATCTGGTGCTTTTTCATGCTAATACCTACTGGGGTCTGTTGCTTTTTATAATATTTTTTGTTCGCCTGACCCTAGTTAAACCGCGCAAGTCGATAACGCTCTTCAACCAGTTCCAACCGACGCGGACAGGATGGGGAAGCAGCGGTTGATTGTCAAGCAATCAGATCTCAAATTGACAACCTTGAACTCACATTCACAAAGTCAGCAGAGGGTTGAATTGTTTGAAAAAATCCGATTCACCTTTGACAGAATCTCGAACGGCGACGATATTCCACCGCAATACGACTCAACTCAGGTGTTCCTCGAAAAAACCCAGCGTTCGCTCGCGCGCTAGCGCTGCCGCTGACTCATTAAAACTTGATCTATGATCGCAGTTAAACCCATGATCTGCGTCATAGGTATAAACCATAACCTCAGGATAAGCCTCGTCGATAGATTTCACATCCGGCATAGGAATATGTGCATCTAACTCTCCGAAATGAAGAATAGTGGGTACTTTTGGTGCTTTTTCGATCGACTGGGCAATACCACCCCCGTAATAACCGCTGGCACAGGCAATGTTACTTGCGCTCGCCGCACTCAACCACGTGAGTAATCCGCCAAAACAGTACCCGACTACGCCAACCTTGCCATCGCGTGCCAGGTAGTCAATCGCTGCCTGGACGTCGCTCATGGTGTTTGGCATCTCCAGCTTGCCCATGGCTATTTCAATACCTTGGGTCATATCATCACCTTCGTAACCGAGTTCGATGCCACGCTCGACCCTGTCAAACAGCGCCGGAGCCAGGGCTACGTAACCAGCCTCGGCATAACCATCACAGACTTCCCGAATGTGGTTGTTCACCCCGAATATTTCCTGGATAACCACCACCCGGCCTTTGGGTTCACTCCCAGGGTTCGCTAAATAGGCACTGAATGTAAAGCCATCAGCACCAGTGAGTTCAATTGACTCGTTCATCGATCGTTCCTCTATTCATTGACAAAAACCTGTTCAAACTGATTATCGACTTCGCCAAGCCGGTTTTCACTGGTAACCACCGCTCGTGATGGCGTCTTGTGAAGATAGGTATCTATAACACGCCGAAGATCGTGCTGCCGGACATCCAGGTAACGCCCCCTGGTAGCTTCTCTGTGTTCGGCTGAGCGCCCGAATAAGCCATGATGGAAAGCCTGGCGGATCTCTCCTGCCGGAGATCCCGGCGCATCGACTGAACTGATAATTCCAAGCACTGCTTCCTCGAGCATTACATCTGTAATGTCATTATTCAGCGCCCAGTCAATCGACTGGCTAAATGCTTCAAACGTCTCCATCAGGCGAGGGTCTCTATAGGAGTAGAATCTGAATACGCCGGTGGCGGAGTCATGCCCTGCACCACCACCATAAGCACCACCTTTTTCGCGGACCTCGGAATGCAAGAAGTTATTTCGAAGCACACCGGCAAGCACTGCCAATGCTGCAGCGTCTTCATTAGATTCAGGGATGGTGGGATACACTGTTGCACAATAATTAACCTGGGTCGTTACAACAAACGCCCTGTCACCGGGGTTGTCAATACTAGAGACATCAAATCGAGATTCTTCAGTCTGGACCGTTTCACCCCACAGCGCAGATATCGCTTCCGCGTAGCTCTCCAGAAACGCTGCTTCAGAGATAACCAGTAACTCCGGAGAATTACCTCTCAACTGATCGTGAAGCTGTTGCATCGACGCCGCAAGACTCTCTAGCCGCTGACCGTCGTTGATATCACGAGCCAGTTTCTTCAGTCGCATAATCGCAGGGATACCCGACAAAAAATCGCTGATGTTAGCCAGCGGACGCAATGACGCCGCGGCGGCAGACATCGCGTACTGATGGCCATTGGATGCAACGCTGTTTGACCTGCGGATACTAAGTTGTTGAACCAGCTCTTTAATCCTGCCAACTTCGTCAAACCGTGGTTCATTTACAGTTTCTTTGACCAGACGAGCCATTTCGACGGCCTTTGGGTTAAGCGTTCTGCTGGAAAGAGTCAGGTATCCCCGGCCGTCCTCACAATCGTTCAGGTCACTTCTAAAAGATGAAAAGGCGCTTATACCCCCCGTTATACTGTGCTGTGCCTGCTGGGTTTCCAGATAGTTCCTGTCAGCGGAACCTACCTCTGTTACTAACTGGGAGTAGATAGGCAATAGCCCTAGCAGCGGTGTTGTGAGCGCTGGCAGCGGCGAGACAACCTGGTGAAAGGTAATACCATTGGTGCCTGCCCTGGCAGTCGTCAACTTAATACCGCTAGCCGCTTGCGCTTCCAGAGCCTTACTCTTCAGCGCCTTACCACCAAGAACCGGAAAAACCTTCGACGGCGGAATGTCAGCGCGCGTTACCTGGGGAAGAAGACTCAGGTCTTCCTTCTGGCTCTGTCGCTTTTTGAGCGCCGTTGCAAGCTCAAGAACATTTGACCGCTCGGCATCAGAAAAGGATGTGCGAAGTGCTTCGAGCTTTGTTTGCTCTTCCTCTATTAAACGAGATGCCAGTTCTCTGTCGGGTTTCATCACTACCCTGACCCTGTGGGAATTGCTCAGAAGAAGCTCCCTGACCAGCCGTTTGATGAACCCTGGATCTTTGATCTCTTGACGCAGTTCCTGCAGCGCAGTATCCAGATCCAGAAGACCTATTGGGTCACCGCGATGAACCGCCGCCGACATACAGGAGAAGATTAACTGTAATCCATAGGGCCAACCGTCGCCGCCAATCTCTCGTTGAGACAGTTCAAGTTGATGGAGTACGGCCTCCAAAAGATCCTCGGCAATACCCTGCTCTGCCACATTTTCCAAAACTCCCAGGATGAGTCGCTCTATGGCATCTGCATGTTCCGGTTCACTACCCTCTACGCCACACATGAAGTTCATCTCCATGTGATCTTCTTCGAATCCACACATGGGCGACGCTGCTGTCGCGAGATCCGTTTGCTCTAAAGCCTGGCGAAGCGGTGAAGCACTGGTATCCAGCAGCACGTCTGACAGTAGATGGCAACACAACAACATCTTCAGGTCGGTGTTTTTACCCAGCAACCAGGCAAGTACGATGTGAGTCTTACCCTTGGTGTCGTCTTCATCAACCGGATAGGTGAGCTCTCTTACGACCGGTTGCTGGTAACGAACTTCAGGAACAACCGCAATCGGCGCCGCCGAGCTCGATTCCAGACGGTCGAGGGCTAGCGACCCTATTTTTTCCTGCAAAGTGACAGCGCCAAGGTCGCCAAAAGTCATGAAAATGGCATTGGAAGGATGATAGTGCGACTGGTAGAACGCCTTGAGTTCCTCATAACTCAAGGAAGGAATCGACGCCGGATCGCCGCCACTGTTGTAGTGGTAGGTCGAAGTTGGGTACAACGACTCCTGAACAGCGTGATACAACATCGATATCGGTGAACTGGTGTCACCTTTCATTTCATTGTAGACGACACCTTTATAGACCAGAGGAGAATCCGAATCCTCGGGGTCCTGAAATTCCACCCTGTGGCCTTCCTGGGAAAAATCCAAAGGATCAAGGCGCGAGAAAAACACCGCATCCAGATAGACCTCTAATAAATTAAAGTAGTCTTTGCGGTTCTGGCTGGCGAACGGATAGGCCGTATAATCGCTCGTTGTGAAGGCATTCATAAAAGTGTTCAACGAGCGCCTTATCATCAGGAAAAACGGGTCGCGAACCGGGAATTTTTCACTGCCACATAGCGCCGTGTGCTCAAGAATGTGCGCAACCCCTGATGAATCATGAGGCACCGTTCGAAACGCTACCATGAAGACGTTCTCTGCATAGTCATTCGCCAGATGGTAATGCTTCGCGCCACTGGTATGAATGTATTCCTCGAAAGTCAGATTCAGTGCAGCAATTTGTTTGGAACGCTCAAGTTTAAATCCAGCAGCCATCGTTATCTTTCCTTCTACTGCTCGCGCTCGAATTTATCCCAGTATTCTTTAACCGTGTCTCTCATCTCGCTTCGTAGCAGCAAAATCGCAATCAGGTTCGGAATAGTCATCAACGCAATTGTAATCGCGGAAACAAGCCAGATGAGGGATGTGTCCGATATGGCTGCCACAAAGAAACCGAGCACGTATAGTATCCGGTAGGGCAAAACTGATGCTGTGCCGAGCAGATAGGTCATCGCACGATCACCATAATAGGACCATGCGACTGCTGTCGTGAACGCGAAAAGCACCAGGCCAATAGCGACAATATATTTTCCATAATCACCAAACGCGCCCCGGGTAAATGCTTCGGTTGTCAGGTTCACAGAGTGAATCAGGGACTTCCCGCGCACCGTCACGGCGTCCTGAAGTTTGCCATCGACTACCTTGAGACTACCTGAGTAAGGTACCCCCGCTGCTAAGTACTGCACCTCTTCGGCAATAGACCGGTTATGGAGAAGCGTAAAGTCACCTTGTAAAGCCATACCGTCCCTGACTTCGAGTTCGCCGTTAAAAGCTTCAATACTCGAATCACCAAAATTGAGATGCGCATAAAGATCTGCCCGGTCATCGTCACTATCTTCTGTATAGGCACCTGAAATAAACTCCATGTCGAAACTTTGGAAATCATTCTGTAGCTTTTCCGTCCACACACCCGAAGACAAAATGACCAGCCCGGTTAATGTACAAATAATAATCGTGTCGATGAAGGGTTCCAGTATGGAAACCATTCCTTCCGATACTGGCTCATCGGTCCTTGCCGCCGCATGGGCAATAGGGGCACTACCCTGCCCGGCCTCGTTCGAGAATAGTCCCCGGTTAACACCCCGATTGAACGCGTACGCGAAGCTCGCTCCAAGGAATCCTCCGGTTGCTGCAGACCCAGTAAATGCATCCTGGAACACAGCAATGAACGACGCGCCAACCTGGGGAAGATTAATCAAAATCACGGAAAGCGCACCAACCACGTAAATCACCGACATGATCGGCACAATGCTTTCCGCCACCCGAACGATCCGCTTGATGCCACCAAGAATCACGAGACCCAGGACAACCGCCAGCACTCCTCCGGTGATCCACTCTGGTATTCCAAAAGTCGTGGCTACGCCGATGGCGATGTTATTGCTTTGCGGCAGACTACCCGTACCGAATGAACTTATCACCGTCGCAACCGCAAAGAACACCGCCAGCCATTTCATGTTCAAACGGCGCTCCATCACATACATTGGACCACCGATAATATGACCCTCGTCATCCACCATCCGGTATTTATGGGAAAGCGTGACTTCTACAAACTTGGTGGTCATACCAAAAAACGCGGTCATCCACATCCAGAACAAAGCCGCTGGCCCGCCCAGATAAATCGCAAGCGCGACCCCACCAATGTTACCAGTGCCCACCGTGCCTGAAATAGCTGTCGCCAGCGCCTGGAAATGGCTGGCATCGCCCTTAGCATCATCCTTATCGTATTTGCCGCGAACTATACGAAGCGCGTGGTTAAAGAATCGCAATTGCGGGAACTTCAGGTAGAGCGTAAAGAAGATTCCGGTTCCCAGCAGAAGAAACGGAAAATACTGTGCAGATCCCAAATAGGCATCGAACAGGTTGAGCAAAGATGTCAGATCATCGATCACTGATATTCCTCAGGTGTCATTGAGTGTTATTTCGTGCGGTCGACAATAACAAAAATCCATCATTGGGTCTTGGGCAGCGTCATCCGTATTTTGAGTCCCTGCTCATCCTTACCGCTTGAATCCTCCAATACAGTTTGATCAACGCTGCCCAATACCATCAGAATCATTGCATCCAGGACATCATCCCGTGCAACCAGTTTCCTGGGATATTTCAGCAGTGCGAGATCATAATACTCATGAACTGGCTCGTAGTAAGTCGACAGAATGTTGAGGCGCTCCGCTATTCCGTCCCGTGTTTTCTTCGAATAGTGGGGGCCATCAGGTGACAACAGGTAGAAGGCAAGTTCCGGATGCGATTCACAGACGCGCTCTTGTAATGAAACGTTGCTACAAAGAATTTGGTCGACCTCGCGGATTTTCGAGCAGATGTTCCAGCTTTGCACCGAAAGCTTTTTCCCCAGATACCGCAAATTCGTCGTACAGGCCTCTTTGTAAGAGGAGGCATAGACTGCCTGCCTGCAGGGAACAGGAAAAAGACTTCCAGACCTTCCCGGCAACAGCTTCCTGGCCTGCGGCTCAATATCCCGGGGGAGTTTGTCAGGCAACCCCATAGGAATGTCGACCAACAAAGTCTTGTCCGGGTGAGCCTTCAATAATGCCCCAAATGAACAAAATAGTTCCACAGGCTGGTCCCTTGAAGCCAGCAACCAACCCCCGGCGCAACCATCTACACCACCGGTGCCTTCCACATTCACATCTACACCAACCAATTCTGCACCAACAACATTTGCACCAACCACATCTGCACCAACCACATCTCCACCAACGGGGCCTAACTTACTGAGAAACCACCTCTCGCATCGTCACAAACTCTTCTGCCGTCGTGGGATGAATCGCGACGGTAGCATCGAATTGCTCTTTCGTTACACCCATTTTTACAGCAATCGAAATACCCTGGATGATCTCTCCCGCATCGGAGCCCACCATATGCACGCCCAGCACTTTGTCTGTCTGCCTGTCGACAATGATCTTCATCATAAACTTTTCATCACTACCGCTGAGCGTGTGTTTCATCGGCCGAAACATAGAAAGATAAATATCAAGTTCCCGGTCGTTATCTCTCGCTTCAGCTTCGGTCAAGCCAACGGTACCCACGTTAGGTTGGCAAAAAACCGCCGTCGCGACGTTCGCGTAATCCATCACCTTACGCTGGCCGAGAAATTGTGTACTCGCAAAACACATCGCCTCACCTATTGCCACGGGTGTTAACTGCAAACGATCGGTAACATCGCCCAGCGCAAATATATTTGATTCGGTGGTACGGAATTCCTCGTCGATAACAATGGCTCCGTTGTCCCGCTGCGCCACGTCTACATTTTCCAAACCAATATCCGACACAGCCGGCGCCCTTCCAGTGGCATAAAGCACCAGGTCGGTTTCCATCGACTTGCCGCTCTCAAAGTTCACCGTAAAGGTACCGTCAGCATTTTTATCGATGCTTTTTACCTGAGTCTGAAATGCGAGATGAATATCTTTTTTCTCCAATTCGCCCCTCACCGTCTTGCGAATATCTATATCGAAATGACGGAGAAACAACTCTCCCCGGTAAGATAACGTCGTATCCACCCCAAGGCCGTTGAATATCCCGGCAAACTCAACCGCAATGTAGCCACCACCCACAACCAGTGCACGCCTGGGAAGTGACTCAAGGAAGAAAGCCTCGTTAGAGGTAATGACGTGCTCTCTGCCAGGAAAATCAGGCACAGTTGGCCATCCGCCCGTTGCAATGAGTATTTTGTCGGTCGAGATGACCTCATTATTAATCTCAATATGGTGTGTATCCTTGATTCTAGCCCGGCCATCGAAATGGGTTACCCCGGCGTTATCAAGCATGCCTTTGTAAATACCATTGAGTCGTGATATCTCGGTATTCTTGTTTTCTAGCAGCACCGGCCAATTGAAATCCGGCCTGGCGTTACCCCAGCCAAACCCCTCCGCATGCCGGTAATCTTCCGAATAATGTGACGCATAAACGAACAGCTTCTTCGGGATACATCCGACGTTCACACAGGTTCCCCCCATGTACTTTTCTTCAGCGGTAGCGACTCTCGCGCCGTAACTGGCACTCATGCGCGCGGCTCTGACACCACCGGAGCCCACTCCGATGACAAACAGATCAAAATCATACTCAGACATAGTCAATTCCTGGGATCACCTTACAAGTCTTTCAAGCTGAACGCTGCGCAACTGCAACGCTCTTGGGCCACGACACTTTCTATACACGGCTCTTTCAAACTGATGGAATGCAGCTTAACATCGCTGACCGTACCTGATGAACAATCTAAACGATCAAATGAGATTTCCACTAATAGAATTCAACAGTCACAGGATTGTTACGTCGGATATCGAACTTAACGCTAATACTCTCAGGCTTCGATACTCACTTGCCATCACCCCGGATTTGGTCTGGCCGGAATTTTCCACGCTCGAGAGAAAAGATCAGCTGTGGAGATCCACTTGCCTCGAACTGTTTCTCGCTTCACCCGATGATCCGTCCTACCTTGAAATAAACCTCTCACCCAGTGGTGCCTGGAATAGTTACTCGTTCACCGGCTATAGAGAGGGTATGAAAACAGCACCTGACATTAAGCTGGACGAATTCGAGGTTGACCGTCCGGGTGTCATTAGCGCTTCCTTCCTTATTGGCAGGCTTTCTGGTCCTGTCCTGTTTGGACCCGCCACAATCCTCGCGGACAAAAATGGGAGGCTTCGTTATTTTGCAACAAAGCACGGTGAGACACCTGATTTTCACAATCGCGAACATCATGTGCTTGTTGCCACTGATGACTTATAGTATTGCGCTATGACAATCCTGTTCGTTATATAGAACTGCGCTATGACAACCCTGTTCGTTATATAGTACTGCGCTATGACATTTCTGTTCGGTATAGATGTACTTCTTGAGGATGAAGCCCGGCTTAAACGGCTTCGTTCCGCCCGGGTCGGGCTGGTGGCCCACCCAGCGTCGGTTAACAGCGCAAACACGCACAGCGTTGATGCCCTGATGAATGCAGGGTGCAATATCGTCCGCGCTTTTGGACCGCAACACGGCATGCGAGGTGACAAGCAGGACAACATGATCGAGTCTGAGGACTATCTTGACCAGACTCATCAGCTACCGGTCATCAGCCTCTATGGTGAATATCGGACTCCAACCGATGAAATGCTGCAGGATTTGGACATCATCTTGTTCGACCTGCAGGACATTGGATGCCGTATCTATACGTACATCACGACACTATTCTATTTCACAGAAGCCTGCAGTCGCCTTGGAAAAGAGCTTTGGGTATTAGACCGGCCCAACCCGGCCGGGCGACCCATAGACGGCCTGTACCTTGAATCCGGTGAACAGAGCTTTGTAGGTTGTGCGCCAATGCCTACTCGCCATGGACTGACTACGGGCGAACTGAGTTTATGGTTCGCCACCCAACAGACCCATGAGTTGGACCTGTCGATCATTAAGTTGGCGGGCCACAACCCCGTGCAGGCCCCTGGTTATGGCTGGCCCACTAACGCTCGCCCATGGATTAACCCGAGCCCAAATGCCGCCAGCATCAACATGACCAGAATCTTCCCGGGGACCGTACTACTGGAGGGAACCACCCTGAGCGAAGGGCGCGGCACAACGACGCCACTTGAAGTCATTGGTGCCCCAGACTTGCCAATTAATAATTTGCTCGCCGACCTGACATCCCGGGCTCCCCTCTGGCTGGGGTCCGCCTACCTGCGCGAGTGCTTTTTTACCCCCACATTTCATAAACATGTTGGCCAGGTGTGTGCAGGACTTCAGATTCACACAGACTACCCGGCCTACGGCCATAACGAATTTAAACCCTACCGATTGGTCGCCGGTTTGCTGAAATCCCTGAGGCATATTGAACCTGCATTCGATATATGGCGGTTCCACCCCTACGAGTACGAGCTTGATCGCAAGCCTATCGACGTCATCAACGGCGGTCCTGGCCTACGATCCTGGGTTGATGATCCGAATCAGGGCTTCGATGTCTTCGATGCACAACTTAGCGAGGCTGAAAATCGCTGGAAAGAAGAACGTCAACCGTTCCTCCTGTACCCCTTTTAATCCTTTCCTAAAATAACATGGTAGAATCCGCGGTTTTTCGCAATAGACAAAGGCCGCCGAATGACCAACGCTTACAAAATTGCTCTACTATCAGGTGATGGCATCGGGCCAGAAATCATGGCCCAGGCAACTCGGGTGTTTGACGTGCTTCAGTTAAAACGCGACGTATCATTCGAACTGAGTAGCGCGCCTTTTGGCGCCCACGCGTACTTCGAAGAAGGTAAAACATTCCCGGACGCCACCAAGGCGGTTTGCGATGAGGCCGATGCGATCCTCAAGGGACCCGTCGGTCTGTCCCATGAAGAATCAAAGAAAATACCTGTTGAAGAGCAGCCAGAACGTGGGGCTATTCTGCCCCTGCGTGCCCGCTACAACACCTTCGCCAATTTCAGGCCTATATCCCTTTCCAAGGATATGGCGCATTTCTCACCGCTTAAGCCCGAAATCATTAAAGATGGAATCGATATTCTGCTGATTCGCGAGTTGGTCGGAGGTCTTTACTTCGGCAAGAAAGAACGCGGCATCAACAAGGATGGCCAACGATATGTTCATGAAATCCTTGAATATACTGAGGAACAAATTCGCCAGGTGCTGATAGTAGGGTTTGAGCAAGCCCGTTCACGCAAGAAAAGGCTTCACAATATTCATAAAAGCAATGTCCTCATGTCCAGTGTTTTCTGGAACGAGGTTCTGGATGAGGTCCATAAGGACTACCAGGATGTCGAAGTCATTCACCTGCTGGTTGATGCCGCGGCAACGGCCCTTTGCTTGAATCCTGGCCAATTTGACGTCATGGTCATGGAAAACATGTTCGGCGACATCTTGAGTGATCAGGGTGGCGGCATACTCGGCTCACTGGGCCTGATGCCTTCCGCCTGCGTTGGACCCGAAAAATCCTACTACGAGCCCTCACATGGTTCTGCGCCGGATATCGCAGGGAAGAATATCGCTAACCCTTATTCCATGATCGGCTCAGTCGCCATGATGCTGGAGATGAGCTTCGGCATGAAGGAAGAAGCTGAGTTCGTTTGGGAAGCAATGCGAAGTGTCTTTGAGTCCGGTTACTCAACTGCTGATCTGTCTAAATCCAGCGATAACATTGAGTTGGTGGCCACGGATGTTTTCGGCGACCTGGTGATGGCCAAGCTCGAAGACTTACTCTAGAGCTGGCCGATGGTGTCATAAACAGAGAATAGCATTACCATCGTGGCCAACCACCCCCACCCTATAAACGCCCACATAATTAGCGGCTGCTCGAATAGATCTCCGAGGATGTTAACCACTGAGTCAACGATAAAAAATTTGAGTACGGCTTTAATCCAATCTAATACAAACATTCTTGTGCCTTTACTTGAGCCAACCAGGGTGGCGAACCGCGCGTATTCTAACGCTGCGAGACTATTTTTAAAAGCGGCCGCAGGTTATTTAAAAACCGGCTTGGCGGCTTCATAGGCGATGAACCGCTCGACTTCAGCGCCAATCTCCTCAAATACGCCGGCCATATTAATATCTTCCTTAAACTGGACTCTTTTCGAAAACAGGGTCACTGGAAAAACATAGTTCTCGGTCTTTTTCCACCGTAGCGCCTTGCTTGTCCCAATATCATCCTCGTAGCTGACCCAAGTCAGCCCGAGTTCATTAACAAGCACGTCACCAAAGACAATCCCAAGGCTCTGCAAACCCCTTACGTCGTCACGGCCAATGGCTTTTCGATCCACGAGATTCTGCAGGACTTTCAGATCAGATTTATCGCCTTTCAGATTCAGAACGCCAAGCCGTCTGGCAATCAAATCCATGGTCTCCCTGCGCTGGGTATCCAGTGAATATCGCTGCCCCAAAGACAACTCTTTGACTGTTGCCGGTACCTCTTCAACATCAAATTCGTATCTTTCCAACTCTTCCGAAGTCAGTTCACGCAGGCCAGACTCTTCCGCCGCAGCAAAATCGAAGGTTAACAAGCTCAGTAAAATCAGTAACAATTTGGAGATGGTGGTCACAACAGCTCTCTTTCTCTCAAGGAGTGTTGATTTTAGGCTAGAATTCGCACACTACAAGCAGGAGTCGACCACACTGAACCAGCAACTCATCGAAAAGGTCTATTCATCGGATGGCCAGTTCAGTCTGGCGATCACCGGTGGTGGGACTAGTGCCATCGCCAGCCTGTTTGGTGTTGCCGGGGCTTCATCTACCCTGCTCGAAGCGACGGTACCGTACCATTCCGCTGCGCTGGGCCGTTATGTTTCAGCGTCTAGCCCCCAGGGATGTAACACTCACACGGCAAGGGCCATGGCCATGGCTGCATATATCAGTGCGCGAAATATAAGTCCTGAGAACAACGTCATCGGTGTTGGTTGTACCGCGGCTATTGCAACCAATCGCGCGCGAAAGGGCACAGACAGGTGCCATATAGCAGTGCAGGCTGCTGGATTTACTACTATTTACGACATTGATCTCAATCGCAAAGACGACAGAAATGAGCAGGAAACTATTTGTCGAAATGCGATCATATCGGCGATGGCCTGCGCCGTTGATGTTTCGATTGAACTACCGGACATGAATATCAGGACCAGACATATTGACGCTGAAAAATCCTGGGTGGATCTGCTTGCAGGTGACATAGATTCAACCTCAACGGCCACTAACCCCTGTATTTTCCCGGGGGCTTTTAACCCTATTCATGACGGTCATCGGGGCATGATCAACTCCGCCAGAGAAATGCTGGGCCAGGATGTGACCCTGGAGCTATCCATCCGCAACGTCGACAAACCACCACTGGACTTCCTGACCATGTCAGAACGATGTACCGATGAATATGAGCTTGTCTTCAGCAACGCCCCAACCTTTGCAGAGAAATCAGCTATCTTTCCAGACACTGCGTTTATCGTGGGCCTTGATACGATAGTCAGGATAGATGAGCCCAGGTACTATGGCTCTGAAACCGTTCGTAACCAAGCACTGGCAACGATGGCGGCACGGGGCGTCCGGTTTCTTGTGTTTGGACGACAGACTGGCGATAGCTTTAATACATTGACGGACGTTTCATTGTCGAAAACGCTTGAGGACATGTGCTCAGCCGTGACTGAAGATCAGTTCCGCCACGACATCAGCTCTACCGAGATTAGATCAAGATGAGGCGGCTCGACAACTATCTTGGGCTGACAGTTGCCACCATGACACTGCTGGCCTCTGCAGGGCTCATCAGCCTGTTCATTATTTTTGCCTTTCTGGACCAAATGAACGACATAGAGCAGGACTACGACCTGATCGCTGTCATCAAGTATGTCTCGTACAGTATTCCAAGAATGTTTTACGAGACCGTACCGTACGCCGCGCTGATAGGAAGCTTAACCGGCCTTGGTATCCTTGCTAGCAACAGTGAGCTGATTATTATGAGGTCTGCTGGTATCTCGACATGGCAAATCACAGTCGCGACGATGAAACCTGCGCTGGCGTTTATTATCGTCGGTTTACTGGTCGGAGAACTGGTACTTCCGGATTTTGAGCGAACCGCACGTGCCTCTCGCGAAAAGGCAATGGAGGGCGACATTACCCCCCAAGGGGGATTCTGGTATCGGGAAGGCAACCGTTATATGCACTTCAGTACGGTCGCCCATGAGGGGGTACTGGGAAACATCAGCCAGTATTTTCTGGATGAGGCACAACAGCTACAAAAAACCCTATGGGCAGAGTCAGCCTCCCACGTCCCACCAGAGGAAAACGATGATAACGGCTACTGGAGAATGGAGAATGTCATCGTCACAGACTTAAATGCCCAAAATACGACAGAACACTACTCGCAACTAAAATGGCATTCCGAACTGACGCCCGAATTACTGAGCACTGAGATTCTTGTTGAACCGGACAAAATGTCCATCGTCGAGCTTCGCCGAAAAATTAGGTACATGGAATCGCAGGGTCTGAATACCGACAATTTTCAACTAGGCTTGTGGACCAAAACCTTACAACCCATTGCATCCCTGAGCCTTGTATTCGTAGCAATCTCATTTATCTTTGGCCCACTCAGAGAAACCACCATGGGAATGAGAGTTGTCAGCGGGCTGGTGACCGGTATTATTTTTAAATTTGTTCAGGACCTTCTATCCCCCGCCAGCCTTGTGTTTGGTTTTCCACCATTGATTGCTACGGCAACACCGGTTCTTATTTGCCTGGTTGCAGGTTACGTCTTACTAAGGCGGGCAAACTGATGTCGGATTTTTTGGCACAGTGGTTGCCGCATGCAGGATCTGCTCTGGTATTTGCCTCGGCTGCCACGGTTATAGTCCGGCGCTTCATTGCCAAACGAGCTGCACAGGGCATTTTTTTCGGATCTGTGTTTTTCCTATGCCTGGCACCCCTGGCAGAATTCAGCCTATCCCATTACACAAGAATTTTGACCGGCGACCTTTCAATCACTGGGTTTCTTATCCTTGGCCTGACTACCTACCAATCCTTCAAGGCTGGGAAATCCGAACCAGACCAATCCCAACTGCTGGCACCGGCACTCGCAATTGTACTGGCCTCTATAGTTCTTTACCCCACAGCTCTCGGACTGACTTATTTTGACCTGTACGCGTTCGGATACTATCCAATCATCTTAGGCCCAATAACCTTCGTACTGTTTGCCAGTGCATTATGGTTTGGCTTCACGTTATCTGCGGTACTGCTCGCGATGGGTTTCCTTGCCTTCGCATTGGGTATTTTGGAATCTGACAATTTGTGGGACTACCTATTAGACCCCGTCATTACCGCATACGCTTTTTATCTGGTGATCAAACACCGCCGCCAAGTGACCAACATCAAAGTGACACAACATCACATAGAGGTGATGTCAGCTATTACTATTTCAACGTTCCTGCTCTTTGCGATTTACCTGGCGAAGTTCAACCACGAAGCCTTTCGCTACGAATTCGTCATTGAAGATGGCTTCGTTGAATGGTGCACCGTCATCGTATTGTTTTCTACCATGCTCGTATGCGGCAAGCGCTTTTTAACATTAAGGCGTGTCCGGTCACCGTTGTTCCTTAGCGTGACAATGCTATTAACGCTGCTTTGTCTTTTCGGTGCCGGCGAAGAAATCTCCTGGGGACAACGCCTGTTTGAGCTGGAAACGCCTGATTACCTTAAAGACAGGAATGCCCAGGGCGAACTCGGCATTCACAATCTTGTGGTAGAGATTAACGGTGAGAAGGTCAAACTGAATAAATTGATCTTCGGTACCGGACTTGCTCTCGCACTTCTAATCTACCTGTCTGTCGCGACACCACTGTACCGAAAGAACAACAGGGTACGATCCTTTTTCAATGCAATCGCCGCCCCGATGCCGCGCAACTACCACATCGTTGGCTACCTGCTAATAGTTGCCACGGTAGAACTACTAATTGACTCATCCAAACGCGGCGAGATGACAGAGTTCGCCGGATCAATCATGTTTGCACTGAACGTGATTTACCCCTACAACCGGGAAATTTTTGATCCTAAAAAGAGCCTCTAACAACGCTATACCGGGTTAGGTTTTACGACTCCTTTGTTAGCCGCGTAACCAAATCCTAATTCACTGTACTGTATCAACAGGATAATTTTATTTGCGCCATGGTGACGCTTTAGCGAACGTAGCGACATACAAAGCCTCGACTTTAACTCTAGCCCATTGTGTTTGGCGCAAGAACTTTAACGAAGACTTTATTGAAGGGTCAGTTTTGAAACAGTTAATATCGATTTTTTGAGACAGGCCGTCCCAGCCGTAATGCTCAACAAGCTTTGTCACAACTTGCTCGAGCGTTATCCCATGTAATGGATTATTCGGTTGTTCGTTCATACTTTATCTCTGTGCCAATAACACCTCGCCTTGCAATGTCTTCTGCTGGTTCCCATAGAGTGAAAACTCACACCCTGCTACCGAACACATTTGCAATGACGCGAAACTCTGCTTAATAAGGGTGCAACAAAACGGGCACATCCGATATACCACGAATGAAATTGTTAGGTAACCGCTTAATCTCGCCAACGACTTCCACTTTCCGGAAGCGGTTTTGAATTTCCTCCCACAGCACCCGTAGTTGCATTTCGGCAAGACGATTGCCCATACAACGATGAACGCCGAACCCGAAAGAAACATGTTGTCGGGCGTTTTCCCGGTCAATGATCAGCCGGTCCGCATCAGGAAAAATGCTTTCGTCACGATTACCTGACAGATACCACATGATGACCTTGTCGCCTTTCTTAATATCCTTCCCATTAAGATCAAAATCTTTTAACGCGGTGCGCCTCATATGAATAACCGGAGTTTGCCAACGTATCATTTCAGACACCATGTTCGGAATCAGGGCGACATCATCCCGCAACTTTTGATATTCATCGGGATACTGATTGAGCGCGATCACACCGCCACTGATGCTGTTTCGAGTTGTGTCATTACCACCGACAATAAGCAAAATAATGTTTCCCAAAAGTTTCATCGGGTCAGATATCAAATCTTTAGTCGATTCACCATGTGCGAGCATCGATATTAAGTCGAACTTCGGCTCTGCGGCAGCACGTTCTTGCCATAGCTGATAGAAGGTTATCGCGCATTCTTGAAGCCCGACTCGCCGTTCCTCCATGTCGATCTCTATGCCAGTAACTTGTGGCACATTGGTGGTGATATCAGACCAATAAACTAACTTACGTCTGTCTTCATAAGGAAAGTCAAACAACGTGGCGAGCATCCTGGCCGTCAGCTCGACGGAGACTTTATCTACCCAATTGAAGGTTTCTCCCACGGGTAAGTTGTCAAGGATGTCGATCACTCTTTCCCTGATCAGCGGTTCCATTGTCGCAAGGTTAGCAGGGGCGACAGAAGGCGTTACTGTCCTGCGTTGTTCATCATGTCGCGGCGGGTCCATGGCAATAAAATTCTCGACTCCCTTGTCTTCTTCCCTTGGGTCGACAATGGCGACGCCACCTGCCTCCGACGAAAAAATTTCGTGGTTCGTATCCACTGCTTTAATGTCCGCATGTTTGGTGACAGACCAATAGGCACCATTAATACTGTCACGACAATAATGAACGGGATCTTCCTTGCGCAGCCTGGCAAACCAGTCATGCCAATCATCGTCCCGAAACCTTTCCGGGAGACTGACGTCGATATCTTCAAGCGCATGAGTCGCTGCATCCAGCATCTGTTCGGGCGTATTCATTGGCATTTCCTAATAGTAAACACCTGCAACCTATCTTCGGAGCGAAAAGTAGTCAAATGTATACTCTGTCCATAGGCCCAATTACCGTATTTCCTCAACAAGGCCGAGTTAAGAATAGTTAAACAAAGGGTCAACCCTGGCGGACCCTCGATCCCAGGATAGTCAGCACAAGAACCGCGCTACAACTGTGCGTGATTAAGCTACTCTCAGAGACGCGCTCTTTTTACTAAGCTGTCCAACCCACTAGTCGCGAAGGCCGCTGAAATTAAGGGCAAAACACTTTGCTTAATCGTAGTTAATCTGTACCAAGTGCAGCCCTCGTGCCTTCGCCTTCGCACTGAGCTTGTTTTCATTGTGCTGGCGCAGTGCTGCATCAATCTCTGCGACATCTACATCACCTCTCGCCAATGCAAACAACGCACCGACAATATATCGAACCATTTGCCTGAGAAAACCATCGCCTTCTATTTCAAAGTAATGGGTGTTGTTGGTGATGTCTGAAAAGTTCGTCTGCCGGAGTTCAAGTCGCAAAATTTTGCGGACGGTAGACTTAACCTGCTTGTTGTTCACTGCAAAACTATAGAAGTCATGTTCACCAACAAACAGACCACACGCCTGGCGCATCGTCTCAAGCATTAATGTCTTGTCGCTCCGGGGGCCATTGCTCAAGTTAACGTGGGCAACTATATCGTTGAGCAGTGGCCCACTAACTTCATCCAAGGAAAAATAGTAACGGTAGACCTTACTGACACTGTCCCGGTTAGCACTGAATTCAGGTAAACAGTGAACGCATTCTTCAATTCGGATGTCATCTGGTAGGAGAGAATTCATGCCTAGCTGAAGTTTTCCAGCCGGGATGTCCACACTTATGGAAAGCTTTGCGACCTGCCCCAGGGCGTGAACGCCTGCGTCAGTGCGACTGGCAGCAGAAACTTTACAATCAGCAAACTTGCAGATCCTTCGCAAAACTTGTGCTATTAAAAACTGGACAGTAGGTTTTTTGCCACTATCACCCAGGTCTTGCCAGCCAAAATAATTGCTGCCCTTGTAGGAAATGACTACTTTGTAGTGGTATGGCAGCGGTGGCATGTTTAGCAGCGTCTCTCTGAATTTCTCGCGAACCTGATTGAGCAACGGATAACGAATCTATGGGTCGATCTTCTTTTCCCGAAGAACAGATACGATGTTTGAGCTTGTGAGCAGGCTGACAATGACAATAGCGGCTGCTAAGACGAACCATTGAATCGCATAGGAAATATTGGCGCTGCTGTTTGCGGTGACGGCTGTCCAGTGCCTGATCAAGACACCAGGCTGATCCTCGTTCAAGCGCACCGGGTAAGGGAATAGATCTTCGCCGAGAATTTCGGATAGCGCATCTACATCCAGGCGACGAATCTGCACCGGCCAGGAACTGGCATCAGGTCGTTCATCTGATCCAGGTGAGCTGGATCGCAGATGAATTTGACCCGTGAGTTGGCGAGGCCCAACAACGAGCCCAAAATCCAGTTGCACCCCCGCTGCAACCGTTATCCAACCACGATCTACAAGCACAATTCGATTGCTGTTTTGCAACCGGAACGGCGTGATGACCCCAAACCCCAGCTCCCCGTTATAAGATTGTGGCACCAAAAGAAAACTCTTTTCGTTGATGTATTCTCCTGCCAGTGTGACGTGCAGATTAGGGATAGTGCCGTCCCGGGTGAGGATAATCTCCTCGATATTGATGGCTTCTTTTTGCTGCTCTTGTTCCATTGCTGCCCGAAGCGCCATCTTTTCAGAGGCCCTGTCGAGTTGCCAGATGCCAAGTCGGGCGAAACCCGCAGCAATCAGTACGATACCGGCGACGACGAACCAATTAACTCGTATCAGAACGGGTCCAAGTTTCAATTCTACTGTTGATTGCATTTACTTTATGATCCATTAGATTCAGTAACGTTAACACGATCAGCGCCGACCAATGGGCGAAAGGAGCCCGAGTGACCACGTTTATTTGGCGTATTCGCCCACTTTGTCTGCTTTGAGTTATGAGATCAACCGCTCCCAGCAACCCGGACTAACAATTGACCATAGCCGGTTTTGCACTCTGGAACTGCCTTTCTGCGCAATCCCATCGACCCTGCAATCAAACTGAGTGGAGGTTGGGATTGAACAAAGAGGCATCAAGTCAACGAACTTGAGATTCGAAGGAAGAGGCGTTAACACTTGGCCGCTGAATTAACAAAAGCGTATATTGAGAAAAATTATCCGAGAGGGATCTAATGGAAACGGATGTAATAGTCCTTGGCAGCGGTGCCTCGGCCTTAACCGCTGCCTTGGCCGCCAATGGCCACGGTTCCGATGTGATGGTATTCGAAAAAGCCAACAAGATTGGTGGCACCAGCGCCTGGTCCGGTGGCATGATCTGGGTTCCTAATAATCCACACATGATTGCTGCTGGAATCAAAGATAGCAGAGAAGAAGCGCTGGCCTATTTGCAGTCACTGTCACATGATTTAATCCGTCCCGAACTTGCCGAGTCATTCGTGGACCATGGACCAGAAATGGTGAGCTGGCTGGAAGAAAACACCTCGGTCAAATTTCAGCTGGTGGCGGATTTTCCTGATTACCACCCAGAGCATCCCGGGGGTAAACCAACCGGCGGTCGCTCGTTGGAATGCCCCTTGATTTCATTTAACGACCTGGGCGACAACAAAGATCGCGTGACGGTAGGTTACAACTATGGGACAGCGCCGATCACGATGGAAGAATCTCATCTTGGTAGCGCAATCCCAATCAAGGTTTCAGCCGCAGAACATGCTCGGCGCGCTGAAAATGATGAGCGGGGTTGTGGCCAAGCGCTCATTGGTCATCTTTACAGGGCCTGTCTTGAAGCGAACATAGAAATTACAACCAGTGCGCGCGCAATCGAACTGATTACAGAAAACGGGCGGGCTACGGGTGTTGTTATTAGAAAAGACGAAGAGGAACTTACTGTACATGCCCGCGGCGGAGTAATTCTGGGTACAGGCGGATTCGAGTGGAACAAAGAATTGGTCCGGGATTTCCTGCGCGGACCCATGACAAGTCCCGTATCAGTACCGACTAACGAAGGAGATGGCCTGGTGATGTGTATGCGCATCGGCGCCGCCCTGGGCAATATGCGAGAGGCATGGTGGATGCCTGCGATCGAGGCTCCCGGGGACCGCGGTGATGGTTTAAACCCGACCTACCTTTTTGCCGCTGAACGCGCGCGCCCTCGTTCAATTATGATTAACAAGAAAGGTCAGCGCTTTACAAATGAAGCGGCGAACTACAATGCATTTGGCGCCGCATTTCATGAACAGGACGTTGCAAGGTTCGAATACTCAAATTTACCATGCTGGTATATTTTTGATCAGGAACATCTGGATTTATACGGCACCATTGAAACAGCGCCTGGAAACCCTGCTCCTAACTGGATTACGAAGGCGCTGTCACTCGAAGAACTGGCTGATAAGATCGGCGCGGATAGTCAAGGACTGCACCATACCGTATCCAGATGGAACACAAGCGTGAGTAACTATCGGGATGAGGACTTTCATCGCGGCGAGAGTGCTCATGATACCTGGTGGGGTGATCCCACAGTTAAAGGAACCCCGCAAGCGACACTCGGCCCGATCGAGAAAGGTCCATTTTATGCGATCGAAGTTAAAAGCGGCGCACTGGGTACCAAGGGCGGCCCGAAAACGAATATAAATGGGGCCGTGCTCAATGTCGACGGCGATGTTATTCCGGGTCTTTATGCAGCAGGTAATGTCATGGCCTCGCCGATGGGCATGACCTACGGCGGGGCCGGCGGTACGTTGGCACCGGGTATGGTGTTTGGCTTTCTAGCGGGTAGAGATGCAGCAGGCGGGCCCTAGAGCAGGTCCCTGAGTTAATCTGCCCCCACCTTCTGATCAGCCTCAGCATTCTTCGCGTTGAGCTGAATTATCGTCGCTGTCACTCCCAGAGTCACACCAAACAATACAATGTTCCTGAACTGAATGACCACTGAGCAGTTCCTGGAGAATTACACAAAAAAGAACGACTTAGAAATACTCCGAACCCGGTAGGAAAATGCGGCTGGAACCTGTATCTTTCTTCCGTTCACTACAAGACTGACTGATCAAGATTGGAGA